>OFMO01000024.1_pt1 | contig 159398 bp, 137 predicted proteins | sample 1541821 | NCBI WGS metagenome assembly OFMO01 (sample SAMN04209253, study PRJEB22552) | human gut metagenome | biome: gut; material: feces | host: Homo sapiens | place: USA: Oklahoma | reverse complement strand
GAGCATGCGGCTGTTAACCGCAGGGTCGTTGGTTCGAGTCCAACAGGGGGAGCCAGATAAAAGCACTTAGCGTATTGCTGAGTGCTTTTTTTATATTGTTCAAAATCATTTGTTTTTTTCGAAAAATGAGTTATACTTAAGAATGTAAGGTCGCCTTAGGGCGAAATTGATTTTAATGGACATGGGAGGTATTTTTATGGCAAACAAGTATACAGGCACCAAAACCGAGAAAAATCTGCGAGAGGCCTTCTCCGGCGAGTCGCAGGCGAGAAATAAGTACACCTATTTCGCATCTGTCGCGAAAAAAGAGGGCTACGAGCAGATAGCTGCACTCTTCCTGAAGACAGCCGATAACGAAAAAGAACACGCAAAAATGTGGTTCAAGGAGCTCATGGGCATCGGCGATACAACAGCAAATCTCGGGGCCGCTGCGGACGGCGAAAACTACGAGTGGACCGATATGTATGAGGGTTTTGCAAAAACCGCCGAAGAGGAAGGCTTCCCGGAACTTGCCGCAAAATTCAGAATGGTCGGCGAGATCGAAAAGCACCACGAAGAGCGCTACCGTGCGCTGCTCAAAAATTTAGAGACTGCACATGTTTTTGAAAAGAGCGAGGTAAAAGTGTGGGAGTGCCGCAACTGCGGTCATATCTGCGTCGGCGTCAAAGCGCCGGAGGTATGTCCGGTCTGCAACCATCCGCAGAGCTATTTTGAGGTCCACGCGGAAAACTATTAAGCAAACTCTATGAACGGCTGCTCGGTTCTAAACCGGGAGAACGTTTTTGTGTCGATTTGTACAGTGCTTTCGGCTTTTTCCACAAACCAAACGCCGAAAGACTGGCTTGACAAGCCTCTTTTTCGGCTCTATAATGTCGATAAAAGGGAGGAGTTTTCATGAGAACATCCACACAGATCGAAACCGCGTCCGTTCTGGTCGGCGAAGAAAAAGCCGTGGAATACGTCGCAAAAGCCGGGTTTGACGCCTGGGATTTTTCCATGTTTGCCATGTGCGATTACGATTGGCGACTCGGCGCAGTCCGCCCCACAACACATCCGCTTGCCGGGGAAAATTATCTCGCGTTTGCGCGCAAGCTGAAGCAGATCGGCCTCGATAACGGCATCACCTGCAACCAGTCGCATGCGCCGTTCCCGACATCCTGCCCGGAGATTCGCTCGTATTTCAAGCGCGCGATTGAATGCACGGCAGAAGCCGGTGGCAAGATCTGCATCATTCACCCGGATAACGACAAATCCGCCGCAGAAAATGCCGAAATGTACCTTGAACTGTTGCCGTTTGCGAAGGACTGCGGCGTGAAGATCGCCACGGAAAATATGTGGAACTGGGATGATGCGAAAGACGAGTCCTGCTTTGCGGCATGCGCCACCTCAGAGAGCTTCATCGAGCACATCGACGCCGTAAATGACCCGTATCTCGTCGCATGCCTCGACATCGGCCACGCAGAAATGCGCGGCTCCGGTTCAGGCGCGGCGAACATGATCCGTGCGCTGGGCCACCGCCTGCAGGCGCTTCACATTCACGATAACGACCGTTGGCACGATTCCCACCAGATCCCGTTCTCCATGTCCATTGATTTCGCGCCCATCGCCGCCGCGCTCAAAGAGATCGGTTACAAAGGCTGGTTCACGCTGGAGGCCGATCATTACCTCAAAGAAAAGTTCAACGCAGAAAACGTGTTTGAGGGCATGAAAGACCTGCACACCGCCGCTGTTCGCTTTGAAAAATTATTTGACGAAGCCTGAAATTAAAATTTCCCGTATCTTGAAGTCAAAAAACCGAGGTACGGGAAAAATTTTCATTCCGAAAAACCTGCAAAAGCCGTTTTCGTTTCCTGCGGCATTTTGCTTCTTACATTTCTCCTGTTGTATTTAACACCCACCGTCGCGAACGATACGCACAAATAGCTTAACTGTGCAGTTCCATAGCTTGTCAAAATCTTGACAAAAGCGGAAGAACAGGGTAGAATAAAAAGACCGAAATATCCTGTTTGATGCGGCGGAATAGCTTACCGCACAAACGAAAAAAGACATTATTTTTGAGAGGAAGTATCAGCAATGAGCGAAAATTGTACGCACGACTGCTCCAGCTGCGGCGAGGAATGTCCTTCCCGCCAGAATCCGGAAAGCTTTCTTGCACCCATGAATAAGATGAGCAATGTCAAAAAGGTCATCGGCGTTGTCAGCGGCAAAGGCGGCGTAGGCAAAAGCCTTGTCACCTCTATGCTGGCTGTTACCATGCAGCGCCGCGGCTTTAAAACCGCCATTCTCGACGCCGACATCACCGGCCCGTCTATCCCGAAGTGCTTCGGCATCCACGAAAAGGCCATGGGCAGCGATGACGGCCTGTTCCCGGTCAACACAAAGACCGGCATCGAGACCATGAGCATCAACGAGCTTCTGCCGGATGAGACCTCCCCGGTCGTCTGGCGCGGTCCGGTCATCGCCGGTGTCATCAAGCAGTTCTGGAGCGACGTCATCTGGAATGAAGTCGATTACATGTTTGTCGACCTGCCTCCCGGAACCGGCGACGCACCGCTCACGGTGTTCCAGTCCATCCCGCTCGACGGCATCATCATCGTTACCTCCCCGCAGGAGCTCGTCTCCATGATCGTCTCCAAAGCGGTCGAAATGGCAAAAATGATGAACGTGCCCGTGCTCGGTCTCATCGAAAATTACAGCTATGTCAAGTGCCCGTGCTGCGGCGAGCCGTTCAAGGTTTACGGCGAAAGCCACATCGACGAGGTCGCGGCAAAGTACGACCTCAAGGTGCTCGATAAGCTCCCGCTTGACCCGCAGATCGCCTCCCTGTGCGATCGCGGTGCCATCGAGCTCATGGGTGACGGCCTTCTCGATAACGCCGCCGACGCCGTAGAAGCCGCACATCGCGCGTAAAGTGTCATTGATATTTTCATTTTATTAAAATAAGGTAGTTCAAAGATAAACGGTTAAATGTTTATCGGAGGGCGACCCGTTCACACGAAACAGAAAGCCGGATAAAATGCGGGCTGCAATGCCTGTATTTATCCGGCTTTTATTATTTATTTCACGTTTTGAGGGAGTAAGTTATGCGCGAAATGCGTGAGACCGCAAAAGTGTGAAGCTTTTTGAAATTTTTGAAAAAACAATTGACATTGAAATGAAAACCAGATAAGATAAGAATATATCTAAAAACAAGTTTTGTCTTTTCAGATATACCTCATATAATACAGAGAAAATATAAAAGCGATGACGAAGACAGTGCGGGCTTTCCCGTTTCAGAGAGTCGGCGGCGGGTGTAAGCCGATACGAAAAGCCCTGTCACAATCCCTTCCGAGCTGAAAGCCCCAAAGTGAACCCGAGTAGGGCTTTCCGCGCCATGCTGCGTCAGTGCATAGGGCTTCATGGGAGCCCGTGAGTGGCCTTTTCAGGCAATTTGAGTGGTACCGCGGATCAACTCCGTCTCAAAGCGATTTGAGGCGGAGTTTTTTGCATGAAAAACACCAAAACTATCGATATAGCCATACCAAAACGAAAGGAATGAAGAAATTGGCAAACGAAGCACAAACCCCCGTAACGGAAAAAACAGACCTGAAAGCACAACTCGCAGAGGTGGCGGAGCGTATTCGCACCATGCGCGAGATCATCGGCCTTTCCGAAGAAGAAATGGCGCAGCGCACCGGCGTCACGCTGGAGGAATACCGCGGCTTTGAAAGCGGCGAGCATGATTTCAGCTTCACGTTTATTTTTAAATGTGCAGAGCGCTTCGGTATCGACCCCACCGACCTCATCAAGGGCACAAGCCCGCGTCTTTCCACATATACCGTCACCCGCCGCGGCGAGGGCCTGCCCATCACGCGCCGTCAGGGCTTTAAGTATTTAAATCTTGCCCCGCTCTTTAAGGGCAAAACGGCAGAGCCCTTTTTTGTCACCATGCCGTATAACGAGGCGGAGCAGAAGGTTGCGATCAAGCTTTCCACCCATCAGGGGCAGGAAATGGACATCGTCATCAAGGGCAAAATGCGCGTGCAGATCGGCTCGCACATCGAAGAACTTGGCGAGGGTGATTCCATTTACTACAACAGCGGCACGCCCCACGGCATGATCGCCGTCGGCGGCGAGGAATGTACCCTCTACGCCGTCGTCATGCGCCCGCAGAAGGAGAAAAAGCCCGAAAAGGACACGTTCGAGGCGCTCATCAAGGCCAAGCAGGATCGTGCCGACCGCGAAACGGTCGCAAGCCCGTTCGTGCACACCGAGCTTGACGAAAACGGCATCTTAAAATCCATCGATTTCATGAACGAGGAAAAGTTTAACTTCGCGTTCGATATCGTCGATAAAATGGCGGAAAAAGAGCCGGATAAGCTTGCGATGCTCTGGGTCTCCAAGCACCACGAGGAAAAGCGCTTCACGTTTAAGGATATGAAGCGCATGTCGAATAAGACGGCAAACTACTTCAAGTCCCTCGGCATTAAGCGCGGCGATAGAATCATGCTCATCTTAAAGCGCCACTACCAGTTCTGGTTCGCCATTTTGGCGCTGCATAAACTCGGCGCTGTCGTCATCCCGGCGACGAACCTTTTAATGGAGCACGACCTCGATTACCGCTTCAAGGCCGCAGGCGTGCGCGCGCTCGTCTGCACGCCGGACGGTCAGGTCGCAGATGAAGCCCTGCGCGCCGCCAAAAACTGCGGCACCGTCGAATTTTTGATGATGGCAAACGGCGCACGCGAGGGCTGGCTCGATTTCGATGCCGAGGTTGAAAAGCAGAGCGACGTGTTTGAGCGTACAGAGGACGCCGCCTGCGGCAGTGACCCCATGCTCATGTTCTTCACCTCCGGCACCACGGGCTACCCGAAGATCGCGGAGCACAACTATAAATACGCACTCGGACACTACATCACTGCCAAATACTGGCACAACGTCAACCCGGAGGGTCTGCACTTCACCATTTCGGATACCGGCTGGGGCAAGGCGCTGTGGGGCAAGCTCTACGGCCAGTGGATGTGTGAAGCGCCCATTTTTACCTATGATTTTGATAAGTTCGATGCACACGACATCTTGCCTATGTTCAAGCAGTACAACATCACCACGTTCTGCGCGCCGCCCACTATGTACCGCTTCTTCATTAAGGAAGATCTCTCCAAATATGACCTTTCCTCCATCGAGTACAGCACCACGGCAGGCGAAGCCCTGAACCCCGAGGTCTACGAGCAATGGAAGCGCGCCACCGGCCTTTCCATTTATGAGGGCTTCGGCCAGACGGAGACCACGCTTTCCATTTACAACCCGGTCGGCTCCGTGCCGAAAAGCGGCTCCATGGGCATCCCGAGCCCGCTTTACGATGTCGACCTCATTCTGCCGGACGGCACGCCTGCGCCGGTCGGCGAAACGGGCGAGATCGTCATCCGTACCGATAAGCACACGCCCTGCGGCCTCTTCATGGGCTATTACCGTGACGAAGAGAAGACCCGCGAAGCGTGGAGCGGCGGCGTGTATCACACCGGCGACACCGCATGGCGCGATGAAGACGGCTACTTCTTCTATGTCGGCAGAACAGACGATGTCATCAAGTCGTCTGGTTACCGCATCGGGCCGTTCGAGATCGAATCCGTCATCATGGAGCTGCCGTATGTGCTCGAATGTGCCGTCACCAGCGCTCCGGACCCCATTCGCGGGCAGGTCGTCAAGGCGTCCATCGTGCTCACAAAGGGCACGCAGGGCACAGAAGCGCTGAAAAAAGAGATTCAGACCTACGTCAAGACGAACACCGCACCGTACAAATACCCGCGTATCGTTGAGTTCCGCGACGAGCTGCCGAAGACCATCAGCGGCAAAATCCGCCGCGTAGAGCTCAAGGGCTGATTTTAAACCAAATAGACACATAAGCGCCGCTGTACGACTTTTCCCGTATGGCGGCGTTTTTTCTATGCTTGTGTGTTCTAAATTCAAATTTTGTTCACCGTTTTTCCCCCGTATTTGCGTATAATGTTTATGAATAAATTTGTGCGTAAAGGGTGAGAGAAATGGATAAAAATTTGGAATACGAGCCGGTACGCGGCGCGCACATTTTAATGATCGTCAATCCCGTTTCCGGCCGCATCGGCGGCGAGCATATCGCCGATAAGCTTGAAGCATGGCTGAAGGAAAACGGTGCCGCCGTTGACCGCTTTGAAACGACCGAAATGGAAAACGGAAGCGGCTACACCGCAAAGCTCGCAGAAAACGACTATGCCCGCGTCGTCGTGCTCGGCGGCGACGGCACATTAAACGCCGTATTAAACGGCATGCTGCACCGCGCGCTGCGCACGCCCATCACATATCTGCCCGCCGGTACCACAAACGATTTTGCCCAGACGCTCGGCATTCAAAAGCATCTTTTAGATCCCTATAAGAGCTTTACGGAAACAGAAGACCGCCTCATTGATGCCGGCAAATTCGGCGACGGCTATTTTTCCTATGTCGCGTCGTTCGGCTTATTTACAAAGTGCTCCTACGCCACGCCACGCACCATGAAGCGCCTTTTGGGCCACTTCGCGTATGTCTTAGAGGGCATGAAGGACCTCCACGCGCTCGACGCCACGCCCCTCACCGTCACGGCAGACGGAAAATTTTTCGAGGGCGCGTACATTTTCGGCGCGTTCAGCAACTCGCTTTCCATCGGCGGCATGCTGAAATACGATGAAAACAGCGTCGATATGAACGACGGCAAGCTCGAGATGCTTCTCATTCGCAAGCCGGAAACGCTCCCTGACTTGCACCGCCTCATTCTGGCGCTCAAAAACAACGATTTTTCGGACAAGCACATCGATTTCGCTTCCGCGAGTACGTTCCGCCTGCATGCCGCAGCGGGTTTTGATTGGTCAATCGACGGCGAATACGCCGCAGGCGGCATCGATACCGTCATCTGCTGTGTCAAGAATGCCGTGTGCATCGCCGCGCCGCGTGTCGAAAACGGTTGATTTTTCCTGCAAAACGTGTATAATAGCAAAAGCGATACTGCCTGCGGACTGGAAGAAGGCCGGGCAGTAAGCCTATCCTATTCACCATATTTTCGGAATGCCTTTTTAGGTACGCGCGCTGCGCGGGAAAGGAGGTGCGGCCTGTATGGCCTCATCTTTTGAAATCAAATCCACCAGACCTTCGGTGGGTGAAACCATCGTCACCATCGTTCGGGATCACATTGATTACCGAAAACAGATCTTTAAGCTTGCGGGCTCCGACCTGCGCCGCACATACCGTGCGTCCGCACTCGGTTGGTCTTGGGCCATCATCAAGCCGCTTGTCACGATTTTCGTTTACTGGTTCGCATTTGCCATCGGCCTGCGCCGCGGCGGCGATATCGAGGGCTACCCGTTCGTGCTGTGGCTCATCAGCGGCATCGTGCCGTGGTTTTATATGAGCGAAATGCTCACGCTTGGCACCGAGTGTATTTTGCGAAACCGCTATCTCGTCACCAAGATGAAATACCCGGTCTCCACCATTCCGACGTTTACCAGCATCTCCAAATTCTCTGTGCACCTCATCTTGATGATGATTACCATCCTCATCTTCGTTATCACCGGCAATGAATTGACCATCTGCCTTGTGCAGCTGCCGTTTTACATGCTGTGCAATTTCCTGTTCTTCACCGGCTGGGCTATGTTTGCCGCGCCCATCGCCGCCATCAGCACCGATTTCTCAAACCTCGTCAAATCGTTCGTTACAGCGGTGTTCTGGCTTTCCGGCGTGCTTTTCCAGGTCGATACCATGCACAAGGGCCTCGCACATAAGCTTTTGATGCTGAATCCCGTCACGTTCCTGTGCAACGGCTACCGCAACTGCTTCATTTACCACACGTGGTTCTTTGACCAGCCGAAGCGCCTTTTGTATTTCGCCGTCTGGCTCGTCGTCATTTACGCACTCGGCATCTGGAGCTACCGCCGCACCCGCAGCGAAATGGCGGACGTACTGTAAGGAGGGCAAAAGCATGAGCGAACAAAACAACATTGCCGTCCGTTTTAAAAATGTCTGCAAAACGTACAGACTGTATACAAGCAGCCGCCGTCGCCTTTTGGGGCTGTTTTTCAAAAGTGTGCCGCACAAAACGAAGCACGCCGTCGTCGATATGAACCTCACCGTCGAGCGCGGCGAAGCCGTCGCCATTTTAGGACGCAACGGCGCGGGCAAATCCACCATGCTTAAAATGATCACCGGCGTCACGTTCCCCACAAGCGGCGAAATTTACGTCAACGGCATCGTCAGCGCGCTTCTGGAGCTCACAAGCGGCTTTGACCAGGAATTTACCGGCCGCGAAAACATTTACCTCAAGGGCCGCATTTTGGGCCTTAACGATGAAGACATCGCAAAGCTCGAGCCTGCCATCATTGATTTTGCGGAGCTCGAAGAATACATTGACCAGCCTGTGCGCACGTACTCCAGCGGTATGAAAGCGCGCCTCGGCTTTTCCATCTGCGTCAACATCAACCCGGAAATCCTCATCGTCGATGAGGCGCTGTCCGTCGGCGACCGCGCGTTCCGCGATAAGTGCACCAAAAAGGTGAAGGAGATCATGCAGGGCGACATCACGCTTCTGTTCGTCACCCATTCGCCGGAGATTGCCAAAGCGTTCTGCACCCGCGGTGTCGTGATGAAAAACGGAAAGATCGTGTTTGACGGCACCATCGATGAAGCCATCGACTACTACGCCACAAAATACTAAACTTCCCCTTCGATTTTAAAACCGGAAAGGAAATTTACCATGAGAAAACCCAAAAAGCTTACGGCGCTCCTGCTCGCGCTCACACTGCTTTTCGCCTGCGCCGCCTGCGGCAGCGGAAACAGCACAACAGACAGCGGCAAAACCATCTCAGGCACGCTGCCGGAGATTATAGACCGCCTGTATGACACCGTAGATGTCGATGATGAGCAGCGCGATTTTCTCAAAAACAGCGTCGGCACGGTCGAGATTCCGAAAGACCAGTCTGCGTACTACTTCGGCGTCGAAAACCTCGATTTTGAAGAAGCCGTCGCGAGCGAGCCGTTCATCAACGCCATCGCGTTTTCCGTTTGCCTCATGCGTGTCAAGGACGGTACCGACATTGACGAGCTGAAAGCGGAGATCCGCCGCAGTGCGAACCCCGCCAAGTGGATCTGCGTGGATGTCAACCCGAACGACGTGCGCGTGGAAAGCGTCGGCGACCTTGTCCTGCTCATCATGGCGGACGATTCCGAAAAATACAGCGAAGCATTCTACGCCCTCGCCGAGTAAAAAGCAAAACTTGACGAAAACGCCAAAAATCGCTATGATGAATATAAACGCGGCGTGATGCCGTGTGATGAAAGGAAGTTATATCATGCTGAAGAAAATCGATACAAAGAAAGCCCCCGCAGCCATCGGCCCGTATTCGCAGGCTATCGTTTGCGGCAATATGCTCTTCACCTCCGGTCAGATTCCGATCGACCCCGCAACGGGCGACATCCACGGTGCAGACATCACCGAGCAGGCAGAGCAGGTCATGAAGAACCTCGCCGCCGTCCTCGAAGAAGCCGGTACCACGTTTGAAAACGCCGTGAAGACCACCTGCTTCCTCGCCGATATGGGCGATTTCGCCGCGTTCAACGCTGTCTACGGCAAGTATTTCACCGAAAAGCCGGCACGCTCCTGCGTTGCCGTCAAGACCCTGCCGAAGAACGTCCTCGTCGAAGTGGAAGTCATTGCAGCGCTTTAATTTCCGCAAACCAAAAGGCATACGGTAAGCGAAAAACGCTTTGCCGTATGCCTTTTTGCATATAAAAAGCGCCGTACGGGTTCCCGTACAGCGCCGAAGAATCACTTTTTCTTGCTCGTTTTAAACTTCAGGAACAGCGGCTTTTTACCCTGTTCCTTTTTCTTTGCCGCGCGTTCCAAAACGGGGGCGCACAGCGGGCGGCCCTTAGAATACCCCGACGCGTAGTGAGAGTTTTCCAGATATGGGTATTTGCCCGGTTCTAAATCAGCGTTTGAAAGCCCGCGCGCCGCAAGGCGGTTCGTTGTCACGCGGCGCATCACCGTGTATAGAACCGCTGCGATCGGTGTGCCGAGAATAATGCCCAAAATGCCGAACAAATTGCTGAAGATCGTCACGGCGGTCATCACCCACACGCCCGGCAGACCAATGGTCGAGCCCACGACCTTCGGGTAAATGAGGTTGCCCTCAAACTGCTGAAGGCAGATGAAGAAGATGACGAACCATACAGCATCCATGGGGTTTACGATCAGCAGCAAAAACGCGCCGATGCCGCAGCCGATGTACGCGCCGAGAATCGGTATCAACGCAGTGATCGTCACAATGCACGAGATGAGCAGCGCGTAGTCAAACCCGATAAGCGACATGCAGATGAAGCACAGGCAGCCTAAAATGACACACTCCGTCAGCTGGCCGCGCACAAAGGAAGAAAACACGTTGTTCGAGGTTACCGCAATGTCTGCCAGCGTTGCCACCACCTTTTTCGGCAGCAGGGAATAGGAGACACGCTTTAAGGAAAGCAGCAGGCTCTCCTTGCTCGTCAGGAAGTACGCGGAGAAGATAACGGAGAGCACAAACGTGAAAATGCCGCTCGCCACATTCACGGTCACGTTCACAAGCGAGCTGAAAAAGTTCGTCGTAAACTCCGTTGCGCCCGATAAAATCGAAGACCAGTTGAAGTTATTCAACGAATCCACCATCGTGGAAAAATCGAGGTTAAACTGCTTGGAAAGCTCGTCAGCCCATTTGGCAATCTGGTCTACATACACCGGAATATTCACGCGTGCCGTCTCGCCGATAAGTTCTAAAGACTTGAAAATCTCCGGCACAACATACAGCGTGATGGCGAGGAGGATGAGCACGATCACCGCATAGGAAAGCGCCACGCATACCGGGCGTTTCAGCTTTTTCCACACCTTGTTGTCACTGCGTGTGAGCCCTCCGAACACCGTGTTCTCAAACAGATTCAAAAACACATTTAAAATGTACGCGATAAAAAGGCCCAGAATAAACGAGCTCACCGCGTTAAAGAGCACGCCGCCCACCTTCGAGACCGCATCGAACTTGAACAGCACGAAAATCAGCCCCACCGCAAAGGCGGCAATGGCAATGCCGGGCTTTACATAGTCCCACGGGGTGTATTCCCGCATCGGTTTCTTTTCTGCAGAATGGTTTTCTTTTTCCACAATGACCCTCCGGTTTCCAATACATGTTAAGGCGATACCGCAGGCTTCGCCCTAAAAATAACCCGCCGCACACGGAAATGCGCGCGGCGGGTGCTCAGAGTTTTTTATTTAAGAATTAAAATCAGAACGTCGCCTTTGCGCCGGTCTCAAATGCCTTGTAAGCACCGTCCATCAAACGGGTCAGCATCACAGCCTCGTCAATCGTGAACGGAGACGGCTTGCCGTTTACAACAGCATCGATCCACTGGTCGATCGGCAGCGGCTCCTTTTCCGGCAGCTCAAGGTCTACCCACTTGCCTTCGGTTGCCTTGCCGCCCCACTGTACGCTGTCACCGTGTACCATCACAGCGCCGTCCGTGCCGCTCACTTCCAGCGTGTACGGGTTGCACTCGGAGACAAAGCCGGTCTCGGAAACGCCGATCTTGCCGTCTGCAAACTCGATGACGGAGACCGCATTGTCCTCAACGCCGCGGTTCGTCACCTGCGTGAACGTGGAGGTAATGGATTTCGGCTCTCCCAGCAGCCAGTAAAGCGTGTACATCGGGTGTGAGCCAAGGTCTATCATTGCGCCGCCGCCGCACTGTGCTTTATCGTAGAAATGCGGGGGAAGCCAGTTTGCGGAGCTGCCGTTGTGTACGTTGCGCACGCGTGCGTAGGTCACACGGCCCAGTTTGCCGCTGTCCATCAAAGCTTTTACCGCGCGCAGCGTCGGGAACGTGCGGTGTGGATAAGAGATCGTAAATACCTTGCCGGAAGCCTTCACAGCCTCGGCGACCTTCTCTGCGTCCTTGGGATCGATGGTGAGCACCTTCTCGGTGAAGATGTTCTTCTTCGCCGCCGTCACCTTCATCATGATCTCCGGGTGGTCGCAGGTCGCAGTGCAGATGACCACGCTGTCAATGCTCTCGTCGCCAAGTACAGCGTCGAGGTCTGCGTTGAACGGCAGGTTCATTTCATCGGCGAACTTCTTGCCGCGCTCTGCGTCGTTGTCCCAAACGACGGCGACTTCCGCATTTGGGTTGTTCAGTACACCCGTGGTGTACTCTTTGGTGTGGACGTGCCAGGTGCCTAAAATTGCAACTTTCATGGTTTTCAAACTCCTTGCCCTAATCAGGTCTTTTGTTTAAACTGCTTGTGGCAGCGCTGGCAGGTGACAAGAATTTTACCGCGTCCGCGCGGTGCGCGCAGCTGCTGGCGACAGCCCGGACAGCGGAAGTATTTGTACTGCTTGCGCTCGCGAAAAGCCGTTTTCTTAATTCTAAACCATTTTTGCACCGGTGTCCATACCTTTAAGAAAGAATAATATTCTTTTTGCCGCGCGGGGATGTTGCGCGAGAACATACGGAACAGCGCATAGATGTAAAGTGCGTAAGAAATAATTGCGAGCGGCCAGAACCAGAAAATGCGCGAAAGGAACATCACGATGATACCGAGGATCATCAAAACAAGGTTCAGTTCGTCCGTGCCGTACCGGCCGTACATAAATCTTCTCAATTTTTCAAGAAACAAATAAAAACACTTCCTTAGAAATGAGGGTATAGAGATAAGGTTAAAAATAAAATTTTACAGTTAAAAGTATAATGCGCGAAAAACTTTTTTTCAAGAAAACCGAGACTTCTTTCACACTAAGTTTACACTTTGTTCTTAGGGTAACACTAAGGTAACAAATTGTGCATAAATCTCTGCGGTTTCAGAAGCAGAACATCACAGGACACAAGCGGACATCTTTTTCAAAACGCGCTTTTTCCGGTATTTACCGCTTGACAAATCAGAACGCATGTTCTATAATAAGAGCATAGAGAACGCATGTTCGCGACGCGTCGAAAGGAGGCAAAAGCCGTGGATCGGGTCATTCTGCACATCGATATGAATAACTTTTATGCCTCTGTGGAGACGCTTTATGACCCGTCGCTGAAAGATATTCCCATGGCGGTCGGCGGCGATAAAGAACGTCGCCACGGCATCGTCCTCGCGAAAAATATGCTCGCGAAGGCCAAAGGCGTCAAAACGGCGGAAGCCCTGTGGGAAGCGGAACGCAAATGCCCCGGCATCAAGTTCGTCCCGCCGCATTTTGAGCGCTACGCAAAGTATTCGCGCCTTGCAAAGGAGATCTACATGCAGTACACCGACATGGTGGAAAGCTTCGGCTTAGACGAGTGCTGGCTCGACGTGACCGGCAGCCGCTGCTTGTTCGGCAGCGGCCGCGAGATTGCGGAGGAAATTCGCGCGCGCGTCAAAGATGAGCTCGGGCTCACGGTGTCAATCGGCGTGTCGTTCAACAAAATTTTCGCAAAGCTCGGCAGCGACTATAAAAAGCCGGATGCCGTAACGGAGTTCACGCGCGAGAATTTTAAAGAGCTCGTGTGGCCGCTTCCGGCGGCAGACCTGCTGTTCGTCGGCAAATCGACGCAGGAAGCGCTCAAAAAATACGGCATCTACACCATCGGCGACGCTGCAAAGGCCGACCGAAAGCTGTTAAAAAGGCTATTCGGCAAGGCGGGCGAGCAATTAAGTATGTACGCAAACGGCGAAGACAGGTCGCCCGTGCGCCGTGTGAATGAGCACGAGGAGGTCAAAAGCATCGGCAACAGCACCACCGCCGTGCACGACCTAAAAGACGACGGCGAAATTCGCGCAGAGCTCTACATGCTCTCCGAAAGCGTCGCACAAAGATTGCGCGAAAAGGGCTTATGCGGCTACAACGTGCAGCTTTCCGTGCGCAAATATAACCTCGAGACCTACCAGCGCCAGAAGATGCTGGAGACCGCCGTAGCGGATTCCAAAAGTATTTTCGACGCCGCCTACGGCCTTTTCCGCGCCCACCACACGGGCGAATCCATCCGCAGCATCGGCGTGCGTGTGTCGTCGCTCGTGTCGCTCGGCATGTCGCAGTGCTCGCTGTTTGAAGATGCCGCGCGCGGACAAAAGGCCCAAAAGCTCGAAACGACGGTCGATTTTCTGCGCTGCAAATACGGCGGCGACATCATTGATCGCGGCATCAAGGTGATGCACAAAGACCTCTTTCAGTCCGCCGCGGAAAACCGCCGCACACACGTCGAAAACCCGTTCAAGGGCGTCGCGCTTTAAGATAGGGAGAACAGCATGAACACACAAATGGACACCATGGAAAAGCTGCGCATTTTAACGGATGCCGCAAAATATGACGCGGCGTGTACCTCAAGCGGCGTAAACCGCGCAGGCGTAAAGGGGCAGCTCGGTTCTGCCGCCGCGTGCGGCATCTGCCACAGCTTTGCAAGTGACGGCCGGTGCATCTCCCTTTTAAAGGTGCTAATGACGAACATATGTGCTTATGACTGCACGTATTGCCTCAACCGCCGCTCAAACGACACGCCCCGCGCGACGTTTCGCCCGCAGGAGCTGGCGGATCTGACCATCAGCTTTTACCGTCGCAATTATATTGAAGGGCTGTTTTTAAGCTCCGCCGTGTTCGGCTCGCCGGACATCACCTGCGAAAGAATGCTCGAAACATTGCATATTCTGCGTAACGAGTATCACTTCAACGGTTACATTCACGTCAAAGCCATTCCCGGCGCGGACGAGACACTTTTGCAGCAGCTCGGCCTGCTTGCCGACCGCATGAGCGTCAATATCGAGCTGCCGTCAAACGACAGTCTAAAGCGCCTTGCGCCACAGAAATCGAAGGAAAACATCCTGCTGCCCATGTCGCGCATTCGCGACGGCATCAAGGAAAACGCGCACGATCTCATACGGTACAAAAGTGCGCCGCGCTTCGTACCGGGTGGGCAGTCAACGCAAATGATCATCGGCGCAACGCCGGAAAACGACCGACGTATTTTGCAGCTGAGCGAAGGACTTTACCACAAGTATTCTTTAAAACGCGTGTTTTACTCTGCGTATATACCGGTCGTGCAGGACAGAAATCTGCCCGCGCTCGACATCGCGCCGCCGCTTCTGCGCGAGCATAGATTATATCAAGCTGATTGGCTTTTGCGGTTTTACGGCTTCACGGCGGACGAATTATTGAGCGAAAAAACGCCCGACCTCGACCCTATGTTAGACCCGAAGTGCAGTTGGGCGGTGCGCCACCCGGAGGAATTCCCCGTGGAGGTGAACCGCGCGCCGTATGAGAAATTATTGCGCGTGCCGGGCATCGGCGTGGTGAGTGCAAAGCGCATCATCCGCGCCAGACGGCAAGCAAAGCTCGACCACGAGGGGCTGAAAAAGCTCGGTGTCGTCTTAAAGCGTGCTGCGTATTTTATCACCTGCAACGGCAAAATGCAGTGCCGTTTGCGCACAGACGAACCGGCGGTTTTGGCGGGCATTCTGCGCGACCGCGGGCTGCCGCAAGGCGGCATACAGCCCGAAATTCCCGAGCAGCTTTCATTATTCAACCCCACAAAGGAGGACGCGGTAAAATGTCTGACCGGACAACTGTAATGTATTACTACGACGGCACATATAACGGTTTTCTTTCCTGTGTGTTCGAGAGCTTTGCGGAAAAAGAAACGCCTGCCGCGATTTTGCCCGTTGATGAAGCCGACCAGACGTGTTTATTCGGCGCGAAGTATATCGAGACCGACCTGCGCCGTGCCGAGCGTGTGCGCGTGTCGATTCCGAAGAAAATGGGCATGGAGGCGCAGGATCTTTTGGAGCGCGCGTTTTTTACCTGTATGCCCGAAAAGGAACTGCGTATGCTGGAATTCATGCGGTTGGGGTACAAGGTCGGGCGCGGCGTGTGCGGGCGACTGACCGAGCCTGCCGTCGATAAGATCACGAAAGCGGTGCAGTTCCTTGAGCGGGAAGCGCACTTGTACCTCGGTTTTCTGCGCTTTGCGGAGTACGGCGACGTTCTTATCGCGCAGATTGAGCCGAAAAACAGCGTTTTGCCCGTCATCGCGCCGCATTTTATCAACCGTTTTTCCGGTGAAGATTTCATGATCTTCGACCGCACGCATAAGCTTGCTTTATTATATAAAGACGGCGCGCCGGAATTTTTGCAGGCAGAGCACATCGAGTTGCCGCCGGAATCGCCGGAGGAGGAGAAATTCCGCGCCATGTGGCGCACGTTCTACGACACCGTGGGCATTGAGGGCAGACGGAACGACCTGTGCCGCCGTACCCACATGCCAAAGCGCTACTGGAACCGTATGACGGAGATGCGGGATAAGGTTTGAGATAAAATGAGAATGAAAAAAGGACGGCTTCCGGGGAAGCTGTCCTTTTGAAGTTTTACTAAAATTACGTTCGCGGGGTTTGGCAGACGATGTCCACAAAAAGGCGGCCGTCGGGGAGAAAGCTGACGCCGAGTGACGCGTCGCAATTTTCGGACACCGACCAGTATTCGTTGTAGACCTCGCCGGAGCCGACGGCGTCGGTGCTCAGGCGGTCGAGATGCGTGGAGATGCGGTTTTCAAGGCCGGGGTAGGTGGTTGGCTCGCCGTACTGCGCGGTGAGGGTGTTGAGGAGCTTTTCGGGCAGCTTGCAGTCCGCATCGGTCGGGTTTTCGACGAATAGGATCCTGCGGTAGCCGTAAAGCGTATCGGTGTTGAGATCGAAAAGCAGGTAGACCGAAAAATCACGGTTTTCGAGCGTTTCGGTCCGGTCTAAAACGTAGGCGTTGGCGTAGAGGTCGTCTTCCTTGTAGGTGAGGTTTTCCGCATCGAGCGCCGCAAGTACTTCATCCTTCGTTTCGCCGAACATGGCGGGATAATCGAGCGCTTTGGCGCCTTTTCCCGCCGAGCAGGCGGTGAATCCGAGCAGAAGCAGGAGCAACAGAAAAACGGGGAATGCGCGGTTTGCGGCATAGTACGCAAAATGAGAAAGCGAGCGTTTTTTCATGGTATGACCTCCTGTTCAGGACGATGTTTTTTATCTTGATTATAGAAAAGTGCGGAGGAAAAATCAATCGTCAAAGAAGATAAAAACGAGGGGCGTTTGTTGGGTGAAAGGACGGGCTGCGGTGAACGTGCGTCAATCCCCAAGCGTAATAAACTGCGTATGCTCCGGCAGGTTTTGAACTTCGGTTTTCAAAAACGCCGGTCTTAAATCGATATACGGCAGCTCTTCAAACGGGAACCACGCGAAGTGGACGCTCGGTTCATTCGGGCTGTCGAAACGGTCGCCGCGGGTGATGAGATCGGTGCCGGAAGCGTCTACGGTGAAGTAGGTACAAAGCTCGTGGTAACGCTGCTTTTTGCCTGTAGGGGTGAAGAAGCTTTGGGCAATCCACACGGCGCGCTCCGGCGCGACGGTGACACCCAGCTCTTCTTTTAACTCGCGCGTGAGGGCGTCCTCGGCCTTTTCACGCATGGTGACGCGGCCGCCGGGGAGGTAGTAGTGCTCTGTGCTGTCGTCTTTTGTGACGAGCAGCTTGCCGTTCTGCACGATGATGGCGGCGGTGCGGAAGTTGAACACGCCTTTATCCGTGGAGAATGAGATGTTCGGGTTATACGAGGCAAATTCCTTTGCGAGCCTTACGGCGAGCGCGACGATGTTCTCGTTCGCGCGGGATTTATCGAATGTGCGGCAGCTTTCGCGCATGCGGCGCAGGCGCTCTTTATGCTCGATGAGTGAGGACACGACGGCGGAGAAATTCTCCTTTGTGACGCGCACGCCCATATCGTGCGTTTGCAGGAAGTTGGCGTTATCTTCCTCCTGGCCGGGAATGGCGTCGAACACGGCGAGCGGCAGGTTGCATGCGAGCGCTTCCGAGACGGTGAGGCCGCCCGGCTTTGTGATGATGAGGTCGGACGCGTGCATAAAGCGCTCTACTTCTGTTGTAAACTGGATAAGCTTTGTCTTTTTCGACGAGTTCGGAATTTCGCTTTCAAAGAGCTTATAGAGCTTTTTGTTATTGCCCGTGATGATGATGATCTGTAAATCGAGCGGGGAGGAGCACAGGCCGCGGTAGAGGTCCACAATGTTGGAGACGCCCATGCTGCCGGCCATGAAGAGCACGGTGGGCACTTCCGGCTCGAGGTCCATTTCGGTGAGGAGCTTCGCCTGGTCTTCCTTGTCGAAGAAGACGTCGTGTACCGGGATGCCGTAGGGATAGATATGCTCTTTCGGAATGCCGAGACGGCGCAGGTCGTTCACCATGTCGTCGCAGGCGACGACGTAGGCATCGACATTCGGGGCAATCCACGCCTTGTGCACGCCGTAGTCTGTCATGAGGCAGATGAGCGGGCAGGTGATGCGGCGGCGCTCCTTTAAACCGGAGATCATCTCTGTTGCGAACGGGTGCACGCTGATGATGACGTCCGGCGCGACCTCCGCTAAACGCGGATAGAGCTGGAGCGCCAGAAGCTCCGTTGTGCGGGGGACGAAATCCGCAAGGGGATTATCTTTATTTGTCGTTTTGTAGAGGCGGCCGAAGAGAGACGGGGTCTTCTTTGCCATAAAGAGGTAGCTGTCGCAAATGGTTTTGTCGAGCAGCTTGCCGATGCTTTTTAAGAAGTCCATTTGAATGACTTCGTGGGTGGTGGTTTCGCGTATGTATTTTTCAAGTGCCGCAGCCGCGCGCAGGTGGCCGCCGCCGGTGGCACAGGTGAGAATCAAAATGCGCATGATACCGCTCCTTTTCAATAGCCTTTTCATCGGGTGTGTCTGAAAAATCAAAACTTATTTTCAGATACCCCCTGTCCTTTGCTCCAGTTTATCACATTTTTTTGTGAATTTCCATATATTGCGCGGAAATTAAGAAATCAAATCCGAAAAAAGAGTGAAATTTGCGGAAAATTTGCATTTTCCTGGAGACTTTTTTGCGGCTTTGCGGTATACTTAAAGTAAACGGAGAACCTACATGCGTTCAAAAACTTTTAAGACATATTTAAACGTATGTCTTTACAAGAAAAGATGCGGCAGGTATAATATTCTCAGCCGGTATTTTGTCGGCGAAAAGGAGAGAATATCTGCAAAAAGTAAGTCGGTACGATACAGAAAAGCGGCTGTGAGAAGCTGCCGGGATTTTCAGAAAGGCGATCTCATGTATAGACATAAAACGAAAAAATATCGCGCGGCGGCGGTCGGCGCAGTTTTGGCGGCTGTCTTGATGCTGGGCTTTGCGGGCTGCGATAAGCTGCCGACGTCTTCCGACGCTGCGGCGACGGCGGCGCCGACGCCTACCCCGGAGCCGGAAGACCTGACCGTGTTTGCGGAAGGTACCACGATGGACGGCATCGACATTTCCGGCATGAAGCTCGCGGAAGCCGAAAAGGTGTGCAGAGCAGCGGCGTTAAAGCCGTATGCGAATATTAACGTCACGGTGAAAAGCGGCGACACCGAAATGACCGCAAAGGGCAGCGAGCTGACCGTTGTGGATACGCTGGATATTACGCTGACGCGGCTTTTGAAATCGAGAAAAGCGGGCGACTACGAAATGACGTACTGCCTGACGCTCAAGAATTTTGAAAATGAATTAAAGCAAAGACTCGGAGATTTCGTCGTGCAGGCTAAGGACGCGACCGTGGGCTCTTATGACTTTGACGCGGGCGACTTTGTGTTTGAGGACGCTGTGAACGGCAAAAAGCTGGACGTTTACGGAACGCTTGCCGCCGTGAAGGCGCAGTTCCTTAAGAAGACGAGCGGCGAAGTAGAGGCTGCTTTGCAGGAGACCGCGGCGAAAGTGACCGTGGACGACCTGAGAAAAGATTTCGGCATGATCTCCTCGTTTGAGACGGTCTCGACGAATACGGAAAACGGCAACCACAATATGGGTCTGGCGCTTTCTCGCGTGAACGGCACGGTTTTGAACCCGGGCGACACATTCTCTTATGAAAACATCGTGGGCGATTCCACAAACGCTTCCACGGGCTTTTTGCCGGCGGGCGGCCTTTCCGGCGGCGCGCTGGTGCAGATGTACGGCGGCGGCATTTGTCAGGCTTCTTCAACGATCTACGGTGCTGCGCTGCGCGCGGGCATGACAATCACGCTGCGCGACTGCCACTCTTCACCGTCTACGTACGTGCCGATCGGTCTGGACGCGACGGTGAGTTACGGCGAGATCGACTTCCAGTTCCGCAATGATCTTGACACCCCGGTGTACATTATGAGTTGGATGGACGGTGTGACGCTGCATGTGCAGTTCTACGGCAAGCACCCGAAAGAGTGGGACACGATCAATGTGTATTCCCAGACGACGAGCGAGATCCCGCCGCTGAACACTGTGAAATACGTGGTGGACCAGAACCTTAAAAAGGGCGAAAAGGTGCTTTCCACAAGCGGCAACTGGGGCTATGAGGCGAGCGCTTGGCGCGACTTTGTGAAGGACGGAGAGGTCATCCGCACCGAGACGCTGCCTTCTTCCTACTACGGCCCAAGCGGCACCATTTACCGCATCGGCCCGGGCACGGAGACGTCTTCCCCGAGCCCGACACCTACGGCAACCCCGACGGCAGCGCCCACTGCGACCCCTGCGCCCACTGCGACCCCTGCGCCGACTGCGGCGCCTACGCCGGAGCCGACCTCTGCGCCGCCCGCAGAACCGACGGCGGCCCCCACAGAGGAGCCCACACCGGAGCCTGTGACGGCGGCCGAAACCGGCGAATGAGAATAAAAACAGTTTCCCCCCTGCTCTTTTTTCGGCAGGGGGAATTTGTGCAAGTGAATATAATTGTGTCACCTCCGGTGACACTTGAGAGGAGCTTATTTGTGAGCATAAAAATAGACGGAATGGTGCGCGTAGCGGCGGCTACACCGCACGTGAAGGTGGCGGACTGCCCGTACAACAAAAACGAGATGGCGAAGATGATCCGCGAGGCGGCCGCAAACGGCGCTTCGGTCATCGCGTTCCCGGAGCTTGCGATGACGGGATACACCTGCGGCGACCTGTTTAAGGACAGAAAGCTGATGGAAAGCGCGAAGGCGTGCCTGTTTGACCTCATCGAAGAGACGGAAGACCTCGATATTCTGTGCGCGGTGGGTATGCCGATCCCGTCCGGCGGGGCGCTGTATAACTGCGCGGCGGTGTTCAGCCGCGGCGTTTTGCTGGGCCTGCCGGCAAAGCAGCATATTCCGAATTACTCCGAATTTTACGAGCTGCGCCATTTTTCCCCCGCGCCGGAAAGCGGCATGCTGCGCTATGCGGGCGACTGGTACGGCTGCCGTGACGTGGTGTTTGAGCTTGCGCCGGACGTGACCGTGGGCGTGGAGATCTGCGAGGATGTTTGGGTGGCAGATCCGCCGAGCGTGACGCTTGCAAAGGGCGGCGCGACCGTTTTATTAAATCTTTCGTGCAGCGATGAAATTATCGGTAAGGCGCAGTACCGCCGCGACATGCTGCGCATGCACTCCGGTCGTCTGCTTGCAGCGTATGTGTACGCGGACAGCGGCTTTGGCGAAAGCACGACGGACATGATCTTTGCGGGACACAATTTGATTTGCGAAAACGGCTCGTTACTGAACGAGAGCGATTTGTTTACGAACGGCATCACCTACGGCGACATCGACGTGGAGCGCCTTGTGCAGGAGCGCCGCCGCATGAATACGTGGCAGGACGAGCCTGTGTGCGACATCATCGACGCTTCGATGGACCTGCCCGAGTTTGAGACGACGCGCACGGCGTACCCGTACCCGTTTGTGCCGAAGGACGACGCCGACCTTTCCGCACGCTGCGAGACGATCCTCAAAATGCAGGCGACGGGTCTCGCGACGAGACTGAAGCACATCGGCTGTAAAACGGCGGTTATTGGGCTTTCGGGCGGCCTAGATTCCACGTTGGCATTGCTTGTGACGGCGAACGCGTTTGATATGCTCGGCCTGCCGCGCACGGGCATACGCACGGTATCGATGCCATGCTTCGGCACGACGGCGCGCACGAAGAGCAACGCGCAGTGCCTTGCGGAAGAGCTCAAGGTGCATTTTGACGAAATTCCGATTGCGAAGGCGGTGGAGCAGCACTTTAAGGACATTCAGCACGATCCCGAGGTGCTGGACGTGACGTATGAAAATTCGCAGGCGCGCGAGCGCACGCAGCTTTTGATGGACATTGCGAATCAGCACGGCGGCATTGTCATCGGCACGGGCGACCTTTCCGAGCTTGCGCTCGGCTGGGCGACGTACAACGGCGACCACATGTCGATGTATGCGGTGAACGCGTCTATCCCGAAGACACTGGTGCGCCACCTCGTGCGTTATGAGGCGATGCACGGCAACGACGAGCTGCGCCGCGTTTTACTTGATATTTTGGACACGCCGGTCAGCCCGGAATTATTGCCGCCGAAGGACGGCGAAATTTCACAGAAGACGGAAGACCTTGTGGGGCCGTATGAACTGCATGATTACTATTTGTATTATATGTTGCGCTTTGGGTTTACGCCGCGTAAAATTTATGCGATGGCGCTGCGCTCATTTGCGGGGCAGTATGACGCCGAGACCATTAAAAAGTGGCTGAAAACGTTCTACCGCCGCTTCTTCCAGCAGCAGTTTAAGCGCTCCTGCCTGCCGGACGGCCCGAAGGTGGGCTCTGTGACGCTTTCGCCGCGCGGCGATTTCCGCATGCCGAGCGATGCGTGCAATACGGTGTGGAGAGAGGAGATCGAAACACTGTGAACATTTTAGTTGCGATGGAGACGAAGCCCTATCAGCGCGTGTGGCTCGAAGAAGCCGCGCCGGGGGAGACGTTTATTTATAAAGAGGGCAAGGCGGAGCGCGAGGACGTGCAGAACGCGGATATAATCCTCGGCAACGTGAGCCCGAAGCTCATCTCGACCGGCGATAAGCTTAAATGGTTGCAGACGGACAGTGCGGGCGTGGACGGGTATATCCACGGCTGTCTGCCGAAGGAGACCGTTTTGACGAATGCAACGGGCGCGTATGGCCTTGCGATTTCGGAATACATGGTCGCGGTGTGGCTTGAACTTTTAAAAAAGCTGCATTTGTACCGCGATGTGCAGCGCACGGGCAAGTGGTGCGACCTCGGGCAGGTGCGCTCGGCGTGGAACTCGACGGTGCTGGTGCTCGGCCTCGGCGACATCGGTGGGGAATTTGCGAAGCGTGCGAAAGCGCTGGGTGCAAGGGTGATCGGCGTGCGCCGCACGGGTACGGATAAGCCCGATTTTGTGGACGAGCTCATCCACACGGATAAGCTTGACGAATATTTGCCACAGGCGGACTGCGTGGCCATCACGCTGCCGGGCACGACGGCAACGAAGGGGATGTTTGACGCAGAGCGCATGGCGAAGATGAAGGACGGCGCGATTTTATTAAACGTCGGCCGCGGGATGATCGTCGACACAGATGCGCTGTGCGCGGCGCTGGAAAACGGAAAGCTTGCGGGCGCGGGCGTGGACGTGACCGACCCGGAACCGCTGCCCGCAGATCACCCGCTGTGGAAGATGGAAAACGCGGTCATCACACCGCATATCTCCGGCGGATACCATTTGCAGGAGACGCACGACCGCATTGTGTGTATTATGGCGGAGAATTTAAAGCGTTTTCTGGCGGGTGAGTCGCTTAGAAATGTGGTCGATTTTTCGACCGGCTACCGAAAACTATAAGGGATAATGATGGATACGACACAAGAAATTTATTTGGACAACAGCGCGACGACGCGCGTTTCAAAAGAGGCGGCGGAAAAGGCGCTTTACATGATGACGGAATGCTACGGCAACCCCTCTTCGCTGCACAGCAAGGGCTTTGCGGCGGAAAAGGAGATGACTGCGGCGCGAGAGATCATTGCCGAGAGACTTTCGGCGCAGCCGAGGGAGATTTATTTCACGTCCGGCGGCACAGAGAGCGACAACATTGCGATTTTGGGTGCGGCGCACGCGAAAAAGCGCGCGGGCAACAAGATTGTGACGACGGCAATCGAGCATCCGGCAGTGCTCAATACGATGGCACAGCTTGAAAAAGAGGGCTTTGAGGTTGTGTATGTGCAGCCGGAGGCGGACGGAAATATTCCGAAAGAGAAATTTGACGCGGCCATTGATGCGAAGACGATTTTGGTCAGCGTGATGGCGGTGAATAACGAAACAGGTGTTTTGCTGCCGCTGAAAGACATTGCGGGCATGATCAAGAGGAAAAAGACCCCGGCGCTGTTTCACACGGACGCGGTGCAGGGCTTCTGCAAAATTCCGCTCCAGCCGAAAAAGCTCGGTGTTGACCTCATCAGTGTTTCGGGCCACAAGGTGCATGCGCCGAAGGGCGTGGGTGCGCTGTACGTGAAAAGCGGCGTACGCATTTTGCCGCACAGCTTCGGCGGCGGGCAAGAGAAAAATCTGCGCCCCGGCACCGAGGGCGTGCCGCAAATTTGTGCGTTCGGCGAAGCGATGAAGCACATGATGACGGAAAAAGAGGCGCTCACACACGTAAAAGCGGTGCAGGCGCATTTGATTGAACGGCTGAAAGCGATGCCGGAGGTTGTTTTGAACTCGCCCGAAAACGCGCTGCCGTATATTGTGAATCTTTCGGCAGGGCGCGTGCGTGCGGAGACGATGCTGCACTTTTTGGCGGAGCGAAACATTTTTGTTTCAAGCGGTTCCGCGTGCGGCAAGGCAAAACCGAGCCACGTTCTGAGCGCGATGCAGCTGCCGAAGGAGCGCGTTGAAACATCGCTGCGCGTAAGCCTTTCGGCGGAAAACACAGCAGAAGAAATGGACGCGTTTGCGGACGCCTTGAAAGAGGGCCTCCAAACGCTTTCGCACGCGTAAGCGTGAGTTTATAGATGGAAAGGAATTTTGTCATGCAGGAAGTGATTCTGGTCAAGCTCGGCGAGATCGTCTTAAAGGGATTGAATCGCCGCACGTTTGAAGACCGGCTGTTAAAGAACATTCGCCGCCGCATTGCGCGCGCGGGCAACTTTGAGGTGTACTCCATGCAGTCCACCATTTACATTGAACCGAAGGACGAGGACGCGGACATTGACGAAGCCGAAGAGCGCATCTCGAAGATTTTCGGCGTCATTGGCTATGCGCGCGCTTGCGTGTGTGAAAAGGATATGGACGCCATTACCAAAATGGCGCCGGAATACCTCAATGACACACTCGCGGGCTTTAAGACGTTCAAGGTGGAATCGAAGCGTGCGGACAAGAAGTTCCCGCTCGGCTCCATGGAAATCTCCCGCGAGGTGGGCGCGGCGCTGCTGCGCGCGAACCCGCACATTTCCGTAGACGTGCATAACCCGGAGATCACGGTGCGCGTGGAAATTCGAGAGAAAGCGGCGTATATCCACGGCGAGACGAAGCCCGGCGCGGGCGGCATTCCGGTGGGTACGGGCGGCAAGGCGGCCATTCTCATCAGCGGCGGACTCGACAGCCCGGTGGCGGCGTGGATGATGGCAAAGCGCGGCGTGGAGCTGACGGCCATTCACTTTGCGAGCCCGCCGTACACGAGCGAGCGCGCACATGAAAAGGTGGTGGCGCTGCTGAAGAAGGTCGGCGAATACGCGGGCAGAATGGACATGATTACCGTGCCGTTCACCGAAATTCAGGAGCAAATCCGAGACAACTGTCCGGAGGAGCTTGCGACCGTGATTATGCGCCGCTTTATGATGCGTGCCGCCGAGCGCATTGCACGCGAGCGCGAATGCAGCGCGCTCATCACGGGCGAGAGCCTTGGGCAGGTGGCAAGCCAGACGATACAGGCCATCGCCTGCACGGACGCCGCGGCGAATATGCCGGTTTTCCGTCCGCTTATCGGCAGCGACAAGTCGGAAATCGTGACGCTTGCGCACCGCATTGACACGTATGATATTTCCATTGAGCCGTATGAGGACTGCTGCACGGTGTTTACGCCGAAGCACCCGCGCACCCGCCCCACTTTGAACGTGGTGGAGGCTGCGGAACAGAAGCTTGATGTGGAACAGCTTTTGAAAAATTGCCTTGAAAAGACGGAGATCCGTCATCTGTAAGAAAGGGGAATTTTACCATGCAGGCAGAAGTATTATCGGTAGGTACAGAGCTTTTGCTCGGCCAGACCGTGAACACGGACACAACAATCGTTGCAAAGGCGCTTTCGGCGCTCGGCATTGATCTGCTCTACGCCGCCGTAGTCGGCGACAACGTGGGCAGACTGGAAAAGGCTGTTTACGACGCGCTCGACAGAAGTGATATTCTCATCACGACAGGCGGCCTTGGGCCGACGGGCGACGACCTGACGAAAGAGACCGTGGCGGCGGCTGCGGGCAAGAAGCTCGTTTTGCACGAGCAGAGCTACCAGCATTTGCTCGATTACTTTGCAAACGGCGGCATGACCGAAAACCAGATGAAGCAGGCGATGCTGCCGGAGGGTTGCACCGCGCTGAAAAACGACAACGGCACTGCGCCCGGCTGCGCGTTCCGGACGGACAAGGGCAAGATCGTCATCATGCTGCCCGGCCCGCCTTCGGAATTGACCCCGATGCTGCACAACTATGCCGTGCCGTACCTTGAGGAATTCCAGAGCGCGGTCATCGCTTCGCACAGCGTGCATGTGTACGGCAGAGGCGAAGCGCCGGTGGCACAGATGATCGAAGACCTGATGGAGCAGAGCAACCCGACCGTGGCGCCGTATGCCAAGGAAGGCGAGATGTTCGTGCGCGTGACGGCGAAGGCCGCAACGAAAGAAGAAGCGGACGCGATGTGCGTGCCGGTGGTGGAAGAATTGAAGAAGCGCATCGGCAACTTCGTGTACGGTGTGGACGTGGAGACGCTGGAGGAGCTTGTGGTCAGTGCGCTTAAAAAGGCGGGCAAGAAGCTTGCAACGGCGGAATCCTGCACGGGCGGTATGCTTGCAAAGCGCATTACGGATATTCCGGGTTCCTCCGCCGTGTTTGAGACGGGCTGTGTGACGTATGCAAACTGCGTGAAGGAGCGTTTGCTCGGCGTACCGCACGAGACGCTTGTGACATACGGCGCAGTGAGCGAACAGACGGCGCGCGCGATGGCGGAAGGCATTGTACGTGAGAGCGGTGCAGACATCGGCGTGGGCATCACGGGCATTGCGGGCCCGGACGGCGGCACAGAAGAAAAGCCTGTGGGCCTTGTGTACATTGCGTTGAGTGACGGCAAGAACACGTGGGTGGCAAAGCGCCAGCCGATGGGCAGACTGAAATCCCGCGAATGGCACCGCCACTGCGCGGCCTCCAAAGCACTCGATATGGTGCGCCGCTACCTTGCCGGTTTGCCGGTGGACGAGGCGTAACGCGTGCGGCGCAAATACCGCGAGCCGGAGCCTATGCGGCGCGTGGCGGTCTATGAAGACGAAGAAAGTATGCAGCCGAGAAAGCGGAGAATTCTGTTCCCGGTGCTCATCACGCTGTTTTCGGTGATTTTTGTCGTTTCGGCGGCGGTGCTTGTAATTGAGCTCATTGTGAACCCGTATGTGACGGATAAAAACGTAGGTGAGATTCAGAAAATCTACTCCGAAGCGGGCGACACGGAAAGCGTGGCCCCGGTTTCTTCCGAAGACGACACGGCGGACAGCGAACGCATGGCAGAACTGGAGCGCCGTCGCGAGGCTGTTTTGAAGCTGCAAAGTGTGAACAGCGACATTACGGGCTGGGTGCAGCTGGACGGCACGGACATCAATTTTCCGGTGCTGACGCCGCCTGCAGACGACCCGCAGTATTACCTTTACCGCAACTACAAAAAGGAAAGCACGAAGTACGGCAGCATCTTTTTGGACGGTATGTGCACGGTGGACTCCGATAATCAGGTTTTGCACGGGCACAGCATGCAGGACGGCAGAATGTTTTGGCAGGTGATCGGTTTTGGCAGTGCCAAGACCGTGAAAAGCTGTCCGGTATTTCGCTATGACACCGAAAAGGAAGCGGCGGAATGGAAGATTGTTTCGGTATTCAAGACGAATACATACGATAACCAAGGGGAACTGTTCAACTATCTGCGCGGCGATTTTGACTCTGCGGAAGACAAGATGCAGTTTTACTACGATGTGATGAAACGCAGCATGGTGAACACCGGCGTTGACCTGAACGAAAACGACAAAACGGTGATGCTTTCAACATGCTCGTATGAATATGAGGGCTTCCGCACGGTGATCGTGGCGCGCAAGGTGCGTGACGGCGAAGATGCGACCGTGGACACCTCAAAAATCACGGAGAACGAAAACGTGTTGTACCCGGACATTTGGTATCCCTCCGGCAAAGCGCCGGACTACTGGCCCGACTACTTTGAGGACGCTGTCCAAAACGGCATGGTGGATTGGTACACGGGCAATCTGTACAAAGATTAAAAGCTGAAACAGAAAACGAAAAACGCCCTCCCGCTTACGGAAAAACCGCAGCGGAAGGGCGTTTTGGTATGTTATCTTTTATTCTTTGTACTTCAAAGCGCGGATGGCGTTGAGAACCGCGATAATCATGACACCGACATCCGCAAAGATGGCTGCCCACATGTTCGCAAGACCGAACGCGGTGAGCGCGAGGCAGCCAAACTTGATGATGAGCGAGAACACGATGTTCTGCTTGACGATGCCGATGCACTTACGGGAAATTTTGATGGCCTTTGCAATCTGCATCGGGTCATCGTCCATGAGGACAACGTCTGCGGCTTCGATGGCGGCATCGCTGCCCATGGCGCCCATGGCGATGCCGATATCGGCACGGGTGAGCACCGGCGCATCGTTGATGCCGTCGCCGACGAACGCGAGGTTTGCTTTCTTTGGCTTATTCTGAATGAGCTTTTCGACTTCGTTGACCTTATCGCCCGGGAGCAGCTCGCTGCGAACTTCGTCAATGCCAAGCTCTTTGGCGACCTGATCAGCCACACGCTTGGCATCGCCTGTGAGCATGACGGTTTTTTCAACACCGGCGTGCTTCAGCTTCTGAATGGCTTCCTTGGAATGAGGCTTGATGACATCGGAGATAACGATGTGACCGGCATATTCGCCGTCGATTGACATGTGAATGATGGTGCCGACGCTGTGGCAGTCGTTATATGGAATATTGTGCAGCGCCATGAGCTTTGCGTTGCCGGCGAGGACCTCGTGCCCGTCGACCTTGGCGGTGATGCCCTTGCCGCTGACTTCTTCAATGTCCGTTACGCGGCTGCGGTCGATCTCTTTGCCGTAGGCTTTCTGCAAACTTTTGCTGATGGGGTGGGAGGAGGCGCACTCGGCGAGCGCGGCGTACTCGAGCAGCTTTGCTTCGTCCATCGTGTTGTGGTGGACGGCAGTGACTTCAAACACGCCCTGCGTGAGCGTGCCGGTTTTATCGAACACGACGATTTTTGCATCGGAGAGGGCTTCAAGATAGTTGGAGCCCTTGATGAGCACGCCCTCATGGCTTGCGCCGCCGATGCCCGCAAAGAAGCTGAGCGGGATGGAAATGACAAGTGCGCACGGGCAGCTGACGACAAGGAAGGTCAGCGCGCGGTAGATCCAATCGACCCAAGCGGCATCCATGCCGAACGCCATGCGCAGGAGCGGCACGGCGATGCCGAGCAGTACAGCGGAAATGCAGACCGCCGGGGTGTAAATTTTAGCGAAGCGGGAGATGAACGCTTCCGAACGGGACTTGCGGGAACTGGCGTTTTCAACGAGGTCGAGGATTTTGGAAACGGTGGACTCGCCGAATTCCTTTGTGGTGCGGATTTTCAGAACACCGTTTAAATTGATGCAGCCGCTGATGATCTCATCGCCCTCTTTGACATCGCGCGGGAGGCTTTCGCCGGTGAGCGCACTGGTATTAAGGCTTGCGTTGCCGCTTTCGACCACACCGTCGAGCGGGACTTTTTCGCCCGGCTGCACGACGATGATGCTGCCGACCGCGACTTCGTCGGGATCGACCTGTTCTAACTTGCCGTCTTTTTCAATGTTGGCGTAGTCCGGGCGGATGTCCATCAGCGCGGAGATGTTTTTGCGGCTTTTGCCGACGGCGTAGCTTTGGAACAGCTCGCCGATCTGATAGAACAGCATCACGGCGATGCCCTCAAGATAATCGCCGCTCTTTGTCCAAATGGCGAGGAAGAACGCACCGAGGGTGGCGAGCGCCATCAAAAAGTTTTCGTCGAACGCGCGGCCGTTTAGGATGCCCTTGCCGGCTTTTCTCAAAATATCGTAGCCGATGACAAGATAGGCGGCGAGGTACGCGATAAGGCGCGGAATGCCCGTGATGGGTAAGAACTGTAACACGACCAGCATCACGGCGGTGATGATGATGCGATACAGCGTAATCTTTTGTTTCTTTTTCATGAGGATACCTCTTGTGGTTTTATATAGCAGTTAGATGACACATTACCATGTGAAAAAGACCGACTGTACCGAGAAAGCGGAGCCGGTCATTTTTTCTGACTATACGGGTAGACCGAAGTAGATTAAAGCTCGATTTCGCAGTCCGGCTCAACCTTCTTGCAGGCCTTGAGGACATTCTTCATGACAGCTTTAGCGTCCTGACCGTCTTCAAACTCAACGATCATCTTCTGGGTCATGAAGTTTACGGTCGCATTTGCAACGCCTGCAGTTTTCTTGGTTGCCTCTTCCATCAGGTTGGCACAATTTGCGCAGTCAACTTCGATGCTGTACGTTTTTTTCATGGGGAAAACCTCCGTAAAAAATCATTTTGTTTTGAAATGTGGTGCTAACGATTAAATACTTGCTTAATCGTTACAGTTGTAGTATACTGGGGCCGGAATAAAAAATCAAGGGGTTTTCGGGTGCTGCTTCCAAACGGGCGAACGGGATTTCCGAAACGGATAAACGGAGGGCTTTTTATGGCGGATTTTGTATTGCCGCACGACCACGGCAGGCACAAGCACGACGAAGCGCTGCATAGAGAATTGATGAATACGGAACGTTTTTCGGCCGTGGCGGATGTGTTCAAGCAGCTGAGCGACCCGGTGCGCGTGCGCATTTTCTGGCTTTTAAGTCACCGGGAAGAATGTGTTATCAACATTGCAGCAATGATGGATATGTCGAGTCCGGCAGTTTCGCACCATTTGAAGTCGCTTTTAGACAGTGGGCTTATCATGAGCCGCCGCGATGGCAAGGAAGTCTACTATAAGGCGTCGGACACCGAGCAGATCGGACTTTTGCACGAGATTGTGGAGCAGGTGATGGAGATCACGTGCCCGGAAAAGGAAGTGGACTTTCAGGCTTCGCAGGAGGAGATCATTCGGAACGTGCACAATTACCTGATTGAACACATCAGCGAGCGCATCACGATAGAAACGCTGTCAAGAGAGTTCCTTATGAACACCACGACGCTGAAAACGGTGTTCAAAAAAGTGTACGGCACGACGATTGCGGCGCACATGAAGCAGCACCGCATGGAGCTTGCGGCGGGGCTGCTGCTGAAAACGCAGAACGATATTGCGTCCGTGGCGCAGGCCGTGGGGTATGAGAGCCAGAGCCGATTTACGGCGGCGTTTAAGGAGGCCTACGGCGAGCTGCCAACGGAATACAGACGGCGGCACGTGTGCGGGGCGAAGAAGCAGACGTGTGACGCTTGTGCAAAGTGTCCAATCTGCGAGCCGGAAAATTTTGCGAAAACTGCCTTTGAAAAAGTATTTTCAAAAGAGTAAAATAATAGAAAACGTGTGGCGTATGTGCGTAAATCCGGTTTGCGTATATGCGCCGCATTTATTTTGATAAGGAATGGTGAAATTATGAAACGAATTCAGTCTGCGTGTATCTGTCAAACGTTGCATTTTCAGCTTAAAGAGGGAGTGGTAAAGGATTACGCCATGCGCGCAGTACAGGAGGAAGTTGCGAATTACAAGAGCGGGCTGGAACGCAGCCACACAAAGTATAAAATCGTAGAGGAGCATAAGGAAACGGACGGCTCAATTGTGATCAAAATCATTAAGCAGTACAATTCCGCTCCGGTGGGCGACTATTTGAACTGACGGCATACAAGTTTATAGGTTTCAAAATCGAGCAGCGAGATGCGTAAGTCCGGATTTTCGGGCGGCGTATTCCGCTGCTTTATGATTTAGATTTATATCAGGGAGTAAAGGTATGGAAGAAAACACTAACGTATTTTTGGGCACGGAACGTGTGGGCAAGCTGATGCGCGGTTATGCAGTGCCGTGTATCATTTCGCTTCTGGTCGGCGCGCTGTATAACATTGTTGACCAGATCTTCATTGCAAACGCGGACTACCTCGGTTCTTACGGCAACGCGGCGAACACCGTTGTGTTTCCTCTGACCGTGGCGGCGCTCGCAATCGCGGTAATGGTCGGCGACGGCTGCTGCGCGTATGTGAGTATCAACCTCGGTAAAAAGGACGTGAAAACGGCGAAGAAGAGCGTAGGCAACGCCGTGGTGCTGGTTTTGCTTGCAAGCGCGGCTTTGACGGCTGTGTATTTGCTTTTGGCGGAACCGATTTTAACGATGTTTGGCGGGCGTGTGAACGTGGAGACGTTTCGTTATGCGAAGGAGTACTTCTTCTATATTGCGCTCGGCGTGCCGTTTTATATGTTCGGACAGGCGCTGAACCCAATTATCCGCGCGGACGGCAGCCCGAAATTTGCGATGGCATCGACGCTGGCGGGCGCGATATTGAACACGATCTTAGACCCGGTGTTCATTTTCGTGTGCCGCTGGGGTATGATGGGCGCGGCGGTTGCGACGGTGCTGGGGCAGATTGTGACGGCGGTGCTTGCAATCTGGTATTTGTGCAATATGCGTGTGATTCGCCCGGGAAAGGGAGATTTTAAGCTGAGCGGCGGGCTTTGCAGGCGTATTTTGTCGCTTGGTATGACAAGCTTCCTCTCACAGATCAGCCTTGTGGCGGCAATGGCGGCCATCAACAACATGCTGCGCAAATACGGCGCACTGGACCCGATTTTCGGGCAGGCGCAGTACGCACAGATCCCGATGGCAGTGGTCGGCATTGTGATGAAGTTCTTTCAGATTGTGATCTCGATCGTTGTCGGTATGGCGGCGGGGTGCATACCGATCGTGGGCTTCAACATGGGTGCGGAGAAATTTAGGCGCGTAAATAAGCTGTTTACGATGCTGCTGATCTCGGAAGCAGCGGTGGGCGCCGTGGCGCTGATTTTGGTGGAGTTTTTCCCGCAACAGCTCATTTCGCTGTTTGGCGCGGCAAATGAAAGCGCATTTTACACGGAGTTTGCGGTGAAGGCGTTCCGTGTTTACCTGTGTATGATGATTCCGGCGTGCGTGAACAAGGCGTGCTTTATTTTCTTGCAGGCACTTGGCAAGGCGCTGAGCTCGACGGTGCTTTCCATGCTGCGCGAGGTGGTGTTCGGCGTGGGCTTTGCAATCCTGCTGCCGATTTGGTTCGGCTTGGACGGCGTTTTATACTCGATGCCGGTTTCAGACATTTTGACGTTTGTGGTTTCGGTGGTGCTAATTCTTGGGACATATCGGGAGCTAAACAGCAAAGCGCAATAAAAGAAGAAATCCTCTCCGGACGCAGCCTGGAGAGGATAAATTATATTTAGGCAAAAAGTTTTCTGAAGAAAACTTGACGAAAGACTTTTAATCGCCATTGCCGTTAGCTTAGAGGATAAGGTTTTCCAGCTCCTCTGCGTTATGGACGAGGGTATCGGCGCCGTTTTCTTCGAGCTCTTTTTCGTCCCTGAAGCCCCAGGTGACGCCGGCGGTGAAGAGGCCTGCGTTCTGCCCGGTCTGCATATCAACGCCGCTGTCGCCGACGTACAGGCATTCGGCGGGGGTGACGCCTAATTCTTCGCACAATAAAAGTGCGGCACTGGGGTTCGGCTTTTTCGGTACGCCTTCCCTTTGTCCGTGGACGACATCAAAAAGCCCGGTGAACAGCTTTTCGGCGATATAGCACGTCATGTTATCGGGTTTGTTGGAGAGCACGGCGGCTTTGACGTTGTTTTCACGCATTTTTTGGAGCAGCTCTACGATGCCGGGGTAGGGTTTTACGTCTTTTGTGGGATCACTTTCATATAAAGCGTCATACGTTTTGCGCAGGGCTTTTACATCTTCTTCGGTGTATGTGCCCTTAGCGGCAGTGAGCATGCGGCGCATGAGAATATCTGCGCCGTTACCGACGAATGTGCGGTAGCGGTCTACGGGGAACGTTTTTAAGCGGTGCGCTTCAAGCGCGGCGTTGCCGAATCCGGCGATGGAAGTGAGCGTATTGGCCACGGTTCCGTCCATATCAAAAATAACGGCTTTTACTTTTGCCATGAATATCCCTTCTTCATATTATAGATAATCGAAAAGCGAACGACACTTTTCGCACCGTCAGTATACCGCTTTTTTGACGAAAATGCAACCGGGGCGGGCTTTTTGGGGTGTGAAAAAACCATCTGACCTTAAAAATTATATTAAATCTGGCCATTGCGACAATACCAGCGTGGTGCTATACTGGGTGCAATCTTCAAGGCACGGCGCACGAACGGTGCAGTCGCGCCCCAAAGCAAAGGGGTAATCAAAATGAAAAACAAGAATTCCATCTACAAGATTGTCACCGTGGGCCTTTTGGGCGCGCTGGTGTTCGTCTCCAACTACCTGAGCTTCCCGATTCCGGTGCCGGTGGGCGATATTTCCCGTATTCACCTCGGCAACGCGTTTTGCCTGCTTGCGGGCTTTGTGATGGGCCCGATCGGAGGCGGTCTGGCTTCCGGCATCGGCGCGATGCTCTACGACCTGACGAACCCGGCGTACATCGCTTCGGCTCCGTTTACGTTTGTATTTAAGTTCCTGCTGGCTGCGGTTTGCGGCCTCATCGCGCACAAGGGTAAAATCACCGGCAACATGCTGGAGGAAGACTTTACCATTACCGTACCGCGCAGCATTGTGGCGGGCATCTGCGGCAGCCTGACATACATTGTGCTGTATCTCGCAAAGTCCTACATTACGACGGTGCTTGCGGGCAGTGCGCCGGAGGCTGCGGCGATTGCGCTTGCGACGAAAGCGGCTTCGAGCACGGTGAACGCGATTCTCGCCATCATCATTTCCGTACCGCTCTCCGCTTTGATTCGCAAGGCGCTGAAAAGTGCGCATCTGACGACAAAATAAAATCAGCATATTAAAATCAGCATATAAGGAAAGCCGCCGGAACACGCACCGGTGGCTTTCGTTGTTTTTGTGTGACAGAGATTTCTTGCTTTTTTCATGAAACTGTTCACTGCACTTCACATGAACTTCACAGAACTCCGAAATAATATAGATAATCCGAACGGAAAGAAAAAAAGGTTGAAAAACCGTTTGGAATATGGTATCATGTGAAAGGAGTAAGGAACCATGAGTGACAATCATGAGAAATTCCAAAATGGTTTTGACCCGAACAATGGGTCTGAACCGGTGAACACCAATACTTCCGCTAATAACGCTGTAAACAGCACAAACGCCTACGGCACCTATCATAACGCACAGTATCCGACGAACAACACCCCCGCATATACGTGGAACGCACAGAACGCTCCGCAGCAGAACGCGCCGGTGCAGCCAAACGGACAGCCTGTGTATTACGGTGTGCCGGTGCATCAGCCGCAAAAACAGCCGAAGCCCAAAAAGCACGGCTCGAAATTCGGCTTGAAGCTTTTAGCCGTTGTGCTTTGCTGTGCGATCACCTCGGCGGCGTCGCTTGGCGTATTCGTCGCGATGATTCAAAACGGCGTCATCAATGTGCAGTCTCCCGAAGCGAGCAGCAATGCTGCGTTCACAATCTCGCGCGTGGTGAACGGCGACACGAGCTCGGACACGAGCGCGAGCAGCGACGGCACGGTTTCCGCGATGAGCGATCAGGACATTGCTGCAAAGCTTACACCGTCTGTCGTGTGCATCCAGAATTATCAGGTGACACAGAATTACGGCTTTATGCAGACCGATACGTCGGACAGCAGCGTTTCCCCGGCGGGCGAAGGCTCCGGCATCATCATGAGTGAAGATGGCTACATCATCACGAATGCGCATGTTGTGGAGGGTGCGACTTCCCTGAAGGTTATAACCTCCGACGGTGAGACGTATGAAGCGCAGCTGATCGGCAGCGATACCGTGACGGACCTTGCGGTCGTAAAGATCGATGCGACGGGCTTGACGGCTGCGGAATTTGGTTCTTCCAAAGATTTGCGTGTTGCGGATAAGGTCATGGCCATCGGTAACCCGGGCGGCCACGAGCTGAGCTCCAGCGTAACGATCGGTTACGTTTCCGCTTTGAACCGCGCGATTGCCAATAACACGACCGGCTACACGATGGAATATATCCAGACCGATGCGGCGATTAACCCCGGTAACTCCGGCGGCGCACTCATCAACGAGTATGGTCAGGTCGTTGGCATCAACTCCGCGAAAATTTCCGCTACGGGCTATGAGGGCCTTGGATTTGCGATTCCGATCGATACGGCACAGCCGATTATCTCCGACCTCATCCAGTACGGTTATGTGAAGGACAGAGCTGTTCTCGGTATTTCCGGTCAGTTCATCGACAGCATGACGGGCCGCTTCTACGGTTTGCCGCAGGGCGAATATGTGGCACAGCTCAATTCGAGTGAGGCACAGGCTTCCGGCTTGCAGGTGGGCGATGTGATTACCGCTATTGACGGCCAGCAGCTGGACAGTGAATCCACATTGCGTTCCGCAATCCTCAGCAAGAAGCCGGGCGATACGGTAACACTTCAGGTGTACCGTTCTTCGACGCAGCAGTCCGCAACCGTGGAACTGAAGCTTTCCGAATACAGCGCGGGTTGATTTAATTTAGAGTACGAGTCTTTTTCATAAATCTCCTTTTTCAAGCAACGAACCCCGAGGTAACCCCTCGGGGTTCGTTGCATTTTGTCGGCTTTTGATTTTGCTGCCGTGGGTATTCCCGGCTGTGATTGAGGGTGCGCAGTATCTCACTCTTTTTTTCGGTCAGAGGGAGCTTGAATTTTATACGAAGGCATAAAGTAACGCCGCACTCTCAATGAAAAATCGAGGGTGCGGCGTTGCTTTATTTCTAAGAATTCGCTGTGGCGAGTTCTTCAAGGAACCCCTTAATAGGGTTCCTTGCGGCAGAACAGTCCATCGGACTATTCTGCCTATCTTCCTGATTTTTGGTAGGTAAAAAGGTCTCGCCGTTTGCAAACGACGACCAAAGGCGTTGCCTTTGGAAACCACCACCTTTGAAAAGGTGGACGAAACTTTATTCGTCGCTTCGCGGTGGTTTACGGAAGATCAGTTTCCTGTAATGGCGTTGAGTGCGGCGGAGACGACTTCACCGGCGGTATAGAGTCCGGAGGAGCCCTCCTGCACGCACACGGCGAACGCATACGGGGTGCTTTCGTCCTCCGAGAAGCCGACGATCCAGCAGTTCGGGTTTTTATCGTCGAGCTCGGCGGTGCCGGTTTTGGCACACAGCGAATAACCGTCGAAAAGATACTCGCCGTAGTAATTGACGACGTTGTTGCGCATCATGCTGTGGAGAGAAGCGGCAGTGGAGCTGTCCGTTAAGGTGTAGCTTGTGCGGCTTTTGCCGCCCGTGAGGTATGGCTCCGGTGTGGAGCCGCCGTTTGCGATAGCGCCCATCAAAAGCGCCATGTGGTACGGGTTTGCCATGACATCCGCTTGACCGACGGAGCTCCACGCGAGGTCTATGGCGCTGGTAGAGCTGCTTAAATTGGTACTGCTTTTGTCGGTGGTGACGGAATCAAACGAGAAGTTTTTACCGAAGCCCATTTCTTCGGCTTTCTTTTTGAGGTTTTCCGCGCCGATGTCCTCCGCAAGCTGCGCAAAGTAGAGGTTGCAGGAATAGCCGAGCGCCTGCTCGAGGTTCAGCTCGCCGTGGTAATTGAGACACGTCACCTTACCGGAGCCGATGTCCATTTCTTCTTCGCAGGTATAGGTGCGGGTGTCCCAATCGGGCAGGTACTCCATGGCGGCAGCCGCTGTGACGAGCTTAAAGATGGAGCCCGGCGTGTAGGTGGAGGAAAGCGTGTGGTCGAGGAAAACGCCGTTGTATTCTTCGTTGTCGTTGAGGTCCTCCGGGACGTTCATGGGGTCGTATGTGGGAGCGCTGACCTTGACAAGTACCTCGCCGGTCTTATAGTTATAGACAAACGCGGAGCCGTTGCGGCCGTTGAAGGCGTTGTACGCGGCGGCGCTGGCGTTGGCATCTACCGTTAAAACGAGGTTGTTGCCGAGGTCCGAAAGCACGGTGCGCGCAAGGCCCGTGATGGGGTTATAGCCCACGAGCTGCGAGCGGTGCACGGCCTGCACGGCGGTGCCGATGTAGCCGCTGGAATCGCCCACGGTGTGGAGCAGTGCGCGGCGAATGTCTTCACTTTCGGCGTAAACGCGGGAGCCGTCCTCCGTTTTGGCGAGCACCATGCCGCTGCGGTCTGTGATGGTACCGGCGGAAACGGCGGTGTCATCGCCGTAAATGTGACCGTTATACGGCTGCGTGGCCCATGTGGAGCCATTTAATGCGAGGTTGATGAGGAACCAGACGAAGCCGCCGCAGAAGGCGAACAGCAAAATGTAAAGGACAAAAGAGCGAAAGCCGGTCGTTTTCATCGGCGGTCACCATCCTTTCTGCGTGTGCGGGACTGACCCGGCGAGAGATTTTCTTCGGAAATATGGACGCGGTATGCGCCGCGGGAACGCGGGGCCGTGTTTTCGGCGCGGGTATTCACGCGGGGCCGCGGCGTGGGCGGGTCATTCGGGGAGTAGCGCGGCGGGGTGAAGGAAATCGTGTCTTCGTCGGCCTCGCCTTTCGGGTGTCTTCCCGCACGGCGGGCGGCGTAGGTGCGTTCATCGGATGCTTTGAGGAATGCCAAAAGCCCCCAGACGGAAATCATACTGGAGCCGCCTGCGCTGATGAACGGCAGCGTGACGCCGGTGAGCGGCAGAACATCCGTGGGGCCGAAGACATTGAGCGCGGCCTGAAAGAGCAGCATGCCCGAGACGGCGCACGCCGCGATGGCGTAGAACGTGGAGCGACTGCGTGTGACATCGCTGCGGGCGTAGAGGATAAAGAGGACGAGCGCGAACAGCACTGCCATGCCCATTAAAAGGCCCTGCTCCTCGCACAGCATACCGAACACGAGGTCGCTATCGCCGGCGGCGACATATTTTAAGATGCCGTTGCCGAGGCCGAGACCGAAGAGGCCGCCGCTTGCGATATACGTCATGGTGCGCACCTGCTGGTAGCCGAGGCTGTCCTGCGTGTGCTCCCACACGTGCATCCAGCCCGAGAAGCGCTGGGCAACGTAGGGTTTAAACTGCAAAATGAGGAACACGCCGAAGCACGCTGCCGCGAGGATGAGAAAAATGGTGCGGAAGCTGCCGGAGCGCATGAACGCGATGATGAGGAAACAGGCGAAGAAGATGAGCGCCGTGCCGAAATCGCGCATGAGGAACAGGAAAGCGAGGCAAATGGCGGCGAACACGATGAACTCCGTGATGTTCTTTTTCGTCTGCAAATGGTCGAGCGTAGACGCGCCGACGAACACAAATGCGATTTTGATGAACTCCGAGGGCTGGAAGCTGAACGGCCCGATGAAGATCCAGTTGCGGGAGCCGTTGACGTCTTTGCCGAGCACAAGGTTTGCAACAAACAGCAAAATGGCGCCGATGGCGATGTAGAGCCGCAGCTTCATGACGCGCTCGAGGTCGCTCATGAACCAAACAAGGAAGCAGAAAAGCACAATGCCGATGCCGAACGCGGCAATCTGCATTTTAACGGTGTCGAGCCCCTCACCGCTGAGGAGCAGGATGCCGATGCTGCTGAGGAGCAGCCCAACGGTTTCAATCTCAAAGCTGACGCGCTTTAAGATGCGGCGGGAGAAAAAGTACAGCACCCAGCTTGCCGTGAACAGAATCACGAACGGTGCGGCGGGGTAGAGGCGGAATTCGCCTGTGCCGATCATCAGCTGCAAGGTGAGCGACATCTGAACGAGCGTGACGACGAGCATCAGTTTAAAGGGGGACGCCGCCTCTTTGGAAAAGCCGGTGAACATGCTGCGCTTTTTCTGTGGCACGTCGGACGCGTTACGCAGCGTGAGCGTGGTGGAGCCCATGCGGATTTTGTCGCCGATTTGCACGAGCGTGGGCTCTGTGATCTGTTTATTGCGCACGCGTGTGCCGGCGTGGGAGCCGGTATCGCACACGAACCAGCCCTCTTCGCGGCGCATTAAAACGGCATGATCGCGCGAAACGGAATTATCGGGTATTTGAATATCGCAGCTGCGGCTGCGCCCAATGGAATTTTCCCAGTACAAAACGGGGAAATGCGCGCCGGTGGCGGCATCCTCCAGCATGACGACCGGGTCTTTGCGGCGCTGTCCCTTTTTAAACGAGGTATAGCAGCGCCAGATAACGTACAAAACCATCAGGACGGTGACGGCACGCACGAGCACAAGGGCGGTGGAAAGCAGCCCGGAGCCGAGTATGCGCGTGATGAGTTGCTTTAAAAGCTCCATAAAGACCTCTTTTCTTTACGGCGAAGATCAGTCGTGGATTTCGGCGACCTCACCGGCCTTTTTATAGATGTGGTTCGCGGGCACGAAGCCGCGCACCATGGAAAGCGGATAGACGCGTGCGTTTTTGCCGACGACCGTGCCGGGATTCAAAACGCTGCCGCAGCCGATTTCGGCGTGGTCGCCCAGCATGGCGCCGAATTTGCGCATGCCGGTCTCTACGCGTTCGCCGTCCTTTAAGACGGTGACGTTCGAGTGATCCTGCTTTAAGTTCGACGTGACGGCGCCCGCGCCGGTGTGGGCCTTATGGCCCATGACGGAATCGCCGATGTAGTTATAGTGCGGGGCCTGCGCGCCGTCGAACAGGATGGCGTTTTTCACCTCGGTGGAATTGCCGACGACGCAGCCTGCGCCGATGAGCGCGTTGCCGCGGATAAATGCGCCGGGGCGCACCTCGGTCTCCGGCCCGATGATAGTGGGGCCTGCAATGTAGACGTTCGGGTAAAGCTTGGCGCTTTTCGCGACCCACACGTCTTCACCGCGCTGGTCGTATTCCTCGGGCGAAAGTGTTTTGCCGAGCGCTTTAATGAACTCGCCGATCTTCGGCAGCGCCTCCCACGGGTAGGTGCAGGCTTCAAGCAGCGGGCGCGCCGCGGTGTAGCTGAGATCATATAAGGCGCGGACGGTCAATTCTTCATGTTTTACGTTCATATTCATGTTCCTTTCTTGACTCAATCGTACTGAAATTCCGACTCTGCGGAACGGACTTGCGACTTTCCCATAAAACCCATTTTATATAGTATAATACAACTCCCCGCACATTTCCAGTCTGTGCGGGGAGAATTCAGGTTTTCTTAACCTTTTTTGTATGTTTACAGGTACTCTAAGGTGCGGATGGCGGCTTCCATGTAGATCTCGCCGGCATCCGTGCCGAGCTTATTTAAGTTGCGGGCATCCCATTTTTCGCCGGAAAGGGAATCTGCCGCCCACATGAACTGGGCGAATTTGACGTTTCGGAACGCCGCGACGGTCGCCATGGCGGCACATTCCATCTCGACGACGGAGCAGCCTTGCTTTAAACGCTTTTCAACCTTGCCGCGCGTCTCACGAAAAAACGCATCGGTCGTCCACGTTTTCACGCGGGCATAGGGGACATCCATGTCTTCGAGCGCTTGGCAGACGGCATCTACACAGGCAGGCTCGAGTACGGCTTCCTCGGCGGGCGGGGCGTAGTGGTAGCTGGTGCCTTCATCACGCATGGCGGCGTAAGGCACCAGAATGTGCCCGGCGGTGATGGCGTGATCGAGTGCACCGCAGGAGCCGAGCATCAAAAACTTTTTCACGCCGTGGGGGATCATCTCTTCCATGATGCCGCAGGCAGACGGCGCGCCGACGCGCATGCACATCAGCGCAAACACGGTGCCGTTCGGCGCAGTGCAGCGATAGACCGGTTCTCCACCGTTGCAGTCCTGATATTGCATGATGACTTCGCCGTGAAATTCCGCCGCGTATTTCTCCGTAAGCGGGCGGGAGAACACGCCGATGAGTGCCTCCGGCATATTTTCCATCGGGTGATAGAATTCGCTCGGCTCAATGACGGCTGTTTTCTCCGGGTCAAAATCTGTGTGGATCATGGAATTCCCTCCTTCGTTTTCGCAAACGGTAAATTTTATCTATTATACCACGGGGAGGTTGTCAAGCAAAGGCTTAAATTTACCAAAATATTTCAGGATTATATTGAAAAGTTGTGCGGGGTACGCTATAATAGTTGCAAATACAACTATTGAGAGCTTCTTAGGGGAAAGAGGGCATGTAATTTGAAAAGACTGGCGGTGTATTTAAAACCGTTTTTGCCGCGCATGGGCGTGGGCATCAGCTTTAAGGCGGTCGGTACGCTTGTGGAGCTTGCGATTCCGTGGATTTTGTCGTATATCATTGACGATCTGATTCCGCTGAAAGAAATTCGCCCGGTATGTCTGTGGGGTGGATTGATGATCGTGTGCTCGCTTATTGCGTGGGGCGGCAACATCACGGCGAACCGCATGGCGTCCGCTGTGGCGCGTGACTGCACGCGGCAGATTCGGCACGACCTGTTCCAAAAGATCTCGTATCTTTCGGAAAGTAGGGTCGATGCGTTCACAATTCCGTCGCTTATTTCGCGTATGACGAGCGATACATACGTTTTGCACCAGACGATTGGCATGATCCAGCGCATCGGCATCCGTGCGCCGCTGCTGCTTTTTGGCGGCATCATCGTATCGCTGACGATGGACCCGATGCTGACGCTCATTATGGTGGCGTCCTTGCCCATTGTGGGCGTAATTGTATTTTACGTCTCGCGAAAAGGTGCGAAGCTTTTTAAGATCGTGCAGAAGGCTTCCGATTCCATGCTGCGCGTGGTGCGTGAAAACGCCGTGGGCGTGCGCGTCATCAAGGCGCTTTCCAAATCGGACTATGAGCGTGCGCGGTTTAAAAAGGTGAACGACGACCTCACCGAAAAGGAGCGCACGGCAGAGAGCACCATGGCGCTCATCAATCCGGTGATGAGCCTTTTGCTGAACCTCGGCATTGTGGCGGTCATCACGGTGGGCGCGGTGCGCGTGAACAACGGCACCTCCGAGATCGGCAAGATCATCGCGTTTATGAATTTATACACCATCGTTTTGAACGCTTTAATGGCGATTAACCGCATTTTCATGATGCTTTCACGCGCATCGGCTTCCTCTGCGCGTGTATTGGAAGTACTGGACACGCCGGTGGAGCTTTTCGAGACTGAGCCGCACTTCAGCTTTTTGCCTAAGGACGTGCCGCACGTGGAGTTTGACCACGTGACGTTCCGCTATGCGCGCGGCAGCTTTGCGGTGCGGAACATCGATTTTGCGTTAAAGCGCGGCGAGACGCTCGGCATTATCGGCGCGACAGGCGCGGGTAAATCGACGGTTATTCGTTTACTCATGCGTTACTACGACGTTTCGGAGGGCTCCGTGAAAATAGACGGCGTGGATATCCGCGACTACGCGACGTCCGATTTACGCGCGAAGTTCGGCGTGGTGTTCCAAAACGACACGCTGTTTAAGGACACGATACGCGAGAATATCCGCTTAGGGCGAAACCTGACGGACGAGCAGCTTTTGGAAGCGGCACGCCGCGCACAGGCGCTGGAATTTATTGAAGAACAGGGCGGTCTGGACGCGCCGGTCGCCATTAAGGGCGCGAACCTTTCGGGTGGGCAGAAACAGAGACTGTTGCTTGCGCGCGCGTTGGCGGGCGACCCGGACATTTTGCTGTTGGACGACTCCTCGAGCGCGCTCGATTACAGGACGGACTCGAAGCTGCGTGAAGAAATTCGCCTGCATTGTGCGGACGCGACAAAGATCATCATTGCGCAGCGCATCAGCTCCATCATGCATGCGGAAAAAATCATGGTGCTCGAAAACGGCAATGTCATCGGCATGGGTACGCACGAAGAATTGATGGAGACCTGTCCGCTTTACCGCGAGATCGGGGAGTCGCAGATCGGCGAGGGACTCGCAAAGGAGGTGCACGCATGAAAAGGCCGGAAACCGTGCAAACGGAAAAACACGAAAAGCCCAAAATGAAAAAAACGGCGGTGCTGTCGCGCCTTTTGCCATATCTGATGCGCTACAAATTTTTGATGCTCGGGGCGATTTTACTGACGGTCGGCGGCAATTTGCTGTCACTGGCGGGACCGTACATTTCGGGTCTTGCGGTGGATGCGATGGAGCTCGGCCGCGGCAAAGTCAATTTTGAAAAGGTGGGCTGCTACGGCGTTCTGATGGTTGTGATGTACGCGATATCCGCAGCACTTTCGTATGCGCTGACGCGCCTTATGATTGTCATCAGCCGCCGCGTGGTGAACACGATGCGGCACGATGTGTTCCAAAAGCTGAGCGAGCTGCCGGTCGGATACTTCGATACACACCAGACGGGTGACATTTTGAGCCGTATTTCGTATGACATCGACACCATCAACACCTCGCTTACGAATGATATGGTGCAGGTGTTCGCGAGCGCCGTCACAGTCATCGGCGCGCTCATCATGATGCTTTCCATTTCGCCGACGCTTGTGCTGGTGTTTGTTTTCACTGTGCCGCTTTCGATGTTCATGACGAAGAAGATCACGGGCTTTACGCGGCCATTGTTCCGCAAGCGCTCTGCAAAGCTGGGCGAGCTGAACGGCTTTGTGGAGGAAATGATCAGCGGGCAGAAGACGCTGCGCGCGTATAGCCAAGAAGAAAACACCATTAAGAAGCTCGATAAACAGAACGACGAGACCGTGGACGCGTACTACCGCGCCGATTATTACGGCAGCATGGTGGGACCCTCCGTCAACTTCGTTAACAACCTTTCGCTTTCACTCGTCAGTTTTTTCGGCGCACTGCTGTTTTTGGGCGGGTCAATCTCTATCGGCAACATTTCGAGCTTTGTACTGTACTCCCGCAAGTTCAGCGGGCCGATCAACGAAATCGCGAACATCATCGGCGAGTTGCAGTCGGCGTTTTCGGCGGCGGAGCGCGTGTTCCGCTTACTGGATGAAGAGCCCGAGGTTGCGGACAGTCCGAATGCCGAAGACCTCACCGAAGCTGAGGGTGACGTAGACCTTTCGCACGTGAACTTCGGCTACACAAAGGACAGACAGATCATCAAAGATCTCTCGCTGCATGTGCCGAAGGGCGCGCTTGTGGCCATTGTGGGCCCGACGGGCGCGGGCAAAACGACCATCATCAATTTGCTGATGCGCTTTTACGATGTGGATAGCGGCGAGATTACGCTTGACCATAAGCCAATCAAAGATCTGACGCGCCGCAGCCTGCGCCTCAATTACTCCATGGTCTTGCAGGACACATGGCTTTTTACGGGCACGGTGTATGAAAACATCGCCTACGGCAGCGAAAAGGCGACGCGCGAAGACGTGGAGCGCGTGTGCAAGGCGTGCGGCATTCATGACTACATCAGGACGCTGCCGGCCGGTTACGAAACGGTGCTCGAGGACGACGGCGCAAATATCTCAAAGGGACAAAAGCAGCTGATGACCATTGCACGCGCGATGCTGCTGGAGTCGTCCCTGCTCATTCTGGACGAGGCGACCTCAAACGTCGATACGCGCACGGAGCTGCGCATACAAAAGGCCATGCGTACGCTGATGGCGGACAAGACCTGCTTTGTCATTGCGCACCGCTTATCGACTATTCGCAACGCGGATATGATCTTAGTCGTGCGCGACGGCGAGATTGTGGAGCGCGGCACGCATGAAAGCTTGATGCAGGGCGACACATTCTACCGGCATTTGTATAACGCACAGTTCGCGTAAAAACGCAGAAACGGGGGCTGCTATGAGACGTATACGGAGAACATTGCCCTACGCGGCGTGGATGTGAAAGAAATTCAGGCTGCAAAGGCGCGTGAAACGTAAAATGCGGCCCCAAAAATTTTAAGAAAATACTAAGTTGAAACCGCTTGAAAAAATTCATTTTCGGTCTTATAATCATGCTGAATACGCAGTTCTGAGAAACTGCGAGCAGGAGACCGGGGGTGGAGGACATCAGGCGGTTTTTACATACGCTGTACGGATTGTTTGAAAAGGGAACGCGCATTCGGGGGATTTTGGGGTGCTTTCTCGGCGGATTATTTTTGAATATCGTCATAGAGCTGATGGACAGGCAGAGCCTTTCCGCTGTTTTTGTGCTGCTCGAATCGCACCCGCTGGCGTTTTTGGAAAACGTGCTGATTTTGACGTTTTCCCTTTCGCTGTGCCTGTTTTCCAAGCGGCGGTGGTTTTTTGGCATTTTGATCGGCACGGTGTGGCTTGGACTTGGCATTGCGAATTTATATGTGCTCAGCTACCGCGTTTCGCCGCTTTCCGCCATTGATTTTGCGATTTTGCAGCTCGATTGGTCGTTTATCGGCATTTACATGAGCGTACCGGCATTTATTTTGCTTGTTATTGCGGTGATTTTGCTGCTTGCGGGGCTTGTGATGCTTTTTAAAAAGTGCCCGAAAAGCCCGGTGCACCGGCTCTTTAACACGGCGGTGAGCGTGATACTCCTTTGCGCGTGCATTGTCATTCCGTATCTGCCGACGTCCTTAGGCTTCGGCGAGAATACATATACGGATGTTATCCGTTTGACAGAGGATTACGGCTTTGCGTACACGTTTACGTGCAGTCTCGTTGACACGGGTATCGACCGGCCGGAGGATTACTCCGCCCGCCGCGTGCGCGCCATTGCAGCGGAGGTGCTGCGCACAAAGGACAAAGCGCCCGAGGACGTGCCGAACATCATCTTTTTACAGCTGGAGTCGTTTTTCGACGTGAACCGCTTAAAAGACGTGACGTTCTCCGAAAACCCGGTGCCGTATTTTGAAGAGCTGAAGGAGACATGCCCCAGCGGGTATTTCACTGCGCCGTCTGTCGGCGCGGGCACGGCGAACACGGAATTTGAGGTCATCACGCAGATGAATGTGCATGACTTCGGCACGGGCGAATATCCGTACAAGACGATTTTGCAGGAAACGCCGTGCGAGTCCATCGCGTATGACTTAAAAAAACTTGGGCTTGCGTCGCACGTCATTCACAATAACACGGCGACGTTCTATGACCGCAACATCGTGTTTCCAAAGCTCGGGTTCGATTCATTCACGACGCTTGAATATATGAACCACGTGGAGACAAACGAAATCGGCTGGGCGAAGGATAAGATTCTGACAAAAGAGATTGTGCGGGCGCTTTCCGAAACGGAGGAACGCGACCTTATTTACACCATTTCGGTGCAGCCGCACGGCGCGTACCCGGAGGAGAGCGAGACGGCGGATATCAAAGTGCTTTCCGGCATAGAAGACCCCGCTTTGCGCGGACAAATGGAATATTACGCGACGCAGATTCACGAAGTGGATGAATTTCTGCGCACGCTGACCGATGTGCTGACGACGTGGGAGGAGCCGACCGTTTTGGTGCTGTACGGCGACCACATGCCGTCGCTGGAGATCAGCAAGGATATGCTGGATCTTTCTGCGGGCGGCCTGTTTGAAACGGAGTACGTCATTTGGAGCAACTGCGGCGTGGGGGGCGCGGATAGAAACGTGAAGGCGTATCAGCTTTCGTCCCGTGTTTTGGAGCTTTTAGACATCAACGTAGGCACACTGACGAAATTCCACCAGTTAAACCCGTGGCGCGGTGCATACGAAACGGAGCTGCGCACGCTGCAATACGACATGCTGTACGGCGACCGTGTGGTGTACCACGGCGAGCAGCCGTTTGAGGAGACCGACATGCGCTTCGGCACGCGGGACATCACTGTGAACACGGCGTATGTGCGGAACGATATGCTGATGGTGCGCGGCAAAAATTTCACGCCGTACAGCGTGATTTACGTGGACGGCAACGCGAAGGAGACGACGTTCCTGTCCGAATATGCCGTGACCTGTGCGGCGGACGGCATAGAAAAAGGCGACCGCGTGACGGTGCGGCAGGTGGCGGAGGACGGCACGGAGCTTTCGGAAGCCATTGCCGACCCGTATGGGGATTAAATCGGAGGGAAACGTGATAGCGTACTATCATTTGCCCGGCTTATTTGAATTTTTCGAGCTGTACAGTGTGTTTTTGCCGCTGTACGGAGCGCACAGAGAATATTTTTACGAGTGGTGCGAGATCGCGTCTGTTTACGGCGCGCCGGCGGACTGCCTTTGGGGCGGCGGACGCCTCGGCGACGGCGAGCACGACCCGCGCGCGGTACTCTCGCTCATGCGGGAATATAACATCTCTGCGCGGCTGACGTTCAGCAATTCTTTGTTGGAGGAAAAGCATTTATCCGACCCGAAGTGCAACACGCTGTGTAAGCTGTTTGCGGAAAGCGAAAGCCCGCAAAACGGCGTGATCGTGCATTCCGATTTACTGTTAGACTATTTAAAAAAGACGTACCCGGGGCTGTATTTTGTTTCGTCTACGACGAAGGTGCTGACGGACTTTGAAGACTTTAAACAGGAGCTCGAACGCGAAGATTTTCGGTTTGTCGTGCCGGATTTTCGGCTGAATAAACAAGTTGAAAAGCTGAACGCGCTGCCGCAGGCGCTGAAGGACAAGGCGGAGTTTCTCTGCAACGAGTGCTGCTCTTTCGGCTGCAAAGACCGCAAAGCGTGTTATGAAGCGGTGAGCCGCAAAAACCTCGGCATAGACGGCCCGGAGCACATCTGCACCGCGCCAAACGCAAAGGAGGGCTACCGCTTTTCAAAGGCGATGGAGAACCCGGGGTTTATCGGTGTTGAAGATATACAGAACGTATATCTGCCGATGGGCTTCACGAACTTTAAAATTGAGGGCAGGGGACTTGGCAGTGCGCTCATTTTGGAATTTCTGCTTTACTACATGACAAAGCCGGAATACCGGCTGCGCGTGCGGGAAGAAATATATTTAGACAACATGCTCGATCTGTTTTGAAGAAAGCACGGTTTGCGGCAAATTTCGCTGCGGGCCGTTTCTTTTTCTCAGCTTCTGTGCTATAATGACGGAAACGAGAAACATGAGGGAAAGGGTGTTCATTTATGGATCTGGAACGAATCGAAAAAGCGGTGCGGGAAATTCTGCTGGCTGTCGGAGAAGACCCGGAGCGCGAGGGCCTGCAGGAAACGCCGAACCGTGTGGCACGCATGTATGCGGAGATTTTCTCGGGGTTAAAATCCGACCCGAAGCAGCATCTCAAAATTTTCCACGAAGAGGGCGAGCACGACGAGCTCGTTTTTGTGCGGGACATTCCGCTTTACTCCGTATGTGAGCACCATTTGCTGCCGTTCATCGGCAAGTGTCATATTGTGTATATCCCGCGCGACGGCAAGATCATCGGGCTTTCCAAATTTGCCCGTATTGTCGATTGCTTTGCGCGGCGTCCGCAGGTGCAGGAGCGTCTGACGGCGCAGATTGCGGACTTTATCGAAGAAAACCTGAATCCGCGCGGCGTGGCGGTGTTCATTGAAGCGGAGCACTTGTGCATGACGATGCGCGGCGCGCGTGCGGCGGGCGCTTTGACGCAGACCTCTGCCTTGCGCGGCTGCATGCGCACGGAAGCGAAGACCCGCAACGAGGTCATGCTGCTGCTTGCAAAGTAAGGAGACCGATATGACGGAATTTTACGCGGCGGGAAAACGCTTTCCGCTGAACAGAACCTATGTGATGGGCATTTTGAACGTGACGCCGGATTCGTTTTCCGACGGTGGCAAGTATTTTGATCCCGAAAAAGCGGTGCGCCACGCGGTAGAGATGGAAGCGCAGGGTGTGGACATTGTGGACATCGGCGGGCAGTCCACCCGCCCGGGCAGCGTGCGCATCTCGCCCGAAGAAGAATGGGCGCGCATTGAAAACGTGGTGAAGTCAGTTGCGGAGAAGACGAATCTTGCCATTTCCATCGACACGTTTTACCCCGAGGTGGCGGAAAAAGCCCTTAAAGCCGGCGCACATATCATCAACGACGTGACGGGTTTTGCACCGGAAATGTGGCGCGCGGTGGAAAACACCGACTGCGGCTGCATCGTGATGCACCCCGGCGATCCGGACGACCTGAACGGCGCAGGCGGCGACATTTTGGAACGCGTTCGGGCATTTTTCGAGAAGAAAACGGCGGAAGCGGAACAGCATGGCGTCAATAAAAATCGCCTTTGCTTCGACCCGGGCATCGGCTTTGGCAAGACAAATGAGGAAAATTTCGCGCTTATCGCAAATCCGGAGAAAATCCGCGTGCCGGGTACGGCACTTTTGATGGCGGCGTCAAGAAAACGCGTTATCGGTGCTGTTTGCGGCAACCCGCCGTTTGAAGACCGCATGGCGGGCACGGTGGCGGCACATACGGCATCGGTGCTGTTCGGCGCAGACATGGTGCGCGCGCACGATACGTTTGAAGCGGTGCAGGCGGCGCGCGTAGCGGACGCGATAAAGCAATTCAGAAAGTGAGTATAAAATGGAAACAATACGCATTAAGGGCCTTGAGATATTTGCCTACCACGGCGTGAACCCGGAGGAAAAGGAAAACGGCCAGAAGTTTATTTTAGACATTGCAATGCAGGCGGACATTTCCCGCGCGGCGCAGACAGATGACCTCAACGAGACTGTGAACTACGCCGCCGTGCGCAAAACGGTGAACGCGGTGTTCACGGCGCAGAAATATGACCTCATTGAGCGCGCGGCGCAGGTGGTATGCGATGCGATTTTGGAGAACTACCCGAAGGTGCAGAGCGTGACGGTGGAGCTGAAAAAGCCGGAAGCGCCCATCAACGCGGTGTTCGATTACGTCTCGGTCGAAATGACAAGGAGCCGTGCATGAAGCGCGTCGTCTTGGGGCTCGGCACGAATTTAGGCGACCGCCGGGAAAATCTGCGCGCAGCGCTCGCGGCGCTTTCGCATTTGCCGAAAACGGAGGTCGAAAACGTTTCCTCCGTGTGGCAGACCGCGCCGTTTGACGTGCCGGACGAGCAACAGGACTATTGGAATATCTGCGTTTTGCTGAAAACGGAGCTTTCGCCAAGCGCGGTGCTCGGCGCGTGCCTCGGCATAGAGGCAGCGATGGGGCGCGTGCGGGAAATTTACCACGGTGCACGGTGCATGGACTTAGATGTTTTGCTGTACGAGGGCTTCACACAGCGCGAAAAGGAGCTCAATGTGCCGCACCCCGGCATTTTGGAGCGCGCGTTCGTGCTGTTCCCGCTTTTGGAACTGTTTCCGGAAAAGAATGCGTTCGGCTTCGATTTTGCGGACGCACCGGGCTTTAAAGACGGGGACGACGTGCAGCGCGTCGGCGCGGCGAAAGAAATCTTGGATTGATATTTCTAATACAGAAAATTGAGGAAGCTAAGTGCTTCCCTTTTTTCTTTTGAAATGTAAACTTTCCGTGTCTGATTACAGAAAGATTTCAAAAAGCCTTGAAAAAGTTACCGAATTGTAATATATTATAAGGGTAGAGTTTTTTTAGGACTCTTGATTTTTGTGAAAACACGGAGTTAATCGATATGAAGATGAAGAAAAAAAGCTTGCGTTTTGTGGCCGGTGTGCTGGCGGTGACGATGCTCATTTCCTCCAACTCGGTCTTTGCGACCACGACGGCAGAATACGACGAGCAGATTGAATCCATTAAATCGCAGCAGGCGGAAAATGAAGCCGAGGCCGAGCGCCTTAACGAAAAGCTTGATTCGCTGCGCGACCAGACGAGTGAAGCCGAAGCGTATCAGGCAACGCTCGAAGAGCAGATCACGACGTACCAGACGAGCATCGACCTTGCGGTGCAGAACATTACGCAGCTCAATACGAACATCACGAACCTCGAAGCCGAGATTAAAAAGGCGGACGAGGAATATGCCGATACATTTGCGGAATTGAAAGTCCGTTTGCGCTCGCTGTATGCTTCCGGCGGCAACCTGACGACGCTGCAGATCTTATTTGATTCCACGAGCCTTTACGATTTTTCCATGCGCTCCGAGGCGATGAAGACCATCACGAAGCACGACCGCGAGCTGATGGAGAAAATCCGCCTTTACCGCATTCAGACGCAGGATCAGCGCGATGAGCTCAATAAAGAAAAAGAGGAGCTTGCCGACCAGAAGAAAGACCTTGAAAAGAAGCAGGAAGAATTGCAGGCGCTCGAGGAAGAAAACCAGAAGCTCATCGACGAGCTGAATGTCCAGAGCAGCGAGACGGAAAACGATTTGGCGGCGGCCGAGGCGGCGAAGGAAGATTACGTTTCGCAGCTTGACCAGCTTATCGCAGACCGAAACGCGCAGGCTGAAAAGGAAGAGGAAGCACGCCGTCAGGCAGAAGCGAACCAGAATGCCGCGAACAACAATTCCGGCAGCGGCAACACGTCTTCCGGCTCGGGTAACACGAGCGATGTTTTGAACACCGGCGACCTTTCATTCAGTTGGCCGCTTGCGGGCTACGGCTACGGCAGCATCACACAGTATTTCGGCGGCATGTTCAGTGGCTCGCCGCACGGCGGTGTGGACATCGGCGTTCCGTACGGTACCCCCATTTACGCGGCGGAATCCGGCCAGGTCATCTCTGCGGAGTACCACTGGTCCTGGGGCAATAACGTGCTCATCTGGCACAACGGTACATATTCCACGCGCTACGCGCATTGCAGCTCGCTTGCGGTTTCCGCAGGCGAATATGTGGAAAAGGGCCAGATCGTCGGCTATGTCGGCTCTACAGGTCAGTCCACGGGCAACCACCTCCACTTTGAGGTCTACCAGAACGGCACGCGCGTTGACCCGCTGAATTTCGTGTAAGATTGTAAAAGAATAAAATAAAACAGACAAGCACTCCGGTTCTATTCTGGATACGCTCGTGGTTATAAAAGTAAATATATCTGTCAATCAAATCATCTGCCTCTCTGAATGTGTTTGGTTTATGCCGATAGATACATTCTGTCTTCAGAATGAAAAAGAAATTTTCTGCCATTGCGTTGTCGTAGGGATTTCCTTTCCTTGACATTGACGGCGTTATGCCGTAAGATTGAGTCAGCTTAAAATATCCATGAGAGGTATATTGAAAGCCCGGGTCGCTGTGGAGCTGCAACTCCGCAGCGACTCTCTTTTTCTCTTTCTTCATCGCCAGCCGGATCGTATCCAACACAAGATTGACCGTCTGTCTGGACGCTGTCTTGTAAGCTACAATGCTGTTGTCATACAGATCCCGGATTATGGACAGATACAATACACCCTCCTTCGTATGGACGTAGGAGATGTCCGTGACCCATTTTGTATTCGGCCTGTCTGTCCGGAACTGTCTGTTCAGCAGATTCTTGTACTTATGTACCTGCTGTCCAAGGTTAATCCACTTCCTGCGACGGCGGATCTCCGATAACAAACCGTACTTTTTCATTACTCTGAGCACAGTTTTCGGATTTCTTTCAATATTTTTGTCTTTCAGCCACTTCCAGACCCTGCGGTAACCGTAGGTTTTATCGGTCCGGTCCTGACACTCCTGTATTTTCTTTGCCAGCTCTGCATCTCTCTCGGCCTTCCCAATCCGACTCACAAAGTCATAGTAGCCGCTCCGGGATACCTCAAAGAATTTGCACATAACGGATACCGCATACTCGTTCCGGTGGCGATTGATAACTGCGTACTTTACTTTCGTCCTCACATCCTTTCGACGGACTGCAGAAAATCCCGCATCAAAGCTACTTCCATACGCAATCGCTTGTTTTCCTTTTCGTAATCCTCTATGGTCTTATTTTTCTTGGGTCTGCCCTTAGGCATAGGTGCTAATTGCCACAGCTTTGTTTCCGGGCGTAACCCGCACCAGCTTTGAATACTGTACCGACTGATTCCCAACTCTTTGCTGAGCTGCTTCTGCGTTTCTCCGGCCGCTATCCGCTCCCGAACCTGCTCTTTCACCCATTCCGGATACTGCTTCATTCCTTTTCTTTCTGACATATAATTACCCCCTGATGTAGGATAATAAGTACATCAGGGGGGATTCATTATGAGCAAACGAAGATACACCAATATGCAGGTTCTACTACCGACCATAGAAAAGATGTTAGAATCAGGGAAGAGCCACAGGGAAATCGAAGCGGAACTTGGCTTGGAGGGAGACCGTCCGGTTCACAATCTGCTGAAGCGGCAACGCAAAAAAGCCGCCAAGGGTGCGCCGAAGTTTCGTGGCAGGAAGCCTGCAAAGACGCTGCAGGAATATAAGTATGAGAATAAGCGGCTCAAGATGGAAGTGAAATTACTGCAGGATTTTCTGCAGTCCACAGAAAGGAAGTGAGGCCAAAGGCAAAGTACGCCGTCATTCACCGTCACCGGGGAGAATACCCAATATCTGTTATGTGCAAATTCTTCGGGGTATCCAGAAGTGGTTACTACTGCTTTAAAAAGCGTCTGGGAGAGACGGATCGCGATGCTGTTGTGGCAAAGGAAATCGAGGAATGTCAGCGCAGGACAGATAAGACCTATGGCTATCGACGTGTATGGAAGTGGTTAAAAGGCAGAAATATTCAAAGAGATCCGAAGACTGTGCTCAGAATCATGAAAAAATATGGATTATTGTCTGAGGTTCGCCGACGCCGCCAATGGGTAAATCTTGGTCAGCAGGTACACAAATACGAAAATCTGTTGAACAGACAGTTCCGGGCGGTCAGGCCAAACGAGAAATGGGTCACGGACATTTCTTACATCCACACAAAAGAAGGCATTTTATATCTGTCTATGATCCGAGATCTGTATGACAACAGTATTGTGGCCTACAAGACTGCAAGTCGGCAGACTGTGAATCTTGTTCTGGACACGATTCGTCTGGCAATGAAGAAAGAGAAAGTCGCTGCGGAGTTGCAGCTCCACAGCGACCAAGGCTTTCAATACACATCGCAAGCATACTTCAAGCTAACACAATCTTACGGCATAACGCCGTCCATGTCAAGGAAAGGAAATCCTTATGACAATGCCATGGCAGAAAATTTCTTCTCCATTCTGAAAACAGAGTGCATCTACCGCCACAAGCCAAAGACGCTCCAAGAAGCAAACGAACTGATCGACAGGTATATTTACTTCTATAACCACGAACGCATCCAAACAAAAACGGGAGTGGCACCGCTGTCGCTGCGCCACTCCGCTTAAAACTCAATATCCTACATGGGGGCTTTTTGTGCTGTCCGCATAATCTGGTGCGGTTCAAGTTATTATTATCCTACATCAGGGGGCTTTTTGTCTATTGTCCAGTTTTACTGGTTCGGTTCAGGGTGCTTTTTTGTTTTGATTTGAATTGGAAATCAATTAAGGGTATCCGGCCAAACAGAGGGTCCCATGGTAATACACAGCTCCATAAGATCCGTTCGAATTCTAAGTACTGCATATTCAAGCGGCCCCAGATTGCATGCTGCAATTCTGCGGCTGTTCAGTAAAGGCGTCCCCGAGGATATATGCAAAATCTGTGAATCTACCAAATCAGCCGCAGCTGCAGAGAGGTATTCGGTACATCCCTGATAATCAACATTATAATTGCGGACCAGAAAAGGATATAAGTCCCAAAACTGCTCGGTGTGTTGATCTAATCCCGGGAAAAAATCCGTGCGAACATAGTTGTTTAAAAACATCAAAGGGGTTTCTCCGCTGTAAAAAATGCGCTGTACGCGAAAAACGGGAGTATTAAGTTTAACCTGAAGTGCTTCTGATACAACTTTATCGGCCGGGACAGTGTTAATGTACATACCGCGCGCAGACATTTTTTCCGGGTTTGGAACGTTTACATGACGAATGGAAAGAGTATTTTCAAAATGGTGCAGTCTGGAAAACTCAAAGGTTTCGGATGGGTAGATATTTTTCAGAACCATAGTTCCGTAGCCCTGTCGTACCTGTACATACCCTTCTTCAGAAAGCTTGGCAATGGCTCTGCGTACAGTTGTGCGGCTTACAGAGTAAATTCGTTCCAGCTCCGGCTCCGGAGGCAAAAGTGTGCCGACCGGGTAAACATTATCTTTTAGTGCTTGCAGAATTTCATCATGTACACGCTGATATACTACCATTATACATCATCTCAATTTCTTTAACATCATATATTCGTCATGATATCATAATTTGACGCAAAGGTCAAATAAAATATATGCGAACAGACATTGATTTGCGGTAAAATGGTGCGATTGGTGAGAATTTGTCGAGCTTTACAAATATTTGCACTGCTTTTGTTGTAGTTAGTCAATTGACGCCGGAAAGATCAACTGATATGATGTTTAAGTAATGAGTAAGTGATGTTTTAATAACCTGTGAGGTGATTGGATATGTTGTTGATAGGTGGTTACACGCATTATCCGGTCGGAATTCCGGCCAAGGCGGGAGAAGGCGTTGCATTGTTTCGGGAAGAGAACAATACGGTTGAAAAAATAATCCCGGCAGAAAATCCTTCTTTTTTAGCTTCGGACGGCTCCGGCGGATTTTTTGCGCTGAAGGAGTCGGACAGCGGCTTATTGCAGCATTTTGTTCCGAACAGTTCTGAAGGCTCATTTTCGTCTGCGGCGAAAATAGCGTTTCCCGGAGCCGGAAGCTGTCATCTTTGTGTTAAAGACGGAAAGACCGTTTATGTGTCCAATTACCTTTCCGGCACACTGAGTGTTATCGGGGTTACGGATACCGAGATGATTTTGCTTCAGAATTTGGAGTTTTCGGGCAGCGGACCGGTAGAAAAAAGACAGGAACATTCTCACATTCATTCCTCAATTCTCTCTGAAAGCGGTCATGAACTGTTCGTCGCCGACCTTGGCGGCGATAAGATTTACCGATACGCAGTTGAAAAAGACGGCAGCTTAACCCCCTTTGCACAGCAGCCATATATCTTAACACCTGCCGGATCAGGACCGCGTCACATGGCTTGGAATAAAAACATTCTTTATGTCACGGCGGAGCTGAGTAATGAAATTCTTTCGATTCGGTTTGATTCCGATGGTATCGGCTCTGTTGTGTCCGAAATTCAAACGACGGCAGAGAAGGGCAGCCAAATTTTGACCGCGCATATCTGTTTTTCTGAAAGTCGAAATAAAATCTACGCTTGCGTACGTGGGACAGATGAAATAATATGGCTTGTGCCGGAATCCGATCCTGCGGTTTTGACATTGCAAGGCCGATGCAGCAGCGGAGGCAAATTCCCGCGCCATTTTCTGTTGAGCGAACGGGAAGATAAAATTTATTGCGCGAACCAGCTGTCCTCAGAGCTGACCGTTTTTGATCTGAATGCGGAAGGAGTACCACGGCTGAAATGTGCTGTGCCCATGCCGGGTGCCGCAATGGTACTGTCCGTTTGAAAGGCATAGCACAGGAAAAATAATATATAAATCTAACATCACCAAGGAGGAGCTTATATGGCCAAAATTGCAATTATTACCGGTGCCAGCCAAGGCATTGGCCGCGGTATTGCGCTGCATCTTGCGCGGGCAGGATATGATATTGGTTTTTCTTATTGTTCTGCACAGGAGCAGGCAGAAAGCCTTACCGCACAGATTGAGGCATTAGGCAGACGCTGCAGGGCGTACCGGGCAGATATGTGCCAAAGCGGTGCCGGACCGGCCTTTGTAAAACAGGCAGCTGAAGAGCTGGACGGCTTGAATGTGCTGGTAAATAATGCCGGCAGAACGCGAATGCAAAGTATTTTGGATTTGACACCGGAAGTTGTTGACGAGCTGATTAATCTTGATTTGAAAAACAGCTTGTTCTGTATGCAGACCGCCGCAAAAATTATGATTGAGCGCAATATACGAGGAAGTATTGTAAATATTACTTCCAGTCGTGCAGAACGTGCTTATCCTGAAGATGCGGTTTACGGCGGTGTAAAAGCGGCTATTCGTCGAGCAAGCCAATCGGCGGCGCTTGATCTTGCGCCCTACGGCATCCGAGTTAACTGTGTAGCACCGGGCGCCATTGCCATACGAAGCAAAGAATATTTAGCGAAGCTTAAATGGATTCCCACGGATTTTTGGGAAGAACTGGGAACGCGCATCCCGCTTGAACGCTCAGGCACGCCGGAAGATGTGGCAAACGCCGTTGCGTTTCTTGCCGATGAGCAGTCTGATTACATTACGGGCGAAACAATTCGGGTCGACGGAGGCCTGATTTTGCCCGGTATGCCGGAAGGAAGAAACAGCACCTCTTGGGGTGCCCGTAAAAAAGGGGAATAATCCATGGGAATTGAAATTCGTGATGTTCGAGTAATCTGCACGGCTCCGGAAGGCATCAGTCTGGTCGTGGTGAAAGTACTGACTAATGAACCGGAGCTTTATGGTTTAGGGTGTGCTACCTTTGCACACCGCTATCGTGCGGTTGAAACCGTTATTAATGACTATTTGAAGCCTTTTCTGATCGGAAAGGACCCTGCCGATATCGAAGATATCTGGCAATCGGTCATGGGAATGAGCTATTGGCGCAACGGACCGGTGCTTAATAATGCCCTGGCAGGTGTGGATATGGCACTGTGGGACATCAAAGGCAAGATGGCGGGAATGCCCCTTTATCAGCTTTTTGGCGGCAAATGCCGCCCTGCGGTTCCGTGCTATACCCATGCCGAAGGCGCTTCGGCAGATATCGTTGTTGAGCGCGTTGCAGCATTAAGAGAGCTGGGCTATCGGAACATTCGTGTACAAGCCGGCGGCTACGGTGGCGGTAAGGGCGCTCAAATTCATAAACCGGAAAATCCGCCGAAGGGTGCATATTTTGATCCGAAAGCTTATATGCGCACGACTCTGAAAATGATGGAAAAACTTCGTTCGGTCTATGGCGATGAAATTGAACTTTGCCACGATGCTCACGAGCGTCTTGCACCGATTGATGCGGTGAATTTTGCTAAAGCTCTGGAGCCGTATCATCTGTTGTTCTTGGAAGACGCCCTTCCGCCTGAGCAGTGCGATTGGTTTAAAATGATTCGCCAGCAATGTGCTACACCGATTGCGATGGGTGAACTGTTTAATAATCCGCATGAATGGAGACATTTGGTACAGGAACATCTGATTGATTATATTCGTGTTCATATCAGTCAGATCGGCGGTATTACTCCGGCGAGAAAGCTGATTGCACTGTGCGATGCATACGGTGTCCGCACCGCGTGGCACGGCCCTGTCGATATGACCCCCATCGGTCATGCCGTCAATCTGCACATGGATATTTCAAGCCCGAATTTCGGAGTTCAGGAATGGGCGGACAGCTTTACCGGTCTGTATGCGCAGCTTAACGGTCAGCTGATGACCGAAATGTTCCCCGGAATGCCGCAGCGTCGAGACGGATACCTTTATTTAAGCGATCGGCCGGGTATCGGTGTGGACTTTGATGAAAAATTAGCCGCAAAATATCCTTGCAAGCCCGGTGCCGTTTCATGGGATTGGATGCTTGCCAGGCTGCCGGACGGAACTTCGGTTCGTCCGTGATTGGAGGTAATCTGTTTATGCCTAAATATAACCCGAATCCGTTATTTCCGAACGAACCTTTATTTGAGATCCATGATTTTTCCGAGCTTCCGAAATCGCCGAGATACACACTGTATTGCAACGGTCAGGAGCAGACCGTTTACCACACGGATTCTTTTGATTACGCGATTGTAGTGCGCCGCGATGATGCTCCCGTTTCCGTAGAGGTTTGTGTTTCGGACAGCTTTAAAAAAGCCGTTTTGCGCCCTCAGTCTTTAGAAATTCCGTTTGACAGAGAAGAAAATCATATTCGATTTTCGCTTCCGTATAAAGCAAAGGTGAGCCTTGAATTGGATAACGATTTGAAGCGACCGCTTTTGATTCTTTCCAGCTGCTATGTTGCGCCGCGTTCTAAAGGCGAAACCTATTATTTCCGAAAAGGACAGATTTACAATGTCGGAAATCTGGAGTTAAAGTCCGGGGAAAGCGCTTATTTAGAAGAAGGCTGTGTGGTTTGCGGCCGTATTTATTCGAATATGGCCGATAATGTTCGTGTCTCCGGAAACGGAATTCTTTACGGAGGCGTTTGGCATAAGCCGGATGAAAACGGCGGTCGCCTTATGGCGTCTTTTTATCTCGGCAAGCACATTCTTGTTGAAGGAATTTCCGTGGTGGACAACGGTGTTTGGAATGTGGTGCCGGGGGCTTGCAGAGACGCTATAATTCGCGATGTAAATATTATGTCTCGTCTTGTTACCGGCGACGGCATTGATATTGTCGGTTGCGAAGAGGTTTTGGTAGAGGATTGCTTTATTCGGGCCTGCGATGACTGTGTTTGCATCAAGGCCTGTGCGCTTCCCGGTCCGGCAGCCTGCTGCAATGTGCGGGATATCAAGGTTCGGCGCTGCGTTCTTTGGAATGCCGAACCGGGCAATGCATTGGAAATCGGCTATGAGCTGCGCTGTAATGAGGTTTCAGATGTTGTCTTTGAAGATTGCGACATTATTCATTGCGAATATGAAGGCAATCAGTCCGGCGGCGTTTTGACCATTCACAATGCGGATCGTGCAAAAGTTCATAACGTACGTTACGAGAATATTCGTATTGAAGATGCGCAGGAGAAGCTTGTAGATATTAAAATACTCGATTGCAAGTATTCGTTGGATCGTGTTCGCGGTGATGTGGAAAATATTGTATTCCGCAATATTGATGTTACGGGTCCGCTATTCCCCGTATCCATCATCCGCGGCTTTGAAATGACAAACGAAATGCACCGCCCGCGAGATATACGTTTTGAAAACGTGACCGTGCAGGGCCGGACAATGCACTCTGCAAATGAAATGCGCATGGTTGTTGAGCTGGCACACGAACTTCAATTTGAAGGAAGAGTAACGCTGGAGAAGCCGGAGTATTAAGTTAAGTTCCGCTTATCTGCGTTTTTCATATCCTTTACGCTGCAAATTTGAATAGGCGTACTCACGCAAGTAATGGTGAGTACGCTTGTTTTGCATTTTTAAACACTTATTTCTCCGGGTTACGGCAACAGAAAGTTATACTGTGTATAAAATATAGAAATTCGAAATTTTTTGAAGGAAAGGTAACAACGAGTATGATTCAAACTTTGATTGTGGACGACGAAAATATAGAACGTCAGGGAATTAAACGTCTTATCAACAGTTATGCACTGCCGTTTCAAGTTACGCTGGCATCTTCCGGAAAAATGGCATTGGATTTTATACGCAGCAACGCAGTTGATTTAATGCTGACAGATGTTCGTATGCCGATTATGGATGGACTGCAGCTGGCTGAAGCGGCTTTGAATGAAAAGGCGAACTTACAAATTGTGCTGATCAGTGGGTTCAGCGAATTTGAATATGCTAAAACTGCAATGAAGCTCGGTGTGAAGGATTACCTGCTGAAACCGGTAAATCCTGTTGAATTTCGCAATACAATGACAAGAATTGCCGAGCAGATCATGAAACAGAATGATAAAAAGGATAAAGAACAGTTTACGGATTTACAAATGCGTAAATATGTGCTTACCTGCCTGCTGAACGGAACACCTTCGGAGTTTCAGCGCATGGAGCAGCGAAGAGAAATCAGTATAGCGTTTTTAAAAGTGTATCGCCGTGTATTTCGATTGAATTTTGAAGATAATTTTTTGAATAATATCGGTGTAACGAACCGCATTTATCAGTATTTGACAAAGGCTGTACCGGGCAAATTTGATTTTGTCCAGATCGACGATGCTTCTTGCGCATTTTTTCTTCTTTTTGATATAAATGATGACCAATGCGCTCAAATTGCTTTGAAATTATATGCTTGGTCCGAATCTGCTTTGCATCAGACTGCAAATATTGTAATCAGTGAGAGAATAAATTCAACGGAAAAGCTGATGCAGTCTGTCGTTCAGATAAAGAGCATTGCGCAGCAGCGCTTTTTGATTTCATCGCCGATCTTGTTCGCCGATGGGCAAACACACACCCAGACAAGCCCTTCGGATAATGAACAACAGCTTTTGGAGCAGTTTGAAAAATTATGTCTTGATTATCGGTTTTCAAAAGCAAGGGAAATACTGTACACGATGCGAAGGGAAAAGAATTTTTCTCACCTTTTTGTGAAATCCGGTATTTCAGCTGCTGCGGCAAAGCTGTTTCGGATTTTGCCCGAAATTTCGGCGGAACAGACCTATCAGATTATCGAAAGCATCTGGCGTGCGGAATCTATGCAGAAACTGTGTGATATCCTGCTTCCGATTTTGGATAAAGCCGAGCAGAAATTCGCAGAAACGCCGGTCAAAGCCAAAAAACTTTCGGATCTTTCAAAGCAGTACATTGCGGAACACTACCGTGAGGATATTTCCTTGCAGACAATATCAGAGTCTCTTTTTATCTCGCCGCAGCACTTAAGTTCTGTTTTTAAACGTGAAACCGGGCAGGGATTGGCAAATTATCTGCGAGCATATCGTATGAAGTGTGCAAAAGAACTTTTGAAAGGTACACGAAAAAAGGTATCTGTCATTTGTAAAGAGGTTGGGTATCCGAATGAAACTTATTTCTGCAAAATTTTCCGTGATCTGTATGGTATGAGCCCGCAGCAATACAGAGATGAAGGAACAAACGGAAAGGAACAATTATGAAACGTATTTTGCGCCTGTTTCGAGATATGAAATTCCGTTATAAATTGATACTTACATATATTTTTATTTGCGCTGTTCCGGTCCTGTTTTTTGGAGGCTTTTCGTTTGCACGTGTTCAAAATGAATCCGAACAGCGCAGACAAGACAACACTCGAGCTACCCTTCAACAGGCAGGAAGCGAACTGGATGCAAAGCTCGCACGGCAGGAAAGTACGCTGCGTTCATTAGTATTCAATTCCACCGTTATACAAGCGCTGAATGCAGAATATACCGGTTACTATGATATGTATGAAAAGCTTGTGGTACAGCTTGACGCCGTGGTACGCAGCGTAGAGCTGTATAATCCGGATACGGACAAAATCTTATTTTACAGTGAGGCTTCCGAGGTTCCGGTGGAAGATTATCTGCTTCCGATTGAACGGATACAGTCATCTGCGTGGAAAGATACCGTAATGGCAGACGGGTATCCGCATTGGTTTTCCGACAATAATTCCGATGTGTTTTTGGCACAGAAAATTGTAAATCTGCGTGGTGAAAATCGTCCGAATATTCTGTACTTAAAGCCCGATTCGAAAGCGCTGTTCCAACCGCTTTTGGATATTGCAGATGAAGATTTCGGATTCTATATCCTTGAAAACGATACGGGTAATATCTTGTTTAAAAAATCATCCGCAAATCTTAAGTCGTTGGGGATAGAGGACATTCTCCGCTTTCAAAATAACACAAAGGAAGCCCAAAAAGCGGGTGTCAGCGTTTTGTCTGTACCGCTGCAAGCGCAGCCGTGGACAATTTTATTTTATCAGGATACCCGCACAGAGTCCGGATATGCGGAAAAAATGGTTTGGTACTATATGGGAACGATTATGGCGATGCTCTTGCTCTCTATTTTTATTTGTTGGCTTTTTATGGGTAATACGGTCAAGCAAATTGAAAGACTGACAGAGAATATGCGGAATATGGTCGGCAGCGGCAATCAACTGCAGATTACGGTCTACAGTGACTCCAAAGATGAAATCGGAGTGCTGACAAATGCTTTTGGCAAGATGATTCACAGTATAAAAAAATTGATGCGAGAGATTGGTGAAAGCGAAGAAATGAAAAGAGAGTTTGAGCTGAAAGCCTTGCGCAGCCAAATGAATCCGCATTTTTTGTATAATACGCTCTCCGTGATTAACTGGAAAGCTATGGAGAGAGGGGCTGATGATATTTGTGAAGTGGTACAGCTTCTTTCCACGTTTTACCGTACAGCTTTGAATCACGGAAGCGATATGATCAGCGTAGAAAACGAATTGAAAAATGTGTGCTCCTACATTCAATTACAGCAAATTATGCACGATAAAAAGATAGAAGTACGGTACAGCGTAAATCCGGATTTAAAAAAATTGCAGATTCCGTGCTTTATATTGCAGCCGGTGGTAGAAAATGCGTTTCTGCATGGTATCGATGCCGAAGAAAATCGGGATGGATGCATTGAAATCAGCTGTCAAAAGGAGTCGGAAAAACTTGTTTTTGCGGTAAAGGATAACGGCTGCGGTATGACGGAAAAGCAGATAGAAAAAATTCTGACTACACATTCCAATGGATATGGACTGAAAAATATACATGAACGCATACAGCTTTACTACGGAAAAGCGTATGGCATAAAAATTAACAGTGCGCCGCATGTTGGTACAGAAGTTACACTTGTTTTGCCGATTGATGACAAAAAGTGCCTTTTTGCACAAAACACAAAAAAACAAACATAAATCTTAAATTATTTTCATTTACTCCGATTTAAGAAAATAGTATAATTTAAACAAGGAAGCAAACAAGGATTGCAACGATCGATCGCAAAACTGGGGCTATGGTTGTTTCCATAAAATGTAGGGAGTTGAACAAACAGTTATGAAAAGCTGGAAGAAAGTATTAAGTGCTTGCCTTGCAGTCTTAATGCTGACCGGATGCAGTGCGGCACCCGGCAGTTCTGCAAGCGATACAGGAAAAGAAAATTTCTCCGCAAGCGGTACGGAAAGCAGTGCGGCAGATGATGGCTGGACCTTGGCAGCGACAGATCCTTGGGCGGCATACCCGGAAACCATCACATACACGGTCGGTAAAACCGCACCGGATGCAGGCTATTCCGGTCTGGACGGAACGGAATATGAAGGTGACAACGAAGAAAACAATATTCGTACCCGTTTTTACGAGAAGCATTTAAATGCCAAAATGAAGCTTGCATTTTCTGCGGCGTCGGGCGAAGCATACGATCAGCAGGTGTCCATGGCACTTGTAAGCGGTGAAATTCCGGATATCATGTACGTCAGTGATTACACTACGGTCAAGCAGCTTGCAGAAAATGACCTTATTGCCGATTTAACAGATGTGTATGAAACTGTGGCCAGCGACATTACAAAGGACCTATATGATTCCTATGATGGTCGCTGCCTGAACGGTGCCAGTGTGGACGGCCGCTTGATGGCGTTGCCGGGCACGACGATCGATACCGGCGCCGAACTGCTGTGGCTGCGTCAGGACTGGATGGATAAGCTGAATCTGGAAGCGCCGAAATCGTTGGAAGATGTGGAAGCAATTCTTAAAGCATTCGTTGAAAATGACCCGGACGGCAACGGCACGAATGATACGATCGGCACGATTCTCTCTAATGGGATCTACGGAAAATACGGTGGTTTTCCGATGTCTGCCAACAATGTGTTTGCGGCGTTCGGTGCGACTCCCGGTCAGTGGATTGAGAAAGATGGGCAGGTCGTTTACGGTTCTGTGCAGCCGGAAATGAAAGATGCTTTACAGGTTCTTGCGAATTGGTATCAGGAAGGTCTTATTGACCCGCAGATGGCGGTAAGAAATCAGGAAGACAGCCAGTCGCTCGTAATCAATGGCCAGTGCGGTGCAGTATACGGTCCGTGGTGGACCGCCAATTGGATCGGTCAGACGCACACCATTAACCGTGATGCAAGATGGACACCGTATGTTGTGCCTGTCGGTGATGACGGTAAGGTGAAGACGTTTGCAAATAATCCGTGCGAAGGCTATCTTGTTGTCAGAAAGGGTTACGAACATCCCGAACTCGTTGTGAAGCTCTTAAACTACACTTATGATTATACGCGCTTCAGTGAGCATAAGAACGATGAAGACTGCCTTGAGTTCGAAGATCCGTACGGTGGCTTGAATGCAAACATCTATTCGCGTTCGCTGGGCCCGGTCGGCATCAACTTTGACTATTTTGATGCAATCTACCGTGCAACGGATGACGTTAAAGCATATCTTGACGGCAAAGAAGTCGATACGTTCCCTTGGATTATCACTTGCGGAGAGTATTGCAAGTCGATGATTGAAAAAATGGATTCCGATGATTGGGAAAATATCTCGCACGTAGAGGCGACTCAGTATTACGGTCGTTGCGTAGCAGGTGAAGTAATGGAGGAGACCGAATCGGATACAGTTTATCCTGTGTTCTATGGCGTTACATCTTCTATGCAGACCATGTGGGAGAGCCTCTCTAAAATGGAATCTGAGACTATGCTGAAGATTGTAACAGGTGAAAAGCCTGTGGAGTATTTTGACGAATTTGCATCCACATGGAAAACCGCCGGCGGCGATGTAATTACGCAGGAGGTTGCGGAAGCAATTAAGTAAGATTTGTATCGTGAGCTGTCTCTTACAAAGGGACCGCTCATATTTTATCAAACAAGGAGCGTGAGTTGGTTGTGAAAAATTGGAAAAACCAATTGGCTTTTCACAGTATGCTGTTACCGGGCGTAGTGCTTTTGTTGATATTCTCTATTGCACCTATGTTCGGTATCGTCATGGCCTTTCAGGATTTTGTTCCCGCAAAAGGTATATTAGGGTCATCTTTCGTCGGTCTCAAATATTTCAAATTCATGTTTGCACTGCCGGATAGCCGACAAATCTTTGCGAATACGTTAATTATCGCTATAGGAAAAATTATTTTCAATATGATCATTGCAGTGCTTTTTGCTTTGCTGCTGAACGAAATCAGAGTGCGTTCTATCAAACGATGTGTGCAGACAATTGTCTATCTTCCGCACTTTCTTTCATGGGTAGTCCTGTCAACGGTCGTCATTAATATGTTCTCTTTTGAGGGACCTATCAATCAGTTCCTCGGGGTCTTTGGTGTAAAGCCGATCCTTTTTCTCGGCAGCAACACCTGGTTCCGTCCGGTGATCATTGCAACGGATGTCTGGAAAGAATTTGGATACAATTCCATCATTTACCTTGCAGCACTGACCGGCATTGACACCGGTTTATACGAGGCTGCAAGTATTGACGGCGCAAGTCGTTGGAAGCAAACACTGTACATCACGCTTCCTTCTATTTTGCCTACGATTATGCTTATGTGCATTTTGAATATGAGCAGTATTTTAAGTGCCGGGTTCGATCAAATTTATAACCTGTATAATCCGCTTGTCTATCAAACCGGCGACATTATCGATACATATGTTTACCGCGTTGGTCTGGTACAGAGGCAGTACAGCTTGGGCACGGCTGTCGGCCTTATGAAATCTGCAGTAAGCTTTATCCTCATTGTCGGCTTTAACACGCTTGCGGATCGATTTGCAAAAATCAGTGTGTTCTAAGCGGAAAGGAATGGCAAATATGATTACTTCTAAAACACTCGGAAGCCGTATTTCACAGGCGGTTATATGGGTGCTTGTAATTGCAATGGCACTCATCTGTTTGCTGCCGCTGCTGAATATGGTAGCTATATCGTTTAGCTCCAGCACAGCGGCTTCTGCAAATATTGTCGGAATTTATCCTGTTAATCCGACCTTGGAGTCTTACACAAAGCTGCTCGCAGATGCACAGTTCTGGCGTTCTTTCGGCATTTCGGTGCTGCGTGTTGTTTTGGGTGCATCGCTGAATGTTCTGCTTACAATTTTGATGGCTTACCCGCTTTCAAAGCCTAAGTCCCGCTTCAAAGCACAGCCGATTTACATGAAGTTCCTGCTTTTCACTATGCTTTTTTCCGGCGGTACGATTCCGATTTATCTTGTTGTGCAGAATCTCGGCCTTGTCAATTCTATTTGGGCGTTGATTCTGCCTACGGCCGTTCCGGTTTTCAACGTTATCATTCTCATGAATTTTTTCAAAGGTACACCGGATGCGCTTGAAGAAGCTACAATTATTGACGGTGCGGGGCAGTGGACGATTTTATTCAAAATTTTCTTGCCGATCTCGCTGCCGTCGCTGGCTACGGTAGGCTTGTTCAGTATTGTCGGTCATTGGAATGATTACTTTCAGGGTCTTCTTTATATTCAGGCAGCCGAGAATTACCCGCTGCAGACCTATATCCGCCAGCTTACGGTGGACACTACCACCATTACGGATCCGGAAAAGCTGCAAAAGCTTTCACAGATTTCAAACAGAACTTTTAATGCAGCTAAAATTGTTGTTTCTACGGTGCCGTTATTGTGTATCTATCCGTTTTTGCAGAAATATTTCGTCACAGGCATAACGATTGGTTCCGTAAAAGGGTAATGAAGAACATAGAAAAGGAGTAGTGCAAAATGAATCAAGTTCGCATTGGTACAATTGTTCCCGGAGACAGAGTACATGACCTGCTGCCGGAGTTTATAAAAAGCGGCTTTGAGTGCTTTGCTTTAAATTTCCACATGGAATTTCCGGATGAGAGCTTAGCGGCATTTGCCGAACGCGTAAAAGCCGCAGTGGACGGTGAAATGCCGGAAATTTCTTCGATTGGTTATTACTGCAATCCGCTTGAAAACGAGGAGCAACTGCATATTTTGGAGAAATTTATTGACGGTGCGCATCTCTTTAATACGAATATGGTGACCACCTTTGCAGGTGCACTTTACAGTCGTCCGGTGGAAGAAGCTATTCCGGTTTATAAAAAAGTTTTCGGTGAGCTGGCTAAACGCGCCGAGGCGAATGGCGTACGTCTTTCTATTGAGAACTGCACAATGGGCGGAACATGGCGCAGAGCAACATACAACATCGGCTTTAATCCGCGTGCATGGCAAATGATGTTTGATGCTGTTGACAGTCCGGCCATCGGATTGGAATGGGAGCCTGCACACCAAATGGTACAACTGATTGATCCTGTGCCCCAGCTGGAAGAATGGATCGGACGTGTGTATCACCTTCACGGTAAAGATGCCAATATTGATTGGAATAAAGTCAAAAAATACGGTGTATCCGGTGCATCACAGTTTGCAATTCCCAGAACGCCGGGATATGGCGATACAGATTGGCGTGCGATTTTCGATGTGCTCTATCGGCACAATTTTTCGGGTGATCTTTGCGTTGAGGGTTTCCATGATGACATTTTCAACGGCGATTTGGAAGTAGCGGGTCAGAAACACGCTTTAAGATATCTGAAATGGTGCCGCGGCATCTGAACAATCGGAAGATAACATATACATATAGATTTTACCTCTCTGAAAGAAGACTTTGCGTGCAAAGTCTTCTTTTGTCTGTGCTTCTTCGTTAGAATACCTAAAAACAGAGCGTTTCAGCTTTTAGCTGAAACGCTCTGTTTTTAGGTACGGACAGCCCGGACTTTTCTGCTGTTCGGCAAGGAAGTATCGGCTGCTTAATATTGCCTTTTATATTGTTATTTTTTCAGCTTTAAGCCGTCTCGAAATGCCTCGCCCACACGCTCTGTGACCTTATAATAGCCGTGGGTGTAGGGGTCAAATGCAATGGCGTTGACCTTAGACATATCAATTTTTCCGTCCACCATAACACTCTCATCAGCGGTGACATTGACTACCTTACCGATGACGCCGCAGCCATATTCATTGTTCTGATACTCAATGAATTTGCACTCCAGACAAATCGGGAACTCGTTGATGACAGGGGCATCTACAGTTTCGGCTTTGCTCGCGGTCAGACCGCTGCGGGCAAATTTATCTGCAACCTTATTGCCGGACTCTACGCCGAAATAGTCTGCTTCGGCCATGTGCGCGGCGTCGGCAATGCTGACGGTAAACGCGCCCCGTGTCTTGATATTCTGCACGGTCTTGTGAGTCTCGGTAAGATTCAGCGCAACGATGTCCCGCTCCTGCATGGTACCCCATGCAGCATTCATCACATTTACGCTGCCGTCCTCGTTATAAGTCGCAACCATCAGAACCGGCATGGGGAAAATACCCTCGGTGATTTTCAGTTTCATTCTCATGATAACTTCTCCTTGTGATCAGATTGACAGGACTCTTCATCCTGCTTATAATTATACGCAAGCGAATCTGAAATTCAAGTACTGGCTAAAAAGACAGGTACTATCCTTGGAGAAAGCAAATGATTAAGAACTATATTGAAAACGCCAATTTTGAGGACACCGGCTTTGCCTACGCGCTGTCGCTGATTTCCGGCAAGCACAAGATGGTCATTCTATATTGTCTGATGGAGTTTGAAACCGTACGGTTCAATGAGCTGAAACGGTATCTGAAAACCATTTCCGACAAGACTCTCAGCACGAATCTCAAGGAGCTGGAAGCCGACAAACTGATCGTCCGCACCGAGTATCCGCAGATCCCGCCGAAGGTTGAGTATTCCCTGTCTGAGCGTGGAAAGTCTCTGATGACCGTGCTGGATCAGCTCTGTATTTGGGGCGAAGAAAACAGATTGCAGAATTAGCATTTCCTTGTAGCCTCAGTATATATACTACTATCCATAAGTAAATCGTACAGCTATGCCATAGGAACGCTGCCGAATAGAGATCTTCCCGATTTATATAAGGCCCTCATGCGCTTGCCGCCTTTTTTGCGTGAAAATATTACTTTACCGAGGTCTTCACTCTACAAAATGAATCCTGCTTCGATCAAAGCGATCCTGCTGTGTCCGTTCCTCGTCCGGGTATCCGAGCGCAAACAGTGAAAAAACAGACAAGTTTTCCGTAATACCCAAAATCTGACGGGCCTGATCCATCCATTCCTGAATGGGAGATATCCCGATGCAAACACCGCCGAGGCCGAGTGCATCTGTCTCCAACCAGATATTTTCCAGCGCCATTCCCATGTCGATCGCTACCATTGGTAAAGCCGGAAGACCTTCTGTTCGATAAACGGGAACGATGATTACCGGCGCTTTTGCCGCACATCCCGCGTAGGGTGTGATTTGCGACAGCTTTTGTATGGTTTCCTTATCGGTTACCACATAAAATTCCCAAGGCTGCTGATTACACGCGTTCGGAGCCTGCATTCCTGCTTTCAATATCTGAAGGAGCTTATCTTTTTCTACAGGGTAATCCTTGTATTTTCGTATGCTTACGCGATGATAAATATTGTTCATATCACATTCTCCTTATAAATAAAAATTTTCTGACATTTTTGAGCTTTTCATAATCTTGACGTTTTATCTGCCTGATGCGGCGGACTTACTGGGTTCGGCTTTTTGCGGCTATAAAGCAGATCCGAATGATTTTAAACACTGAAAGGCGATGAAGCTTCGGAACTTTTACAAAAGCCGAAACCTCTCGGGCGCAAACGGCGTTTCATGGAAGACGATGCGCCACGTGATCTTCTTCGGAGGCGCAAAATGCAGCGCCGAGCAGGTGGTCAGCACGGCTTTGTCTTCGCTTTTTGCCGTGACAAACAGCGCCGTGGGTCCGTCTGCGCCACCGATGATGCCGATAACGGCAGCGTTTTGCGCTTCGGGCATGAACGGGTAGTCCTTGGGCGCTTTGCGCTCAACAGGCGGATCGTTCTGCGTGCAGTCCTCAACGGAGATGAGGTTTTTCGACGGGGCAGGCGAGACCGTATAGGTCATTGCGGTAAATCGATTCGGAAAATCGAAACGCGCGTCGGAAAAAGCGTTTTTCGGCAGCGTCTGCGGCTCCAAATTCTGAGCCGTCAGCGTGTACGGTATGCCGTTATGGGAAAACGCAAATATGTCGCCGGGCTTTTGAACTTCAAACTCCGCGCCGGGCACGCGCACGGGCTGCGGGGTCAGCGTCAACGCGAGCGACGAAATGCTTTTCGGGCGGCGCTTCGTCTTCCACGGGAACGAATAGCGGTGAATCGCCCAGCCGTCTTCAGGGTTTAGCCCGTAGTGGTCGATGATCGCGCGCTCGGTGGGCGTGTCAAAATCGCTTTCGCCGTATTCGTCGAGTGCAGGCTCACAAGCCGCAGCGTTTTGAAACAGCGGGTGGTACGAAAGCCCGTGACCCTGCGAAAACGGGAGCGTCTGTCCGTTCAGCTCAATTTGCGGCGAAAACTCAAAAGCCAGCGGATTTTCGCGCTCCGCCTGTTCGAATACATCGTTCGGCATGTCTTCATCTTCAAGGTGCTCCCATTTTTTACAGAAATCTTCGAGCACCGCTTTATCAGCGCGCATGAGAATGTCGAGCACAAGTCCTTTTGCGGTAAGGTACGCCGCGGGTACGTACCAATCGCGTCCCGCAAAGCGGAATTTGTGATTTAGCTTGAGCACCTGCCCGGGGTGGCTGCCGTCCGGGCTTTTGCCGCCGAAGCTGCCGTTAAAGTAGACTTTCCACACGTCTTTCATGGTTATTCCGCCATTTCCTTTTTCGCCCAGTCGGCGTCCTTGAAAATCGCACGGCCTACGCCGATGAGGTCGGCAGCGCCTTCCTCAAGCAGCGCTTCGGCTTCGCTTGCTTTCGTTACGCCGCCCGTCAGAATGACCGGCACGTGTACGGCCTTGCGGATTGCCGAAGAAGCGTCCGCAAAATAGCCGGGGTCGGTGTGCCCCTTTACCGTGAATCCGCAGAAGCCGCCGGAAATATCGAGCAGGTCGACGCCGGCTTCCTCGAATTTTTTGCAGGCATACACCGCGTCGTCAATGGTCGCGCCGCTCTCGGTGTAGTCGCTCGCGCCGAGACGCAAGGCAACGAGGTAATCCGCGCCCACGGCTTCGCGCACAGCGCGGATGACGTCCAAAAGCAGGTGAATGCGCCCGTCGAGGTCGCCGCCGTAAGCATCCGTGCGCTTGTTGCCGAGCGGGGAGTAGAACTGGTCAAGGAGATACCCGTGTGCCGCATGAATTTCTACGCCGTCAAACCCGGCTTCTTTTACGCGCAGCGCGGCTTCGGCAAACTTTTTTGCAACGGCGTGCATGTCGTCCGCGGTCATTTCGCGCACGGGCTTTTCGCTTTTGCGTGCGTACTCCGACTGTGCCGTGACGCTCGCACTGATTGCCGGATAGCCGGTGATTTCCTCCATTGCCGCGCTGCCCGCGTGGTTGATCTGCGCGATGACGCGGGTGTTGTTTTTATGGATGGTCTCCACAAGCTTTGTAAGGCCTGGAATATCGGTGTCGCGCGAAACGGAGAGCTGGCCCTCGTGCGCCTTGCCCTCGGGGCTGACATAGGCGTGTTCGGTGACGATGAGTCCGATGCAGCCGCCCTTGGAGCGCGCGTCGTAGTATGCGAGCAGGTCGTCCTGTACGGTACCGTCCGGCGTTTTGCCGGTCGCCATCGGCGGCATGACAAGGCGGTTTGCGAGTTCCACATTATGGACGGTGAGCGGGGTGTGCAGCAGTTTGTTCATGGTGAAAATTCCTTTCCGTTTGGTTTTTTAAAGCGATGCTGCTTTATTTGATATCATGCAGAAATTATTTTTTGGTGCAGTGTACTGAGGATGAGCACAGTATATCACAGCGGTTTTCAACTTTCCAGATATAAAGCATGAAAAAACGGCTTTTGGACATACTGAAAGCGTATTGCAAAACAGAAAGGATGAAAACGATGAAAATACAAAAGGTTCTGGCGACGGAAATTCTCGATTCCCGCGGCACGCCGACCGTCGGCGCAACGGTCATCTTGAGCGACGGCTCCGTCGGCACGGCGAACGCGCCCTCCGGCGCTTCGACGGGCAAGTTTGAAGCGCACGAAAAGCGCGATAATGACCGCAAGCGCTATCTCGGGCGCGGCGTAAAAAAAGCCGTGGAGGGCATTGAGGAAACCGTTGCCCCGGTGCTCGAAAATATGCAGCGCGTGACGGTGCAGAACGTCGACAGAATGCTCATCGAGCTTGACAACACCAAAAACAAAGAAAAGCTCGGCGCAAACGCCACATTGGCGGTGTCGCTCGCTGCTGCAAAGGCGCTTGCCGCGCACTATAAACAACCGTTTTTCCGCTACCTCGGCGGCACGAACGCACAGAAGCTTCCCGTGCCGATGATGAACATTTTAAACGGCGGCGCGCACGCGGCGAATAACGTGGATATTCAGGAGTTCATGATTGTGCCCGTGGGCGCAAAATCGTTTTCGGAGGCCGTGCGCATGGGCAGCGAGATCTACCACACGCTCGGCGGCATTTTGAAGCAGCGCGGTCTTGCGGTCTCCGTGGGCGATGAGGGCGGCTTCGCGCCGAACCTCGCAAGCGACGAAGAAGCGATAGAGGTCATTTTGGAGGCCGTTTCGAGCGCGGGCTACACGACGGACGAGGTGAAGATTGCGCTTGACGCGGCTGCGAGCGAATGGACGGCGAACGACGGCTATCTTTTACCGAAGCGCGGCACAAAATACACCTCCGCGCAGCTCATCGCGTATTGGGAAAAGCTGTGCGAAAAGTACCCCATTTGCTCTATTGAAGACCCGCTCGGCGAAGAGGATTGGCCCGCGTGGACAACCGTTACCGAAAAGCTCGGCAAAAAAATCATGCTTGTCGGTGATGACCTGTTCGTTACGAATTCGACACGAATTCGCGAGGGCATCGGGCGCAAGGCCGCAAACGCACTGCTTGTAAAGCCGAACCAGATCGGTACACTGACGGAAACGCTCGCCGCCGTGGAGCTTGCAAAGGAGAACGGCATGAAGATCATCATGTCGCACCGCTCGGGCGAAACGGAGGACACAAGCATCGCGGATATTGCCGTTGCCGTAAACGCAGGGTTCATCAAATCCGGCGCGCCGTGCCGCAGCGACCGCACCGCAAAATACAACCGCCTGCTGCGCATTGCAAAGGAAAATGAAATGGACGAAATGTACGGGACAGGCAAATAAAAAAGGGTATCTCGGTTTTCGCCGAGATACCCTTTTAAGTTCAGAAAAGGTTTACCAATCCAGACCGGAGAACTTGTGGAAGCTGTCCATGCTGATGCGGACGCTTTCCATCTGGGTCAGCTGGGTGTGATCCTGCTCAAGCACAATGTACTCTGCGCCAAGCTCGTTGCCCTTGTTGATGATGGACTGGATGTCCATGATGCCGGTGCCGATTTCGCAGAAATCCTTGTGGTCGGAACCCTTGCCGAAGCTGTCCCACGTGACGAGCACGTTCGGGTCGTTGACGGTCCACAGGTTGATCGGGGAATCGGAGGTCTTGGAGAAGTCCTTCTGGTGAATGAGCTTCAGGCGGTCGCCGAGGCGGTCCATAACAGCGAGCGGATCCATGCCGCCGCGCATTGCCCAGAACGTATCAAGCTCAAAGCTGACGTAGTTCGGGTCGGTATTGTCCATGATGTGGAACAGAATTTCCTTGCCGTTCAGCTTCTGGAACTCGTGGTAGTGGTTGTGGATGAGGAACTTGATGCCGTGCTCGGAGAGCTTTTTGCCCGCCCAGTTGTAATATTCGCAGCGCTCCATCAGCTGGTCGTAGCCGGTGTAGAAGTCTGCGGACTGGCCGAGGTACTTTGTGCCCACCTGCGTGTGGTACGCGATCATCGGGTCGATGGTCTCCTCATTGATGGGGCGGATGTGACCGCTGATGAGGTTTGCGCCGGTCTCTTTTAAAAGCTTCTGCATGTCCTCAACGCTGACGCCGAAGCCTACGCCCGGGTCTGTATCTGCGTTGGAGCTTGCAAACTCAAGGTTCTTATAACCAATCTCTGCGACCTGGCGGATCGCGTTGATCGGGTCTTTTTTCATTTCGTCGCGCACGGAGTAAAGCTGAATGCCGACTTTAAGTGCCATAATAGGTTCAATCCTTTCTTGTCCGTTTGCCTGCTGTGCAGGTTATTTCACTATAATTGTACTGCGTTTTTACTCTGCCGTCAAGCGCCCGAAACGGGAGATGTGCGTGCAAAATGTGAATTAGGAAAGTTACAAGACGGTATCCTGCGTATTTTCGGGTCAGAGGGGGAAGAAGCAAATGTGAATGAAGTTTTTCGCCTTTTTGAAGACAATTTTAAAAAATTACAAAATTGTAATTTGATACACCGTTACGGTGTACAACTCGAAAATTATTTGATTAAAAGACAAACATGATTTAACAATAAAAATAAAGGTACGTTTATATTATTTCAACTTGCACAGGAAAATGAAATTGCCCTAAATTGATCGAAATGACTGAACAAAAAGTATTCCTGCAAAATTTCCGAAATTTTTGAAAAAACCAGTGAAATACAGTTGAATAACTGCAAGCGTTGTGAAAGCGGTTTCATAAATTTTGCGAATTTAGCAATTTGTTGTCTTTTGAAAACGCATGAAGAATATGGAACCGCTTACACAAACTTGTATGGAGTGGAAATCGAGATCAAAAAAAATTAGGCAAGATGCACAAACCGAAAATCAATGACAAATTTGGGTAAAAAAACGAGTACAGGCTATTTTTGTTGTTGACATTCACAAAAGAGGGTGATAAAATCACAAATGCAAACAAAATGATATACCGTGTTTTTGTAAGATGCACCAAATACAAAGCAAATCGTTTAACTTGTTTTGTTCGTGTCTCTTTTTCTATGGCAGCGGTTCCACAGAAAAGAGGACAAGTTTCGGTATGTTTCAGCGTCACGGGGGAAACCTGTTATTCGGATGTTGCCTCGGGCAAAAACAGCCTTGTGTTTTCTTATTGAAAGCGCGGTCATCACAATATTTTTAGGAGGTTATACCGTATGGCAGCAGCAGCTAAACCGGCAAAGCCGGCGTATGAGCTGAGCGGCTGGGAGCGCTTTAAAAAAGATGTTGTCCGCGACAAGTGGCTGTATCTTCTGATTCTTCCCGGCATGCTTTTCATGCTCATCTTCCGCTATATCCCGATCTTCGGCAATGTGATTGCTTTTATGGACTTCAACCCCTACAACATGTGGAACAGCACATGGGTAGGCTTTGACCAGTTCATCAAGCTTTTCAATAAGCCGGCGTTCATGCAGACTTTCTACAACACCCTCTACATCTCCATTTTGAAGATGGTATGTGGCTTCCCGATTCCGATCATCCTCGCTTTGATGATGAACGAGATGCGCAACATGCAGTTTAAGAAAGTGGCGCAGACACTCCTTTATCTGCCGCACTTCATTTCTTGGGTTGTTATGGCCGGTCTCATCATGAATTTCCTCGATCCGTCCACGGGCCTCGTTACCGCGCTCCTCAAGAGCATCACGGGCAAGGACCTGCAGGTGCTTACCGACAAGGCGCTCTTCGTCCCGATGCTGATTATCACCGACATCTATAAGACGATGGGTTGGGGCACGATTATTTACTTCGCGGCGCTGTCCGGTGTTGACCCGCAGCTTTACGAAGCAGCCGAGATTGACGGTGCACGCAAGTGGAAGCAGATGATCAACATTACGCTGCCGGCGATTACCCCGACGATTGTTATCATGCTGATCCTCAACTGCAACAACATCGTAAACGCAGGCTTCGACCAGATCTTTATGCTGTATTCCGCACTGGTTTATGACGTAGCCGATATCATCGATACGTATGTGTACCGTATCGGTATCCAGAAGGCAGACTACTCCTTCTCTACCGCAGCGGGCATGTTCAAATCCGTCATCGCTCTCGTCATGATCCTCATCGTCAACTTTGTTGCCAAGAAGACCGGCAACGAGGGTATTTGGTAAGGAGGTTATGAACATGGAAAAGAACAAAATCAAAACCTCCACAGGCGAAAAGATCTTTACCGTATTCAACTACGCGTTCTTTACGCTGCTCTGCCTCGTCATGCTGTATCCGTTCTGGCATGAGATCATGCTTTCCTTCAGCTCCCTTGAAGCATCCATGAAGGGCGGCATCTTCCTCTGGCCGAAGGGCTTTAACCTGGATACTTATAAATCCGTATTTAAAAACCCGAACATCTACACGGGCTTCCGTACCACGATCATCGTCACGATTGCCGGTACGGCACTGGGCACGCTGCTCACCGCTATGACCGCTTATCCGCTTTCTAAGTCCAGACTGCGCGGCGGCAAAGTGTTGATGACGCTTGTCCTCTTCACCATGATTTTCTCCGCCGGTATGATTCCGAGCTTCCTGCTCATCCAGAATATCGGCCTTATGGATAATATCCTCGCGCTGATCCTGCCGGGTCTCGTAAGCGCATACAACTGCATCATCATGAAGAGCTTCTTCCTTTCCATTCCGGAAAGCCTTGAAGAATCCGCCCGCATCGACGGTGCAACCGACCTGCGCATCTTCTTCTCCATCATCCTGCCGCTTTCCAAGGCGACCATCGCCACCATCGCGCTGTTCACAGCGGTTGGCTACTGGAACGACTACTTCTCCACGGTCCTTTATATCCGCTCCGTTGATAAGTGGGCTCTGCAGGCGGTTCTGCGCAACATGCTGACGAATACACAGCAGGCAATGCAACAGGCAGGCGTCAATGTCATGGCGCAGACGAATACCAACGCACAGACGATCAAGGCCGGTACCATCGTGATTTCCACGGTGCCGATCCTCATCGTGTACCCGTTCGTGCAGAAGTACTTCGTTAAGGGCGTTATGATCGGCGGCGTTAAGGGCTAAGCCCGCACTCTTTTGGGTTGTCCCGAAGCATGGCTTCGGAAAACTATATTATCATTATTTCCAAAGAAAGGATTTTAGTCATGAACATGAAGAAAATCGCATCCGTTGTTCTGGCACTTGCACTGAGCGTAAGCGTATTTGCAGCGTGCGGCAGCAACGGCAATTCTTCCGCAAGCTCTACGGCTTCCACCGAGAGCAGCACTGCTTCTACCGACAGCAGCGCAGCTGCGACCGGCGATAAGATCGACGTTCTGAACCAGAGCGAAACGATGGACGTTTCCGTTGCAGTTATGACCAGCTTCACGCAGTCTGACAGCCGCGTTCAGAAGGAACTTGAAGAAAAGTACAACGTTAAGTTCAATCTCGTTGTTCTCCCGGGTTGGACTGACGGCCAGTCCCAGATCTCCCTGCTGATGGCATCCAACGACATGCCGAACATCATGTGGTGGTGGAGCATGGATACCGAGTACAACAAGTGGGTGCAGGCAGGTCTGTTGGACGATGTCTCCGCTTACATGGATAAGTACACCGTTATCCGCGACTACTACAACAAGATGGACCCGAAGACCCTCTTCTATGCATCTGAGGCCGACGGCTCCATTTACAGAATCCCGGGCGACGTTTCTGAACCGTCCTGCGAGAACCTCTGGATCCGTCAGGATTGGCTCGATAACCTGAATCTTAAGACTCCGACCACGATCGAAGAGCTCAACGAAGTGCTCCGCGCTTTCACGGAGGACGATCCGGACGGCAACGGTCAGAACGACACCTACGGCCTCGGCGGCGACGGTTACGACTTCCGTTCCTTCTGGCCGTGGATCCAGTCCTATGACCAGACCCATTACGAACGTTTCTGCGTAGATGACAACGGCGTTGTCACCTACGGCCCGGCTAACGAGGGCACCAAGAACTGGGTTAGCGACGTTGCCGATCTGTATGCAAAGGGCTACATCACCCCGAACATCACGCAGGATACCGACCGTGACGAGCAGATGGCAAACGGCGGCTTCGGCGTAACGTACAGCTGGTGCGCATGGAACAACCCGGACGCAGCTCCGATGATGTCCTTCTATGCTTCCAACCCGGATGCTAAGTGGGTACCGATCGACATGGTTAAGGGCTCCAACGGCAACCCGCAGGACGACCCGGGTACAAGCGCTGCTTGGGCATATTTCGCAATCACCAACACAGCTTCCGATCCGGAAAGACTGTATGCAACTTGGGACGACATGTGCGATTCCGATAACTACATCGCACGCCGCTTCGGTATCGAAGGCACCGATTACGAGTACGACGAGAACGGCCAGTATGTCGCTATCGTTGGCCCGGACTCCGAGGAGAACACCTCTAAGAATATCGGCCTCAAGCTGTTCGATAACCTCATGAACCGTAAGGACGAGTGCAACATCTCCAATACTCCGGAGACTGCCGCTCTGTTCAACAAGTCCGGCGAAAACAGCCGCTATGCTGCTGCTCACCTCGTTGAGTGGAAGGATCCGGCTTCCTTCGAGTCCTGGACCGAGTGCAGAGCTGACATCGAGGCTGAGAAGGATCAGTACCTCTGGGGTGTCATCGCCGGTCAGGAATCCATCGACGATTGGGACAACTATGTTGCAACGCTGAACAGCCTCGGCCTCGAGGACGTTCTTGCTGAAGCAAACGAGGACTATGCAGAGCTCAGCGCTCAGATGGAAGAGTACCTCGCTGCTCACGGCGAAGCGTAATCGATTGATCTGATCTCGATTAAAATGTATACAGATGGGGGAAGCTTTCGGGCTTCTCCCATTTTGTTTCTTATGCAAAAATAAGCCGCGAAAAAACTGTGCATGTTTGCAAGAAAATGTGCGTTTTTTTCTCTATATGAAATTTGCAAAAAGCTATTGAATTCTCGCTTTGCATCGGCTACAATGCAAGAGAAGGCTACATACATAGCCTGTAATAGCATACCCCGAAGGAGTTGTAAAACATGAGCAAACTGTCTCTTGCCGGCGCGTGGAAGCTGCGCGGCGAATTTATGGACGTTACGGCAGAGCGCTACAACGAAGTGCTGCGTAAAATGGACGCAGCCCCCGTGCGCGCAACGCTGCCGGCGTTCTTAAAGCTTGAAGACCTTTCCGAAGAAGAACAGGCAGAGTTCTTAAAAGACCCGAACCCGCATTTTCACGTGATGACGGATAAAGCGAATCATGCGTTCCCTTCTAAATACGGCTTTATCCCCATGACCGTGCCGGGCGACGTCACCACCGCCCTCATCGAAAACGGCATCGTAGAAGAACCTTTTTTGAAGGAAAACACAAAGAAAAACCAGTGGATCAAGGATCTTTCCTGGTGGCTCGTCCGCGATTTTGACGTCACAGAGGAGATGCTGAACGAAGACATCGTGCGCCTCAACATTGAAATGCTCGATTTCAATGCGGATATCATCGTAAACGGCATGCCCGCTGCGCACCACGAAAACGCGTTCTGCGCGTTCAGCGAAGACATCAAGCGCTTTTTGCACGTCGGCAAAAACCAGCTCGTCATTCGCCTCACCTCCGGCATGGAACTGCACTATCCGCGCGACGCCGTTTCGTTCTACTGCGCAAGTGAAAACGCCATCTGTGACCAGCGTGTCTACACCCGCAAGCCGCAGTTTACCTACGGCTGGGACTGGTGCCAGCCCGTGCCCACCTGCGGCATCGGCCGCTCCATCGAAATTGAAGCGTTCAGCGGTGCGCAGGTCATCGCGTCCCGCGTCGATACGTTAAAGCTCGACGGCGATGACGCCGAAGTGGAGTTCCACTTCGAAATCGAAAAATCCGACATGGTCTCAAGCGCCGAGTGCGAGCTTACCTATACGCTCGAATTTGAGGGCAAAACCGTTTATACCGGCAAAAAGACGCTCATGCTCGTCGGCGGCGTGAACTTCGCCGAGGAACGCGTCACAATCAAAAACGCGAAGCTCTGGTGGCCGAACGGCTACGGTGCGCAGAACCTCTATACCTTTAAAGCCTGCTGCGTCACAAAGGGCATCCTGCACGAGATGCAGCCGAAGAAGATCGGCATCCGTACCTTGGAGCTCGATACCTCTAAGCTCGAAGACGGCAGCCGCAACTTCTTCTTTAAGGTGAACGGCGTGCGCATCTTCTGCAAGGGCGGCAACTGGGTGCCGACGGATTCCCTTTATCTGCGCACTCCGAAGGAAAGCTACGAGACCCTCGTGCGCGAGGGCGCGGCGGCGCACTTCACTATGCTCCGCATGTGGGGCGGCGGCACGTATGAGCCGGACTGCTTCTATGAATATTGCTCGGAGTACGGCATTTTGCTGATGCACGACTTTATGTACGCTTGCGCGTTCTACCCCGACCACAAAAACGATTTCCTCTTTGAGGCGGAGCGCGAAGCCGAGTACCAGACAAAGCGCCTTGCACATTATCCCTGCATGGCCATCTGGACGGGCAACAACGAGATTGCGGAATCCTACACCGATTGGTTCCCGGCGCCCATCAAGCCGGAGCGTTTCTACGGCGAGAAAATATTCAACTATATTCAGCCGCGCGCCGTGCACCGCAACAGCCCGCTCGTTCCGTATATGCCGTCCTCGCCGTACTTCGGCGACCGCGCCAACGAGAGCGAACAGGGCGACGTACACGCATGGTCGTTCTTCGGCCGTCACCCGAAAACGAAGTTCAAGTTTGTCTATGAGCTTGAGGCATTCGACCGCATCCCGGCGCGCTTCTCCAGTGAATACGGCTTCTTCGGCGCACAGATGGAAAGCACCGTTCGCCGTTACCTCGACGGCACCGAAATGCGCTTCGATAACCCCATCTGGAAGCACCACGGCGAGTTTGACCGCAAGCGCAGCAACATCGACGGCGCGATTGACCGCCATTTGACGGAGTTCAAAACCCTCGATGAACACGGCTATCTGCTGTACAGCGGCATCATGCAGGGCCTTCTGTACGCCGAGCTTGCCGAAGCCATGCGCCGCAAGCCGTACGGCGCAGGCGACCTCATCTGGATGTACAACGATTGCTGGCCGGAGACAGGTTGGACGATCATCGATTATTACCTGACGAGAAAGATCTCGTTCTATTTCTTAAAGCGCGCGTTTGCAACGAAAAAACTCATCATCCGCGCGTGTGAGGGCGGCGCAGAAGTGACTGTCATCAACGAAACGCCCGAAGCGTTCACGGCGGATATTCACTGCGGCTATATGACTTTCACCGGCGAGACCGACAGTCTCTGTACAAAGACGCTCAAGGTCGCTCCGCACTCCATGCAGCAGTTCCACATTTCTGTCTGCAATGATTTGAAGCACGGCTTCTTCTTTGCAAGCGCCGAGGGCTTCGACACCGCCGACAGCCTGCGTGCGTATTACCGCGATTACGTCTTCCCGAAAAGCGATGCGAAGATTGAAAAGGTGGAGCAGGACGGCAACGATCTGCTCGTGACGATCCGCGCGAGCGTGTACACGCCGTTTGCGTACCTCATGACGAGCGACGACCGCGTGCATTACGATGATAACTACGTTACGCTCTACCCGAACGAGCCGAAGACGCTCCGTGTGGAAAACTGCACGGAAACGCCTGTGCTGCACGTTGCCGCACCCGCCCCGAGCGAAGAAACGAAAAAAGCCAGCTATACGGATTCCTGGTTCTGATACGTACTGATACGTACTGAAATGCTGCTGCATAGAGCCCCGCTTTGTGCGGCACGCTTTCTACAAAATAATGAGTTTTGAAAGGAGTTTCGCATGAAATACCGTTTTCAAGATAACACCCTGCCGTTTGAAGAGCGCGCAAAAGACCTGCTCTCCCGCTTAACGCGCGAAGAAAAGGTCGGCATGATCACGTCGCAGCTCGATGATATTCCGCGCCTCGGAATTAAAAAGACGCACATCGGCACCGAGATCGCGCGCGGCGTCGTAAACCGCGACCAGAAGCGCGAGGCCACCATTCTGCCGCAGCCGTGGGGCATGGCGGCCATGTTTGACGATGCCCTCATGGAGCAGCTTGGCGACATGGCAGGCGACGAAACGCGCATCACGCACGATATGGAAGAAAGACCGTCCTCTCTGGAGCTTTTCGGACCCACCATCGATATGGAGCGCGACCCGCGCTGGGGCAGAAACGAAGAAGCCTATGGCGAAGACCCGTGCCTTACGGGTAAAATGAGCGCCGCATACTGCCGCGGCCTTACGGGCAAGGACGAGAAGTATTTGAAGACCGCGCCTTTGCTCAAGCATTTCTACGCCAACAACTACGAAAACGAACGCCAGACGACGAACGCGAACATCACCCCGCGCTTAAAGCACGAGTATTACTTAAAAGCGTTTGAGCCCGCCGTGCGCGAAGGCCGCGCGCCGGGCCTTATGACGGCGTACAACTGCATCAACGGCGTAGAGGGCGTCAACAACCCGGACGTTTCGGAAATCTGTAAAAAAGAGTGGGGCATGACGTTCGCTGTCAGCGACGGCGGCGATTTCGGCCAGAACGTCGCCGCGCACCGCACGTATGAAAATCACGCGCAGTCTATGGGCGACATTCTCGGCGTCGGCGCGGATATGATGCTCGACAGCCGCTCCATGGTTGACCCTGCCGTGCGCGAGGCGCTCGAAAAAGGCTACCTCACCGAAGAAAACCTCGATAAAGCTGTGTATTCCACGTTATTGCTGCGCTTTAAGCTCGGCGATTTCGATGAAGACCACCCCTACGCACATATTGACCCCGCAAAGCTCGCAAGCCCCGCGCACAAGGCGCTCGCCGTAAAAGCGGCAAAGGAGTCCGTCATCCTGCTTGAAAACCGTGGTATGCTGCCTTTAACCGACGACGGCAAGTGCACCGTCGCGGTCGTGGGCCCGCTCGCAAATGAGAACTACACCTGCTGGTACTGCGGCTATGCACCGAACCAAACGCCGGTCGTCAAGGGCTTCAGAGAAAAGCTCGGCGAAGACCGCGTACTGTTCGATGAAGGCTTTGACCGCGTGCGTATCCGCTCCGAAAAAACCGGCAAATACCTGCGCATCGCCGAAAACGGCGCGGTGTATGCCGATGCCGACGAGAACACCGCCGACCTCTTTGAGCGCGCGGATTGGGACTTCGGCGCATGGACGCTGCGCAGCGTGCGCACCGGCAAGTACCTCACCGAGGACAAAAATTTCTTCGACGAGACCCCGCAGGACGAAAACGCCGTCACCATCGACCCCGGCATGAACTGCACGGCAGACGTGGTATTCGGCTGGTTCGTGAAAGAACTGCTGTATGCCAAGGAAGAAGACGGCGTTTTGTACCTCGATACCTGGCAGCACCGCGCTGTGGCCGTAAACGACGAAAATAAGCTCGTTGCAAAGGCCGGCTCCGGTGATTGCCCCTGCAAGCAGTTTACACTGGAAGTCGTTTCCTCCGGCGCAGAGCGTGTAGCAGAGCTCGCGCAACGCGCCGATCACGTCATCGTCTGCGCGGGTAACCAGCCGCTCATCAACGCGCGCGAGGAGTATGACCGTCCGGATATCCGCCTGCCGAAAGCCCAGACCGCGCTCCTGAATGCCGCAGCGGCCGCAAACGAGAGTACTCTGCTGTACCTCGTCACGGGCTATCCGTTCGCCATCAACAAGGAGAAGGACACCGCCAAAGCCGTGCTGTGCTCCACGCACCTCGGCCCGTGCCTCGGCCATGTTGCTGCCGCGACCGTCTTCGGCGAAAACAATCCCGCCGGCCGCACCCCGACCACGTGGTATCGTTCTGTTCGTGATCTCCCTGCGCTTGACGATTACGACATCGCGAAAAACCATGTGACGTACCTCTATTTTAGGGGCAAGCCGCTCTACGCGTTCGGCTACGGCCTCAGCTATACGACTTTTGCATACAGCAATCTGACCGTTAAGCAGGAAAACGGCGAAGTCATCGCGACTGTAAACGTGCAGAACACCGGCGCTCTTGACGGCGATGAAGTGGTGCAGCTTTACATGAGCCTGCCGGGCTCCCTGCGTGTGCGTCCCATCCATGCACTCAAAGCCTTCAAGCGCGTGCACATCCAGGCGGGCGAGACCGTCACCGTTACACTGAACTTCAAGATCGACGACCTTGCCGTTTGGTGCAACGGCAGAAAGATCTACACGGTCGAAAGCAGCGTGTATAAAATGGAAGTCGGCGCGGCGAGCGACGACATCCGCCTTACCGCCGACGTGGAGATTGTAGGCGAAACGTTCCCGGGTCGACCGGGCTTCTTCAAGCAGGAAGCCATCGATGCCGATGATTACAGTGGCGTCACGTTCCTCACGGATAAGCGCGACGGCGAAACGTATGTGGAAGCGAAGGATTTCCGCAGCTTCCTCGTATATAAGAACATGGATCTCACCGGCTGCAACGCGTTCGAGTGCGCCATGAGCGCGCCCTCCGGCGACGTGGAGATCCTCCTTGCGGATAACAAGACCGGAAAAGTTCTCGGCAAAGCGGGCGGCACAGGCACCGGAAGCCTCACAAAGTTCACATCGTTTACGTGCGATGTCGCCGCCGAAGCCGGACTCACCGAGCTGCGCATCGTCTTCACAAAGCAGACGTCCTTAAAGTGGTTCCGTTTTTACACGGTGTGAGTTTTAAACCGATTTAAATTCAAAAGTTGAATACTCGAAAAGGGACAGCGCTGTGCTGTCCCTTTTTGCATGTGTAAAACTTTTTCTAACGGCTCGCTTTCCTCGCCGTTCAAGAACCCCCTTGATAGGGTTTCTTGCGCAAAACCGTCCACTGGACGGTTTTGCTATTTTTCTGATCTTCTGTTAGGCAAAAGGATTTCGAGCTCTGCGGAGCTCGACTCAGGGCTTTGCCCCAAGACCCCACGACCTTTTTGAAAAAAGGTCGATCAAAAACTTTCAATATTTTTCAGTTGCATTTGAAACCATACGAAAAAGGTATACTATGCCCGAAAAGCATGTGGTTCAATCCATTATAAGTATTTGACATTTTAACCCATCACGGGTATACTAAACTTCAAGTAAAGTACAGGGCGTATATTTGTATTGATATTCGTTTTCAGAAAGAGGGAAGAACAAAAGCTATGTTCAGCGGACGTTTATGGGAGCTCTTTATAGACTCCTTTCCGAAAATTCTCATCCCCGGCCTGACGGTCACCATTCCGCTCACTGTCATTTCGTTCACCTTTGCACTCATTATCGCGGTCATTATGGCGCTGGTGCAGTTCGCAAACGTGAAGGTTTTAAAGCAGATTGCGCGGTTTTACATTTGGATCTTCCGCGGCACACCGCTGCTTGTGCAGTTGTTCGTTGTGTTCTTCGGCCTTTCCCGCATCGGAATTTTGCTCGATCCGTTTCCGGCGGCAGTTATCGTGTTCTCCCTAAATGAGGGCGCGTATTGTGCCGAGACCATCCGCGCTGCGCTTGAATCCGTGCCGAAGGGTCAGCTTGAAGCCGGTCAGTGCGTGGGGCTTACCTACCTCCAGACCATTTTCCGCATCGTGCTGCCGCAGGCCATGCGCACGGCGTTCCCGCCGCTTTCCAACTCGCTCATCTCCATGGTCAAGGACACCTCCCTTGCGGCGAACATCACCGTAACGGAAATGTTCATGGTCACACAGCGCATCGTGGCGCGCACGTATGAGCCGCTGCTTTTATACCTTGAGGTCGGCCTTATATACCTCATTTTCTCCACGGTGCTCACTTGGGTGCAGCGCTTTGGCGAAAAGAAGCTCGCGTCTTACGGACACAAGGAGGGCTGAGTTATGCTGCAAATTCTGGACATTAAAAAATCCTTCGGCGAGCTGCATGTGCTGCGCGGCGTCGATCTCGACGTGGAGCAGGGCGATGTGGTCGCCATCATCGGCCCGTCCGGCTCCGGTAAAACAACCCTTCTGCGCTGCATAAACTTCCTCGAAAAAGCCGACAGCGGCACCTTGATTTTTGATAACGAAAAATTCGAATTCGATAAGATCACCAAAAAAGAGATTGCGCGCCTGCGCCGCAAAACGGCGTTCGTGTTCCAAAACTACAACCTGTTTTTGAACAAAACAGCGCTGCAGAACGTCACAGAGGGTCTCATCGTCGCCCGCAAAATGCACAAGGCGGAAGCCGTTGAGATCGGCAAAAAAGCGCTCGACAAGGTCGGTCTTTCCGACCGTTACGATTATTACCCCTCGCAGCTTTCCGGTGGCCAGCAGCAGCGCGTTGCCATTGCCCGCGCCATTGCGACAAACCCGGAGATTATCTTCTTCGACGAGCCGACGAGTGCGCTTGACCCGGAGCTCACCGGCGAAGTGCTTTCCGTCATGCGCGACCTCGCAAATGAGGGCATGACGATGCTCGTCGTCACACATGAAATGGGCTTTGCCCGCACGGTCTCAAACAAGGTCATCTTCATGGAAGACGGCGTTATCGTCGAGCAAGGCTCCTCGAAAGAATTTTTCGAGAACCCGAAGGAGGAACGCACAAAAGCGTTCCTGCGTACCATTCAGGGAGACATGGATTGATTTTTGTCAGTCCGTTATCCATATTTATCCTACTTAAGCAAAGGAGTAAGAGAACATGAAAAGAACACTTTCTTTACTTATGGCTGTGCTGATGCTCACGGCAGTCGTGCTTACGGGTTGCTCCTCGGGCGGCACAACGTCCGGTGCGGCAAGCAGCAGCGATGCTTCCTCTGCATCGAGCGAAGCAGAAAGCGAGTCTTCCGCAGCGGAAGGAAACGACCTGCTCGCGCAGATCAAGGAAAAGGGCACCATCACGGTCGCGATGGAAGGCACTTGGGCGCCGTGGACATACCACGATGCCGATGATAACCTTGTCGGCTATGACGTAGAAGTTGCGCAGAACATCGCAGAAAAGCTCGGCGTAGAGGTCAATTTTGTCGAGGGCGAGTGGGACGGCCTGCTTGCCGGTCTTGATGACGGCCGTTATGACATCATGGTCAACGGCGTAGGCGTCACGGAAGAGCGCGCGGAAAAGTACAACTTCTCTACCCCGTATGCATATAACCGCACCGCTGTTATCGTGCGCGGCGATTACGATGAGATCAACTCCATGGAAGATCTCGAGGGCAAAACGACCGCCAACACCATTTCCAGCACCTACGCAACGCAGGCAGAAGCCCACGGCGCAACGGTCACGGGCGTGGACGACCTCAACCAGACCATCGAGCTTCTGCTCTCCGGCCGTATCGATGCCACGCTGAATGCAGAAGTCGTATTCGCAGACTACGTAAAGGAGCACCCGGAAGCGAACATCAAGATTGCTACGTTCTCCGATGAAGTCGAAAAGGTTGCTATTCCGATCCGCAAGGGCGACGACACCGCAACGCTGCTCGCAGCCGTTAACGACGCGCTGAAGGAAATGAGTGAGGACGGCACCCTTACCGCTCTCTCCGAAAAATATTTCGGCACCGACATCTCCAAAGAGTAATTTAAAGTAAATTCAGCAAAACAAAGCTCCTACCCGCGTTTCACTGCGGGCAGGGGCTTTTTGCATACAGGAAACGCTCCGTTTCTGTGATAACCCACAAAAGTGTATATTTTCGTTGTAATCCCTCGTGATGTGGTATAAATGAAGCAAGCTGCGGCGTAAAAGAGGGGCGAGCATAAAACACACAGCGAATCCGAAAGTCCCGCTTATAAAGCGTCACATGGTAAGCGGCTTCCTGTTCACGATTACTGCGGTCAACTTCGTTTATGTAATCAACAATGTCCATGAAAACCGCCTGTCTATGCTCAAAAAAGAACAAAATTTCGATTACAAATCCGCCATTTTCCAATAATCGGTAGAATATCCCCGAAACGCTTGACTTTTCGTCCTAAATTGCTTATGCTATATCCTGTTGCTGTACGCCCATTTATGCAGCACGGTCAGTCGTGACATCCTGACCTTAAACAAAACTAGCGCGGCCGGGGCGGCTCCCGGACCGCGGAAAGGAATGCTGAAATGAATAAGAAAACCTCAAAAGTCCGCTTTCTGGCGCTCAGCGCCGTGATTGCGGCGCTGTATGCTGTCCTCACTTACGCCGCTGCCGCCATGAATCTGGCGTTTGGCGCGGTGCAGTTCCGCTTTTCGGAAGCCTTAACGGTGCTCCCGGCCTTTACGCCGGCCGCTATCCCCGGGCTTGCCGTCGGCTGCCTCATCTCGAACCTTGCAAGTCCGCTCGGCGTCGTAGACTGGGTGTTCGGCACGCTTGCAACGCTGCTTGCGGGCATTTTTTCTTACCTTGTACGCAACATTCGCTGGAAGGAGATCCCGGTTTTGGCGCCGCTGCCGCCGGTCATTTTCAACGCCCTCATTGTCGGCTTTGAAGTGGCTTGCCTTGCGGATAACGGCACGTTTGCTTTCGGCAATCTCTCCCTTGCAGGCTTCATCGCAGGTGCCGTTTCGGTCGGCATCGGCGAGCTCGTCGTCTGCTATGTGCTCGGCGTGCCGCTGATGATGGCGCTGCGCCGCACGAAGATCAGCGAACTCATGTTGGCATAAATCTGTTCCGGGCGCGCCCGGAGAAAGTCGGTCGGAGTTTATGAAAACGAGCAGATTACAAAAAATAGTAAAGCGTACGTCACCCACGCGCATGTTCGTCGTCAGCTTTTTGATACTTATTTTTATCGGCACCGTGTTGCTCACGCTGCCGATCTCGGCGAAAAGCGGGCGGTTCACAAACCCTGTGGACGCGCTTTTCACGGCAACCTCCGCCACGTGTGTCACGGGCCTTTCCGTGTATGACACGTTTATACACTGGTCGTATTTCGGGCAGGGCGTTCTGCTTGTGCTCATTCAGTGCGGCGGTCTCGGCCTTGCCGCGTTTGCAACGGGTCTCACGCTGCTCGTCCGCCGCCGCATCGGCATTCGCCACCTTGTACTCGCCCGCGAAAGCGCCGGCGGCAGCAATTTGGATGTCATCTCGCTGCTGCGCATCGTGGTTGCGTTTACGTTTGCGGTGGAAGCTCTAGGCGCGCTTCTGCTCATGGCTCGCTTCGTGCCGCTCTATGGCGGGCTCGGCGTATGGGCCTCGGTGTTCGTCTCCGTCTCGGCGTTCTGCAACGCCGGCTTCGATATTTTAAGCTTCATTCCCGGCAATTCGAGTTTATCGGCCTTTAACGGCGACCCGCTCGTCACGCTGACGATTGCAATGCTTATCATCATCGGCTCCACGGGCTTTGTGGTGTTTCAGGATATTTACCGTAAGAAAATCTCGACGCGCCTGCACCGGCAGCACGTGGAAAAGCTGAGCTTTCACGCGCAGGTCTGCCTGCGTGCATCTTTGACGCTTCTGGTTTTCGGTACGGTGATGCTGTTTATCCTTGAGTACAACAATACATACCGTGATTTGAATTTCTTTGAAAAGCTGAACGCGGCGTTTTTTCAGTCGGTGAACACGCGCACGGCGGGCTTTGCTTCCGTCAGCATTAAGCAGGAAACGGATGGTGCAAAGCTTCTCACGTCGTTCTTGATGTTCATCGGCGGCTGCCCGGGCTCCACGGCGGGCGGCATTAAGGTGACGACGCTTGTGGTGCTGTTTGCGGCGGTGAAATCCACTCTTTGCGGCGAAGACACCACTACGTTCCTGCGCCACCGTTTTGACCCCGGTATGGTGTACAAGTCCCTTACGGTCGTGGCGTTCGCCCTTGTGGTCTCCGTTTTGAACGTGAGTCTCATTTTAGCGCTGCACCACGGTGTTTCCATATTGGATGCGATGATCGAAGCCGTTTCCGCCTTTGCGACGGTCGGCCTCAGCGCAAGCTTGACCCCGACGCTGCATCCGCTTGCAAAGCTTGCCCTGACGCTGACGATGTTCATCGGCCGCGTAGGTCCTGTCTCATTCGGTGTGGCGATTTTAATGCGCAAAAAGAAAAACGGTTCCGTTCTGCCGGAGGGCAGAATGCTGATCGGGTGATTTTGGATCCTCTGTGCGTTTTGCACAGGGGATCTTTGCTTTCATCGCGCACATTTTAAGCCCGTTTCCTTGCGAAACAGGGGGAAAGTATGGTATACTATTTTGTACGTATTTTGCGTGCTGTTCAGGTTTCCTAAATGCGTTTCAATGCGGCAATTTACGATTTTGATATAGGAGTGATTTCAATTTGTCTCAGAAGACGGAACAGAAAGGACAGAGCTTTTTAAAGGGTACCGCAATTTTGACGGCAGCGACGTTTATCGTCAAATTCATCAATATATTTTTCTCTATTCCACTTGCGAATTTCCTCGATGATGAGGGCATGGGGCATTTCAACACGGCGTATGACATTTTCGTGTTTTTCAGTGTTTTGGCATCTTCCGGCACACCGGTCGCCATTTCGCGCCTTGTCAGCGTGGCGTATGCACAGAACCGCAAGCGCGAAGCGGATAGAATTTTCCGCGTGGCATTCACACTGTTCTCCGGCATCGGTCTTGTCGGCTGCATCGTCATGGCGGTGTTTTCCCGTCAGTTCGCGATGCTCATGAACCAAAATGACCGCTCCATGTACGCCATTGCAGCCTTGGCACCGATGTGCTTTTTCATGTCCGTTTCGTCGTGTTTGCGCGGCTATTTCCAAGGGCGTTCCAACATGACGCCGACGGCGGTCTCGCAGGTTTTGGAGTCGCTCATTAAACTGTTCGTCGGTATTGCGCTGGCACTGTATTTCCTGAAGACCACCGGCTTGCCGGAGCTTGGCGCGGCAGGCGCGATCCTCGGTGTTTCCATCGGCTCGTTCTTCGCGGTTTTGTACATTCTTCTGTACTACTTCCGCAAATCGCGCGATACGCGCTATTCACCTTTTGAGCCGAAGGTTTCGAGTGTTGGTGAAATTTTGAAATCTATCCTGACCTTTGCGGTGCCGGTCATCATCGGCTCTGCGTTTTTGAGCGCGCTCGACATTGTGGATTCCTCCGTGATGATGTATCGTTTGCAGGGCGCTGCCGGTGTGGACGCGAACTCCGCCATCGCTATGAAGGGCTGGCTTGGCACGGCGCGCAAGTATTTCGACCTGCCGAACGCCGTCATCGTGCCCATCTCTACCATCGTGCTGCCGATGCTTTCCGGTGCGATTGCAAAAAAAGAAAAGCGCGAAATCAACCGTATTTCCATGCTCTCCCTGCGCATGACGCTCATGGTAGCCATCCCGTCTGCCGCGGGTTTGTGCATTTTTGCAAAACCCATTTGCTCCCTGTTGCTTTACAGCCGCCCGGAGTTTGCGGCAAATACCGCGCCGCTGCTCGCCGTTATGGCACCGGCGGTCATCACGGCGAGCTTACTTTACACTACGAATGCGATGATTCAGGCGGTCGGCAAGGTATACGTGCCGGTCATCAACATGATTGTCGGTACGGTGGTACGCATCGGCGTTGTGTATGTGCTGTGCGGTATCCCGGAGATCAACGCTATGGGCTCTGCTGTCGGTACGTTCGTTTCGTATCTTGTTATGATTATTCTGAACCTTATCGCGCTGCACCGTATGCTGCCGGAAATTCCGAGCGTGGTGCGCATGGGCATTCGTCCGCTCCTTGCTTCTGTCATTATGGGCGCGGTCTCGTACCCCGTATATCTGCTGCTCACGCGCTTTATGCGTGAGAAGTTCGCGGTCATTCCGGTTATTCTGCTTGCAATCCTCGTTTACCTCGTGGCGGCGGTGTTTACCAAAGCCATCACGCGCGAGGAGATCGTGCAGCTGCCGAAGGGTGAAAAACTGGCGGATAAACTGCATTTGAAGTAACTTCCTGTCTTGTAAAGGCCATGTGCCTGTGATAAAATAAAATTATAAGTTTTTGGGGAATTTCGCGGTGCGGAAAACGATTTTGCGCCGGCGAAAGAAAGGATGGGTATTGTGGAAGCAACTGTGACAAATAAGAGCAAAAAGGGTCTTATACGCCGTTTTGCGCCGTACTTTAAAAAGTATCTGTGGATCCTCATTTTCGACCTGTTCTGCGCGGCGCTGACGACCGTATGCGAGCTGGCGTTGCCAATCATCGTGCAGCAGATCACGGACCGCGGCATCAATGACCTGGCGTCTTTGACGCTCAGTTATATTCTGCGCATCGGAGGGCTGTACATTTTCTTAAAGCTCGTCGACGTGGGCGCGACGTTCTTCATGGCGTCTATCGGCCACATCATGGGCACAAAGATCGAGACCGACATGCGCCGCGACATGTTCGCACACCTGCAGAAGCTCTCGTTCTCGTATTTTGACAACACGAAGATCGGTCAGCTCATGTCCCGCATCACGACTGACCTGTTTGACATCACGGAGTTTGCGCATCACTGTCCGGAGGAATTTTTCATTGCGGGCATCAAGATCATCGGCGCATTTGTGATTTTGTGCACGATGAGTGTGCCGCTGACGCTGATTATTTTTGCGGTGCTGCCGTTTATGCTGGCGGCCGCCATGTTCTTCAATAAGAGAATGCAGGCGCAGTTCCGCAGCCAGCGCCAACAGCTCGGCGAGATCAACGCGCAGGTGGAAGACAGCCTGCTTGGCGTGCGCGTGGTGAAATCCTTCGCGAACGAGCCGCTTGAAGAAAAGAAGTTTGAAGAGGGCAACCAGCGCTTTTACAACATCAAGCGTCTGCGCTACATGTATATGGGCGGTTTTGAAGCCTCCAATAAATTCTTTGACGGTCTCATGTATATCGTGGTCGTCATTGCGGGCGCCGTCTTCATGATGAACGGCGCCATCGACCCCTCGCAGCTTGTGGCGTACCTTTTGTATATCACAACGCTCATCAATTCCATTCACCGCATCGTGCAGTTTACGGAGCAGTTCCAAAGCGGCATGAGCGGCGTGGAGCGCTTCTTTCAGGTTATGGACGCGCCCATCGAGATCAGCGATGCGCCGGACGCCAAAGACATCGGCATTGTCAAGGGCGACGTGACGTTCGACCACGTAAGCTTCAAGTATAACGACGACGGCACCGAGGTGCTTTCTGACATCGACCTCGACGTAAAGGCGGGCGAGAACATCGCGCTTGTCGGCCCTTCGGGCGGCGGTAAAACGACGCTGTGCAACCTCATTCCGCGTTTTTACGATACGACTGCCGGCACCATCCGCATCGACGGCAAGAATATCCGTACGGTGACGCTGAAATCCTTGCGCGACCGCATCGGCTTTGTGCAGCAGGACGTGTACCTGTTCTCCGGCTCGGTGTTTGAGAACATTCAGTACGGCAAGCCGGGCGCGTCGAAAGAAGAAGTCATTGCGGCCTCCAAAATGGCGGGCGCGCATGAATTTATCGAGGGGCTTTCAAACGGCTACGATACATACGTCGGCGAGCGCGGCGTGAAGCTTTCCGGCGGCCAGAAGCAACGCATTTCCATTGCGCGTGCGTTTTTAAAGAACCCGCCGATTTTGATTTTAGACGAAGCGACGAGTGCGCTCGATAACGAAAGCGAGCGTATCGTGCAGGCGTCGCTTGAAAAGCTCGCGAAGGGCAGAACGACGTTCACGATTGCGCACCGTTTGACGACCATCAAGAACGCGACGAAAATTCTGGTGCTGACGGATAAGGGCATTGAAGAAGCCGGTACGCATCAGGAGCTTATGAAGAAAAAGGGCATTTACTTTGACTTATATAAAAGCTATCAGGAAATGACGGCGGACACGGAATAAAGCCCAAAGGAAATTTTCGGGTATGTATATTTTGAAAGGACGGGAAAACTATGAAAACAGTGACACTCGGCAATACCGGCATCACGGTCAATCGCAACGGCTTCGGCGCGCTGCCCATTCAGCGCATTTCCGTTGAAGAAGCGGGCAAGCTGCTGCGCAAAGCATACGATAACGGCATCCGCTTTTTCGACACCGCACGCGCGTATTCGGATAGCGAATATAAGATCGGTCAGGCGCTTGCCGATGTGCGCGACGACATCATCATTGCGACGAAAACGGCCTCGACAACCGTTGAAGGCTTTTGGAAAGACCTCGAGACGAGCCTTTCTATGCTGAAGACCGACCACGTGGATATTTACCAGTTCCACACGCCGTCCTTCTGCCCGAAGCCCGGCGACGGCACAGGCCTTTATGAGGCGATGCTGGAAGCGAAAGCGCAGGGCAAGATCCGTCACATCGGCATCACGAATCATCGCCTGCATGTGGCGCGCGAAGCCGTGGAATCCGGCTTGTATGAAACGCTGCAGTTCCCGTTCTGCTACCTTGCGAGCGAAAAGGACATTGAGCTCGTGAACCTATGTAAGGAGAAGAACGTCGGCTTCATCTGCATGAAGGCGCTTTCCGGCGGTCTCATCACGCGCAGCGATGCGGCGTATGCGTACCTTGCGCAGTATGAGAACACGTTGCCCATTTGGGGTGTACAGCGCGAGAAAGAGCTTGACGAGTTTCTTTCCTACAATGATAACCCGCCGGTGATGACGGACGAGCTTGCGGCGTTCATCGAAAAAGAGCACGAGTCCCTCGCGGGCGATTTCTGCCGCGGCTGCGGCTACTGCATGCCATGTCCCGCCGGTATTGAGATCAACCAGTGCGCGCGCATGTCGCTTATGCTGCGCCGCGCTCCGTCCGCCGCATGGCTGACGCCCGAGTGGCAGGCGAAAATGGAGCTGATTGAAAACTGCAAGCACTGCGGCCAGTGCGTGAAGAAATGTCCGTATACCTTAAACACCCCCGAATTGCTCCGCAAGAATCTGGAGGATTACCGCACCTTTTTAAAATAAAGGAGAAAGTTCCGAATTATGACAGCAAACGAATTTTACGCGTCTCTTTCCGGCAAGCGCATCACGTTTGTCGGCGTTGGACGCTCCAACCTGCCGCTCATTGAGCAGTTTAAAGCCCACGGTGCAGCCGTTTCGGTGCGCGATAAGCGCAGCGAAGCGGCGCTGGGCGAAGACGGCGAAGCGCTGAAAAAGCTCGGCGCAAAGCTCATCTGCGGCGAAGACTACCTTGAAAGTATCGACGAAGACATGCTGTTCCGCGCGCCCGGCGTGCCGTATCTGCTGCCCGAGCTGCAAAAGGCCCGTGCAAACGGTGTTGCCGTGACGAGCGAAATGGAAGTCTTTTTCGACCTGTGTCCGTGCAAAATTTACGCCGTGACGGGCAGCGACGGCAAGACGACCACAACGTCCGTCATTGCCGAAATGCTGAAAGCGGCGGGCAAGACCGTGCACCTCGGCGGCAACATCGGCCGCCCGCTTCTGCCGGAGATCCGTGATGTAAAGCCTGAGGATGTGGCGGTGGTGGAGCTTTCGAGCTTCCAGCTTATCTCCATGCGCCGCAGCCCGAATGTCGCGGTCATTACGAATCTGTCGCCGAACCACCTCGACGTGCACAAGGATATGGACGAGTACGTGAACGCGAAGAAGAACGTACTTTTGCACCAGAATGCGTTCGGCCGCACGGTTTTGAACGCGGATAACGCCCTGACGGCGGCCTGTGCCGCTGACACGCGCGGCATGACGTACATGTTCTCCCGCAGAGAGAAGACGAACGGCGCGTGGTGCAGCGCGGACGGCAAAATCTACTTCGGCGACGAATATATTATGGAGGAAAGCGACATTCGCATTCCCGGCAAGCACAACGTCGAAAACTACCTTGCGGCGATTTCTGCCGTGTGGGGCGATGTCTCGAAAGAGGTTATCAGGACTGTCGCGAAAGAATTCAACGGCGTTGAGCACCGCATGGAGTTCGTGCGCGAGCTGGACGGCGTGAGATGGTATAACGACTCCATCGCAACGAGTCCGTCCCGCGCAATGATCGGCACGCTTTCGCTGTATGATTTCAAGATCGTTATGATTGCGGGCGGTGCGGACAAAAAGGTGCCGTTTGACGAGCTGGGCAAGGTCATTTGTGACAAGGTGAAGACACTCGTGCTGCTCGCGCCCGAAAAACCGCTTGAGGGCTTTAAAACGCCGGCCGCGGGGAAGATCGAAGCTGCGGTGCGCGGTGCCGAAAACTATAAGGACGGCGCGCCGGTGATTCTGCACGCAAACAACATGAAGGATGCCGTGCGCCTTGCAAGAGAAAGCGCAGAGCCGGGCGACGTGGTGTCTCTGTGCCCCGCCGCAACGGGCTTTGATATGTACAAGAGCTTTGCCGTGCGCGGTGATATTTATAGAGAAGAAGTGAAAGCACTGAAGTAAGCACAAGCTGACGTGAAAGCGGACGCAAAAGCTTTTGATTGAACTTTCTTCAGAAAGTATATCAGATTCCAAAGGTGAAACCTTTGGTCGAGCTCCGAGGAAAGCGACTTAGGGCGCTGACCTAATAAACCCAACCGAACGCAAGCGTTCGCTTTCAAGTTTTCTCGAAGAAAACTTGACTAAAGACTTTATTCGTTTTAAGACGAAAGAACAAGGAAACAACAAAACAAGAAATTTGCGCACTCGGCGCCGCTTCGCCTTGGACCGGGCGGGGCGTGATTGTGGAAGATTGGATAGGTATAATGAAACAGTATAACAAGGGAAATGACAGAAACAAGGGCTTTCAGGGCAGAAACGGTCGTTCCGACCGCCGCCGCGACATTCGCGATACGCCCCTGAACCGCATGGAAGAGACGATTTTGGCGACCATGCGCAGCGAGGAAATTCACGACTGGAGCGCACGCCAGCTTTTGAAAAAGGCAGGTGTGCTCGACAAGCTTGCTTTTTACGATGCACTGCGTTCTTTAAAAGACCGCCGTATGATTTTACTTGACCGCGAGCACAACGCGAAGCTTATTCCGGTCGGCGAAGACGTGGAAGCGACGCTCGTTTCGCTCTCGAAGAACTTCGGCTTTGCGCGCCCCGATAGCGGCGGTGACGACATTTTTATTCACGGCAGCGCTTTGCAGGGTGCGCTCGTCGGCGACAAGATCATCGTCGGCGACATTCGCAAGGACGACCGCGGCCCCTCCGGCCGTGTGCGCCGCATCGTAGAGCACAAGCCCGCGCAGACGACCGGCACGGTGAGTATCACCGATGAGGGCATTGAGCTCATCCCGGACAATGCCATTCGCTATAATTTACGTATGCGCGAGCGCGATTTAAACGGCGCGAAAAACGGCGACAAGGTCATGGCATCTTTGGAGCAGGATTACCGCGGTGACTGGGCATATGCAAGCGTGAAGAAGGTCTTCGGCAGCGGCCGCACGGCGCGTGTCTGCGCCGATGCCATTGTAGAGCAGTACGGCATTCCGCATGTTTTCCCGCAGGAAGTGCTTGACGAAGCCGAGCGCGTCGGCAACGAGCCCATCAGCGACGAAGAATACGCAAAGCGCCTTGACCTGCGCGGCGAGCCAATCTTCACCATCGACAGCAAGGACGCAAAGGACCTCGACGACGCCATCTCCGTGAAGCGCACGGACTTCGGTTACACGCTGGGCGTGCATATTGCAGACGTTTCCCACTATGTGAAAGAGGGCTCTGCCATCGATGAAGAGGCTATCAACCGCGGCACGTCTGTGTATTTTGCCGACCGCGTGATTCCGATGCTGCCGGAGGTGCTTTCAAACGGCGCGTGCTCCCTGAACGCGGGCACGGACAAGCTGGCCTTCTCCGCGCTTATCGAGCTCGACAAAGAGGGCCACATCACAAAGTACGATTTTAAAAAGACGATCATCAATTCCAAGGTGCGCGGTGTGTACAGCGAGGTCAACGAAATTCTGGACGGCACGGCATCGGAGGAGATTTTGAACAAATACGCGCCCGTCATGGAGTCCTTGATGTCGGCGAAGGAACTTGCCGATATTTTGAAGGCGAACTCCGCAGCCCGCGGCACCATGGAGCTGGACAGCGGCGAATCGAAATTCATTCTTGATGAAAACGGCATTTGTATCGACATCATGCCGCGCGTTTCCGGCGAAGCGGAGCAGCTCATCGAGCAGATGATGGTGACGGCGAACATTGCGGCGGCGAAATTCTCGCTCGACCATAAATTGCCGTTCCTCTACCGTGTGCACGGCACCCCGGACCCGAAGCGCGTAGAGGAGCTTGTGACGCTGTTGCAGCTCGTGGGCGTTCCGTGCAAGGAGATCGTAAAGCCGAACCCCGAAACGCAGGATTTCGCCGCGATCCTCGACCGCGTGCGCGGCCTGCCGTGCGAGACGCTTGTTTCTCAGCGTTTGCTGCGCACGATGGAAAAAGCGAGATATTCGACGGAGGAGACCGGCCACTTCGGCCTCGCGCTTTCCGATTACAGCCACTACACTTCGCCGATCCGCCGTTACCCGGATACATCCATTCACCGCGTGCTTTCCGCGTTTGTGGAAGGCATGCCGGCAGAAGAGGTGCGCCGCCGCTACGCGCAGTTCTGCGAGACCTCTGCGACGGAATCCTCCCGCAATGAAATTCGCGCGCTCATCGCCGAGCGTGACGCCGAGGACTGCTACATGGCAGAGTACATGAGTCAGCACATCGGCGAGCACTTTGAAGGCACCGTGAGCGGTGTGACGATGCGCGGTGTGTTTGTGCGCCTCGAAAACAGCGTAGAGGGCTTTGTTTCGCTCGACGCGTTCGAGGGCGAGGATTTTGTGTACGACGGCCTTATCACACAGCGCAGTCCGAAGCGCGAATTGACCATCGGCACGCCGCTGCCGATTATCGTGGCTTCCGCCTACGTTGCGACCGGCAAGGTAGACTTCGTGCCGGATAAAGAGAAGCTCGACATTTAAGGTATGAAAAATTCCCCTGCATCATAAGCTTTTCCGACAGGATAAAAATGGGGGAGAGCGTATGCGGGGAATCAAAAGGCTCATCGGCTCGGCAATGTTGGGCGTTCTGGCGCTGGCGGTTTTGTATTTTACGGCGCCGTACACCGGAGTGTATATTCCCGTCAGCCGGCTCAGCGTGGCGGTATCCGCTGTGCTTGGCGTGCCGGGCGTGACGCTGCTCGTTTTGCTGAGCCTGCTGTAAACGTATAGATGTATTGAAAAGAAAACTGCGGTTTTGCCGCAGCGAAGAGGAGTTTTTAATATGTTTCTAATCAACGCAAACGTACTGGACGATAAATTCTGCCTGCGCAAGGCGGATATCGAGATCGAAGACGGCAAGATCGTGCGCCTTGAGGATTCTTTGCCGTACAAAGAGGAAGACCTCGTTGTGGACTGCGCGGGCTACACCATTGTGCCGGGCTTTGTGGACGTTCACGTGCACGGCGGCGCGGGTGCAGATTCCAGCGACGGCGACGCAGAGGGTCTGCGCAATATGGCGAAGTTCCTGCTGACGAAGGGTGTCACGTCCTTCTGCCCGACCACGATGACCGTTTCCGATGCGGAGATCTTGAAAGCGCTTGAGACGATTCGCTCCTGCATGGACGACAAGGAAGGCGCGAAGATTGTCGGCGTGAACCTTGAGGGCCCGTTCATCTCGCCGAAGAAAAAGGGCGCGCAAGGCGATGAGTTCATCCAGGCGCCGGATTACGACGTGTTTAAGAAGTATTACGATTCCTGCGGCGGCATCATCAAGCTTGTGGACATTGCGCCCGAGTGCGACGTGCGCGGCGATTTTGTAGAGAAAGCCTCGAAGCTCTGCACCGTTTCCATTGCGCACACCGCAACGGATTACGACGGCGCGGTGGACGCGTTCAAAAAGGGCGTAACCCATGCGACGCACCTGTATAACGCGATGTCCGGCCTTGCACACCGTGCACCGGGTGTCGTGGGCGCGGTGTTCGACAACGAAAACGTCTGCGGTGAGCTCATCTGTGACGGCATCCACATTCACCCGGCTGTGGTGCGCACGACGTTTAAGCTCATGCCGGAGCGCGTGTGCGTCATCAGCGACGCGATGCGTTTGAGCGGCGTGGAAGACGGCGGCCAAGGCATGCTGGGTGTGAATCTGGTCACCGTAAAGGACGGCAAGGCGACATTGCCGGACGGCACCATTGCAGGCTCTGTTACAAACCTGCACGCGGAACTCAAGAACCTCGTTTCCTGGGGCATTCCGCTGGAGACCGCCGTGCGCGCCATGACGCTGACCCCGGCAAAGGAGATCGGCATGGAAAACGAGATCGGCAGCCTTGCACCCGGCAAGCGCGCAGACCTTGTTGTGCTCGATGAGAACCTCGAGATTGTCGCGGTCTACCACTGATGCTTTTGCCTTTGCCGTGCGGCCTTGACGGCGGGGCATGAGGATAGAATTAGGGAAGAACAGAAAGGAAAGAAAATATGTATTGCACAAATTGCGGAAGAAAGCTACCCGAAGACGGCTCGCCGTGCGTTTGCCGGCGACAGCCCGCACAGCCCGAGCAGCAGACGTACACACAGCCGGTGCAGCCGCAGCAAAGCTACGGCGCACCCACGCAGAATTTTCAGATGCCGCCGCAGTATTACGCGCAGCCGCCGGTGCAATACCCGGTGCAGCGACCGATTACACCCGTGCACGGTGTGCTGAAAAGCTTTTTCGCGTCTCCGCTGTTCCTCGTTACGGCGATCCTCTTTTCGGTGAATTTGCTGTTTCAGATCATCGCAAGCCTGTTCCCGCAGGATCCGGCGTATATCGTAAATCAGATTTACAGCAACCTGCCGTATGAAATGCAGTTTATCGTTTCGCCGGGCGACCTGTACAGTGCGCTTTCGGATGCGCAGAGCGGCACCACGGTCGGTACGGTCATCGGTATGCTTATTACAGGCGGCTTAATGGCTGCCGCGTACTGGATCACGTACATATCTGCGAAAAACCCGAGTGTTCCGGCGGCAAAAACGGCCGGCCTCACCATCATGAAGGTGTTCAGCATCATCAGTCTTGTTGTGATGAGCCTTGCGGAGGTGCTGTGCGTTGTTCTTGCCGTGATCTTCGGGGTTGCCCTTGCCGACAATGACTACGGCTACATGGATGAGATGATGATCGGTTTCTTCATCATACTCATTGCGGCCTGCATCATCGGCTTTGTTGTGCTCATTTTTGAGATCATTTACGAAGCAAAGGTCATAAAGATGCTGAACAGCGCGAAGAACGCGATGCTGACGGGCATGGTTCCGAATAAGGCTTCCATGTTTGTGGCGGTCATCTGTTTCATTTCGGCGGCGGTGTCGTTCTTCTCCGTTTTCGGCGATGCGGTGCTGTACGGCTGGATCCGTGTTCCGCTCGGCCTGACGAGCGTTGCGCTCAACGTGCTTTATGGTCTGCTTGTTCTGCAGTTTAATAAGATGCTGAAGAACGCAGGTATGGCTCGATAAAACAAAATAAGTGAACGCGACCCGCTCCCGGCCGCGGCGGGACGGTGTAGTTCCGCTGCGCGGAAGCGGGTTTTGCTTTTAGGGGACATGAAAGTATGGTGGAAAATACAACATATATCACCAAAGCGGAGCCGGCAGAGCAGCAGGAAAAGCGCGCGGAGGAAATTTTGCGGGACATGCTTTCTTCGCCGCTGTTCTTCATGTGTGCGGTATTGGTCACACTGAACGCCGTTATTTCGGTGATCGTCAGCGGTATGAACGGATTCGGCGATGTATACGGCGGTGCCGTGACGTTTACTTCGTGGGCGTTTCAGATAATCTTTACGGGAAAAGGTTACACGGGGATACCTGCGTATCCTGTATTGTCGGCGGTGCTTTCGGGTATATTCGGCACAGTAACGGCGGCAGTCTTTTGGCTTCTGTATATTGGCGCCAAAAAACGGAAGCTTTGCGGTGCGGGTTTTAAGACGATGAAAGTCGCCTTGCTTTGCCGCACGGTAGCATTTGCTGTGACGGCAGCTGCGCTGTTTGGTATCATAGTCGAATTTATCGTATATGAGATCACCACAGGGCCGAGCCCGACCGCAGATATAGTCGATTACCTTTTCGGATATTTAGGATACGGCATTATGTTTATCGGCGGCATCGTAAGTGCGTTATCAGCCGTTTGCTGTTTTATGATGGTGCGGTCGCTGCACAACTCGGAAAAAGCCGTGCGCGGGGACGGCGCGCTGCGGACGATCCCGCGCTTTGCGACTTGTATGTATTTACTTTGCGCGAAGCTGATCGTGCCGGTGATGCTCGTTGTGGTCGTGGTTATGGTTCCGACTTTTAAAATCGACGATATCGGCAAGTTATGGGTGTTTTTACCGCTCATATGCAAAGCGGCGTTGAGCGCTTTATTTGCCGCCTGCACCGTTAAATTTAATAAAATCGCCGATAAAGCGAAAGTTTAGACGTATTTAAAAGGAGATTCGGTTATGTATTGCACGAATTGTGGGAGAAAGCTCCCAGAGGACGGTTCGCCTTGCATTTGCGGGGCGCAGAACGGGAATTTCAACACGCAGCCGCCGCAGTATTTTCAGGCGCCGCCGCAGTATTACGCGCAGCCGCCCGTGCGCCCGGTCACGCCGGTACACGGGATGTTAAAACGGTTTGCGTCGTCAAAGCTGTTTTTCATGTGCGCGCTGCTTTTTACGGTGCAGATGGTCGTGTCGGCGGTCTCATCGGTGATTGAAGTGTTCACGGTGCTGCAAAATCAAGCGTATCTGCTGGAACGCACGCCCGTAGGCACGAATTTCAACGTAGAGCTTAACGTAAACATTGTGCCCGTTCAAAATATTCTGGTGCTTATCGGGCTTTGGTTGCTGTACGCCTCCGCGAAGAAGACGGACACGCCGTTCATGAGCACAGCGGGCGTCACGCTGTTTAAAGTGACGGAAATTCTCCAGATTGTTGGGTGCGGTATTTTTTGCGGGATGTTGCTGCTCATCGGTTTTTTGGTGCTCCTCGCATCGAGTGGCGCCCCGAACGTGACAAATTACACCGGCTTGCCGGACAATATCGCTATTTTGATAGTGGGTATTGCTTTTGTGGTCGGTTTGGTGTTGAGCGTCCTGCTGCTTTTGTACAGCATTAAAATGCTCGGCGTGTGGACGAGTTTGCAGCGCGCGATACAGGTAGGCGTGCTGCCGAAAAAGCTGCCGGGATACGCGCTCGCTTTGCAGGGGGTTTCGATTTTCTGTGATGTCGCCGCGATGATTGCGCTTTTCGTGTTGAACGCGTGGATCCTCATCCCGGGCAGCCTGTGCAGCATGGCCGCGCGGGTATATGTCATCCGCTGTATGGCGGCGTATAACCGGGAGGTTGCGGGGATAGAAGCGGGTTCTTTCTAATTGGAATCTGACAAGATTTTGAGAAAGCTTGAGCAAAACTTTTAACTACCGCTGCTGCAGGCTGCGAAAAATCTTTACAAATCTTTTTTCGTGCGCTACAATAGGGGAAAGATTGTTTTGAAATGGGGTTTTATAGATGGTGAAGATTCCCGAAAATTACACGCCGAGCCTTGGCCTTTACGAGACGCAGAAGGCAATCGGTCTGATCAAGAACGTATTTCTCGTCAAAATTTGCGCGGCGCTGCATCTAAAGCGCGTCACCGCGCCGCTGTTCGTCGACCCCTCCACGGGTCTGAATGACGACTTAAACGGTGTGGAGCGCCCGGTCGAGTTTGACATTCCGGCAGTCGGCGGCAACGCGCAGGTGGTGCATTCCCTTGCAAAGTGGAAGCGCCTTGCGCTGCATGATTACGGCTTTTACGTGGGCAACGGCCTTGTGGCGGACATGAATGCCATTCGCCGCGACGAGGAGCTCGACAATCTTCACTCCATCTATGTGGACCAGTGGGACTGGGAGAAGGTCATCGACCGTGACACGCGCAACATGGCGTACCTGGAAGACACGGTGCGCCGCATCGTCAGCGCCATCTGCGGCACGCTGGACGAATTAAAGTGGCAGTTCTCCGGCCTTTCCACCGAGCTTTGCCGCGACGTGTATTTCATCACGGCGCAGGAGCTTGAGGACCGCTACCCTGACCTCACCCCGAAGCAGCGCGAGAACGTCATCGTGCGCGAGCACCGCACGGTATTCATCGAGCAGATCGGCGGCGTGCTCAAAAGCGGCAAGCCGCACGACGGTCGCGCGCCGGACTACGATGACTGGAGCATGAACGGCGACCTGCTGTTCTGGCACGAGCCGCTTGGCATGGCGCTGGAAATCAGCAGCATGGGCATCCGCGTGGACGAAAATTCGCTTGCGGCGCAGCTTAAAATTGCGGGCTGCGAAGCGCGCGCGGAGCTGCCGTTCCACAAAATGCTTTTAAACGGCGAGCTGCCGCTTACCATCGGCGGCGGCATCGGGCAGTCGCGCCTTTGTATGCTTCTGCTCGGCAAAGTACATATCGGCGAGGTGCAAGCTTCCCTCTGGGACGAGGAGACCCGCCGCGTCTGTGCCGAAAAGGGCGTTATCCTGCTGTAATTGTGCTTGAAGCTGAATAAAACGGAAGCCCTCTGCTGCGGTTCTTACTTTGCAGCAGGGGGCCTTTTCTATGCCGAAAAAATCTATAAAGACGGAAAAGTGTTTTAGCGTTCGCGGAGTTCAGCTGAATTTTTAACCGGCAAAGAGGTATGCTCAGCACTTCGTCCACTTCATCAAAAGCGATTTTGGCAGAATATGCGCTAAGAAGCGGTAGAACTTATAAAATCCGCCCATGGTGCAGGCGCTTTTGCCTTTTAATCCGGCTTTCAGGGCGCAGGTCGCCATTTTTGCGGGCGACTGGTGCGGCAGTATGTCGAGCGTGCGGCTTTTATGCGTGGGGCGGTCGGCAACCTGCCAGAACTCCGTAATCATCGGGCCGGGGCACACGGCAAGGACATTGATCTTTTTGGGCTTTAATTCCTCGCGCAGCGCGCGGGAGAAGCTTTGCACATACGCCTTTGTGGAGCAATACACTGCCATACGCGGTGTGGGCGCAAACGACGCGATGGACGAGATGTTCAGGATAAGCCCGCCCGTTTTCATATACGGCAGGCTGTACCGCGTGACAGCGGTCAGTGCGCGGCAGTTCAAATCGATCATCGCGGTCTGGCTTTCGACGTCGCTTGTCGCAAAATCGCACAACTTGCCAAAGCCCGCGTTATTGATGAGCAGTGAAATTTCCGGCTTTTCGCGTTCAAGCAAAGCGTTAAATTGTTTTAATGCGGCGGAGTCGGTGAGGTCGAGCGCGATGGGGCGCAGATTTTTTTCCGGGAACTGCGGCTTTAATGCTTCCAAGCGGTCTTCGCGGCGAGCGATGAGCCAATAGGTGTCGATCTCCGGGCAAAGGGTGACAGCGGCGCGTAAAAACTCGATGCCAAGTCCTGAGGAAGCGCCTGTGATCACGGCGATTTTCATAGTGACTGTCCTTTCAAAATTTTCCGATGGTTGTGTCTCCATTCTACCGCCGCTTCAGCTGCCTGTCAAACGCCTTTTTGGACAATTTGTAAATTCGCGCGAAAAAACGCAAAAAACGGTATAAATTTTCGTGAAAGTGTGGTACAATGACAATAATTACTGTGATGCGTACGCACCGTGTACGCAGAAAGGACGCATACATGACAAATCAAAGAAAAAGCATGCGCTTTATAGGCTGTCTGCTGGCAGTTTTCATGCTGGCAGTTGTTTTTTGTCTGCCGGCTTTGGCGGACAGCGCATCATCGAACACATACACGATCCCGGACACGAACATGACCGTCACAATCCCCGAGGGCGCGACGGTGCTTTCCGTCGATACCCCGGCGGGCGATGCCGCGTGGAGCAAGGCAGGCATTTTGGACGCGAGCGAGAAGATCAAGGAAATGCAGAAAAACGGGACCACGGCGGAGATTATTGCGGCAAACGGCGATACCATAGCCGTAGCGGCGAAATCTTCCGATTACGCGAACTCCGTTTTTAACCTCAATAATCTGGATGAAAAGGGCAAGAAGGATTTTTTGAAATACATGGAGCCGTCTTCCATGGACGGCAGCACGACCGGCACCATCACGTGGTACGACCACGCACAGATTCCGTTCTTTATGATCGACATCTGTGCGGAGAATATCAAGGAGGAGGGACCCGTGTACGAGCGCCTTTATGGTACGCTGTACGACGGCAAGATTGTTTCGTTTGACCTCTTCGGCGATACGAAAGAAATCTCGGAGGAGACGGACGCATTCATGCGCGCCGTGGTCGATTCCGCTGTCATCTCTGCCTTTGCGGAAGCACCTACGATTGAAAACGGTTTGAGCAGACAGAGTGCTGTGACGCTCGGCGCAGTGGGCGTGCTCATTGTGCTGCTCATCGTTTACTTTGTGACGACGCACAGCCGCAACAAACGTGAAAAGCAGCTTAGAAAAGAGACGGCGGATCGCCTTGCGGAATACCGCCGCTCGAAGCAGGACGACGAATCCGTCGGTACGGGCGCGTTGCGTTTTGTAAACGAGACCGACCACGACGACGCGGCAATCAAGACGTTCGCGAACTATCAGGCGTATCACTTGCAAATTTTCATGCCGGTGTTTACGGTCGTTTTGAGCGTCATCGCGCTGTACGTCGTGTGGCAGCTCGGCAATTTCGACAGCAACTGGTGGGTCATGCTACTGCTTATCGGCTTTGCGATTTACAGCCTTTATAAGCTTGCGACGGCTTCCACCAACACAGCAAAGGTGCTTATGCGCTCCTACGGTAAGCTGCGTAACCGCCGCGCCGCGTACTATTTCTACGATGGCGACTTCCGCATCACGGGTTTACAGGCTTCTAACCTGCACCCGTATTTCCAGATCAGCCGCATGTATGAGACGAATGAATACTTCTATATGTATTTCGGCGAGGGCAATACGTACTTTATCCGCAAGGACGGCTTTAAACAGGGAGACGCCGATGCGTTCCGCACCTTTATGAAGGATAAGCTCGGCAAGCGCTTTAAGTAAAAGCAACAAATAAACAACAAAATAATAGGAACGCGCAACAAATGAAAATCGACCGCGCGGGCTTTATGCGGTATAATGGGGGCGCTTTGAAAGCATCCCCGAAAGAGAGGGTTTCTTACATGATCGGTATTATCGGAGCGATGGAGATTGAGGTCGCGGGCATCACCGCGGCGCTGACAGACCATAAAACGGAAACGCTATGCGGCGTTACGTTCCACACGGGCAAGCTGAACGGCACGGACGTTGTCGCCGCAAAATGCGGCGTGGGCAAAGTGAACGCGGCCATGTGCACGGCGGCGATGATCCTCAACTACGCGCCGTCCGTCGTCATCAACACGGGCGTTGCGGGCGGCATCGGCGAGGGCGTGAAGATCGGCAATATGGTCGTTGCGTCCCACACCGTGCAGTACGATTACGACACCACCGCCATCGGCGAGCCGAAAGGCTTTGTAATGATCGGCAGTGAGGGCGTTGTGCAGCTGCCGACGAGCGCGAAGCACAATGCGGTGCTCGAAAAGTACGCCGAGAAGATCTACAACGGCGTGCACACGGGTGTCATTGCGACCGGCGACCGCTTTGTGGCGGATCCCGCCTTCTGTTTGCAGCTGAAAGCTGAGTTCGGCGCAATCTCCTGCGAAATGGAGACCGGCGCTGTGGCACAGGTGTGCGCGGTGAATAAAACGCCGTTCTGCGGTCTGCGTGCCATCTCCGATAACGCGAACGACGAGGGCAGCGTCGATTTTGAGACGTTTGCAAAATCCTCTGCGGAAAAGTGCATCGAGCTTTTGAAAGATGCTGTGGGTGAGCTGAACGAAGTGCAGTAAGACAGTTTGGTTTAGAGCGAAAGGAAAGAATGTATGCAGAACAAATATCTTGCCATGACCCCGCCAATGGGTTGGAATTCATGGAACACCTTTACATGGAACATCAACGAAGACCTCGTGTACGGCGCAGCAGACGCTCTGTGCGCAAGCGGCCTTAAAGATAAAGGCTATGAGTACGTCGTCATCGACGATTGCTGGAGTCTCAAGCAGCGCGACGAAAACGGCCGCCTTGTGCCGGATCCGGAGAAGTTCCCGCACGGCATGAAGGCTGTGGCGGACTATGTGCACTCGAAGGGCCTCAAGTTCGGCATGTACTCCTGCTGCGGCACACACACCTGCGCGGGCTACCCGGGCAGCTTTGAGCATGAGTTCGTAGATGCCGAGACGTTTGCTTCCTGGGGCGTCGATTACCTTAAGTACGACAACTGCTATAAACCGAAGCACATGGACGGCGAAGTGCTCTACAAGCGCATGTCCCTTGCGCTGCGCAACTGCGGCAGAGACATTGTGCTTTCCGCCTGCAACTGGGGCAACGAAGACGTGCACAGCTGGATCAGAAGCTCCGGCGCACAGCTGTTCCGCTCCACGGGTGATATTCAGGATAACTGGGAATCCGTAAAGAACCTGTTCCTCTCTCAGCTCGATAAGACGGCGTTCAGCGGCCCGTACTGCCACAACGACATTGACATGCTCATCGTCGGCATGCACGGCTCCAGCAACAACGAGTTCATCGGCAACATCGGTTCCTGCTCCGACCTCGAATACCGCTCGCACTTCGCACTGTGGGCCATCATGGGCTCCCCGCTGATGATTGGCTGCGACGTGCGCAATATGACCGATGTGACGCTTGAAACGCTCGGCAACGAAGACCTCATCCGCATCAACCAGGATATCGAGTGCCGCGCGCCGTACTGCATCCGCCAGTGGAACAACCCGGAGAACGTCATGGCGCTCGTAAAGCCCCTTTTCGACGGTTCTCTTGCCATCTGCTTCGTAAACTTCGGCGATAAAAAGAGCGAAATGTCCCTGCAGTTCTGGGATATGGGCATCTCTTATGCGGAGAACATCGGCCTCTCCTTCTACAACTGCTATACAAAGCAGGATGAGGGCAAGTTCGCCGAGCGCTACGTGGCGCAGGTGGAGCCGCATGACACCATGGTGTTCATTGCAAAGCCTGTGAAGCTGAAATAATGGCAAACTACAAAACCTGCCGTACCTGCGGCGCACCGCTCCACGATGACGACATCGCCATTTACCGTAAGCTCGTCTACCGCGGCGCGGAGGACTTTTTGTGCATACAGTGCCTTGCGGATTATTTCAAGTGCCCGAAAGAGGAAATTGAAAAGCGCATCCGCTATTACCGCGAAAGCGGCGTGTGTACGCTGTTCCGCTGATTCTATCCCGTAAATTAACACCGCCGGAGGATTTTTTTGCCTTCCGGCGGTTCGGCGTTTTCATTTATAAGAAATCCATTTCGCAAAAAGGAGATACCACTATGGCCGATACCATATCTGTCAGTATCATCATCACGTTTGCAGCAGAGCTGCTGTTTTCGCTTGCGCTGCCCATCCTTGCTCTTGTCATCTGGAAAAAGAAGGAGGGCACAGAGCTTCGCCCGGCGTGGATCGGCGCGGCAGCCTACTTTGTGTTCGGCATGGTGCTGGAGCAGCTCATCAATGCCGCTGTGCTCGGCACGGGCAGCTCCGCCGTTTCCGCGTTCCTGCTCGGTCACCCGTGGCTTTACGCCGTGTACGGCGGTCTTTCGGCCGGCATTCTGGAGGAGACCGCACGCTTCCTCGTATATAGAACGATGCTGAAGGACAGCGTGGGCCGCGAAAACGCTGTTATGTTCGGCATCGGCTTCGGCGGGCTCGAGTGCATCATGGTGCTGGGCCTCACGGTGCTCTCTACGCTCATGATGTCCATCTCGTTCAATAACATGGGTGCAGAGGCGTTTGCCGCGCAGTATGCGAACTCGGAGTACCAGATCGTCCTTGAGACCATCGCGGAGATCAATGCCATCAGCCCTCTTGCCGGCGTGATGAACTGCGTGGAGCGCGCCGCGGTGTTTGCACTGCAAATTGAGCTTTCCGTTTTGATGTTCGGCGTGGTGCGTTCGCAGAAATTCTGGCTGTACCCCGTCAGCATCCTGCTGCACTCAGTTGTTGGCTTCCTCGCAGCGCTGTATCAGACGAACGTGCTTACCTCCGTCTATTTTTTGGAGGTGCTGCTCGTTGTGTACGCCGTGGCGGTCTTCTTCCTCGCGCGTAAGGTCTACGGTGAGCTGCCCATGGAAAAACCGCGCGAGCTTGACCATTTCGGCAGAGTGATTAAGCGCAAATGAGTTTAGCGGCTACGGCAAACTCCTTATGCGCGCGGCGCTGACCGAAGCCAAAAACGCGGGCAAAGGCATCGAGCTCGATGTCGATTCCGAAAACCCGCCTGCCTTAAATTTATACCGCTCTTTCGGCTTTGCGCCGACCTTTGAAGTGGAATACTGGCGTGTGTCCGTGCACGATTGCCTGTAAAAAATGGCCCCCGCACTCTCGTGTGTTAACGAGAATGCGGGGGTGTTTAAATTCAACTTATTGCACAAAAAGCCGCACTTTTCCCGTGATGCCGCTCGCGGGCAGTGTCATATACATCGAAAAGAAATCCTGCATACGCTGTGCAAGCGTGTTGCAGACAAACACTTCTACGTCGTTTTCGCCCGCTTTTACGGCTTCCGTAATATCCCAGCGGTACGGGCGGCAGATGCGCTGCCCCATGTCCGTGCCGTTTACGAACAGCTGTGCCGTTACGCCGACATTTTCAAATTCAAGCTCTACGCGTGCCGTATCGTTTATGTTGAGCTTTGTCTTATACCGCATTTCGCCGGAAAACTCCGTTTCACCGTTTTTGCCTGTGATGTTAAAAAGCTTCGAGTTTTTACGGAACGGCCTGAATTCCGTCTCTTTGCCCGTCTCACGCAGGTCAATGTCCCACAGCGTCTCAATCTCCGCCATATGCAGACCCTCGGATTTCTCCGGAAAGCCTGCCCATTCATCTTCCGTAGCGCTGCCGAAAATGAGGATCACCGATTGCCCAGCTTCAAGTGCGAGCTCGACTGTGCCGTCTGCCGTCTCGCCACGCGTATAGACGCCGTTTAACAGATCCGCCGCGATGTATTTGCCGCTGACGGGCAGCGAAAGCGTCTCCTGTACCGCGTTCGGCGCTTCGTTGAAGACAAAGAAGCTTGTCGCTTCGCCGCGCGTGAACTTTGCAATGCGCAGCAGGTGCTCCTTTGCGTTATATTCGTGCGCGAAGCCGCTTCCTTTGATGTGCGCTGCAAGCTTTTGAAGCGGCACGATCTCGTTTTCACTGATATTCACGCAGTCCGGTGCGTAATCGACAAAGAATACCGGCACGCCTGCGTTTTTGAGCGCTTTGCAGATTTTTGCAAAGCGCTCCGGCAGCTTTCTGCACGCCGGCACGACGAGGTATTTGTACCCGCGTCCAAAGCGTCCGTTATTCTTTTCCGCCGTTTCCAGATAATCGAGCGGCACGATGTCGTAAGAAATCTGCGCGTCATAGCACGCTTTTGCAGGCTTTTGCGTCAGCATGGCGCTTGATTTGTCCATCCACTCGGCTTCCGCGTGGTATAAAATTGCGCCGGAGGCTTCCATCTCTGTGCCGTACAGATAGTGCGCCGCGCGGTTTACGTAGTGCATCAGCTGCGTGAAGCCCGCAAACTGCGGGTCGTTGCCGTCTGCGCCAAAGTGCGGCGGACAGTCGCGGTCGGGGAAGAAATCGTCAAATGCGTGCGGCACAAAGTGGTTTACGCCGCGCACAAGCAGGAAGTCCATCAACCATTTCATGACGTTCGCGCCTTCTGCCCAACCGTATGCGCCGAACACCTCGCACATGGCGCGGCCGTTCATGTTTGGATTTTGCCGCGCGTGCGAAGCCGCAAGCTGCCCCAAAACGTAGTGGAAGAATTCGCCGTCCACCATGCCGCCCGAGACGAGCGCCGCCGTTGTGTAGTCGGCCATGCCGGGCATTACCTGGTGCAGCACAATGTCTATGCCACTCATGTCCTGCCCGTCGAGCCCGCGGAAGTAATGTCCCGCACTGCACCCAAGACGCGCATGCGCGTTCATGTCTTCAATCAAATGCCCAATGTATTGCACACCGTGCGCACGGCACCAATTGCCGAGCGGATAGGAGAAATTCTCTTTCCAAAGCAACGTCACGGCGTCCATGTACGCAAGGCGAATTTCCGCGGTCAGCTCGTCATGTGCATACCACAAAATCGGCAGATAGAGCGTCGGCTCGTCGATGCCGTCTTTTGCCATGTGCACGGCGGCCGCGTCGCGCCACGGCAGCATCACGCCGGGCTGGCCAACCGAACGATTATAAATGCCGGTGTCGTACCCTGTCATGCCGAAGTGCGGCGCGTCAAAGCCCGGCTCATCGGAGAAAAATCCCGCGAGCGTGTTGCCGAAATACTTTGCATAGTGGTCGTAATGCGGCTCGTACACGGCTTCAATGAGCTTGTGCACCGATTCTTTTGAGAGCATGTCGATATAGTACTTTTTGTTTTCTTCGCCGCTGAACGTCTCAAACACGAAAAATACGCGGTAAAGCCCCTCGGGCACACTGAAATATACGAATTTATCCTCCGGCTGCACGTCAAGCTCAATCGGTTCGCCGGTCAGCTCTTCATCTTTGCCCGTGCGGCGGAACAGCACGGCGGAAACGAGCTTTTCCTCCGGCGCGTGCATTGGCACCAAGACGGACGCTTCCGCCATGGGCCCCATCACGTCCACATGCGATTCCCGCAGGAATTTTCGATGCAGGTTCAGGTCTTCGTGTTCTAAAATACCGTTTGCGTAGCCCGTCGGGAAATGCTTATCGTCGAGAATCCACACGCGCATGCCGCGCTTTTCGGCTTCCGCCAAAATAATGTCCATCGTCTTCCACCACGCGTCCTCGCAGAAGTGTTCATACGGGCGCGATTCCACACAAAATGCGCGGCAGCCGCTCTCATAGATCTTCTGCACGCGTGCGGGAATCTCCGCGTCGTGCCCGTCGTGCTGCCAGAAAAACGGCAGCAGGTAGTTTTCCGTTTTATTTTCCAATATACTTTTCAAAATTGGTTCCATTCAAATTCCCCCAAAAGAGTTTTACAAATAAAGCTGTATCGACGCTATCGCGTACACGGCGAGGTAATATAGGATCAGCGCACCGTTTTTCTGTGTGCCTGTAATGCCGCAGATGAAATCCCGCGCAACGAACAAGTCCGAAATGCAGAACGCCGCTGCACCCAACGCGAACAGTATCCACTGCGGCGAGACAGCAAACGGCAACGTGCCCGCCATAGCTGTCATGAACGAAAGCACGAGCGGATACAGCACCATCGGGAGCAACATAGAGCCAAGCGAATGCAGATATTGCCGGAAAATCAGCGCAATGATGCCGTAAATAATCAAAGCCGCAACGACCGTGCCCCACCGAAACCCGCCGAGCTGTGCAATATACCCGATAAGCACAAGGTGCGCGAGTCCGAACGAGATCACGCCGAAGCGAAAATCGCGCTCGATGACAAAATCCGCGATGCAGCAGAATAAAAGCGCTAAAGCGAGCAACCACGCGTTCGCCGGGCGATTAAACAACACGATGCCGAGCACCGCCGTGATGACCGCTACGAACGTTGCGCCGCACTTTGCGGCTGAGCGCCACATCGTGCTGCCGAATGAGCGCGTGGCATTATAGATGTAACAGAACGAGAGCATCATCGGCAATGAGATGAGTGGCCAAAGCACACGAAACACGCGCATAAAAACGCCTCCTTTTCCACAATTATAACAAACGTCCCCGCAAAATCAAGCAAAATAAAAGCCGTCGGCAGAGGATCGGCAAAATCCACTGTCGGCGGCGTGTTGACTTGTCAAATATTACCCATGAAAACCGTAGTTGATGCACCAGAAGACGCACACAACGGCAAGCACGATGCACTGCACGATGAGCAAAGCACGGGAAATGGTGCGCTTATTGATGCCGGAGTTCGGGGAGAAGCTCCAAACGGCAGCCATGATAAGTCCCAAAACCGGAACGAGCTGGATGAGGAACATCATCACGCACTCGGAAACGGAAAGCGCAATGGTGTTTTCCGGCAGATATTCCACGGCGCGGCCGGGTCTGGAGGAAGCCTGCACAGCGTTGTCATACAAAACCGGTGTTACGCCCTGGTTATAAACCGTTGCGCAGGGGGTCTCGATATCGGAACGAATTCTTTCCGGGTCCCTCGGCTGTATATTTTTTGTATAGGTTTCATTGAGCATCATAAAAGGTCTCCTCCTTATAAAACTGACGGTTCAAGTAAAAAGTGTTTTTATCTCGCGGACATATTTCCGCATTTCTTCCTGTATACAGAATAACATGAAAAGGGCATTTTATCAAGTATTATCAAAAAAATTGTAAAGTTTATTGCGCTGCTTACGCTTTAAATGCTTAAATTGTTCACAGGATATACGCAATTTGTCCGCGATGCAAATACACTTTGCAACTTGATAAACCCGGTAATTCATGCTATTTTAAAATTGACCTTATTATACGGCAATTTTTGAGAAAGAAGGAAAAAATATGCAGCTTTGCAGTGTAAAAGCTCCATGCGAAGTTTGACCCCGGGCGGGTCCGCATGGAGCGCTTAGCCGCCCGCAGACTTTGCATTTTTAACACGAATTTTTTATTTTTGTTAAGGAAGAGCAAAGTCTCATGCAATTCCATTTTAAAAATTCCAAAAAAAGTTTTCTGCATTCAAATTTTTCCCGAGGCTTTGGGATAAACCCGCGCGCACGGCATTAGGCCCGTTTCTGCGCCTGTGGTCCACGCAGCCGTTTTCCGTGCTCGACAGCTCTATGACAAGCTTTGTGCTCGTCATTTGGGCGTATGAGCAAAGCGGCTCGGCGCTCAGCACCGGCGGCGTGCTCGTTTTGCTCAGCACCGATGCGCTCTGCGTGTGGTGCGTGGGCGCGGCGCTCGGCTGTCTGCCCATTCCGCTGATGAACGCCAACTTAGACGTGCTGTTCCGCACCCACATTCCTGTGAAGATGCAGGGCCGCGTTTACGCCGCGCGCAATTCGCCGCCATTTTAATTCTGCAGAGGGGAGCTTTGTCTTGCTGAAAAGATAGGATAATAGCAAAATTCTTAGGCGGAACAATACTGCATGATTTAATGATATTTTGCGGTAGGGAGCCTTTCCTTTTTATAGTTTATAAACAGCTTCTTATTAAAACTGCATAATCCTTTACGGGATAATTTGACAGGGATTCCAAAGTTGAGATTAAATGTTGACAAAATGGTATGATATTGTTAAGATTACAAGTAAGGAAAGCGTTTGCGTACTAATTGCGCAAATCGTGCAATCAGTACAAATATGGTTGATATGAAAGGGGCGGCTATGCGGCAAAAAACAATAACGGCAGACAAAAAATATCTGTTGATCCCGGTTGGGAATGTGAAAGGCTGGACGATACCGGCAGAATCTATACAGTATTTGAGTATCTATCAAAACGGGAGCCTTGTGGAAGAATATGAAGTATGCTTGGATGCTTCACCGCGTTGCTGGTCCTGTCTGTATTTGGAACGGTATGCGGGTGAAACATTGGAATTGCGCCTTGAAGGCGGAGACGAATCACTTATCGAGCTTTTAGAGGTTTCGGATACGCTGAAAGATGCGGATACGCTTTACAGGGAACCGATGCGTCCCCTTGCGCATATTACGCCGATGCATGGATTTATGAATGACCCGAACGGTCTGTTTTATTTGAACGGTAAGTATCATTGTTTTGCACAGCTGAATCCGTACGGTCTTGGCGTTGGCAATACGCATTGGATGCACATGGTAAGTTCGGATCTTATGCACTGGCAAGAGCTGCCGTATGCGCTGCTTCCGGATGAAACAGGGCGCATGTATTCCGGCTGCGGTGCGGTAGATCTGCAAAATACTTCCGGGCTGGGAAAAGACGGGATACCGCCGGTTTTTCTGTTCTATACACCTGCGGGCAGTAAATCGCGCTGGAGCAGGGGAAAATACTTTGAAATCGCCGCGGCAGTCAGCACAGATGGCGGGATGCACTTTGAAAAATACGCGCAGAATCCGATCGTGCAGCATATCGCATATATGAACCGCGATCCGAAAGTTGTGTGGGACGATCAGAACCAAAACTGGGTCATGGTGATCTTTTTGGACAATGACCGCTATATGTTCCTCTATTCGGATAATCTGCTGCACTGGGAACAGGGAGAAACAATCAGGATACGGGGGAGCGCAGAATGCCCGGATCTGTTCAATTTACCGATCGACAACGATATGACGCAGAGAAAATGGGTGCTTTGGGGTTCTACGGATAACTATATGATCGGTCATTTCGAGGGGCGTCATTTTGTTCCCGAAACGGACGTGATTGAAGGTCCCACGCATCGGATTGATTCAGCGTACAGCCTGGAGGCGCGCTCAACGGGCGGATATGCGGCGCAGACTTTCGCGAACTTGCCGAACGGATGCGTGATCCAGATTTCGTGGATCCGGACAGTCGTTTCTCAGGGACCGTTTTCAAGTTGTTTGAGTATACCGAATGAACTGCGGCTTGTTTCAACAGAGCAGGGACCGAGGCTCACGGTAAAGCCGGCTGCGGAGGTGAAAGACTTGAGAGAATGCAGCTATTCGTTTGTTGGACGCGGATTGGAGGAATTTGAACGTATCCCGCGAGAATACCTCGGTGAAGCGATGGATATGACATTCAAATTCAGTATGAAGCCGGATAAGCTGATTGCGTTTTCCGTGCGCGGCGTGCTGATTGTATATGATCCGAAGATCGAGCGCCTTTTGCTGCCGGTGGGAGCATATAAGCTTGCGTTGAAAGACGATACGTTCGAGCTGCGCGTTGTGACGGACCGCTGCTCCGTTGAACTTTACGCGGATGACGGAAAGTTCAACCTAACGTTGGCGACGGTACCGGACCCGACCGATATTTCGATACTTCCGGTCTTGTTGGATCCGGGTATTGGGATAGATTTTGAAGTTCACAAATTAAAAAGCATGTGGGAATAATAAGGGAGGTCTACAGTTTATGTTTGAAAAGGAAAGCTTTTATCCGTCAGCTGCATTGAATTGTGCAATCACAGATACCTCGGTCAGCTTTGATCCGCAGCTTCCGCTCGGCAATAAAGCAGGAACATCACTGAGTCCGGAAAGTGACAGATTGATTCCGCCGGGCATTATGATGTTAAAAGACGGGAAAATGCGCCTGAACTTTATGGCGCCGGGGGCACAAAGCGTTACGGCAGAAGTACACCGTAAGATCTATACATTGGAAAAAGACGATGACGGCGTTTGGAGCACGGTTGCAGATGGCGGCTGCGGCGGATTCTGCCCGGTCGTATTCCGTGTAGACGGCGCGGAGGTGCTCAATCCTATGGCGCCTATCGGGTTTGGTGCTTCAAGACCCATAAACTATGCGGATATTCCGCAGCCGGAAGAAGACTTTTACCTGTGCAAAGATGTTCCGCATGGTTCGGTCGTGCAGGAATATTATTATTCGGCAGCGACGGGAACGATGAAGAGCTGCCTCGTTTATACGCCAGCCGGTTATATGAAAGAGACTTCCGGCGAATATCCGGTGCTGTATCTGCAGCATGGTCACGGTGAAAATGAACAGTGCTGGGTACATCAGGGGCGCGTGAACTTTATTATGGATAACCTGATTGCTGCCGGAAAAGCGGAGCCGTGTATCGTGGTTATGAATAACGGTATGGTGCAGAAGAATGAAAACGGCGTACGTGTATTGGATCAGACGAGGATTGAGCGACTTCTTTTGGAGGACTGTATCCCGTTCATCGAATCGCATTACCGTGTGCGAACGGATAAATGGAGCCGTGCCATGGCGGGTCTGTCGATGGGATCCATGCAGACCAGCATCGTGACCATGAAGCATCCGGATATGTTCGGGTATGCCGGCGTATTTAGCGGATTTGTCGGTCCACTCAATAAAACAAATGCAGAAAATTCTTATATTCAATTGTTAGATGACCGTGAAAAATTCACACAGTCCTTTAGAGTGTTTTTCCGTGCTTGCGGAGACGAAGATCTTGTTGCGCTCGAGCGATTTGAAGCGGATCGTGCGTTGTTTGAAGAAAAGGGGCTTGCGCCTGCAGAAAACTCGATACATGTAGAAAAAATGTATCCCGGTGAACACGAGTGGAATGTCTGGCGCATGTGCCTGCGTGATTTTGCTCAATATCTGTTTCATGAATGATACTTTTTTGTTTGAATACCGATAAAAATCGGGATACAGCTGCGCCGTTAATCGCAATTTTGTGCCGTGTAGGTATGGACTGAGCTGCAGCCCTTATGAAAGCGTATGAGGGAAAGTTGACATGACTCCGGGTATATGATAATATAGTGTTATTATATATTACATATTGCATTAGTCGGTCAAATTCTAATAGGCACGGCATGGAGTAGCTGGAGGTTTTGATATGGCAACACTCAAGGATGTGGCAGAGAAGGTCGGTGTATCCATTACAACGGTCTCTCGGGTTATGAATGGTCGGGGAGCGATCAGCCGGGAAACAAGAGATAAGGTTTTTGCGGCAATGAAAGAACTCAATTATTTTCCGAATGAGATGGCTCGTTCGCTTGGCAATAAGTCCAGTCACTTGATCGGTTTGATCGTACCCTATATTGATCACGCTTTTTTTGGCATCCTGACAGCTGCTATTGAGGAAGCCTGCTATAAATCCGGGTATAAGCTTTTTTTCTGCACATCCGGCGGAAACCCAAATCGAGAGCGCGAGCTTTTTACGATGCTGTGTGCGAACAATGTTGCAGGCGTTTTGGTTTGCAGTCGTATTACGGATGAATCTCTGTATATGCAGACGGATGTACCGATCGTTACCATTGAACGCATGATCGAAGACGTACCCTCTGTTTCCTGTGATAATTATAAGGGCGGTGTACTTGCGGCACAAGAGCTGCTGCTCGCAAGCGGCTGTAAGTCACCGCTCCTATTCGGCAACAGGATCATATCGGATCAGCTTCCGGCATCTCTGCGATACAAGGGGTTTCAAGATACTTGTGCAAGGAGCGGCTCGCCCTGTTCGGAGTATTATATCGATGTAGAGGACCTGTTTGGAAAAAACCTTGGTGAGGATGTTTACAAAGCCTTAAAGCAATTTCCTGAAACAGACGGTATTTTCGCGACCAGCGATGTCCTTGCTGCACGCATCATGAACACATTGAATGATGCGGACGAAGCCGACACTTTTGGCCGTATCCCGGTTATTGGGTTTGACGGTGTTGATATTTCCGCTTATTGTGAGATCAGCACGATTGCGCAGCCTATACGCCAAATGGGTGCGCTTGCGGTGCAGATACTGATCCAACGCATAAACGGTCAAATTGTCCCGGAGCGTTCTATTCTTCCGGTTTCTCTTATTCGCCGTAAGACCTCCGGTCCGAATTTTGTGAAAGCATAGGCATTAAATACGCCATATACGTAAAACAAAAAATCGTATGATTTTAGACATCGACCTGAAGATCGATGTCTTTTTTTGTGTCCGCTAAGAGACGAAACGGATTTTCCAGTCATGTAAGAAGTGATATAACCGGCCTTGCTCACAGATCCGAGAATTTGCGGACTGAAAAGAGGCTTTATCGTTATCGGAAAAACGAGGGAAAGTCATATATCTGCTTTGATGATTATAAATAATGCATTTGTGAAACCGTTTGCACACACAATAAAATGTTGCTTCTGCTAAAAAATCTTTGAAACTTCAAAGCTGAATGTGCTGCTATGTGCAAAATCACAATATATACAAAAACACGATGAAAACTTTGGTACAAAATTTGTTGACAAACTATAAACAACGTGATAATATTGCAGCATAAAGCAAACGTTTGCGTGAGTAATGCGCGAGCGGGGAAAAACAAAATTTAACGGAGGTACAAAATGTCAACGAAAAAGATTTTGGCAGTTCTACTGGCGCTGTTCGTCCTTGCAACTGCAGTATCCGGCTGTGGGAACAGCGGGAGCAGTTCTGCAGACAGTCAATCTGGAAGCAGCGCGACATCTGAAAACAGCGCCTCTTCTGAGGATACAGCCTCTACAGACGGCGAAGTTCCAACCATTTCCCTGATGGTTGTCTGTGGCACGACGCCGCCGGATGCAGATGCGGTTGCGGAAAAGCTCAGCGAGATTACACGCGAAAAGATCGGCTGCAACGTTGAGTTTATTACGATGGAGATCGGCAACGTTGCCCAGCAGCTCAATCTTCTCCTTTCCGGCGGTGATGATACACTCGATGTATTCATGGCAGGCATTTCCGTTCCGTACAGCACAATTGTCAACAATGGTCAGGCCCTTTCGCTTGATACACTTATGGAGCCTTATGCGGAAGAAGTGAAAACAGCTCTTGGTGAAAAAGTGTATGAATCCGGTCGTGTCAACGGCGAGCTTTACGGTATCGGCCGTCTGCTGGATCAGGCCTCCACAACTTGCTACAACCTTCGCCGCGACATTGCCGAGGAATTCGGCTACAAGAACGGCGATAAGGTTGACCTTGCGGAGCTTACCGAGCTTTTCGGCAAGGTCCGTGAGAAGTATCCGGATACACCGCTTATCGGTCCGATGAATGGCGTACCGAGCATTGGAGATTCCCGAATCGATTCTCTTGGCAACAAGCTTGGTGTTCTGGATAACTACGGCCAGGATACTACGGTTACGAATTATTATGAGAGCGCCGGCTATGAGGAGCTCGTAGGCTACTTCAAGCAGTGGAAAGAGATGGGCTGCTACATGGCGGATATTCTGAATGTCACAGATGCGCCGATCGATTACATCCCGTCCGGTAAGGCATTTGGCTGCTTTGCAAGTCACTTCAGTGCCGAGATGAACGGTATCTGGTCTTCTCAGAACTTCGGTACCGATATCGCTTCCCTCCAGATCTATGAGGATGCGGTCGCGATCACGCCGGGGGCCTATGAATGCATCAACCCGGCCACGAAGAATCCGGAAGCTGCAGCAGCTCTTATCTACTTGATGGCGACCGATCCCGACGTTGAAAATCTTCTGATCAACGGTATTGAGGGTCAGCACTATCAGGTGCTCGAGGATAACACGGCTACATACGTTGACGGCAAAGACATTTCTACCACAGGCTGGTGCCTTGGTTATTCTTGGACGGCATTAAACTCTACGATTTCCATTCCGTTTGAGTATCCGGCAGACTATTACGACCGTTTGCTCGAAGCCAACAAGAATGCACAGCAGTCCAAGGCCTTTGGTTGCCAGTTCGACCTTACAGGCGTTTCGGATGCGGTCTCCGCTTGCACGAATGTCGTGAACCAGTATGAGAATGCATTATCCGGCGGTGCCGTCGAAGATTTCGATGCAACGCTCGCACAGTTCCAACAGGGACTTCGTGATGCCGGTATCGATGAGATCGTTGCGGCAAAACAGGAACAGCTCGATGCATTTCTGGCAGGTTGATTCTGAAATTAAATGATATAATTATTAGGCTGGGTCTGCTGCATAAACTGGAAATGTGTACGCAGACCCGGTTCTATTTCAGAATAAAGTGTCGCCGTAAGGTTTATGTGCGGTTTCTCCCCGGTATCTATTTCATTTTCAGACATGTATCAAATGGAAAGACAAGAGGTAATAAAATGTCAAATTCTACAAGTCAGAATGGACAAGGGAAAATTAAGAAAAAAGGCAGCTGTACACGCAATCTCCCGCTGTATCTTTTGATGATTCCCGGTCTTCTTTATCTTATCATCAACAATTATCTGCCGATGTTCGGCCTGACCTTTGCATTTAAGAAAATCAACTATACAGTCGGTGTTTTTGAAAGCCCGTGGGTGGGTCTGGACAACTTCACCTATCTTTTTAAGACAAGTGACGCCTTTGTAATCTTCCGCAATACACTTTGCTATAATCTGGCATTTATCGTACTCGGTACGATTTTGGCAATCGTTGTAGCGATTTTCCTTGAGCAGGTACGCACGAAAATGCTGCGTGTTTATCAGACGAGTATTCTGATCCCGTATCTTCTGTCTATTACGGTCGTCAGCTATCTGGCATTTGCGTTTCTCAGCTCGGATAACGGTTTTATCAACAATTCAATCTTAAAGCCGCTTGGTATGGACGAGATCAGCTGGTATTCCTCGCCGAAATACTGGCCTTTTATCCTCACGTTCATTTATCTGTGGAAAAGCTTCGGCTATTCGTCTATCCTCTATTTTGCGACTCTGATCGGCATCGACGATTCTTATTATGAGGCGGCGGTTATCGATGGTGCTTCCACATGGCAGCAGATTCGTCACATCACGCTCCCGTGCCTCAAGACCACAATCATTACGTTGGTTATTATGCACATCGGCAGAATGTTCTATTCGGATTTCGGCCTGTTTTATCAGGTGCCGATGAACAACGGTCTTCTGTTCAGTGTAACAAACACAATTGATACGTATGTTTACCGCGGACTCCTTCAACTCAACGATGTTGGTCGTTCCTCGGCAGCCGGTTTCTTACAGTCTATTCTCGGTTTTGTTCTGGTTATGATTACGAATATGATTACGAGAAAGATCGATAAAGAAAGCGCGTTGTTCTGATTATACGGGAAAGGGATGATACTATGATTACCACAAGTAAGTCTGCTAAAATTATACCGCATATTGTTCTGATAATCTTAACGTTGGTGTGCTTGCTTCCGCTCTTGCTCCTGTTGATGGCATCCCTCACGGATGAACAAACACTTATGCTGAACGGTTATTCCTTCTTTCCGGAAAAATTCAGTGCGGATGCTTATACGTATATTTTTAAAACAGGAAAAACGGTTTTGCGCGCGTATGGCATTACCTTCTTTGTAACGGCAGTCGGTACAGTCTGCAATGTATGCATGACGGTATGCCTGTCTTATCCGCTTGCACGCCCGGGCCTCAAAGGTCGAAATGCGATCGCATTCTTTGTGTTTTTTACGATGCTCTTTAACGGCGGTCTCGTGCCGACGTACATTATGTATTCGCAGTTCTTTCATATTCGCGATACGATCTTTGCCCTTTTGATCCCGAGTTTTTTGATGAGCCCGTTTAACGTAATTCTGATGCGCAATTACTTTAAAACGAATATTCCGGATGCAATCATCGAAGCAGCAAAGCTGGACGGCGCAAGTGAACTGCGTACGCTCGTCAACGTCGTATTGCCTATGTCAACACCGATCATCGGAACGATTGGTCTGATGTCCGGTCTGGCTTACTGGAACGACTGGACGAACGGTCTGTACTACCTTGTAAAACGTACGGATCTGTACAGTATTCAGAACGTTCTGACGAATATGCTTAACAACATTCAGTTTCTCAAAACCGCAACGCAGCTGCAGGGCATCAATATTGAAATGGGTACACTTCCGAGCGTCAGCATCCGTATGGCAATCGCAGTTGTAGCTGTTATCCCGGTCATGATCGTGTATCCGTTTATTCAGAAATCTTTCGTCAAAGGCATCGTCATTGGCGGCGTCAAGGGTTGATAAAAAGGGGAAAGAGCATGTCTGACTGGAAAAAATATATGGAACAAAGTGATGCTTACGCAGCGTCGCTCTGTAAAAAATCGCATAAAGTCTACGATGTAGATCCTTATGTTATGGTTTTCGAAGATGAAGATGTGCCCGGTATTTTTCATATCTATTATGATGCACACAGCAAGGGCGCAAGTGCGTGGATGCACCTGATTGTCGGACATGCGACGATCGTTTATACAAATGATCGTATTTAACGCGTTTTAAAAAACTGCTTATTTTGGAGGTAAAAGTATGGCACAAATCCATTGCAATTTCTTTTCGTATTCACTTTGTCACGGCGTTGATATCGAAGTGACGCTTCCGTCTTTTACATCCTGCAATATGGATGATCCGCATACACACAGCTTGCCGGGGAAGTTCCCGGTTGTATATTTGCTGCATGGTATGGGAAACGACTATATGGCTTGGCTCCGCTATACAAGCGTTGAGAGATATGCAGAAGAAAAAAGGATTGCTATCGTTACATTCTCTGTCGGAAACAAGGCGTATATGAATGATGATATGGGCGACAATTACTACGATTTCCTGAATCACGAACTTCCTGAATTTGTTGAAGCCTATTTCCCGATTTCCGACAGTCCGAAGGATCGCTATATTGCGGGCCTTTCCATGGGTGGCTACGGCGCGTTGCTGCACGGCATTGAGAATCCGGACCGGTACAGCGCGATTGGTGCATTATCTCCGGCCGTATTCTCGAAAAAGGATATGGAAAGCAAAAAGACGAAGGGGCCGCAGTGGGTGGATCTTTACGCTGCGACAGAAAAAGCTGTGGCAGAGGGTAAAAAGCTGCCGGATCTCTTTCTGAGCATCGGCGACAGAGATTTCCTTTATAAGAATGTGCAGGAATACCATAAATTTGTTGAACCAATCTGGAAGAGCGGCCGGCTGCGCTATGATGACCTGCCCGGTTATGAGCACGAATTTGCCATTTGGGATCTTGAAATCAATAATTTCCTCGACTGGATCGACAGAGGGGATGTCTACAAGAAGATGGGTGCCAACAAAGTGTAAAGCAAAGGAATACGGCAATGAAAATTTCAGAAATCATTGATAAATTAGAAGCATATCACGGACCGCTGGAGCCGGAGCGCAGAACGTGCGACATCGTGCAATACGGCGATCCGGATCAGGTCTGCACAGGAATCGTGTTGTCCTGTTGCCCAACGGCAGAGGTCATTCGTAAAGCTGCTGAGCTGGGGTGTAATTTAATCATCGGCCATGAGCCTCTTTTCTACGACGGATGGGACGAAACCGATTGGCTTCAGGATAACTGTGTGTATCAGGCAAAAAAACAACTTCTTGACCGTCTCGGTATCGTTGTATACCGCGATCACGATCATATCCACAATCATAAACCCGACGGTATCTTTTCCGGGTTGGCTAAAATGCTCGGCTGGGAACAGTATCAGGAGACGGAAAACTATTTTCCGGGAACCGCGTACCACTTGCCGCTCACTACGGTCCGCGCGGTGGCGGAGCATGTTGCGCATACCATGCAGATTGACGGAATTCGCATTATAGGAGACCCTGAAATGCCTGTGGAGCGCGTAGCTATCGTCGGACATTTTTTCGGAACGGACTGGGACAGGCAAAATATACAGCTCATTGAAAAAATGAATTGCGACTTAATCATTCCCGGCGAGGTGATCGATTGGACAATCGGCGAGTATGTGCAGGATGCAAATACTTTGGGAATCCGACGCGCGCTGCTGAATGTCGGACACTTCAATTTGGAAGAACCCGGAATGCGGTATATGGCACAGTGGTTGCCGAAAGTGCTTGCGTGTGATCTTCCGATCCATTTTGTACAATCCGGTAACAGTTTTAGCTGGCTTTCGTTCAAAAAGGCAGAAGAAGGCAAGAGATTATAAAAATATGGAGGTAAGTAAACTTGACTGCAGATTTGATGTTGACGCTTGAAAAAGCCATGCAGGCATGGCAGCCCCCGGAAATTCCGGAAGATATTCCGCAGGGAGATACTCCGGGAGACAAAATATGGATTGGACCGCAGCAGAAAGAAAAAGCCGCAAAGATTTTTCCGGTAGTTTTACCTATGCTGCGCGAAGTTCTGGAAAAATCACCGGCAAAACGAGCGGTTATTACGGTGTGCGGTGGATCCGGCGTGGGAAAAACGGGTATTTCGTCCCTTTTGACATACTATTTTAGTCAACTCGGAATCGGGTGCTATACGCTGTCCGGCGACAATTACCCTCGTCGTATTCCTTCTTTGAATGACGCGGAACGTATGCGAATTTTCCGTTTAGCAGGCATACGCGGTATGCTGGAGCAGAATGTTTATACCCCGGATGCCGCACGTGAACTTAAAGCACTGCAGGAAGCGGAAACGGACTCTGCATCGAAAGAAGCAGACAGATACCCGTGGCTGACCGTATATCAAAAAGCCGGTCGAAAGGCGTTGGCAGAATATCTCGGTTCCGAACAGGAACAGGAATTCGATGAACTGTCCAAAACGCTGCCACAGTTTAAAAGCGGTGCGGATAAGATATGGCTGAAAAGAATGGGTCGCACGGAGACGGAGCTTTGGTATGAAGAAAAGGATTTTCGGAATATTTCGGTGATTATTCTCGAATGGACGCACGGCAATTGCGGAAAGTTTGACGGTGTGGATATTCCGATCCTGCTGAACAGTACACCGGCTGAAACGAGAGAATACCGTCTGCTTCGTGCTCGAGATGCGAATACAGATACGCCGTTTATTGCTATGGTTTTGGAGATAGAGCAGGGTATGTTAGAAAACCGAGCACATGCTGCAAAAATTATCTTGTCAAAATCCGGCGACTTTTTAACTTACGAACAGTTTAAGCGGCAAATGGACGCCGGTCGATAGGAGATATTGTATGTGTGACGGTGATTTCTGCCTTGGCCCGATGCTGAATGCTTATCCTGACAGCTTGGGCGGCACATTAAAGGGATGTATATCGCTTTTGGAACAGCCGGAAATGAAGGACGTATTTTCTTCGTTCTATATTCTTCCAAGCCTGTTCAACACCGATCTTGATCGCGGATTTTCTGTTATAGACTATCGACTCAATGACTTGCTGGCAGAACAAACGGATCTCGATGCGCTGCGCTCAATGGGAATTGACTTGAAGTTGGATTTTGTACTAAATCATGCTTCGGTGCTTTCCGAGCAATTTCAGGATATACTGAAAAACGGGGAACAATCCCTCTATCGTGACTTCTTTATAGATTGGAACAGATTTTGGGCAGGTCATGGAACGATGACCGAGGAGGGATATATCCGGCCGGACCCCGAACTGCTGCAAAATATGTTTTTCCGTAAACCCGGCTTGCCGATTTTAATGGTGCAGTTTCCTGACGGCAGCAATGTTCCGTATTGGAATACTTTCTATCAGGAAGTTGTCTATTCCCATGTAGATGCGCAGGACTTTATGGCAATCACACACGGAAAATATGCTCCGGCAGCTCGGTTGGCTTCTTTGGTCAATGCAGCTGTCGAGCAGGGCAAATGGCCCGAGCAGACGGAACTTGGTCAATTAGAGGTGTATCGCGGTGCGGTGGTTGACTTCATGGAAAGAAATCGTCGATATTTGGGTCAGATGGATCTGAATATCCGTTCACCGCTCGTTTGGGAATTCTACAAAAATACGCTGCAAACACTTGCCGGTTACGGCGCAAAAATCGTTCGTCTGGACGCCTTTGCCTATGCACCGAAAGAGCCGGGTGCACGGAATTTCTTGAATGATCCGGGAACATGGGAGCTGCTCGGCAAGGTGACAGATTTGGCAAAACCGCTGGGTATCACGCTTTTGCCGGAGATACATGCCAGCTATGCGGAGGGAACATACCGCACGATTGCAGAAAAAGGGTATATGGTGTATGACTTTTTCTTACCCGGATTATTGCTGGATGCACTTGAACGAAGGTCCGGAGAAGTTCTTGTACAGTGGATACGGGAAATCTGTGACCGCAAAATGCTGACTGTTAATATGTTGGGCTGTCATGATGGTATTCCGCTGTTGGATTTAAAAGGGCTGCTTCCGGAAGAAAGAATCCAAAGCCTCATTGATACAGTGGTGTCCCGTGGTGGATATGTGAAAGATCTGCACGGCGCAAAAAACGTATACTATCAAGTAAATGCCACGTATTACAGTGCACTGGGAGAAGATGACAAAAAAATGCTTCTGGCACGGGCAATACAGCTTTTCATGCCGGGTAAACCGCAGGTTTGGTATCTGGATCTGTTTGCCGGTCGTAATGATCATGCTGCCGTCCAAAGGGCGGGTGCCGGTGGGCATAAAGAAATCAACCGCACGAACCTGACATGCTCTGATATAGCTGCCGGAATGAAAAAGCCGATTGTGCAAAAGCAAATCGAGCTTTTGCAGATGAGAAACCAGTTTCCTGTTTTTTCTGCAAATGCAAAAATCGTGGCTGAAGTGAATGGAACGAAAATGGATATTCGTTGGCAATCCGGCTCCGAAGAAGCGGTTCTCCAAACAGATTTCGGCGATTATTCCTTCTCTGTCTCCGTTCGAGATACGTCTTCCGATACAGAATATTTCAAGTACGATTCGTAATGTGTATGGCGATTTAGCCGGAATTGAAAATAAGATGCACTGAGAAGTACGATTTTATCAAAAAAGTCTTGGCGACTGTTTGCAGCTCCTGCTGCGTCGCCAAGACTTTTCTTTATGCTTTTAAAGCTTAATAATACCGAATGACCGCGATAACCTTGCCGAGAATGGTGATTTCATCGGAGATGATGGGCTCGAAATCCGGGTTTTCGGGCTGGAGACGGAACGTGCCCTTCTCCTTATAGAAGCGCTTCACGGTGGCTTCATCGCCGATCATGCCGACCACGATCTCGCCGTTTTCCGCCACGGGCGTTTTCTCCGCGATGACATAGTCGCCGTCCAGAATGCCGGCGTTGATCATGCTCAGGCCGTCCACGTGCAGCGCGAAAAGCTCCTTGCCGCTTTTGTCCGGGTAGGGGATATAGCCCTCAATGTCTTCCACGGCCAGAATGGGCAGACCGGCCGTCACCTTGCCGAGAATCGGCACCTGCTTTGCGGCAGATGCGCCTACAATGTGAATGGAGCGATTCAGGCCCGCATCGCGCGTGATGTAGCCGAGCGCCTCCAAAGATTTCAAGTGGGAATGCACCGTAGAGGTGGAGCGCAAACCGGTCGCCGCGCAGATCTCACGCACAGAGGGCGGCACGGCGCGTTCCGCCATGGTGGAGCAAAGATAGTCATATACAAGCTGCTGGCTTTTCGTTAAACTCGCCATATGCGATTCCTCCGTTTTAATACAAAATCAGTCCCGTAGAAATGGGCAGTTCTTTAATTAAAACCATTGTATCATATATTTTCGAAAAATGCAAACGATTGTTTGCTTTTTCTGCGGATTTTCTCGAAAAAAGCGTTCATAAATGCGTTCCAAAATCTTTAACGTTTATTCATGGCTATTTAACAACTCTTTTTGAAACCGCGGTATAATATAAGCGTATTCGAAAGAAAAGGAACCGCACCTTTCTTGGATACATGTTCTACCCTCCTCAATATACCCCTCAAGCTAAAAGGAAGAAGGACCGAGCCGCATCGGTCCTTCTTCCTTTTGTATAATGGTATTTTCAGCGCGGAGAAGTGCCGATTTTGCACAGCATTGAAACTGAAAGTTTCCGTCTGCCGAAATCCGCGGACTGAAGTATAGTTGCATATTTTTCTCAAACCCGCCCATACTACGGGTAAAGAAACCCAATGACGCTAAAAACAGGAGAGAGAAATATGGCTATGCACTTTAAAAAGCAGGAAAAAACCGAAGCGGAGCGCAAAAAGAGTACGGAGCGGCGCGGGTTTTACCTTGCGCTTGCCGTGTGTCTGACGGCCATCGGCATTGCGGCGTGGAGCACATACGATACCGTTTCCGGGTTCTTGGAGCCCACAGGGAGCGAGAGCAGTGCGTCTTCCGCCGCGTCCACACCGCGCCCCACGCCTGAAACATCCGTCCCCGTAGACGATGACCCGGAGAGCGCCGTTTCTGCGGGCCACGCGCAGGGCACTGTGCCGGAGGTCTCTGCAAGCACAGAAGCGGAGCCGCAGGAAGTGAACGCTCCTGCAGAAGAAACGCCCGTCGAAGAGACCGCTGCCGAGCCGACGTATACGGTCAGCGAAACGCTTACCCGACCGGTGCCGGGGGAGGTCATGACGGAGTTTTCCGATACGCCGGTATACTCCGAAACGATGCGCGACTACCGCGTACACGCGGGCACGGATTACACCGCGGCGCACGGCGAAACCGTGCACGCCTGCGCAAACGGAATCGTAAAAGAGACGCATACGGACATGCTGCGCGGGAATATGATTGTGATAGAGCACGGCGATTACGAAGTGCGCTATTGCGGACTCGGTGAAACGTTCCTCGTGCATGAGGGCGACGTCGTCACGGCCGGGCAGGACATCGGCAGCGTGACCGCCGCGCCGTTTGAGTCCGCGCTCGATTCCCACCTGCATATCGAAGTCACCAGAAACGGCGAGCCAGTAGACCCGGAATCTGTCTTCGGTTAAAATTAGGCCAAACTGCCCCCGGCATCGTTTTAGGGGCGCGCAGCCTCGGTGTAAAAATGCACCGGGGCTGCTTTTTGCTGCTCAAAAATACTTTGCTGTTTACAATTTGCTCCTTGATTTTTCTGGTTTCTCGTTCTATAATATAGTTCAAAATAGAACGAAAGTAAGTGAGTATATGATCTTTTGGGAGCGGCAAAAATCTCTTACGGCGTTTTACGAAGCGTGCACAAAGCCGGTGCGTGATGCATACGACCTGACGCAGATGCAATTCAATATTTTAATGTTCCTGCACAATAACCCGCAGTTTGATACGGCGGGCGATTTAGTCAAAACGCGCCACCTCACAAAATCGCACGTTTCAACGGCGTTAAAGGAACTTGAAGCGCGCGGGTGGATTGAAGCGCATTACGCTGCGGGCAACCGCAAAAGTCAACATTTACGCATCACGAAAAGCGCAGAAGCCGTCATCGCGGCGGGAAAAGCGGCGCAGGAGGTGTTCGGTAAGCAGCTTTTTAAGGGCTTCACACCGAGAGAAACCGAGCAGTACAAAGTGTTGTTTGACAAAATGTGCGAAAACGCCGCAGAAGGCTTAGCGGAAACGGAAAGGATGAACTGATATGGAGCTTTTAGCCAAAATCCTCGTCTGCTTTTTGGCGGGCGCGGGCGCAGGCATCGGCACAGGCTTTGCGGGCATGAGCGCCGCCGCGGTCATCGGGCCAATGCTTATGACGTTTCTCGGCGTCCCGGCGTATCAGGCGGTCGGCATCGGCCTTGCAAGCGATGTCTTGGCCAGCGCCACAAGCGCGTGGACATATAAGAAGCATAAAAATCTTGACGTCAAAAACAGCCTGCCGCTGCTCATCGGCGTGCTTGTTATGACATTAGTCGGCAGTTTTGTCGCAAGTCTCCTGCCGGAGCGCGCCATGAGCGGCACCATGCAGATCGCCATGATCTTCATCGGCTTGCGTTTCCTCCTAAAGCCGGTCAAAACGACCAAAGAGCAAATGGCTGCGGCCACGCCGAAGGAACGCCTCATCAAATCCATCGTCGGCGGTGTCCTCGTCGGGTTTATCTGTGGCTTCGTCGGCGCGGGCGGCGGCATGATGCTGCTGTTCGTTTTGACGTCGTTTCTCGGCTATGAGATGCACATGGCGGTTGGCACCAGTGTGTTCATCATGGCGTTCACTGCGCTGACCGGTGGCATCAGCCACTTCGCCATCGGCGGCATGCCGGATGTCACATGCCTCGTTCTCTGCGTCGTTTTCACGCTCCTTTGGGCGAAGATTGCCGCCGCCATCGCAAACCGCGCCAGCGCCGTCACTCTGAACCGCGTCGTCGGCATAGTCATGATCCTCACCAGCATCGTGATCTTGCTTGTGAATTATGTGTTTTGATAAATAATCTCCTCCATAAAAACGAGACCTCCGAAGCACGCTTTGGCACTTCGGGGGTCTCGTCTGTTTAAGCTTTAATACTCATAATGATGCGCTTCTTTCAGCATCATGTCTTTCACCTTCATCAGGCGGATCTGGGTGGAGCGCTCGTTTTCGTCAAGCTTCATCGTAATGTACTTGATGTTCGTCTGCAGCTCCGGGATCATGACGTGCTCCAGCGCGTTGACGCGACGGCGTGTCTTTTCAATCTCTGCCGCCATCAACTGGCAGGATTTTTCCACTTCCGCCAGCTTCAGCATTTTCGGGAAGACCTCGGAAAGCGAAAGGATCGCGTCGTCAAGGTCGCCGGTTGTAAAAGCGAAGCCGTAGGAGTACATGTCGTTTTGGTCCGGTGTACGCGTCTTAAAGTCAAAATCCGGAATCTCCACGCTCATCACGTTCTGCGTGCCGGCGGAGATCGTCAGTTCCTGCTTCGGCGCAAGCAGCGCGGTGTTCAGCATTTCGTCCGGCATACCGGCGCGCGCCAGCATGAAGTTCTGGTTAGCGGAGACGAGCGCCGTCTCCACTTCTTCGCGCAGCGCTTTGTTTTCGCGCACCTTATCGAGGAACTGGCGCATCAGCTCGTCGCGCTTATCCTTCAGAAGCTTGTGCCCGCGCACGGCGGTGACGAGCTTCTTTTTCAGCCGCGTCAGCTCCATTCTGGTGGGGTTTACCTGGGTGCCTGCCACCGCGCATCACACCTTTCCGTAATACTGATCGAGGTACTTGTCGTCGATTCGCTTCAGTTCGCTTCTGGGCAGGATGGAAAGCAGCTTCCAACCGAGCTCCAGCGTGTCTTCAATGTCGCGGTTCGTGTTGTAGCCCTGCGAAACATACTCGTTTTCAAAGGCGTCCGCAAACTTCGCGTACAGCTTATCGATCTCCGTCAGCGCGGCTTCGCCGAGGATGACCATGAGCTCCTTTGCTTCTTTACCGCGTGCGTAGGCGGCAAACAGCTGGTTCATGGTGCTCGCGTGGTCGGCACGGGTCTTGCCCTCGCCGATGCCCTTATCCTTCAAACGGGACAGCGACGGCAGAACGTCGATCGGCGGCGCAATATTCTTGCGGTACAGCTCACGGCTCAGAATGATCTGCCCCTCGGTGATGTAGCCCGTAAGGTCCGGGATCGGGTGGGTCTTGTCGTCTTCCGGCATGGTTAAAATCGGGATCAATGTGATGGAACCCGTCTTGCCGTTCTGGCGGCCTGCGCGCTCGTACAGGGACGCTAAGTCCGTGTACATGTAGCCCGGGTAGCCGCGACGGCCCGGCACTTCCTTACGTGCGGCGGAGACCTCACGCAGCGCGTCCGCGTAGTTCGTAATATCCGTCATGATGACGAGAACATGGTAGTTCTTTTCAAAAGCGAGGTATTCCGCAGCAGTCAGCGCCATGCGGGGTGTTGCGATACGCTCAATGGCCGGGTCGTTTGCAAGGTTTACAAACATGACCGTGCGGTCGATGGCGCCCGTCTCGCGGAAGCTTTCGATGAAGAAGTTTGATTCCTCGAACGTGATACCCATAGCCGCAAACACAACGACGAACGGGTCGTTCGTGCCGCGCACCTTAGCCTGACGTGCGATCTGTGCGGCAAGCTGGGCATGGGGCAGACCGGAAGCGGAGAAGATCGGCAGCTTCTGGCCGCGCACCAGCGTGTTCAGACCGTCGATGGCCGAAACACCGGTCTGGATGAATTCCTGCGGGTAGTTGCGGGCGGCCGGGTTCATCGGCAGACCGTTGATGTCGTCGCGGCGGTCGGGCAAAATCTCCGGGCCGTCGTCAATGGGGCGGCCGAGGCCGTCGAAAATACGCCCCAGCATGTCTTCGCTTACGCCTAATTCCATCGTTCTGCCGAGGAAGCGCACGCGGCTGTTCGAAAGGTTGATGCCGGTGGAGCTTTCAAAAAGCTGCACCAGCGCGTTGCCCTCGTTAATTTCCAGCACCTTGCAGCGGCGCTTTTCACCGTTTGCAAGTTCAATTTCCGCCAGCTCGTCATACGTTACGTTTTCAACGCCCTTTACGAGCATCAGAGGACCTGCGACCTCCTGTATGGTTCTGTATTCCTTTGGCATCAGAAGTCCTCCTTGTTTTCAATGGCTTTGTCAATCTGCTGAGAGAGCTCTGCGCAGATCGCATCGTATTCCGCGGAGACCCGGTCGTTCGCCGTGTATTTAAAGCGGCCTATTTTTTCGCGAACAGGCAGCGCGATGAGGTCGTCGACCTTCGCGCCCTTGTCGAGCGCCGCAACGCACTGGTCGTAGAAGTGAACGACCAGCAGCATCATGTCGTGCTGCTTTTCAAGGCTTGTGTACGTGTCCGTCTCATGGAATGCGTTCTGGTGCAGGAAGTCTTCACGAATGGAGCGTGCAGCCTCCAGCTTCAAGCGGTCAGGCGCGGAAAGCGCGTCCATACCGACAAGCTTTACAATTTCCTCAAGCTCTGCTTCGTCCTGCAAAATGCGCATCAAACGCGCACGCAGATCCATCCAGTCCTCCGCCACGTTCGTGTTGAACCAGTTCGCCATCGTGTCCACATAAAGGGAGTAGGAGGTCAGCCAGTTCACGGCGGGGAAGTGGCGCTTATACGCAAGGTTTGCATCAAGACCCCAGAAGACCTTGACGATACGCAGCGTCGCCTGTGAGACCGGCTCCGAAATATCGCCGCCCGGAGGGGAAACGGCGCCGATAACGGAAAGCGCACCCTCGCGGCTGTCGCTGCCGAGCGTAATGACGCGGCCGGCACGCTCGTAGAACTGTGCCAGACGGCTGCCGAGGTACGCGGGGTAGCCTTCTTCGCCCGGCATCTCTTCCAGACGGCCGGACATTTCACGCAGTGCCTCCGCCCAGCGGGAGGTGGAGTCTGCCATGAGGGCTACGGAATAGCCCATGTCACGGAAATACTCCGCAATGGTGATGCCGGTGTAAATGGACGCCTCACGCGCCGCAACCGGCATATCGGATGTGTTTGCGATGAGCACGGTGCGCTTCATCAGCGAATACCCGGTTTTCGGGTCAACGAGCTCCGGGAACTCGTTCAAAACGTCGGTCATCTCGTTGCCGCGTTCGCCGCAGCCGATGTACACAACGATGTCGGCTTCTGCCCACTTTGCAAGCTGATGCTGCACAACGGTCTTTCCGCTGCCGAACGGACCCGGTACGGCCGCTACGCCGCCCTTTGCAATCGGGAACAGCGTATCGATAACGCGCTGGCCGGTGATGAGCGGCATATCCGGCGAAAGCTTTTTCTGGTACGGTCTGCCGCGGCGGACAGGCCACTTCTGCATCAGCGATACGTTCACACTGCTGCCGTTCGGCGTGTCAATGACCGCCACGGTGTCCGTTACGGTGTATTCACCGGCGGAAATGGAGCGGATTGTGCCGCGCACGCCTGCCGGTACCATAATCTTGTGCAGCACGATCTCGGTCTCCTGTACGGTGCCGAGAATGTCGCCGCCTTCTACTTCGTCGCCCACCTGTTTAAGGGGCGTGAAGCTCCATTTTACATCGCGCTTTAAGGAGGGAACCTCCACGCCGCGCTTTAAGTTGTTGCCCGTCATTTCCATAATGGCAGTCAGCGGGCGCTGAATACCGTCGTAAATGGAGCTGATAAGGCCCGGCCCGAGTTCAACGCTCATCGGCTCGCCGGTGGATTCCACAGGCGCACCCGGCCCGAGACCGGAGGTCTCCTCGTAAACCTGAATGGAGGCCTCGTCTCCGTGAATTTCTATGATCTCGCCGATCAGTCGCTGGTCGCTGACGCGCACAACGTCGAACATGTTCGCGTCGCGCATACCGCCTGCAACTACGAGCGGACCGGCTACTTTTTTGATTGTGCCTTGGCTCATGTGCTTAGTCACCCGTTTCGTTAATCGTTGTCGTTAAAGATAATATCGGAGCCGACTGCCTGCTCCACGGATTTTTTAACCATTTTAATGCCCATGCCCGTGTTGCCCGTAACGCCGGGAATCGGGATGATGGCGGGCAGCGGCTGCAGGCGGAAGTGGTCCAGCTCGTGCTCCAACTCGGCGGCAAGCGCTTCCGTAATGTAGATCACGGCGTATTCGCCCTCCGCTAAGCGGCGCAGCGTTTTGGAGCCCATCTCCGAATCCGTCACGGGAAAGACCTCCAGACCGAGCGCGGCAAAGCCGTAAATGCTGTCGCGGTCTCCGATGACTGCTGCTCTGTACATTTCGTTTCCCTCTTTCTTTACAGGTCTCTCAAACGTGCACGGATGCGCTCATCCGGCAGGTTGTTCTGCTTGCCGGAAATAATAATGCGCACGGTAGAAATCTCGTTTTGGCGCGCCGTAACATACCCGAGCAGCGGCGCCACCGTAAAGTAATCCTGGCGGCTGATTTCTTTTACAAGCGCTGTCTGGCGGTCGTCGCACCATTTTTCAAACGCGGAGAAGCCGTCCTTCAGCGCCTTTACGCCGTCAGCATAGTCCGTACGGGAAAGGTACGCGTAAAACGTGTCCGTGTCTTTCGACGCCGCGTCAATGAGCTCTTCCAGATCCAGCGTGTCGCACGGGGCGAGGCTTTCTTCCAAAAACGCACGGCTTTTGCCGGTGTGCAAAGCGCGTGCCGCGATTTTAATGTCCGCCGCCGCCACCTTAAACTCGGAAAACGCCGTAATCAGCGCGTTTTTGCTCTCTTTACCGGTCTTGTGGATCGCCGTGAGGCATGCGCGGTCTAAAATGATGTCGCACCGCTGACCGTCGCGCGTGGTAAGCAACGCGTCCGTCGCCTTTTTTGCGGCTTCCGCCATAAAGTCCGGCAGAAGGGAGAAGTCATTTTCTCTGACCGCCTGCTGCATTTTTTCCGGCTCTACGGTGCCGCCGGACATAAACACGTTGTGCGGCTCCGCGTTTGTGACGGTGCACTTCACCGCCGCTTTCATATTGTTGAAGTCTATGGGATACAGCAGTACGCTGAACGGCGTGAGGTCGGGCAGCAGCTCGTGCATGAGTGCCCACGTTTTCTCCTCCTCGGCGGCAAAAATCGCCTCGGCAGAGGTTTCACCGCCAGCGCCCCAGCCCTTATCGGCCAGTGCACGGAAGCACTCTGCCGGCGTTTTGCACGCCATCAGCCTGTCCAGATCCTGCTGCGTCAAAAGCGAAAGCTCCCGCGCTTTAATGCGCGCCACAGCATAGATGTATTCCTGTTCCATTCGTTAAACCACCTTTTCTGCCGGCGGCTCAGCGAAAGAGCATGCCGCCCGCAAGGTCCTGCAATGTGTCTCCGGCGGCCTCAAACAGCGAAGCGAACGTGCAGTTCACGTCGATGCCGCCGTAAACGAGCAGGAAACCGTCCGGGATATTGCACGGCGTGTTCGATACGGTGATGTTCGTCCCGGGCACAGCTGCTTTCAGCTGCGCCGAAAAATCCTGCGGCATGCGCGCAAGGTCTTTTTCGTTTAACTGCATTTCAGCATCGCCCGGCAGCGCGTTTTTCTGCGCAAGCTTTAAAAGCACGCTGAAGTATTCGTCATCCGGCAGATCGTGCAACTCTTTCTGTGCCGCCGCGATTACATCGCGAATGGCGTTCTGCTTTGCGGCAAGCACGGTGCGGCGGCGTGTGAATTCCGCGGTTGAAGCCGCACGGGCTTTAATGTCCGCGCCGACTTTTTCACTGTCCGCAAGCAGGACATTTGCTTTCTGCTCTGCCTCGGCGGCAGCGTCCGCAAGCGTCTTTTTTGCTTCTTCTTCCGCAGCGGCAACCTGTTCCGCCGCTTTCGCTTCGGCATCCGCAAGGATCTGTTCTATAATTCTGTCCAGTCCTGTTGCCATGGATCGATCCTCTTCCTTTCTTTTTTGGATTTTTGGGAGTGGATCATCAGATGGCGATGCCGCCGATGTTTGCAACAGCCAGCAGGGAAACGAGCAGAGCCAGAACCGCGTAGGTCTCAACCATGGCCGGGAAGATCATGGCTTTACCGAACTGATCCGGGCGCTTTGCAACGAGTGCGATGGAAGAAACGGCTGCCTTTGCCTGCTGCTTTGCGGAGATGAGACCGATCACGGCCATCGGCATGCAGGCTGCAAGATAGAGAAGGCCCTTTGCAAAGGAGATGTCTGCGCTGCCGCCCAGAACACCGATGTTCGTCAGCGTGAGGAAGGCGATGAGCAGGCCGTAGATGCCCTGCGTACCCGGCAGAAGCTGAAGAATAAGGACTTTACCGAACAGCGGGGGATTTTCCGAAACGACGCCTGCGGCTGCCTGACCGGTCATGCCTACGCCGATGGCGGAACCGATGCCGCCGAGAAGTGCTGCCAGAACTGCGCCGACAAGCGCGAGAACGATGCCGAGAGAGTTGATATCGAACTTATCCATGTTATTTTTCCTCCGTAATTTTGAAATATTTGGTTTTGGTGGTGAACGGTGCGAATTTGCGTCCGCCGCCCTCAAAGAATTTGCCGAAGAACTCAACAAACTGTAAGCGGTTCGTGTGCACATACGCGCCGAGCACATTGATGCCGATATTCAGCGTGTGTCCCACTACAAAGGCGAAAATAAAGATAATCACGCCGAGCGGGTTGTTGCCGGGCATGGCGCCCATCTGATTGAAGACCGAAGCGATAACGCCGGTTGCAAGGCCGAGAGCCAAAAGTCTCGAGTAAGAGAGAATATCGCTTAAATAGCTCGAAACACCGTACAGCCCGTAAAGACCTTTTAAGAAGCGCTTGCCGATGCTCTTGGAGCTGCGGCCCGAAGTGAGCACAATGCCTACCGCGCCGATGCCTGCCGCAATAATGCCCGCGGTGCCCACCGATGCCGGCAGCGTAAAGGAAAGCGCCACCATGTCGGCGAACATCTGCATGGAAAGCAGATAAATAATCGCGCCGCCGACGAGCAGATACCAGAACACAACGTCATAGATCGCGTCCAGCCACTTGCCCTGTTTTGCAAGCTGGTAGAACTGTGCGCCGAGGCCGGCGAACAGGTGGATGATGCCGACGAGGAACGAGAACAGCAACAGCCGCATCGGTTCATCGACCGGCGTGAACCACAAGGGTGGTATCACGATATCGGTGTTGAAGAATGCCTTTGCGATAACGGTGATCGCGTCACCGAAGAAGCTGCCGAACAAAATGCCCCAGAATATCGTGGAAATACCGCAATAGAGGAACATCGTCAGCGTCTTGCGCAGACCTTCTTCCATGTTTTTGAACTTGTGTAAGATGATGCCGCAGCCAAGGACCATCACAAGTCCGTAGCCCGCATCGGAAAGCATCATGCCGAAGAGAAAGTAATAGAAGACCGCCATGATGCCGCTTGGGTCGATTTCATGCTTGCCCGGCATGCTGTAGCTTTCCAGTACGCCCTCGACCGGGGCAGCAAACTTGTTGTTTTTGAGCTTCACGGGTACATCGTCCGCGTCACTCGGGTCGCACAGCTCCACGTAGGCTTCCTGCGTGGTCGTGAGCTCCGTCTTAAGCGCCTCGGCGTTTTCTGCCGGAATGTATCCCGTAATGAGAAACACGTGCGGGCTCTGCCATAAGCGGCCCAAAACATCGTATTTCTCGGTGCGCATCGTAAAGTAATCGATGGTGTAAAGCAGGTCTTCGCGTCGGTTTTTATGTGTGCGAATTTCCGCTTCGTTTTCATCGATCTCTTTTTGCAGCGCCGCAATGCGTCCGTTCAGGATGTCCACGCGCTCTGCAGGCGGCACCTTGCTCGGCTCCGCCGGATACGTAAACCCGATGGAACGCAGGTAGGTTTCAAGCTTTAATCCCTGCGAGATGTGGCACATCAAAAACGCGCATGTCTGCTGCGGGGAAGCGCTCAAAATCTCTACGACCACACCGTCCACGTCCGGCGCGCCTTCGGCGATTTTCGCCCGCAGCGTTTCTTCCGTATATTCCACCGGGAACGACCCCGTGAACACGGAGGTTGTCGGCGTGCTGATGGTGCGCATGGAAATATCCAGCTTCATCCACGGCTCCAGCGCACGGATTTGTGTCTGCAAGCGGAGAATTTCCGCGCGGTTGTCCGCACACTTTTTCCACAGCGTGTTGATGCGCGAGGCAATTTTTAAAAGCTCGCCCGCACCGTCAGCCGTTTCCTGATATTTGGAAAGCGGTATCGCGTCGCGTCCGTTCAGAGACGCGAAGAGGCTTTTTTCGGGCGGCTCCAGTTTATCGAGCGCGTCTAACGCCGATTGCAGCGCGGCTGCATTGTTTTCAAATCTTGATTTTGCCGGGACGGTATCCATCTTGGCAAAAACCGTTTCGTCCGCTTTGCGGTCATCGATTTCCACGACGCCGCGCCGCTGGATCAGTTCCAGGATCTGTTTACGACGGTTCTTGAGCGCATAAATGCTGATGCGCTTCATAGGCATTACCGCCATAGGGGGATCCCCTCCTTTCGTGTTGGCGCCGCGTCAGCCGGTGATGGCCTCGCGGATAGCGCGGATTACGTTCGCGCTGTTTTGCTGCGCTTTTTTGCGGATATCCTCCGCCAGTGCGGCAGTTTCCTGCTGCGCTGTGCGTTGTTCGGCCGCAGCGGCCGTCTCTGCGCTTTGTTTTGCGGCTGCAAGGTCCGCTTTTGCTTTCTGCATGCGCTCCGTCTTCAGCTTGTCCGCCTTTTGTGCGGCGTCCTGCCGAATGGCGGCGCAGCGTGCAGCGGCCGTGTCCAGAATGCCGGCGGCCTTCTGCTCCGCATCCTTTACGGCGTCCAGAGCTTCTTTTGCCAAAAAATCACCTCCTGCTTCATTATTTTCAAAGAGCGGCGGCAAAAGGGGTAAAGTTCCGCTTTTTGCGCCGTAGGTCATAACATAATACGCCTCCATTATAATATTATTTGCGGAATTTTACAAGAGATTTTACGGGAGTTTTCTCGAAAAAGTGCTTTCATATCGATAATAAAATAGACGTTTTGACGAATTCGTCTGCCTTTTAATATTCCGTCCATAAATGAATCTTTTTCTTTGTGTAACCCGCACGTTCTCTTACAAGTTTCTTACAAAAATTCACATTCTGTTTATGATTTTTTTTGAATCCGTGTTATAATAGAAATAATCACTTAATATGGATAACGGGCCGGTGCGGCCCGCGAACTTACAGGAGGCAGTCAAAATGAAAGCAAAGTCCCTTCACTTTTCCAAGAGCGGCAACGTACAGCCGATCGCATCCGAAATCGGCAGAGTTATGCAGTGCGTATGTGACCAGATCCCCCCGGCATACCCGTGCGAGGGCGAGAAGGTCGTTTTTATCGGCGTTGAAATGAACGGCAAGCTCCCGGGCGCAGTCGATCACTTCTGCAAGGATCTCAACCCCACCAGAGCAAAGGGTGTCGCATTCTACGTTCTGAACAGCAACGGTAACACGGACGGTCTTTCTTCCATCATCGATACGATGAAGAAGAACGGCGTCGAGACCTACGGTGAGCCTCTGGGCATTGCTGTCAAGGGCGGCCTCTTCAAGAAGGGCATGCCGACCGACGCAGACACCAAGAAGGTTCTCGAGTGGGCAGACAAAATTGCAAAGATGTAATTTCTTTGATAAAACAGCCTTTATAATTTTTCATAAAAAAAGGATGGCGCATGCTGTCCTTTTTTCTGTTTTTACGGGATATACAAACCCCGCTTGCGGTGGTAAACTGTATGAGAAATCTTTGAATGTTATTTTTCCCGTAAAGGTGTGAAATTTTCAGTATGACAAAAGAAATGACGAGCGGTTCGCCCATGAAGCTTATCCTCGGGTTCTCCATCCCGCTGCTTTTCGGCAATCTGTTCCAGCAGTTCTATTCCATGGTCGATACCATGATCGTCGGGCGCGTGCTTGGCACGGGGCCGCTTGCAGCCGTTGGCTCCACCGGATCCATCACGTTCCTCATCATCGGCTTCTGCCTTGGCCTTTGCAGCGGCTTTGCCATCCCGGTGGCGCAGCGCTTCGGCAGCAGGGATTATAAAGAGCTTCGCCGCTTCATCGGCAACGCCGTATGGCTGTGCGTCGGCTTCGGCATCGTCTTAACGGTGCTCACGGTCATTTTCTGCCGCAATATCTTAGAGCTCATGGGCACGCCGGCGGATATCATCGACGACGCTTACGCGTACCTTGTTGTCATTTTTGCCGGTATCCCCGCAACGTTCCTCTATAATATGCTTGCCGGCATCCAGCGCGCTATCGGCGACAGCCGCACGCCGGTTGTCATCCTCGTCATCGCGTCCATCATCAATATTGTGCTCGATATCGTCCTCGTTGTTTTCATCCCCATGGGCGTCGCAGGCGCGGCGGTCGCAACGGTCGCTTCACAGCTCATCGGCGGCGTTGTATGTCTCCTCTATGTGAGCAAGCATTATGAAGTCCTCAAAATGACCCGCGAGGATTTCAAAATCAACGTGCCGTGCATCAAGCGCCTTTTAAGCATGGGTCTGCCCATGGCATTGCAGACATCCATAACAGCTATTGGCAGCGTTATTTTACAGGCATCCGTTAACTCCCTCGGCTCTACGGTCGTCGCCAGCATCACAGCGGGCAGCAGGCTCTATATGTTCTTCGCCTGCGCTTATGATGCCATGGGCGTCACCATGTCTACATACAGCGGGCAGAACATCGGTGCGCGTAAAATTGACCGTATTGGGCAAGGAGTCAAAGCCTGCAACATCGTCGGCATCATCTATTCCGTCCTGGCACTGCTCATCATCGTGTTCCTCGGCAAATGGATGCTTCTTCTGTTTGTCGATGCCGGTGAGACCGCCATTATCAATTCTGCCTATTGGTATCTTGTGTGCAGTGGCCTTTTTATGATCCCGCTGACATTCGTCAATGTGCTGCGCCTTACCATTCAGGGCATGGGGTACAGCCGCCTCGCGCTCTTTGCCGGTGTGTTCGAGATGATCGCCCGCGGCGGCGTGGGTCTGTTCCTCGTGCCGCTGTTCGGCTTCAACGCCGCCTGCTTCTCCGGCCCGATCGCATGGATCTTAGCCGATAGCTTCCTCATTCCCATGTATTACCACGTCATCCACCGTGCAAAACGCGGCGAGGGTATTTACTAAACAAAACCAAAACCGTCCTGCACGAACAAAATATACAGCACGAAGAGCTTTTAGTCTGCTACCCGGAGCATTGGTCCCGGCTCGTCAAAGCCATTATCGATTGAATTCCAAAGCAGCTGTTTTCGCCAAGCTTAAAATCCCGTTCACCGAAAGTGAACGGGATTTTAAGCTTCCTGTTATTACGCGTTCTCTTTAAGCCACTCCACCGCACAATGCGCCATGCACGCCGCGCCGATGGGGAGGACGCCCTCGTTGAAGACGACCTTCGGGTTGTGCGCGGTGTACTGTCCGCGCTCGTCCATGTAGCCCGCGCCAAGGTACATCATTGCGCTCGGCACACGTTCGGCCACAAGGGCAAAGTCCTCGGAACCTGTCGCCGAAATGCCGCCGTACGGCGTAAAGTTCGGAATGTTCAGCGCGCTCATGTAGCGCAGCATGTCGTCCGTCACCGATTTGTCGCACACGAGCGGGCACACTTCGGAAAGCGTCTGAATCTCCACTGTCGCGTTATACACGGCAGCCGTGCGCTCCGCCGTCTCGCGCATGCGGCGTACAAGCAGTGCGCGGGCCTTTTTGTCGTTCGTGCGGATGGTGCCGCGCAGCACGGCCGTGTCCGGGATGATGTTCGCGGCGGTTCCGGCTATAAACTGCCCGATTGTCAAAACGCACGTCTTTGTCGGGTCGCTTTCGCGCGCGATGAGCTCCTGCAAGGCGAGATGAATGTGCACGCCTACGTTGATGGGGTCAATGGCAAGGTTCGGGTTCGCACCGTGCGAGCCGCGCCCGTGAACCGTAATCTCAAATCCGTCTACGGAAGCCATCATCACGCCCGAGTCGTTATACATCACAAAGCCCACGGGCGATTTACCTGCCGCCACGTGGTACGCGAGCGCCGCATCGACCGGCGGATTTTCAAGCAATCCGTTTTCCAGCATATCGCGCGCGCCTTCGAATGTCTCCTCCGCGGGCTGGAACATCAATTTCACCGTGCCGCAAAGCGCGTCTTCGTTTTCTTTCAGCATTTTCGCCGCCGTCAGCAGCATCGCCGTGTGCATATCGTGTCCGCAGGCATGAGCCGTTTCGCCGGTGGGGCAGGCAAACGGCTCGCCGCTCTCCTCCGGCATCGGCAGCGCATCCATGTCGGCGCGCAGCAAAAGCGTTTTGCCGGGCTTGCCGAGTGTCGCTGTCACGCCATGTCCGCATTCTGTCGGCTTTAGGCCGTATTCGCGCAGCTTTTCCATCACAAACGCCTTTGTGTTCGGTAGGTTCAACCCCACCTCGGCATTCTGATGAATACGCCTGCGGTTTTGGGTGATCTCGTCTTTCAGTTCCTGTGCCCGTTTCCAAAAGTCCATAGTCTCGTCCCCTTTTAAAAAATTTTGTAAGCAAAAAGGCAGCATGAAGCAACACCCATGCTGCCTTTATTTTATGATTTACTCAGCGGAAGATTCAGAAGAAGTCTCACTCGTTTCGGAAGATTCCGCACTGCTCTCCTCGGAAGAAGCGCTTTCGTCGCTGCTTTCGGAAGCGACGGAAGACGTGCCGTTCTTCTTGGTATCCGCAAACATGGAGGGCTTGTAGCGGTTCAGTACCTTCTGGTTCCATTCCACGCCCTCAAAGCTCTGTGCAGCCGCGCTGACAGCATCGGCGTATTCGGTGTTCTTCAGCTCAAGCAAAAGCTGCGAGCGGTTGTCACTGCTCTCCAGCAGCGTGTCTTCGTCGTCCTTGATCGGCAGACGGTGCAGAACGATCATGTACTTTGTCGATTCCACGACCTCCACGTCGCCTTCGTTCATCTCCTTAATCGCAGAGATGAACGCGTCCGGCATGTAGCTTGACTGCATACCGTTTTCGTCCTTGATGCCGGTCTGGTAGGTGGAGTCCTGCTGTACTTTGAGCGCATAGTCCGTTGCGGCGTCGTTTACGGTCATTGCACCGGATTCGATCTTCGTCTTGTATTTTTCCAGTGTCTCCTTGAGGTCAGCCTTTTCCTCGTCGGTCAGGTCAACAGATTTATTGTCATCATCCGTCTTCGTCAGCGGCGCAGAGAAATACTCGTAGTCGTAGTAATCGTCCTCAATGTGCTGGCGCAGCTCGCTTTCCGGCACTTCGTTTTCGCCGCCTTCGCCGTACAGCGCGTTGAAGACCTTGAGGTACATTCTGTTATACTGGGAATACGCAATGTCAAAGGAGGTTTTTGCGATGCCGAACTTTTCAAAGCTCGTGCCGAAGTAGTTCCAGTAGCTCTCGGTGGTCTGGAGGCATGTGCTGTAATCCTCGTCGGTCATTTCAAGGCCCAGACGCTTCATTTCGTTCTGAATATAGAAATACTGGTTCACATACTCGTCCGCGCGGTTTTTGATCCACGTCTCGGCCGGCGTGCCGTCGATTTCGGACTTCAAAACCTCGTCTTCGGTAGAGACCTTGGAAGCCGCTTCGTTGTACGCAATGGAGAGGTAGTAAATGTATGCGCCGGCAGGCAGCTCGGTGTCGTCGTACTTTGCGGACCAGTTCAGATCCTCATCGTAGCAGCCCGCAAGGCTGAAGCACATGGCAACGGCCAAAAGCAGCGCCACGGTAATCTTTGCGATTCTTTTCATGGTGTTTGTTCCGTACCTTTCTTAAATATTGCGGACAAAATGTCCACAAAGGTTTGCTGTTGTTCATTATACCGCCGATACGGCAAAATGTCCAGTTATTTTGTAGCGGGTTTCGGCGCTTTCGCGTCCTCATCGCCGCAGAGAACTTTCAAAACGTCCTCCAAAACGGTGAGCGGTGCCTTGCCGCCCAGCGCCACGCTGATGTACGGGCGGCTGCCGGCGGAGAGCATCACCTTGTTCGGCATGCCCTGAATGAGGCGCTTCACGCGCTCCATGTCAAACTTATCTTTGTAGAGCAGAAGCGCGTTTGCCTGCTGCTTGACTTCCGTAATGCCAAGCTGTGTCGCGCGGTTGCGCAGCAAAGCAATGTCGATAAGCCCATAAACGCTTTCGGGCGGCTCGCCGAAGCGGTCAATGAGCTCATCCACAACATCGCTCGAATCCTCATACGTTTTAATGTCTGCAATGCGGCGGTAAACGTCCAAACGCAGCGCGGTGGAATCGATGTAGCTTTCCGGGATATGCGCCTGCACCTGCATGTCCACGGTGCATTCCTCCACGGGGTTCTCGGGCGCTTCGCCTTTCATCATGGCTACGGCTTCGTTTAAGAGCTTCAAGTACATGTCATAGCCCACGCTTTCCATGTGCCCGTGCTGCTCGCCACCGAGGATATTGCCTGCGCCGCGAATCTCGAGGTCGCGCATCGCAATCTTAAAGCCGGAGCCGAACTCCGTAAATTCGCGTATCGCCGCCAAACGCTTCTGCGAAATCTCACTCAAAACCTTGCCGCGTGTAAACGTAAAGTACGCGTAAGCGCGGCGGGTGCTGCGGCCCACGCGTCCGCGCAGCTGGTGCAGCTGCGAAAGTCCCATGCGGTCGGCGTTGTCGATGATCAGGGTGTTCGCGTTTGGCACGTCCACGCCCGTCTCAATGATCGTCGTGCAGACGAGCACGTCAATTTCATGCTCCATCAAACGCCGCCAGACTTCGGAGAGCTCTTGCTCGCTCATTTTGCCGTGGCCGATGCCGATCCTCGCCTCCGGCACGCGCTCGCGAATACCCGCCGCCACGCGCTCGATCGATGCTACGTCGTTGTGCAGGTAATACACCTGCCCGCCGCGGCGCAGTTCTTTTTTGATGGCGTCGGAGATGACGCCCGGGTCATATTCCATCACGTATGTCTGCACCGGGTGACGGTCGTGCGGCGCTTCTTCAATGACGGACATATCGCGTATACCGGAAAGCGCCATGTTCAAAGTGCGCGGGATCGGCGTTGCGGAAAGCGTCAGAATATCGGCAGATTTACACACGTCTTTCAGCCGTTCTTTCTGCTGCACGCCGAAGCGCTGCTCCTCGTCGATGATGACAAGGCCGAGGTCTTTAAACTGCACGTCTTTCGAGACCAGCCGGTGTGTTCCGACGATGAGGTCAATGCTGCCGCGTCTCAGCTTTCTCAGAATTTCGTCCTGCTGACGCGGCGTGCGGAAGCGGGAGAGCAGCTCCACATCCACGGGGAAGCCCTCCATACGCTTTAAAACGGTCTGGTAGTGCTGCCATGCCAAAATCGTCGTCGGCACCAAGATGGCGCACTGCTTGCCGGCGGTGATGCACTTAAACGCCGCGCGCAAGGCAACCTCCGTCTTGCCGAAGCCCACATCGCCGCACAGCAGTCTGTCCATCGGCGCTTCACGCTCCATGTCGTTTTTAATCTCGTTGATGCAGCGCAGCTGGTCGTCCGTTTCGTTGTATTCAAAGTGCGCCTCAAAATCGTGCTGCCATTCGTTGTCTTCGGGGAACGCAAAGCCCTTCTGTTTCATGCGTTGGGCGTATAAAACAATAAGCTCCTTTGCGATGTCCTTTACGGCGGCGCGTACGCGCGCTTTCGATTTCTGCCATTCCGTGCCGCCAAGGCGGTGCAGCTTTACGCCGGAGTCCTCACGCGGACCGATATATTTCGCAACTAAATCGAGCTGTGTCACCGGCACATATAAGGTGTCGTTTTTTGCGTACCGCAGCTTGATGTAGTCCTTCGTGATGCCCTGCATGTCGATTTTGTGGATGCCCTCAAAAATGCCGATGCCGTGCGTTGCGTGCACTACATAATCGCCGGGGGTCAGCTCGGCAAGGCTGTAAACGGCCTTGCTGTTTTTGTCCTTTTTTTTCGCTTTCGGCTGGCTGCCCGCGCTCATGCGCCCGTGCGTGATGAGCGTAAATTTCGCGTTCGGGTATTCAAAGCCTGCGGAAAGCGTACCCGCCACAACGGCTACCGTGCCCGGCGTGATGGCGGAAAGGCTCTCAAAATAGCCCGCAGGCAGCCCGGCGGCCTTTAAATCTGCCGCCACATTCATCGCGGCGCGCTCCGTGCCGGCTAAAACGGCACAGGCATGCCGGTTGTGCAGCGCAGCCGTCAGGTCTTCGGCCAAAAGCTGCGTGCTGCCGCCCCAAACGGAAAGCTGCCGCACCGTCATGTTCACAAGCGCCTTTGTCGGCGTGTCGTAAGAGCCGCGTGCAAACGCGTCCATATAAACGCTCGCCGTGTCCTCCGCACGCTTTAAGGCGTATTCATACGTCTCGGTATACATGTCAAGCCCGCGGCACAGCACGCCCTCCGCGAGCAATCCGCGTACGTCCTCGCCCCACTGCCACAGCGTCGTGCGCATGCGTTCCTTTAGTTTCGAGCCTTCGGAGAACACCAGCAGCGCATCCGTGTCAAAATAATCGAACAGCGTTGCGACTGTCTCGTAAACGAATGTGTAATATTTGTCCATGCACCCAATGTGCAGGTCGTTTTTCAGTTTATCCGCCTCACGCAGCAGCACTTCCTTTGCGGCAGGCGCCGCCTTGCCGCGCAGCGTTTTTGCGTGTGCCTCGAGTTTCTTTGCAAGGATACTCATGCTGTCCGGCACGACCTCCACGGCAGGGGAGATGGTCACCTCCGTGATCTGGTCGGTGCGGCGCTGCGTCTCCGCGTCAAAATACGAGATGGTGTCGATCTCGTCGCCCCAGAATTCCACACGCACCGGTGCTTTTCCGCCGGGGGAGTAGAAGTCCACAATGCCGCCGCGGCGCGCAAACTGACCCGTGCCGTCAATCTGATCGGCGCGCACATAGCCACAGCGCACCAGCGCCCGCACAATCTCATCCACCGAAATTTCCTGTCCGGCAGAAAGTTTCACCGTGCGCTCTTTCAGCTTTTTCGGCGGCAGAACATACTGTAATGCCGCGTCGATCGTCGTCACAATGCAGGTGCACTGCCCGGTTTGCAGCAGCGTCAGTGCTTCGATGCGCTGGCGCTCATATTCATGCGAGCTGCCCTCCGTGTCGCGCAGGCTGAAATCGCGCAGGGGGTAAAACGCAGAAGTCACGCCCATCGCGTTCAGGTCTTCCAGCATACGCGTCGCTTCCGCTTCGTCGCCCGCAATAAACAGCGCTTTTTTCGACATGGCAGAAAGCAGCGTGTGCAGAATATTTGCTTTGTGAATGGAAGCCAAACCCGTCACGGCCACCGGCGTCTTGCGCTGCCGCACAGCGTTTTCGATCGCGCGGTATTCCGGCACGCGCCCGAGCGCGTCATTCAAAAAATTCATCCGCATAGTAGTGTTCCTTTCGGGGAGCCGCTCAGGAATTATAGCGGTTCATCGCCTTGTCCGGCGCGCCGGAGAGGAGCAGCTCCACGGCGTCCGTTACGTTTTCGGAAACGGTTTTTAGCGTTTTCATCTCGTCATTTGTAAAGCGGGAGAGTACCCAGTCCGCAAGGTCCCAGCCTTCGGGCTTGCTGCCTACACCGATCTTCATGCGCGGGAACAGGTCGCTGCCGCTCAGATAAATGATATTCTTCATGCCGTTGTGCCCGCCTGCACTGCCCTTTAAGCGGATGCGCGTGCGCCCAACGTCAAGCGAAATGTCGTCGAATACAATCAGCGTGCGCTCCGGCGGAATATGAAAGAAGTTCATCGCCTCCGTTACGGACTGTCCGCTCAAATTCATAAAGGTGGAGGGCTTTAAAAGCACGGCGCTCTGTCCCGCAATGGTGCCCTTGCCGTAAAGGCCCTTGAATTTCACGCGGCGCACCTCAATGTTAAAGTGCTCCGCGATGGCGTCCAGCATTAAAAAGCCGGCGTTGTGGCGTGTCATCTCATATTTCGGGCCCGGGTTGCCGAGTCCCACGACCAGCCAGTCCGCGCCGCCCGAAGTTTGATCGTTTTTAGAAAAAAGCTTCATGGAATGTTCCTTTTTACATCAATGTTTTTGTCTTCTTTTTCGCACCGCCCGTTTTCGGGGATGCCGAAAGGCACGCAGAAGCCGCACAGCCGCCGAAAGGGGGAGACCCTTCGCCGCTGCGCTTTTCTCTGCGTGTGTGTGTTTGCGGGCATGCCCGCTTTTCAAATATATTATATTATGCCACCCACAAAAGGGTTTTGCAAGCCTATTTTGTCCGAAAACGCGGGAAAACCCGCCTTAAAAAATCGTTTTGCGGCGCAAAAATCTGTCTAAAAGAAAAATTCTGCGAAAAATTTCCGAAAACAGACGATTTCTCGAAAAAAGGTATGGAAATTCGCAAATATATTTGGTATAATAGAGTGCGGCGAAACAGTGAATAAGTTTTTTATGCCTTTTTCGCCGGAAAAATCAGTTAATACTCGGTTTAACCGTGTAAATTTTCAAGGAGGTAGTTTCCAATGAGCAAAAAGTATGTCTATTTGTTCACAGAAGGCAACGCGAGCATGCGCGAGCTTCTCGGCGGTAAGGGCGCAAACCTTGCTGAGATGACGAACCTCGGCCTGCCCGTTCCGCAGGGCTTCACCATTTCCACCGAAGCCTGCACCCAGTATTACGAAGACGGCCGCCGCATCAACGATGAGATCCAGGCTGAAATTATGGAGTACATTGAAAAGATGGAGCAGATCACCGGCAAGAAGTTCGGCGATCAAGAGAACCCGCTTCTCGTTTCCGTCCGTTCCGGTGCACGCGCATCCATGCCTGGCATGATGGATACCATCCTCAACCTCGGCCTCAACGAGGACGTTGTTGAAGTTATGGCTAAGAAGTCCGGCAACCCGCGCTGGGCTTATGACTGCTACAGAAGATTTATCCAGATGTATTCCGACGTCGTTATGGAAGTCGGCAAGAAGTACTTCGAGCAGCTCATCGACGCGATGAAGGCTAAGAAGGGCGTAACGCAGGACGTTGAGCTGACCGCTGACGACCTGAAGGAGCTCGCAAATCAGTTTAAGGCTGAGTATAAGGAAAAGATCGGCGAGGACTTCCCGTACGATCCGAAGGAACAGCTCATGGGCGCTATCAAGGCTGTTTTCCGTTCCTGGGACAACCCGCGTGCAAACGTCTACCGCCGCGACAACGATATCCCGTATTCCTGGGGTACCGCTGTTAACGTGCAGATGATGGCATTCGGCAACATGGGCGAGACCTCCGGCACCGGCGTTGCGTTTACCCGTAACCCGTCCACCGGCGAAAAGGTTCTCACCGGTGAGTTCCTCATGAACGCACAGGGCGAAGACGTTGTTGCAGGTGTTCGCACCCCGCAGCACATCGACCAGCTCAAGGAAGTCATGCCGGAAGTTTACGAGCAGTTCGTAGGCATCTGCAACACCCTTGAAAATCATTACAGAGACATGCAGGACATGGAGTTCACCATCGAGGACAAGCACCTCTACATGCTCCAGACCCGTAACGGCAAGAGAACGCCGGCTGCTGCTCTGAAGATCGCTTGCGACCTCATCGACGAAGGCATGATCGACGAGAAGCAGGCTGTTCTCATGATCGAGCCGAGAAACCTCGACGCTCTGCTGCACCCGCAGTTCGACGTTAAGGCTCTTAAGGCTGCTACCCCGGTCGCTAAGGCTCTGGCTGCATCTCCTGGTGCTGCTTGCGGCAAGATCGTCTTCACCGCTGAAGATGCAAAGGTTTGGAACGAGAAGGGCGAAAAGGTCGTCCTCGTTCGCCTTGAGACCTCCCCGGAGGACATCGAAGGCATGAAGGCTGCACAGGGCATCCTCACCGTTCGCGGCGGCATGACCTCCCACGCAGCTGTTGTTGCGCGTGGCATGGGCACCTGCTGTGTTTCCGGCTGCTCCGCTATCACCATGGATGAAGAGAACAAGAAGTTCGAGCTCGCTGGTAAGACCTACCACGAGGGCGACTGCATCTCCATCGATGGTTCCACCGGCAACATCTATGACGGCCTCATCCCGACCGTTCCGGCTTCCGTCGATTCCGGCGACTTCGGCCGCATTATGGGTCTCGCGGACAAGTTCCGTCAGATGAAGGTTCGTACGAATGCCGATACCCCGCAGAACGCTATCGATGCAAAGCGCCTCGGCGCAGAAGGCATCGGCCTCTGCCGTACCGAGCACATGTTCTTCGATCCGGACAGAATCGCAGCTATCCGTGAGATGATCTGCTCTGACACCGTCGAAGGCAGAAAAGCTGCCCTTGCTAAGCTCGAGCCGATGCAGCAGGGCGACTTTGAGAAGCTCTACGAGACTATGGAAGGCGAGCCGGTTAACATCCGTTTCCTCGATCCGCCGCTGCATGAGTTTGTTCCGACCGAAGAAGCTGACATCGAGCTGCTGGCTAAGTCCACCGGCAAGACTGTCGAGCAGGTTAAGGCAATCATCTCCGGCCTCCACGAGTTCAACCCGATGATGGGTCACCGTGGTTGCCGTCTGGCTGTCACCTATCCGGAAATCGCAGAGATGCAGACCTCCGCAGTTATCAAGGCTGCGCTGAATGTCTCCGCTAAGCACCCGGATTGGAACATCGTTCCGGAAATCATGATCCCGCTCGTTGGCGAAGTCAAGGAGCTGGCATACGTTAAGGGCGTTGTCACTGCAACGGCTGATAAGCTCATCGCAGAGGCAGGCTCTTCCATGACCTACAAGGTCGGCACCATGATCGAGATCCCGAGAGCTGCTCTGACGGCTGACGAGATCGCGAAGGAAGCAGAGTACTTCTCCTTCGGTACGAACGACCTTACTCAGATGACCTTCGGCTTCAGCCGTGACGACGCAGGCAAGTTCCTCGGCGCTTACTATGATAAGAAGATCTACGAGAACGATCCGTTCGCAAAGCTCGACCAGGTCGGCGTAGGCAAGCTTGTTAAGATGGCTTGCGAGCTCGGTAAGTCCACCCGCCCGGACATCAAGCTTGGTATCTGCGGCGAGCACGGCGGCGACCCGACTTCCGTCGAGTTCTGCCACAACGTTGGCCTCACCTACGTTTCCTGCTCTCCGTTCCGTGTACCGATCGCTCGTCTTGCTGCGGCGCAGGCTGCCATCCGCAATCCGCGCCAGTAAAAAGTTGACGCAGTAGCGTAGGCAAAACAACCGATATAAATACGGTCACACAGTCCTTTTGGATTGTGTGACCGTTATTTTTTTGCCCATTTTCAGCTGAACACACCGTAAATCAAGCCGCTGGTTTTACTATGAATCAGCATCTTCCTTGATTTCCTCATCGGTGAACATAAAACTTCTTACTTATCCTCTTTCTCTTAATCTTCCGGTCTATCGCAGAGTTCACCACTCTGCGATATTTTCGAGCCACGGTTTGTAAGACCACGGTTCTTTTGGTTTGAAAAACGCGTCATCACAGCCGTAAATCATTATATAAAAACCGCACATTCCCTGTCGAATGTGCGGAATATAAAGACAGCCCTGGTGCGTTCTGAAATGACCCCAAAAAGTCTGGAAAGGGAGACACCGGAGAAATTCGGTGTTTTCCGCATTTTGTGGGAAAATTGTGTAAAGTTTTCTTTACTTCTCTGAGTTAAAGTAGTATACTAATACGTATATATTCGAAAAGTGCGGCAGTTTGGCTTTTGGGGTATAGCAGGTATTTTACGGAGGAGTGTATAGGACTATGGAGAAAAAAACAAGCAATTTTTCCGGACAGCTCGGCTTTGTGCTGGCGGCGGCCGGCAGCGCGGTGGGCGTGGGCAATTTGTGGCGCTTTCCGTACCTTGCGGCAAAGGACGGCGGCGGACTGTTCCTCATCATTTATCTGGTGTTGGTGCTGACGTTCGGCTTTACGCTGCTGACTTCCGACATTGCGATTGGCAGAAAGACGCAGAAAAGTGCCATCGGCGCATATGAGGAGATGCACCCGAAGTGGAAGTTCCTTGGTGTGCTGACGTTTTTGGTTCCGGTGCTCATCATGACGTATTACGCGGTCATCGGCGGCTGGATCACGAAGTACGCGTGCGTGTATCTGACGGGGCAGGCTTCGAGCGCGGCGCAGGACGACTACTTTACGTCGTTTATCACGTCGCCGGTGTCGCCTGTGGTGTTCGGCCTGCTGTTTATGGCGGTGACAGCTTTCATTGTGTATAAGGGCGTTGAGGGCGGCATTGAGAAGGTATCGAAATTCATGATGCCGGTGCTGCTGGTTCTTGTTGTTATTATTGCGATTTACTCTCTGACGTTAAAGCACGAGGACGCGGACGGCAACGTGCGCACGGGTTTACAGGGCTTCCTCTACTACATCACCCCGCACTTTGAGGGGCTGACCGTGGAGCGCTTTTTGCAGATTTTGCTCGATGCAATGAGCCAGCTGTTCTTCTCGCTGAGCGTTTCGATGGGCATTATGATCACCTACGGCTCGTATGTGAAGCCGGAGGTTGACCTCAACAAATCCGTTTCGCAGGTCGAGTTTTTCGACACCGGCGTGGCGCTGCTTGCAGGCGTGATGATCATTCCGGCGGTATTCGTGTTCTCCGGCACGGACGGCATGGGCGCAGGCCCGAGCCTGATGTTTGTGTCTTTGCCTAAGGTGTTTGATGCGATGGGCCCGGCGGGCACGGTGGTCGGCGTGCTGTTCTTCATCTCCGCAATTTTTGCGACGCTGACCTCCTGCATTTCGGTTTTGGAGTCTATCGTTGCGAACTGTATGGAGATCTTCCACACGGACAGAAAGAAGACGACGCTTGTGCTGGCGCTGATTTACCTCGCAGCTTCCGCGGTGATCGCGCTCGGGTACAGCGTGTTCTACTTCAACGTGACGCTGCCGAACGGCTCGAGCGCGCAGCTTCTGGACATTATGGACTACGTCAGCAACAGCGTTATGATGCCGCTGATCGCGCTGCTTTCCACCATTTTGATCGGCTGGGTGAAATCGCCGAAATATGTGGCGGACGAGATGGAGCGCGAAGGGTATAAGTTCCGCCGCAAGCGTATGTATTACGTGATGATCCGCTACGTAGCGCCTGTGATGATGCTGGTGCTGTTCTTACAGTCTACGGGCTTGCTTTCGATGATATTTAAGTAAATTTATTGGTGAATTTCCGCGAGAGCGGTTTAAGGCAGTGCCGCGCGGAGTTTTGCGGCGCTGCTTTACTATTTTAAAAATGAAAGGTGATACTTATGAAATTTCCCGAAATGCTGACCGGTGTGCAGCACATCGGCGTGCCGACGAACGATTTGGAGAAGACAGTTGCGTTTTACGAGACCATCGGTTTTCAGCCGGTTTTAGAGACCGTAAACGAGGCGGCGAACGAGCGCGTGACGTTTTTGCAGCTCAAAAATTTAGTCATTGAGACGTATGAGAACCACGCGGCGGTGGGGAAGCCCGGCGCCATCGACCACATTGCGCTCGACACGACGGATGTTGAAGCGGCGTTCGCAGCGGCGAAGGAAGCGGGGCTTACGATGCTCGACGACGAGATTCACGGGCTGCCGTTTTGGGCGAACGGCGTGAAGTTTTTCACCGTGGAAGGTCCGAACGGTGAAAAAGTGGAGTTCTGTCAGAAATTGTAAGCGATAATTAGAATATAGAATTTCGGCGGCTGAACTGCGTTTTCGGATGCGGTTCGGCCGCCTTTTTTGCTGCCCGAAGGGGGTTGCTTTTAAGCGGTATTCCCTTTAAAATATAAAAACACCCCATTTCTTAAACAGTGTATCATACTGTCCAACAAATGGGGTGCAGTTCATTTGAGGCGTGCTTCCTTTTTGATCATTCACTTTTCGGCGGCGAGGATCATTTTTTCGAGCTCTTTGGCGGCGACGCTCAGGGGTTGGCCTTTTCGTTTGATGACGACGACGTTTCTTTCCGGTATTTTCTCTTCCAAATCGATGCGACAGACATTTGACCATTTTTCCAAGAATTCTTCCGGCACGAACCCGATGCCGAGGTCGGCTTCGACCATGGGCAAAATTTGGTCGGCGGTGAACGCTTCGATATCCGGGTGGTACGGCAGGCCATGCGCGGCGAAGAACCCGGAATAGAACTCGAACGATTTGGTATCGGCGCCGAGCGAGATGAGCGGGAATTCTAAGAGCTCCTCAAGCTTTACTTGGCGGTTTGTGAGCGTTTCGAAAAACGGTGAACATACGGCATACTCGTGGATGGGCCGGACAGGTGTTTCGGTGAGCGAGGCGGACGGTGCGGTGGGGGTGGTGACGACGGCAATATCCGCTGTGCCCTCTTTTAACGCGGCGATAGCCTGCGGCGTGGAGTGGTTGCTGATGCGGATATGGATGCCGGGGTGGAGAAGGCGGAATTCTTTGAGCACGGGCAGCAGCAGGCAGCGCAGCGCGACCTCGCTTGCGGCGACGTACACGGTGCCGGTTTGCAGCGTGCGGCTCTCGGTGATCTCCGCTTCGCCGGCTTCGATATGCTCGAACGCGATGCGCACGTGGGCGTACAAGCGCTCGCCCTCCGGCGTCAATTTCATGCCGCGGTTTGTGCGCAGAAACAGTGGGCACCCGAGTTCGCCTTCCAGGTTTTTGATGGCACGCGTCATGTTCGGCTGGTTATTTAAAAGCTGCTTTGCGGCCTGCGAGAGGTTACCGTATTTTGCAACGTAATAAAAAATTCGATAGTAATCATAACTGATGTACATGTTGGCCCTGTTCCCCTTGCTATATCATAACGATATTTTAGATATATAGATTATAGATTTTACACATGAATATAAGAGTATTATAATGGTAATGCTGTGGGAAGTCAAGATGATTTCGCGCAGATTTTGTGCTGAAAAGCGTAGATAAAAAGCGGCGTTTCAAGGTTTTGTGCGCCAAACGAAGAAGGTATTAAATGGAAGCGGTAGTTTTTGAAATCATTATGGGTATTTTCTTTGACGCAGGTATGCTGGCGATGGTGGTACATGCAGCGCAGCACATCGGCGAGGATACTGGTCGCGTTCGCTTTACGGCGGCTGTATTTGCGATTGGCTTTTTCCTTGGGATGATTGCAAAATGCGTTGTGGGCGGCAGTTACATTGCGCTTGCCCTGTATGCGCTCGGCTTTGTGCTCTCGTACACGGCGGTCGTTTTCACTGTGCCGGAAAAGGAGCACGCCTATGAAGGTCGCTGAGCCGTTTCATCTGCACGGACAGATGTCCGACAGCTTCCGCGCGGCAGTGTTCATCATTCTCTCCGGCGGATTTCAGGACGCATATACCTACTTTTGTCGCGGCGAGGTTTTTGCCAACGCGCAGACGGGCAACATTGTCTTTTTGAGCACGGCGCTGTTCCAGAAGGACTGGCCGAACGTGGTGAAGTACCTTATCCCGGTGGTATCGTTTTTGATCGGTACAGCGGCCGCGGAGCTGATACACATTTGTTTTAAGACGTATGAGAAAATCCACTGGCGGCAGATCATTTTGTTCTGCGAGATCGTGTTTTTGCTTGTCGTCGGCTTTTTGCCGGCATACTTTGAACCGCTTGCGAACGCGATGGTCTCGTTTGTATGTGCCATGCAGGTGCAGACGTTCCACAAGGTGCGCGGCCACGCGTATGCAAGCACGATGTGCATCGGCAACATGCGCTCCGGCACCGAGGCACTGTGCGCGTATTTCAGAACGCGGGATAAAGAGATTTTGCAGAAATCGCTGACGTATTTCGGTGTTATTTTTGTGTTCGGCATCGGCGCCGGCCTTGGCAGCCTGATGAGTGGCCTGCTTGGGACAAAGGCCATTTGGTGTTGCTGTGTGTCTTTGCTCGTTAGTTTTGTAATGATGTTTGTCCCCGAAAAAAACGGATAACCCATCTTCTGCGTTTTCCCCTTGCAGAGAAGTTATAACCCCACCGTGCCATACGGGCCCTGAAAGCTCCCGTGTGGTGCGGTGGGATTTTTATAAGTAAAAATCCTCTCGGGTCGTGTATGATTTGGTAGGATGAAGTGAACCGAGGAAACGGTTCGGGGATTTGTCAAGCGGTGGATTGGAAATCTTGAAAAATTTCTTGATTTTTTCACTGATCTTGAATATAATAATATCAAATCAAGATTTACTAAATCTAAATTTGTATTACTTGGAGGTGTGCCGATGTTTATCGGGAGAGAGACAGAATTGAAATTCCTGAATGATAAATATTCAGAGAATGGCGGTCAACTCATTGTGCTGTACGGCAGACGGCGTGTAGGAAAAACCGAGACGCTGCGGGAATTCTGTAAGGGAAAGCCCCATGTTTTCTTTTCCTGCACGCAAACGACTGATCCGGTACAGCTTCGTAACTTTTCTGCTCGGGTGCTGAGAGAAGACATTCCTGCAAAAAGCTATATTACTGAATTTACCGATTGGGAAAGAGCATTCCGTGCGGTACGGGAGCTACCATACGGTGACCGGAAAAAGTTGTTGGTGATCGATGAATTTCCGTATATGTGCCGTGGTAACAAGAGTATTCCCTCTATTCTTCAAAATCTCTGGGATGCGGAGCTGCGAGATGCCAACGTAATGATTATCCTTTGCGGCAGTGCCATGAGCTTTATCGAAAGGGAATTGCTGGCAGAGAAAAACCCACTTTACGGCAGGGCTACGGGTATCTACAAGATGAAGGAAATGGGATTTTATGATGCCGCAAAGTTCTTTCCAGATTATTCTGACCGTGATAAGGTACTGGCTTATGCTGTTCTTGGTGGTATCCCACATTATCTGCGCCAATGGAATCCCGGGCTGTCCATTGACGAGAACATCAAGCGCAATATTCTGACCAAAGGCTGCATCCTTTACAGCGAGGTGGAGTTTTTGTTGCATCAGGAGCTGCGGGAAACACCTATCTACAACTCTATCATTGAAGCTGTTGCGTTGGGCAATACCAAGCTCAACGACATCAGTCAAAAGTCGCTTGTGGAGGATACTTCCAAAACCAGTGTTTACTTGAAAAATCTCATAGAGCTTGGAATTGTGGAACGGGAGTTTTCCGTGGATGCTAAGACCAAGGAACAGGCAAATTCCGGTCGAGGAGCCTATCGTCTGACGGATAACTTCTTCCGTTTCTGGTATGCCTTTGGTTTTGCAAATTTTTCACAGCTTGAGGACGGCGATGTGGACGGCGTATACGAGTATGTTGTAAAACCGGCTCTCCACAAGTTTGCTTCCTTTACTTTTGAGGATATTTGCCGGGAATTTGTTCGTGAAATGCAGAAGAAAAACGAGCTGCCTTTCCGTTATGCAAAGATGGGACGTTGGTTTGGAAAGACTACGGTACGAGACGAGAAAGCAGCTTCCGGACTGCGGACAGCAGAGACGGAGATTGACATACTCTGTATTGACCGAGGGGCAAAGGAATATCTGGTGGGTGAATGTAAATTCAAAGGCGTACCGTTTTCCTATTCTGAGTACTGTGACACGGTGGCAAAGCTTTCTCCGCTGAAAGAAAAAGCCAAGTTTCACTATGCACTATTTTCTGAAAACGGATTTGACAAGAGAATTATCGATCATGCGGCAGAAAACGAAACGCAGCTCTATACCCTTAACCAAATCGTTCATTACGCATAAAAAGCAGAGGATAGCAAAGGTAAAACCTACCCGC
>OFMO01000023.1_pt1 | contig 163643 bp, 122 predicted proteins | sample 1541821 | NCBI WGS metagenome assembly OFMO01 (sample SAMN04209253, study PRJEB22552) | human gut metagenome | biome: gut; material: feces | host: Homo sapiens | place: USA: Oklahoma | reverse complement strand
TGCGGGATTATCTGAAATCTCACCCCAATGCGGCGGTGGTCAATCTGGGCTGCGGACTGGACAGCACCGGAAGAAACTGCGACAACGGCAGCTGCAAGATATATAATCTGGACTTTCCCGATGTTATCACCGTGCGCAATGAGCTGCTGCCCGCCGGAGAGCGGGAGGAAAATATCCCCTGCGATCTGAATGATACGGCGTGGTTTTCCAAAATCGATGCCTCCGGCGGCGCGGTGTTCTTTGCCTCCGGCGTGTTTTACTACTTTTTGACCGAGCAGGTCAAGGCGCTGGTACAGCAAATGGCAGACGCTTTTCCGGGCAGCGTGCTGGTGTTTGACGCTGCAAATCGGACGGCGGTGAAGATGATTGCAAAAACATGGCTCAAAAGCGCGAAAATCAAGGATGTCGGCGCATATTTTGCGGTTTCGGACGCTCCCCAAGAGATCAGTGCGTGGGATAGCCGCTTGCAGGTCACCAGCCGAGGCTATATGCTGGGCTACACCGATTTGAAAGACCCCTCCGTCAGCGGCTTTTTCCGGCTTCTTGCAAAAGTCGGTGACGGAATGATGAAGATGCAGATCGTAAAGATCAGATTTGAAGGCAATCAATGAAAATTCTGGTATATGGTGCAGGTGTTTTAGGGTAGTCGAAGTGGTAGAAAAATTCGTAAAGATGTGGTATAATACTTTTGCTTGTGAGAGACAAATCGGGATTTGGAGGTAATATGCTTATGAAAAAATTTCTTTCTTTGTTTTTATGTCTTACTTGTGTGCTGACTTTAGTTGCGTGTGGAAAAAAGGTAGTTCCTATTACGTTACCTCAAACCGACGAGATTACATCTATTGATATAACTTTTGGGGAAAATACAGTAAGTCATTCAGACAAAACTTGGATAAGTGAAATAATCGCCGATATTTCCAGTTCTGAACCGACTAAGAAGGAAAGTGTTCAAGACTGTCCACAAGTGGAAAGTTATATCAAAATTGACTTCCAGTTTGAGACAGGAACAAGTACTATCTTTGCGTATGAGGATAGTGGTAAATACTATATTGAACAGCCTTATCAAGGAATTTATAAAATTGATAGCCAACTATTCGAAAGGTTACAAGAAACTGATTAATTCCAGTTTGCCGAACTGAATATAGCGTACATAGCCGCTTGGTTTTCAAAAGAAATCAGGCGGCTATTTCTATTTTGAAGGAGCTTTTCAGGAGCTTTTCGTTTCCGGGTTTGTCACGGACAGGGCGGGAAAGCGGGTTCAAACGCGGCATACCTTTTCGTTATAATAGAACCAAAGAATAATTCTGTAGAGCAAAAGGGGGACGCGTATGAAAAATGGGAAACGGGCGGTAAGCTTCATTTTGGCGGTGGTGCTGTTGTGCACATCGTTTGCAGGATGCGGCACGGTGCAGCAGGACAAGGCGTATTTGGAGCAGGTGGCGGCGGCCGTGACGGAGACGCAGAGCATTTTAAAGGACGTGGAAGCTGCGGCGGACGAGCTTTCCGGGCAGAGCAGCATTGTGTATGAGAATTCTGTGAATGCAGAGGGCTTTGACGTGCTGGACGAGTATTATACTTTGTGCACGGAGAAATTAAGCGCACTTAACGACGCGGTGGGCGCGGTGCGGCAGCAGATGCAGAGCCTCGAGCGCTGCGACGCGCCGAAGACCGAAAAAGGCAAGGCTGTGGAAGCGGAGCAGAAGGCTTACTTTGAGGACGCACTTGAGGTGATCGGCGGCATTCAGGAGGCACTGATATTTTACACGGCGCAGTATGACGCTTTGCAGCCGCTTGTAACGGCTACGGTCGGCGACCGCAGCGACGAGCAGGCGTACCTCATTTCCGTTTACGAGGCGGCGGGCAATGTGAAAACGGCACTCAGTACGTTGGACACGCCGGAGTGGCTCAATGATCTGTGGCCGAAATACGTTGCGAACCTTGATGTGATGACGAAATACATGGAATCGCGCTCGTGGGGCCTTGCATGGTCGGACGTTTTGAGACTGTATTCCGCAAACCAGCTTATCTCGCGCGTGGGCATTACTTCCGGGCGGCACGAGGAGACGATGTTCGATTTATACAGCCGCGAATATAACCACGCTGCGTTTTTGCTCGATGAGAACCTCGGCGCGTATGCGGATGAGATCCTGGCGGCCTGCGAGGGCGGCAAAGATGTTGGCGCGTATGACGCGCAGGCGCCGATCGTGTTCTCGGACTACTCGACCGTGGAGGAGATTTTTCCGAATTTGTACCCCTCGATGGACTCGGCGATCAACCTGCTTTTATATACGGACAAGGGCTACACCGACGTGATGGTGACGACAGAAATTGCGGGCTTTACGCAGAAATATGAGCAGAAAGTGACACTGACGCCGGAGATGACGTATTTGATGATCAAGCCGCCGGTGCTCACCGATATGCCCGACCTTTCAACGACGAAGGACACGCAGATGACGCTGCGTGTGGAAAACACGATCACGGGCGAGGCGATTATTCAGGAGACGAAGAACATTGAGCTGCACAGCGTATATGATTATAAAAATTACAGCGACGAATTCGGCATCATCCAGAACGACAACATCTTGGCGTGGATGACGCCGGAAACGGACGGCATTTTGCAGGTGCGCCGTAATGCGGTATCGTGGCTGGAGCAAAGCTTCGGCACGGAATACGGTATGCTGCCGGGGTATCAGCCGGCGTACGGCTTTACGTCCGACCAAGGCGCGTACATCACGTATTATCAGGTGGCGGCGATACAGAGCGCCATCAGCAACATGGGCGTACGCTACAACATGGGGCCGTATTCGTTCAGTGCGAGCCAGCGCGTTTTGATGCCCGACGCAGTTTTAGAGAACGGCTCCGGAATTTGCATCGAAACGGCGGTTTTAATGGCGAGCGTGCTGGAATCCGCAAGCATGCACGCGATGATTGTGTTCACGCCGGGACACGCGCAGACAGCGGTGGAAACGTGGAGCGGCTCCGGGCAATACTTTCTCATTGAGACGACGATGCTGCCGTTTACGGCGACGCAGGACGCGCTGCAGTCGCTTATTCAGCCACTGAGCGCGGAGGAATGGGCGAACTACTTGTACAACAAGGAGCAGGAGGCGCAGCAATCCGGCGGCATGGTGTATGTGGTGGATTGCGATTTGGCGCCGGTGCTGAACATTCAGGGATTAAACTACTGAGGAGACAAACATGACACGAACGAAACGAATGACGGCGGCTGTGCTGACGCTTGTATTGCTTTTGAATTTTGCGGGCTGCGGCGCGAAAAACGCGCTGTTTGACCGAGTGAGCGGCGCGGGAAAATTTGCGGCGGAAAGCCTGACGATTTACGAAGAAAAAGGAAGCTTTGCGGCGGAACCGAAAACGGTGCGGGACGCAAAGCAAGCGGAAGAAATTTTTGGCGCGTTGAAAGATGTGATGCTCGGCGAAGTTGTAAAGACGGACGACAAATACACACGGTATATTTTTACATTTGCGGACGCAAGCGGCAGCAAAATGAGCTTTACGCTGCGTGAGGACGGGTGTGTTGTATTAGGCGGCAAGACATATGATGCGCTCGGCACGGACACGGTGTTTGAGACAGCGGGGATAGACCCGGACGAGGAGACGGCGGAATCAAAAACGGAAGCGTCCTCCGAAGCTTCAAATGCGCAGACGGAGCCTGAAGTGACGCCCGAGCCGGAAGTGACCGTGACCCCGGAGCCGACGGCGGAACCGACACCTGAAGCGACGTACACGTTGGTTGATTACGACGGCGGGGTGTTCACGATGCAGCTGCCGCAGGGGTGGCAGATTATGACCGGCGGCGAATACGCGGGCTATTCCATCCGCGCGTGGGACCCGAATGACCCGGATGTGCAGATCTTCTATTACGGTGAGCTTGGCCCGTACTTTAAGAGTGCGGAAGCGAAGGCGCAGTATCAATCGATGAGCACGAGCAATGACCCGCTGACGTATTTGCCGGTGCTGGAGGACGCGACGCTTGCGGGGTGCCTTGGCAGCATGGAGGAATACATTGAGGTGTACGAAGCGCTTTCGCAGGAGAATTTCACGCCGGTGACGATCCGGGACTTTACGGTACTTGCCGAAAAGCCCATTACGACGCCGCTTGCAAGCTACGCGGTTTCGGAAGCTTCGATCTTAGCGAGCCTTACATCGGAAACAGGGGCGGCCTGCACGGGTATGTTTGAGGGCAGCATTTTAGACGCGGGCAGTTATGAAATCAACGGTGTGGACGTGGCGCCCTCGCGCAGTGCCTCGAACATTTTCGGCATCATTGCGCCGGAGGGAAAATTTGAGGCGGCGGCGCCGACCTTGATACAGTCTTTGACGAGCTTTGCGTTTACGGACGAGTACATTCAGGAAGCGATACGGCAAGGAAACATGCAGGCGGAAAACGCGGCCGAGGTTTCGCGCCGGAATAACGAAATGATGGAGCGTGTTGTGAATGATTTTTGCGAATATATTCGGCAATAAACGGCGATTAGCGCCGCGAACGCTGCAAAACTTTTAACCACCGTTGACGCGGGTGGCGGTTAATCCTCAACGTAAGGCAAGATCATGTTTTGGAAGGCGCTGAGCATTTTACTGTGGCGAATGACGAAATGGATGGCGGGGGCTTTGCTTTTGGACAGCATGACCCACTCGTTTTCGTGAATTTGAATTTGGATATTGCGGAACGCGGGTTTCTCCGCAAAACGGACGGTGTAGTTTAGGTGCTGTTCAGCGAATATTTTGGTGGCTTTAAGGTGCGCTGTGTATTCTTCATAGGTGTACGTGACGGTGTTTTCGATGAATGCGTTTGAAAGCGAGAGCGTGAGGGGGCTTGCCCGGAACGCTTCTTCGCTTACATGCGGGAGCTCGTCGATGACGGTGTTTGCAGTGAGAATTTGCTCGATAATTTCCGTTTGCTGTTTGAGTGTGGCGTTGATGCTTTCTGCGTCTGCTGCCGACATGCCGCTGCGCTTTAGAATGCGTCCGAGCAGATCTTCCGGCATGGTATAAAGCGGCGGAGCGGAGAGAATGTTTTGCCGTGCGCCGACGGTGGCCGCGTCGTTTTTGAGGAATGCGCGGAACAGATCGGCCTGTGGGGCTTTGTAAATTTCCATTAAGGGCTGCGCTTTTTGCAGCAGGTGATCTGCGATGCGGCGGCTGTGCTGCACCTCTTCACGGTTATTCGTGAAATGGTAATGGCCGTCTTCGTGAAAGCCGTTTACGCACTCGCCGGTGAGCGCGGCGGCGCCGGAGACGTAATGAAAGTGGCAGTAGACGGTGTTCTGCACGCCTTTTAAGTAGTACGGCGAGACCTGCCCCGTCATGTAAATGGGGATCCAGCTCTCTAACCCGAGCATCATTTCTTCAAACGGGCGGTCTATGTTGTGGATTATATCGAGATGCAGTCCTTTTCGGAGCGCGACGGCGATGCCGAACATCCATTTTTTACCGAAGTCGAGATCTTCCGCCATATCGGCCATGGGCATATCACTGCACATGAAAACGGGGGCGGCGGATTTGGAAAGCGCGGTCGCCTTGAAAAAATCGAGCTCGCCCTGCTTCATTTCCTCTATGCCGTAGTAATTGCGCGAGGCAGGGAATCGGAACGGGAGCGAAGGTACCTTAATCTCCCCAAAATGAATGGCTTCGATATATTCATTGAGGTCGAAGGTATCGAGATGCGCGAGAAATTTGGAGACGGACTCAGCATCGCGCTGCTTTGCGGCGCACAGCCACTCCATGAGGAGCGCAGTGTATTGCTCGGGCTTTGCAGGTTGCTCTGCGGGTGTACCGACGAGCGCGCAGAGGGCTTCTTTTTGGTCGTTTTTCAGGCATCGCCTTGTGACATAGCGGCAGACCTGCGTGATGAATTCCTCTGTGTTTGCGGGTTTTCTCTGTCCAGAGCAGACGCGGGAGAGGTAGGATGCGTCGAAATTCATGGCGCGGGAAAGCTCTGCGTAGCTGATGCCGAATGCGGTGAGCAGGTTTTTGAGGTTTTGAACGGCGCTGTCAAAATCGGATTTTTCGGTGTGCAGGGAAGCGCGGAGGGCGCAGAGAACTTCGCCCTCCGAAAAGCCGGGAGAATAATCGCTTTCGGCGGCGATGGCGCAGATGCCCTGTGCGAGCCGCAGAAGCTGTTCGCTGTCCCTGCCGGGTTCGCGCTCGCCGGAGCGGTAGCGGCTGATGGCGGCATCCGATATGCCGGAGGCGGCGGAAAGCGTTTTGGCGGAGCAGCCGAGTGTTTCGATATATAAATTGAGACGGTCACAAAATTTCATGCGGGTTCCCTCCGTATGCTTGATTTAAGGCGATTATACCACGCTTCGACCGAAACCGCCATAAGCGAACGCATTGGGCTTTGACATTTTCCGGTGTGTCAATGACCAAACCGGGAAAACGCTTTTTTCGGTTACGGTCGTTTGGTAGGATAGGGGATAGAAAAGGGGGCGGGAAAATGAAGCGATGCGGTTTTATTTTGCTGTGTGCGCTGGTCGTTTTGTGCGTGCTGCTTGCGGGCTGCGAAAGAAAGACGGCGGAAAGAAGCGAAGCCGGCGGGGTGTTTACGTTTTGCGGCAGCGAAGCAGAGAATTTCGCAAAGACATTTGACGTGAATGAGATGAACTGCATGGAATATCGCTACACGATGGACACGCCCGTTTCCTGCCGCATCACGGACAAGGCGGCGATGCAAACGATTTTTGACGCACTTTGCGAGGTGAAAATCGGCGAAAGAACGGACATGCGTGCAACGGACAGCGAGCAGAGTTTGACGTTTGTGAAAACAGACGGCACGACGTGTGTGATACGGTTTGAGCAGCGGAACCTGCTGTATGAAGAAGACGCTTATCAACTGGAAAATGATGCGGCGCTTTGGAGGGCGCTGCGCGAAGCGAAATAGAAGCGAAATAGAAATGGGGGAACGGCATGAAAGAGTCGAGAGTATTTGAGCTGGACCAAGTGACTGCAGAGCAGGTTTTGGAGGCTGTGACGACGTTTTTGCGCAGCGAAAAGGGCATGGAGGTGCAGAGCGTGGCGACGCCGAACGGGTACCTCATTCAGGCGGCGCAGGCCGATACGCTGCGCACGCTTTCCGGCATGAAGCTGGCGACGACGGTGGAGCTCACGGTAAACGGCACGCAGCTCAATGTGACGCTCGGCGAGGGCCAGTGGGCGGACAAGCTGGGCGCGGGCGCCGTGGGGATTTTTCTGCTGTGGCCGCTGGCGGTAACGGCGGGCATCGGCGCGTATAAGCAGAAAAAGCTGCCGAGCGAGATTTTTGAGGTGGTGTACCGCTGCACAATGGGCGAGCCAACGAGCTTCCGGACGGCGGGCGTACCCGTAAATGCGGCGCCGACAGCTCCTGCGGGGGCAGTCTGTCCGCAGTGCGGGGCGCAGATCTTTGCAAACGCGAGGTTTTGCAGCGCTTGCGGCGCAAAGCTACAAACGGTGTGTCCGGGCTGCGGCGCGCCGGTAAAGCCGGGCAGTAAATTCTGCTCGGAATGCGGGCAGGCGCTCTCCTGATTTATATATCCCAAAACGGCGGCGTGGAGCTTAGGCTTTGCGCCGCCGTTTTTTATGCGCATGTTTTGTACCGTGTGGAGTGAAGCGGTTGAAATCTTCGGCGAATTCTTGTATGATAAGGGAAAAGAAAGGCGGGGATGAAGATGAATATTACGGTTTATCTCGGTGCGAACGCGGGCAATGACCCCAAGCTGCAAGAGGCGGTGGAGGCGCTCGGCAAGTGGATCGGCAAAAACGGGCATGACCTCATTTACGGCGGCTCAAAATGCGGGCTAATGGGGTCGATCGCCGAAAGCGTGCTGCAAAACGGCGGCAAAGTGACCGGCGTGGAGCCGCAGTTTTTTGTGAATTCCGAGCTGCAGCACGACGGGCTGACGGAGCTTATTGTGACAAAGGACATGACGGACAGAAAGACGAAAATGATTGAGCTCGGCGACGCGTTTATCGCGTTCCCGGGCGGCACGGGCACGCTGGAGGAAATTGCGGAAGTGATGTCGAAGGTATCGCTGAAGCATTTAGACGCGCCGTGCATTCTTTATAATCTGAATGGATATTACGATGGGCTGAAGGCGCTTTTAGACCATATGATCGAGATGGGGCTTTCGACCAAGGAGCGGCAAGAGGGCATTTATTTTGCCGACACATTAGATGAGATCGAACGCATTTTAGCGGAAAAGTGAGGGATATACATGCCGAACATTGCATGGAACGCGAAGGAATATCAGCAGAATTTTTTGTTTGTGCCGTCTTACGGCGAAGCGGTGACAGAGCTTATCACGAAGCCGCAGTGAGCGAAAAAGCGACACCTGACGGTTTCCGGGCTTGTGCGGTGGGGGTTCGTCCGCTATAATAAAAGCAGAACGAGCGCAAAGGAGTGCTGCTTTATGGCAAAGACGAATAAGACACCGAAGGCGGAGGACAACGCCGAGCTGCGGACGATCTCGCTTTTGAAAATTCTGAACACATACAGCGACGAAAACCACGAGCTTTCTACAAAAAACATTATGGATAAGCTCCAAAAGGAATGCGGCGTTACGGTGCACCGCACGACCGTCGGCAAGAACATCAAGCAGCTTGCGGACTGCGGCTTTGATATTTACACGCACAAGACGACGCAGAACCGCTATTACCTTGCGAGCCGCTTATTTGAGATGCCGGAATTGAAGCTGCTTGCGGACGCGGTGGAATCTGCGGGATTCATCACCGAAAAGAAAAGCGAGGAGCTGATTGAAAAGCTTTGCCGGCTGACGAGCGTTTATGAGGCCGAGGCTTTGCAGGAGGGATTTTGCGCGAACAACGGGAAATCCTGCAACGAGAGCATTTACTACATTGCGGACACGATCAACGCGGCTATTGCAAAGCGGAAGAAAATTGCGTTTTACTATTTTCATTACGGTCCGGGCAAAAACCGTGTGCTGAAAAACGACGGGAAGCCGTATGTTTTCAGCCCATATAAGCTTGTTTGGAATACAGATGAATATTACGTTGTGGGGTATTCCGACAAGCACGAAAAGCTTGTGAGCTTCCGCGTGGACCGCATTGACCGTTGCCCGGAGATTTTAGATGAGAACGCGGAGCCGCGGCCCGAAAAAGAGGAGTTGATGCGGCATATCCGCACGATGACAAGCATGTATGACAGCCGCCGCGAGCGCGTGACGCTTTTGTGTGACAACGCGATGATGAATGCGGTGGTGGACGCATTCGGCGAGGATGTGGAAACAAAGGCCTTTGGCGACGACGCGTTTACCGTGGAAACGGAGACGGCGGCAAGCCCTGTTTTTTACCGCTGGGTGTTCGGCTACGGTGGGAAAATCCGAATCACGGAGCCGGAAAACGTGAAAAAGGAGTATGCCGAAATGGTGAAAAGCGCTTTTGGAAATACGTGCGGCCGGTGCGGCGCGTAAAGTAAACAGCAGTCCGACCTTTGGCAGTTTGATGTACAAAGGTCGGGCCTTTTTTTGTGTTGAAGACGGAACATGAATGTGCTATAATGAACCATAAGATTTTGGGAAAGGGTCCGGCAATGTATAACTCCAAACAATTCGAAACGGTGAAGAATATGAGGGAAAACAAGAAAATATCGAATGCCGTGCAGGCGGCCATCGGCGTGCTGGCCGTGGTTTTGGCGGCGCTGATCGTTTGGATGATGGTGCTGGTCTCGGGCATTCAGGGCACGGCGCGCGTGGTGAACTATGCGGGCCTTGTGCGCGGCGAAACGCAACGCCTTGTCAAAATGGAGATTGCGGGTCAAGCGGAGGACGGGATGATGGAGAGCGTGGAATCGTTTATCAACGGTCTGCGCTTCGGCGATGACGAGCTTACCCTTGTGCGATTGGACGACAAGAGTTTTCAGACGAAAATGGAAGAGTTGGCTTCTTGCTTTGAAAGCCTGAAACAGGAGATTTATCTTGTGCGCGAAAAGGGTTTTGAGAAAACCGACATCATCGACAAAAGCGAAAAGTTTTTCGACATTTGCGATGAGGCGACGGGCCTTGCGGAAACCTATTCGCAAAAGCGCGCGTCCTCTTTGGCGGTTTTGGAGCGGTACATCACGGCGGACATCGTAGTTTTGATGATGCTGATCGGTTATGAGTTTATCAAGGCGCTGCACTACACCGCCATGAACCACGCTTTGCAGAAAAAGGTGTACATGGACGGAGCGACGGGGCTGCCGAACAAAAATAAGTGTGAGGAGCTATTGAGCGCGTCGGAGATCATCACGACGCCCGTGGGTGTTTGCAGCTTTGACCTCAACAATTTGAGACGCATCAACAACAGCATGGGCCACGAAAAAGGCGACGCGTACATCCGCATTTTTGCGGAGCTGGTGCGCGAGGCGGTGCCGGAGCATTACTTTGTGGGGCGCGCGGGCGGCGACGAATTCATCGCCATTATGGACGGCGCGGACAAGGAAGAAATGCAGCGGTGCTTACAGCTTATCCGCGACCGTGTGGACACGTACAACGCAGCGAACCCCGATTTCCCGGTGAGCTACGCGGTGGGCGTTTCGGTCTCCGACGAGAACGAAGGCTGCACGATGCGCGATTTGTATATCTTCGCAGACAAAAACATGTATATCAACAAAAACCACGTGAAGCGCGAGGAAGCATTGGCCGAAAAGAAGCTGGATCGCAGGCTGCTGAAAAGCATGAAAAAATACGGCAGCAACTTTTCCGATTGCCTGTACTGCGACGCAAAGCAGGACACTTACCGGGTGATTCGTGCGAGCGAGGCGTTTTTTCTTGCGGCGGACGGCAGTTATTCCGGCGCGGTGGAGCAGATTGCAGAAGAACGTGTGGCGCAGGAAGACCGCAAGGCGGTGCGCAGCAAATTACAGTTGACGGCGCTGTGCAAGGCGCTTTCCGAAAAGAACCGCGTGGTGGAATTGCAGCACAAGATTTTCGGCGCGAACAGTGCCGACTACGGGCGACTGACGGCGATTTTTGTGGATGCAGACCCGGACGGCATGCTGCATCATTTCTTACTGGCGTTTGAGACGATCGACAGTGTGCAGCCGGAGACGGACGCCAAGCAGCAACTGACGCAGTATTACGAGCAGCTGAAGCAGTCTATTTTGGAAAACGACAGCTACGTGGATGCGATGCTGGAGACTGCGGACGCGGTATATTCCGTTAATCTGACGGATGATTTGGTGGAGCGCGATTTCCGCCGTGAACGCGGCGCAGACATCTTTATTGAGGACTTGAAAGCACCGTGTCCGTACGGCGAATATTGCCACCGTCATTCTATGCTGATTTTGCCCGAAACGATGGGCAGCTACCGATTGATCGACACAGCCGAAAAGCTTTTGGAGCGCTATGCGAGCGGAGAAAAACAGGTAACGGTGGAATACTGTGAGCGCGTATCCAGCGGCGAGACACGCTGGATACAAAAAACGGCGCTGATGATGTCTTCACGCGTATACGATGCGAAGAGCAGTGAGGAAAAGCCGGTGATCCACAGCCTTGTGCTGCTGAAAAACACCACGGATTTCCATGCACAGGAGCAGAAGGAGCACGAGCGCTTGCGGGCTGAGGTGGACGAAGCGACGTTGGCGAACAAAGCGAAGACGGAGTTCCTTTCCCGCATGAGCCACGATATCCGCACGCCGATCAACGGTGTGATGGGTATGCTGGAGATTATCAAGAAAAACCGTGAAGATCATGAGCGCGTGGACGACTGCCTTGAAAAGATCCATGTTTCCTCCGAGCATCTGCTGTCGCTCATCAACGATGTTTTGGATATGAGCAAGCTGGAATCCGGCCACATGGAGCCGGAGCATGTGCCGTTTGACCTTGACGATTTGATGAAGAACGTCCGCGCACTGAACGAAGCGCAGGTGGCAAAAACGAGTATTGTGTATACCTACAGCAAGATTTCGTTTGCGCACGCAAAGCTTATCGGCAGCCCGCTGCATCTGCGGCAGATCTTATTGAATCTGTTCAGCAACGCGGCAAAATACAATAAAGAAAACGGCACGATTGAAACGTATGCGGAGGAGATTGCCTGTGACGAAAACACGGCGACATTCCGCTTTACAATACGTGATACGGGCATCGGTATGAGCGAAGATTTTGTGAACAACGAGCTTTTTGAGCCGTTTACACAGGAAAAGCAGGGCGCCCGCACGCAGTATCAGGGCACGGGCCTCGGCATGTCTATCGTGAAGGAGCTCATCGAGAAGATGAACGGCACCATCACGGTGGAAAGCGTGCTCGGCGAAGGCTCTGCGTTTACGGTGACGCTGCCGTTTGAGATCGACAAGCATCCCTCTGCGCAGGCGGCGGCGAATGGCGCGGCGGACGAAACGGCTCTGCACGGGCTGAAAGTGCTGCTGGCCGAAGACAACGAACTCAACATGGAGATTGCGGAATTCTTCCTGAAAGACATGGGTGCCGAAACGATGCAGGCGTGGAACGGCAAAGAGGCCGTGGAGGCCTTCCGAAACTCCGCGCCGGGCGAGATCGGCGTGATCTTAATGGACATCATGATGCCGGTGATGGACGGCCTTGAGGCGGTCCAGCGCATTCGTGCGCTGGACCGGCCGGATGCGAAAACGGTGCCGATCATCGCGATGACAGCGAACGCGTTCTCGGAAGATGTGGAGCGCAGCCGCAAAGCCGGTATGACGGAGCATCTCTCGAAGCCGCTGAATGCCGAAACGCTGAAAAAAGCGATCTTACGGAACATATAACCCGTGCGGTAAAGACAAATATTCGTTAAGGGCGGCGAAGAGCTGCCCTTTTTTCGTGTACCGACACTTGATTTTTCTTTTTGTTGTGGTATACTCATTTGGGAATATTAGAATCAATTCTAAAACAGGGAAAAGAGGGGTATAAATGGCAAACCGCAACGAAAAGGAGGCCTCGCGCAAGCGAATTCTTTCTACCTGTGTGCGTTTGTTTTTGGAGCAGGGGTTTAAGCATACGCCGCCGAAGCAGATTTTGACGGAAGCGGATGTTTCCGCGGGCACGTTCTATAATTTGTACCGCACGAAAGCCGGTGTGCTCACCGAGCTGACCGAGTTCATGTTTCAAAATCAGTTTACTATCGCGGGGCAGATTGTGCAGGGGGAGACAGACCCCGTAAAGCTCTACGCGGTGGAGACGGCGATTCAGCTGACGCTGGCAGAGCTGAACGAGAACCTGCGCCAAATTTACGTGGAGGCGTACACGCTGCCGGAAAATTTGGAAATCATCCACAGGATGACGGCCGAGATGCTGCACCGTATTTTCGGCGCGTATATGCCCGGGTACAGTGTGAGCGATTTTTATGAGTCGGACATCGGTTCGGCGGCGATTATGCGCGGATATATGGCGCGTCCGTGCGACGTGTATTTTACGCTGGAACGCAAGTTAGAGCGCTTTTTGCAGCTGACACTGCGCATTTATTGCGTGCCGGAGGAAAAACAGCGGGAGGTTATGGCGCTGATTGCGAGCCTCGACATCCGTGCCATTGCAAACGAAGTGATGCAAAAGCTGTTTGCCGCGCTTGAGATGCACTATGAATTCACGCTCGGCGAAGAGGCAAAGCAAATTTGATTAAAAAAGAGCCGCACAGACGGATATGCACCCGGTTTTCTGGGCACAGGTTCAAAATTGAAAAATGGGTTTCCATCAGGGATGCTTCCCTGAATGCAGAGGAAAGCGCAAATATTTGTTGAGTGTGCTGTCGAAATTCATTGGAAACAGCAAAATTCTGTGCTAAACTTAGAGCATAAACACCGGGCGGAATATAACGTGCGGAAACCATTGAAAAGGAGCAATTATTTATGGGTCTTATTAAGGCAGCTGTCGGCGCCGCGGGCGGTGTTATGGCGGATCAGTGGAAAGAATTTTTCTATTGCGAATCGATGCCGAAAGAGGTGCTTGTCACAAAGGGTGTAAAGCGCACGAGCGGGCGTTCCTCCAATACGCGCGGCAGTGACAACATCATCACGAGCGGCTCCGGCATTGCGGTGGCAGACGGCCAGTGCATGATGATCGTGGAGCAGGGCAGAGTGGTGGAGCTTTGCGCGGAGCCGGGCGAATTCACCTATGACGCTTCGAGCGAGCCTTCTGTTTTCTCCGGCTCTCTCAGTGCGGGCATTAAAAACACCTTTGCGCAGATTGGCAAGCGTTTTACGTATGGCGGCGATGCCGGCAAAGATCAGCGCGTATATTATTTTAATACGAAGGAACTCATCGACAATAAATTCGGCACGCCGAACCCCATTCCGTTCCGTGTGGTCGATAACAAGATCGGGCTGGATGTGGACGTTTCCGTCCGCTGCTCCGGCGTATATTCGTACCGCATTGCGGACCCGCTTTTGTTCTACACGAATGTGTGCGGCAATGTGGAGCAGGAATATACCCGCGATGAATTGGACAGCCAGCTGAAGCACGAGTTCATCAGCGCTTTGCAGCCGGCGTTTGGCAAGCTTTCCGACCTCGGTTTGCGTCCGAACCAGATTGTGGCACACAACACGGAGCTGGAAGACGCCATGAATACGGCGCTTTCTGCGAAATGGGGCGAGCTGCGCGGCTTGACGGTCGTCAGCATTGCGCTCGGCTCTGTGACACTGCCGGACGAGGACGCCGAGATGATCAAGCAGGCACAGCGCACGGCGATGATGCGCGACCCGACTATGGCGGCGGCCACGCTCGTCGGCGCACAGTCGGACGCGATGAAAACGGCCGCGGGCAACTCTGCCGGTGCTATGAACGGCTTTATGGGCGTAAATATGGCTATGAATGCGGGCGGTATGAACGCACAGGCGCTGTATGGCATGGGTCAGCAACGGGCGGCGCAGGCTGCGGACAGCTGGAAGTGCGCGTGCGGCACGGTGGTCAACGGCAATTTCTGCCCGAACTGCGGGGCAAAGAAGCCGGATAACGACGGCTGGACCTGCTCCTGCGGTAAAGTGAACAAGGGCAATTTCTGTGCAAACTGCGGCGCGAAAAAGCCGGAGGGCTTACCGAAGTACCGCTGTGACAAGTGCGGCTGGGAGCCGGAAGACCCCGCGCACCCGCCGAAGTTCTGCCCGCAGTGCGGCGACCCGTTTGATGAAAATGACCGTGCCTAAAGGTTGCGACCTGCGTTGAACTGTGAGGAGATGAGAGCAAATGGCGGCAATTAAAGAATACAAATGTCCTTGCTGCGGCGGCGCTGTGGAATTTGACAGTAAAATTCAGAAGATAAAGTGCCCGTACTGCGACACGGAGTTTGACACCGAAGCGTTTACCGCGCACGAGGAAGAAGTACAAAACGCAAAGCCCGACGAAATGGACTGGGAGACCACGGCCGGCGGCGCGTGGGAGCAGGGCGAAGAAAGCACGCTGCGCAGTTACGTGTGCAACTCCTGCGGCGGAGAGATCGTCTGTGATGAAAACACGGCGGCGACCTCCTGCCCGTACTGCGGCAATCCGGTCGTGATGATGGGGCAGGTGAGCGGCGCTTTGAAGCCCGATTACGTGATCCCGTTCAAGATCGACAAAAAGGCGGCAAAGGAAGCCTTGCAGCGGCATTATAAGGGCAAAAAGCTGCTGCCGAAGATTTTCAAAAAAGAGAACCATATCGATGAGATCAAGGGCGTTTACGTGCCGTTTTGGTTGTTTGATGCCGATGCCGATGCGGATATCCGCTATAAAGCGACGCGTGTGCGCACCTGGAGCGACAGCGATTACGATTACACGGAAACAAGCTACTACTCGATAGGCCGCAGCGGTGATATTGGCTTTGACCGCGTGCCGGTGGACGGTTCCTCCAAGATGCCGGACGATTTGATGGAATCCATTGAGCCGTTCAAGTTTGAGGACGCGGTGGATTTTAAAACGGCGTATCTCGCGGGCTACCTTGCGGACAAGTACGATGTGATGGCCGAGCAGAGCATCGACCGCGCCAACGAGCGCATCAAGCGCTCCACGGAAGACGCATTCGCTTCCACGGTGAAGGGGTATCACTCCGTCACGACGGAGAATTCCTCCATTCGTCTGCACAACGGCAAGGCAAAGTACGCGCTTTACCCCGTGTGGCTTTTGAACACGACGTGGAAGGGCAAAAAGTACCTCTTTGCGATGAATGGGCAGACCGGCAAATTTGTCGGCGACCTGCCGGTGGATAACGGGCTGTACTTTAAGTGGCTCTCGGGGCTTACGGCAGGCTTCGGCGTGATTGCGCTGATTGCCTATTTCCTGTTCTGGCTGTTCTAAGGGGGTGCGGAGAATGAATAAAAAGCTTTTATCGGTATTTTTCGCCGTTCTTTTATGTGTCGTTGTGTCTGTTCCGGCGTTTGCCGATACGGCGGAGGACTACACGCCGCACCTGATCGACAACGCGGACCTTTTGACGGGCGAGGAAGAAAGTAATCTGCTCGCGAAGCTTGATGAGATCAGCGACCGGCTGAGCGTGGACGTTGCCGTTGTGACGGAAGACTCCATCGGCGACAAGACACCGCGTGAATATGCGGACGATTTTTACGATTATAATTCGTATAAGTATAATCCGGACGGCGTTCTGCTGCTCATCAGCATGGAAGAGCGCGACTGGTACATAACGACGACGGGCAGCGCCATTACGGCCATTACGGATGCGCGGCGCGGCAATATGGAGGATGCGTTTTTGAGCGACCTCAGCGGCGGCGACTATTATGACGCGTTTTCAACGTATGCCGATATGTGCGACAACTACATCTCGGGCGTGCAGAGCGGTTACTACGAGGAAGGTGAGGCATACGAGGAGAGCACCGTGGGGAATTTCCCGTGGGGCCCGGCGATTTTGGTTTCGCTTGCTATCGGCCTCGTCGCGGCGCTCGTTGTGACGGGCTTTATGCGCGGGCAGCTCAAAACCGTGCGCCGTAAGGCGGCAGCGTCGGATTATGTGCGCCCCGGCAGCATGAACGTGGCGTATGCAAACGACGTGTTCCTCTACTCGCACGTGAACCGCACGGCAAAGCCGAAGGACAACGATTCTTCCGGCGGCTCCGCAACGCACACGTCGTCCTCCGGCACGACCCACGGCGGTGGCGGCGGAAAGTTCTGATTTTGCCGGCAAGACGATGATTCCGTTTGCGACCTGCGGCGGCAGCGGTATGGGCTAATGCGTTTTAAACCATAGCTAAACCGTATAAGTTCATAGAAATTAAATCCGCATTTCCGAAAAAACCGGGAATGCGGATTTTTAATTCTTGTTGTGAATAATAACGTAAAATTTAAGAAAGAAGAAAGGAAAATAGGTTGATTTTTGGCTGAACTTCGTATATGATTAAAATAGAAACAGTATATACGGTACGTTCTGGAAATTAAAAATGGAGGAACTGTTATGAAGAAAAAACTATTTGCAATCTTACTCAGCATTGTAATGGTAGCTGGATTGCTACCGACCGTAGCCTTTGCTGAGGAAAACTACAATCTGTATGTAAACGGAGAACAGTTCACAAGCGAAAAGCTCTCTATCGCTTGTGGAGAAGGAACCGCAAGCTATGACCCGAATACAAAGACCCTTACGCTTAACAATGCCGCAATTACAAACGGTGGCAAAAGCGATGAAAATCCTAAGTACGGTATCAGAGTAGTCGGAGACACCGATTTAACGATCAAACTTTCCGGCACAAACAGCATTACTTTAGATAACGGCGGCGGAATTTTTGCAGACGGTAGCAGTGATAATTACAATATTATCGGTGACGGTAAGCTTACAATCAATGTAAAATGGGATGCACTCTATACGCTTAATGGCAACATCAGCATATCCGAAGGTGCAGAGCTTGATATAACTTCTGCCGAGGGCTGCGGAATTACTTCTTATAATAAAGGAATACTTTCCATTGACGGCGCAAAGGTTGCGGTTTCTTCCTATTACACTGCTGCAAGCGCCAAGGAACTGGAAATCAAAAACAACAGTGAGGTTGTTTTGAGCGCAAGCGAGGATCAATTTAACGCAGTGTATATGGGCGATGAAAACGGCGCGGGCAAAATTGAAATTATCAACTCCAAGGTGGAAGCAACAAGCCATTATCCCGCTTTGTTTACCGAGGGCAATCTGACGGTTAGCGGCGGCGAGGTAAAATGCACCTCTACTGCGGACGGCGCAATATGGACAAAAGGCGATATTCTGATCAAGGGCGGCGCCAAAGTAACCACTTACAGTGAATACCCCATGGGCGGTGACGGTACTTTTACCGTAGAAGAAGCAGAGATTGATGCACGGAATACGAATGCAAATAATATCCCTGCAATTTTCGATGCATGTGTGCCTGTGATTGCCGATGGCTATCACCTGAACTATGCAAAAGCTGTAGACTCGGAAGGAACAGAAATTGACCTGCTTTCCAGCGGTACTCAGTACTTTGCACTTTATAAAAATGTTCATTTTATCACAAAGGCTGTCTATCCGGTTTCTTTCGTTGTAACGCCGGACGGTCTGACCAATGTTGTTGTTAAAGTGAATGGTCAGGAGGTTACCGGCTCTGTCAGTTTGGAAGCAGGAACTTACCCTGTTGAAGTAACAGCCGATAACTGCAAAGCATACACCGGCAATATAACGATTACGCCTGATACGGCAACGCACACGCAGACGATTGCAATGACTTATTTACCTGCCGACTACACGAAAGTGGACGAGGCCATTGCGAAGGCAAATGCGCTGAATAAAGACGCGTATACAGACTTCACCGCAGTGGAAGCGGCGATTAACGCAGTTGTGCGCGACAAGAACATAACGGAACAAGACGAGGTAGACGCAATGGCGAAGGCCATTGAAGATGCTATGGCTGCATTGGAGAAAAAACCTGCCGTAACGCCCACCCCGACTGCAACGCCTACGGCAACACCTACGGCTGCGCCTTCTGCGAGCCCGACGGCGGCTCCGACCGCGACGCCTACGGCAACACCCACGGCTGCACCTTCTGCAAGCCCGACGGCGGCTCCGACCGCGACGCCTACGGTAAAACCGACGGCTACGCCAACTCCGGCGCCGAAGGCAGACCCCAATAACCCGAAGACAGGCAGCAGCAACTTGCCGGTCGTTTTCGGCAGCGCGGCGCTCGTGCTGAGCGGAGGCGCGCTTGCAGCGGTGCTCATCTATAAAAAGAAGAGACACGAAAAGTAAAGTGAAAACCTAAAAGCAATGAACCCCCGTCCCGGAAATCGGCTTTGTGCCGGCACCCGGGGCGGGGGTTTTACATTCTTATTTAAAAAATATTTACGATTTACACGACACCGTGGTTGACACCTGTACGGACCCGTGCTAAAATAAAATACGAATTCGTATTTTAGTGGGGTGGAGCGAAATGGAACGATATGCGTTTTTCCGGCAGCTTGGCAAGGCGGTGTATGGCATAGACGCAGCTTACGATGTGTTCTCGAAAAGTGCGCAGATCAAACCGAATATGCTGTGGCTGCTTTCGGCGCTGAACGACGGCGAGGGGCACACGCAAAAGCAGATCTGCTGGGACTGGGGATTCCCGAAAACGACGGTGAACACGCTGATCAAAGAGCTGGAAAAGGGCGGCTTTGTGGTGCAGAGCCCCATTCCCGGCGAGCGCAGGGAGCTTTCCGTAACGCTGACAGAAGCGGGCAGAGACTACGCGAATGAGGTTTTAAAGCCCGTGTATGAGGCAGAGGAACGGCTTTTTCGGCTGTATTTTAAAGATAAAGACCCGGAATTTGTGCAGGAGCTGTTCCGGTTTTCCGGCGTGATGCACCGCTATTTTACAACAGGGGAATTTGAAGAAACGGGGAGCGAGACATGAAAAAAATAAGCTGGCATGAACTGAAGCCGCAGGTGAAGGAAGTTTGGGTACTGAGCCTGCCGGCTATTTTAACGCAGATCACAACCATCGTGATGCAGTATATCGATTCCGCCATGGTGGGTTCGCTCGGCGCGAACGCTTCGGCGGCGATCGGTCTGGTATCCACGAGCACATGGCTGCTGGGCGGCATTACATACGCTGTTTCGGCAGGCTTTTCCGTGCAGGTGGCGCATAACATCGGCGCGGGACGCGATGCGGAAGCGAGAAGCGTGGTGCGTCACGGCCTGTGCACGGCGCTGTGCGTGGCAGGGATTTTGTGCGCGTTGGGGCTTTCCATCCACAGTATGCTGCCGACGTGGCTCGGCGGCGACCCGGCTATTCGTTACGATGCCTCGAAATACTTCATGGTGTACGCGCTGATGATCCCGTTCTCGCAGATCAACTCGCTGAACTCGTCGTTCTTGCAATGCAGCGGCGATATGCTGACGCCGAGCATTTTAAACGCCGCCATGTGTTTACTCGATGTGGTGTTCAATACCATTTTCATTCCGCATTTCGGCGTGATGGGTGCGGGAATCGGCACGGCGAGTGCGTGTGCGGTCGTCAGCCTGACGATGGCGTGGCGCTGCCTGTTGTGCAACCCGCATTTGCGGCTCAACCGCAAAGAGACCGAAAAGCACGGCTTTGACCCGGAAATTCTCAAAAAAGCTTTGAAGATCGGTCTGCCGGTCGGCGTGCAGGAGATCGCCATGTGCAGCGCGCAGGTCGTCGCGACCATGATCATTGCGCCGCTCGGTGCAGTCTCCATCGCGGCAAACTCCTTCGCTGTGACGGCAGAGAGCTTGTGCTACATGCCGGGCTACGGTATCGGCTCGGCGGCGACGACGCTCGTCGGGCGCAACATCGGCGCGGGAAAGACCGACCTTGCCAAGCGCTACGGCAACATCTGTATCGTGATGGGCGCGGGCTTTATGGCGATAACGGGACTTTTGATGATGTTCCTGTGCCCGTTTGTATTCAGCGTTTTGACGCCCGATCTCTCCGTCCGTGCGCTTGCGGCGCAGGCGTTGCGCATCGGGTTGCTGGCTGAACCGCTGTACGGCGTTTCCATCGTTGCGGCGGGCGCACTGCGCGGCACCGGCGATACCTTCGTGCCGAGTATGATGAACCTCGGCAGTATTTGGGTGGTACGCATCGGGCTTGCACTGCTGCTCGTCGGCAATTTCGGTCTGCCGGGCATGTGGACGGCCATGGCGACGGAGCTTTGCGTGCGCGGCCTTTTGATGCTGTACCGTCAGAAAACAACAAAGTATTATAAAAAATATAATAAAACAACTGAAACGAGCGAGTCTGAGCTGTTAGAAGCTGCGGAAAGCTGAAAAGCGCTGCGAAAGGACGCTCAATACGGAAAATACGGAACACGCGGTAACGGCGCCGCACAGGGTAAATTATCTCTGTGCGGCGCCGTTTTGCTTGTGATTCAAATTTTAAAGCTGTGGGTAGATCTCCTCAAAGACGGCGCGCAGCAGTGCACCGGCATCGCGGCTTTCGGCGGTGACGGTGACAACGGCATTTTTGTCGCGCATCAAAATGACGAACTGGCCGTATTTGCCGTCGGCGCGGAAGGAACCCTCGGGGCCTGCCCAGAAGAGGTAGCCATAGCCCTCGCTGTCGTTTTCAACCTGTTTTGAGGTCGCTTCTTTGACCCACTCGGCGGGGATGAGCTGCTTGCCGTTCCATTCGCCGTTTTGCAACAATAGCTGACCGAACAGGTGCAGTTCGTCAATGGTGAGGAACAGTCCGCCTGCACCGAAGGTCTGACCGTTCGGGTCATTTTCCCATGTGGGCAGCTGAATGCCCATCGGCGCGAACATGCGCGGCATCAGGTAATGGACAAGGTCGCAGCCCGCGCGGCGCTGTACGAGAATGCCGGCAAGGTACGGGCCGACGTTGTTGTACACGAATTTTTCGCCCGGCGCGTACACGAACGGCTGACGAAGCGCAAGGCGCACCCAGTTGCGGTCTTCATAGTACGGGCGTTCGCCGCCCATTAAAAAGCTCTTTTCCTGTCCGAGACACATGGTGAGCAGATCGCGCACCGTGGCGGCCTTTAAGTTGTCGGAAACGATTTCGGGCAGGTCATCCTTGAATGCGTCCGTGAGCTTTTCGTCGATGGAGAGCAGGCCCTCTTTTTGCGCAATGCCGACTGCCATAGAAGTAAAGCTTTTGCTTGCGGAATACACATTGCGGCGGCAGGCATCGTCCCACAGCTTGCGGGCCAGCTGCGTGCCGTTTTGCGAGACCACAACGCCGAGTGCGCGAAGCGGCACTGCACGGCTTTCAAATTCGGTAAGATCGATCATAGTAAACGCCTCCTAAATGAAATCGAGTTGGTGTAAAGGGAACGAATAAAGTCTTTGGTCAAACAATACCACAATAAAAATGCCGATGCAAGTATTTTTGGCTAAAATAAGATTTTCGGAGAAAATTTGAAAAAACTTTCAAAAAAGGGTTGACATATTGCGCTTTTGAGCTTATAATAATGAAGCTGTTTGAGAAATGCGCTTGTAGCTCAGCTGGATAGAGTGACTGGCTACGAACCAGTAGGTCAGGGGTTCGAGTCCCTTCAAGCGCGCCAAGGAATCCACAAAGATTTCGGTCTTTGTGGATTTTTTCTGTTTTAAGATAGATTTTATCGATTAAAAGATTTATAAAGCTGAATGTATTTGGTCGATTCAACAAATTACTTTTGTCTTCCGACCTTGTGCGAAAGAAATACGCATTTTTACTTGCTACATCTTGCATATGTGTGTATAATAAAAAATATTATTCTGCGTTTTTCGACTTTGCCTGAAAGAAAAGTGAAAAACGCATCAAATTTGAGAAACGAAAGTTGGAAGATCATGTTAGAGATCATAGCTGCCGTAAACAAAGCGGTGAACGATTTTATCTGGGGTGTTCCGGCCATGGTCTGCATCATCGGCGTAGGCTTGCTTTTAAGCTTCCGCACGCGCTTTTTGCAGATCCGCAAATTCCCCTATGCCATGCGCACCACGGCAGGGCGCATGTTCCGCAAAAAAGATGCTTCGGACGGCTCCATGACGCCGTTTCAGGCTGTATGTACGGCGCTGGCCGGCACAGTGGGCACGGGCAACATTGCCGGTGTGGCGGGCGCTATTGCGATAGGCGGCCCAGGCGCGGTATTCTGGATGTGGTGTTCCGCACTGCTCGGTATGTGCACAAAGTTTGCGGAAGTTACGTTGGCGGTGCATTTTCGTGAGCGCAGCAAGACCGGCGAGTGGGTCGGCGGGCCGATGTATTACATTAAAAACGGCCTCGGTAGGCACTGGCAATTTTTGGCGGTGCTGTATTCGCTGTTCGGCGCGCTGACGGTGTTTGGTACCGGAAACGCTACGCAGGTAAACACCATTGTAACCGCTATCGATACGGCGCTGACGCAGTACAATGTGATCGGCGCAGACCACATTCCCACGGTGAACCTTGTCATCGGCATTTTATGCGCAATGCTCGTTGCCATGGTGCTGCTGGGCGGCATCAAGCGCATCGGCAGTGTGAGCGAAAAGCTCGTGCCGTTTATGGCGCTTTTGTATGTGCTTTTGGGGCTTGGCGTGGTTGTCCTGAACATTACGCGTCTGCCGGAGGTACTGGCATCGATCGTTGTTGGCGCGTTTAACCCGAAGGCTTTCACGGGCGGTGCCATCGGCAGTCTGTTCATCAGCATGCAGCGCGGCGTTTCCCGCGGCATTTTCTCCAATGAGGCCGGCCTCGGCACGGGTTCTATCGCGCATGCCTGCGCCGATACGAAAAAGCCTGTAAAACAGGGTGTGTTTGGCATTTTTGAGGTGTTTGTCGATACCATCGTTATCTGCACATTGACGGCGCTTGTCATTTTGTGCAGCGGCACGGCGGTGAATTACGGCACCATGGCGGGCGCAGACCTGACGATTTCCGGCTTTACGACGACCTATGGCAGTTGGGCTTCCATTTTCTCTGCGGTCGCGCTGTGCTGCTTCGCGTTCTCGACCATCATCGGCTGGGGCCTTTACGGCTCGCGTTTTGTGGAATTTCTGTTCCGCACCAGTAAGGCCGTGCGCCCGTTCCTCGTCATTTATTCGTTCGTCGCAATCCTCGGCGCAACCGTCAACCTTGACCTGCTGTGGAACATCGCCGATACCTTTAACGGCCTGATGAGTATTCCGAATCTTATCGCGTTGTTATTGCTTTCCGGCACGGTGGTGAAGCTGACAAAGGAATTTTTTGCGAAAGAAGACGGGCGTAAGCTCAAAAAATAACAGAAAAATAACAGATAGTATGCGGAAAATCGCCGGGGCAAGTGCGCTCCGGCGATTTTTTGTATGTGAAAATGTCGTAGAATCGCCCGTGCCATTTGGTGAGTTTGTTAGAAAGTTGCAAAATATGGCAGAAATTGCCGAAAAACTATTTAAATGTTCAACGGATTACGATATACTCTTGTCAAGAAGTTCGTTCGGCGCAGAGGGGGACGAAAATATGAAAAAACGGCGATATTTTGCGGGTGCTGCGGCAATTCTCTTTTTACTTTTGCTTTGTGGATTTGCCCCGCAGAGCATCACGGAAGACAAGGATGCGCAGGTTTTACTGTATGAAACTTATGGTGAAAGCGAGATACTGGTCTACACCGGCCGTACGACGGTGCTGTATCGCCCGGACGGTCGTTCCGCCGAAGCACCGTTTAACGGGCAATATGCCGTTTTGCATGGCGATACCGTGACGGTTTTCGCCGAAACGGAGGAGTTCCTTGCCGTGGAGCGTTTCAGTGCGGAAACACTGGAGGAAACAGACCTGTTCGCTTTGCCTGTGACGAGCGGCCTGCGCTTTGCGGAAAGCGACAGCGCAGGCAGGCTTTATGCTGTTACCTACGGCGCGCCGAGCACATTGCAAGTGTTTGACGCGGCGGGTGAGCCCCTAACGGAATTCATATTTGAAGATAAAATATTCGGCATACAGACGGTGGATAGTACGCTTTATGTGCTGCTTTCGGAAAGTGCCGTGCAGATTTCGCTTGCGGGAAATGTGCCGACACTTTCCGGCACGGCGTTTACCTATGCGCCGGCTGCGCGGCCGTATAAGCTGCTTGGCAGCGACGTGTACGTCAACATGCAGGGCGAAGTGCGCCTGTTTTCCGGAGAAGAGTGGGCGGAAGACACGATCGTGACGGAAGCCGTTTTGAGCGGCGACATGCTCTACTGGCTTTCGGACACCTCGGAGGTTTCGCGCGTGCGCCGCGGCGACAAGGCGGAGTTCTTCACGCTTTCCGGCGAAGCGGCTGCACTCACCGCAAATGCAGCGATCATCTGGCAAAACGGCGCACTGTGCAGAGAGGCGTTCGGTACATTTGTGCAGCCTACGCCCACACCTTCGCCCATCCCGACACCTACGCCGGAGCCGACCGCGACCCCAAAGCCCTCTAAAACGCCGAAGCCGACGGCTACACCGAAACCGAGCACGACGCCGAAGCCAACGGCTACACCGAAACCGACCGCCACGCCGGATCCGGATGTCACGGCGAAGTTGCGTGTTTCCGGCCACATTTTGTACGCAGAACCGGGTGTTACGGCAGCAAAGCTACGGGCAGCATTCCCACAGGCGGAAGTGGAAGTGTACACGTCATCCTCCGCAGCGGCCTCCGGCAGGCTGAAAACCGGCATGAGCGTGCTGATCGACGATGAGCTGTATACGGTCATTGTGCCCGGCGACATCAACGCTTCCGGCACCGTGAATACGGCCGATATGCGTCTTTTGCAGCGTGTGCTCGTCGGGGAGACGGAACTGACCGACACAGCCGCGCTTGCCGCCGATTTAAACGAAAACGGCAGGCCCGATGCCGCAGACCTTGTTCTGCTCGACGCCAAAATGCAGCGGGACTAAACCGCATAAAATGGGTAGCACAGGGTAGGTTTTGTTGTGGGGGTGAATCCAATTGCAAAGCAGTACTTTAAAGAAGATTGAAATCGCGCTTGTTACGGTCTGTGTTCTAATCGTTTCGGGGATTGTGCTTCTCTTTGTAGTTGCGTTTACAGCCTTTGCCTCGTACGATGATTTTAGGATCAAGTCGTGGGAGTCGGCGCAGGGCAGCCCGTGCGTTGGGCAGGTGTTTAAACGCTTGCTGGAAACAGAAACGGAATCGGTGTCGCTCAACGACGTTTTGGAAGAAGGCGCATATGAGCAGGCTTTGGCGATTTACGACAATAGAATTTATCTGGTTTGGCGTCATTGGGCACAAGGCCAAGAGACATACCTTTTGATCTCTTCGGATTTATCCAAGGAAGACAGCCGTGTTTTGTATATGACCGATGCGGACGTGTTTGAAAAGGCGTGTGCCAATAAAGAAAGAATTTGGTGGACGGAAAATGACGAAATCGTGCAGTACGATTTTAAAAGCGGAAACATTAAAAGGACGAACGACACCACGGAGACGGACAAAAGCGGGCTAATAGAAGACGGCCTCGTGCAGATTGATCACGAAGACAACGCGCTGCTTTTGTTCGATGAGAAAAGCGGTGACCGAATTCGGATTACGTTTGAAGAGTTTGCCGAGATGAGCGACAAAACCGATGAGCTTATGCAAATTTCAAAACAGAAGACTTGGGGCCGCAAGCCTTGCACAGAGTATTTTTTTAACCGCATATATTGCTTTGACGATGTGTATTATGTCGTCGGGCAGATCAGAAACAGAGGCGGCGATGCCATAGCGCTTGTGTTCCGCTTTGACCCGGAAGCGCGCAAGGCCGAGTATGTCACCTACGACAATGTAGGCGAGGGCACATGGACGGGCTATGAGCTGATCCCACGGTTTGAAGCAAATGAAAGCCCCCATCAGCCTGAATTTCAGCGCGATGGGGGAGAGAACGTTCAGAAATAGTCATTTGGGTAAAAAGAAAAACCTCAGAAACCGAAGTTCCTGAGGTTTTGGTGGGCGCTAACGGACTTGAACCGCTGACCCCCTGCACGTCAAGCAGGTGCTCTAGCCAGCTGAGCTAAGCGCCCAATTTTCTGTTGCTCGATTATTATATAGCAAATCCCCGAAAAATGCAAGTCTTTTTTGCGAAAAAGTTAAAATTAATTTTCCTTTCGTGAATATCACGAAAAAGTGCGTAAAATTTGGTGCACTGTTCGCAGAAATTTAAGGTTTCTTACAAAACTCATAAGAATCGCACATTTCTATTGTTTATTCCTTTTCTATGCCGTATAATGAAAATACTGAAAACTGTGAATAGAATGTGAATGAAAGCGGATGGCGGTTGCGCGTTGCGCTTTGAATACGGAGATTTAAACAGAAGCGGAAATCTGAAAACGGACGATGACGTTGGTCCTGCACCAAGGCCAGAAAAGGAGAAACCATGAAAACACTGTCATATGTGAACTTTATCATTTCTATTTTATTTATGGCTTGCTACGCGTACCAGGCGGTCTACCTTGCGGCGACGCTTTTAAAAAAGCAGAAAGTCTTTAAAGCGAAGAAGCTGCACCGCTACGGTGTGTTGATTGCCGCGCGCAATGAGGAAGCCGTCATTGCGCAGCTCATCCGCAGTGTGCGCGCACAGAAGTATCCCGAGGAGCTTATCGATATTTTTGTCGTAGCGGATAACTGCACGGACAACACCGCGCAAGCGGCGCGCGAAGCCGGGGCGGTCGTTTACGAGCGCCACAATACGTATGCCGTGGGCAAGGGCTATGCGCTGCGTTTCTTATTAGAAAACATTTTTAAGAATTTCGGCGAATATGCCTACGATGGTTTTTTCGTCTTTGACGCGGACAATATTCTGGATGAGAATTTTATCTCCGAGATGAATAACGTTTTTGACAACGGCTACAAGGTTGTCACGTCCTACCGCAACTCGAAAAACTTTGGCGACAACTGGATCAGCGCGGGCTACTCCATTTTCTTCCTGCGCGAAGCGACGCAGCTCAATCGCGCCCGTATGATGTTCGGTACCAGCAGCTGCGTTTCCGGCACTGGCTTTTTGTTCAGCAGCGAGATTGCACGCGAAAACGGTGGTTGGAAGCATTTCCTGCTGACGGAGGACTTTGAGTTCACCGTGGACCGCATTTTAAAGGATGACACGGTCGGTTACTGCGAAAACGCCATTATTTATGACGAGCAGCCCACGCGGCTTGGGCAGTCCTTTACGCAACGTGCCCGCTGGATTAAGGGCTATTTGCAGGTTTTCAGCCGATACGGCTTCAAAATGCTGAAAAAAACCGTTGTGGATGGCAGTTTTGCCTGCTTCGATATGATTATGAACAACATTCCGTGCCTTGTCTTGACCTGCGCTTCAATCGTGTTTAACGCGATTATGGTCGCGGCGGGCATTGTGACGCGCACGCCGGATATGGGCGTTTGTGTGCTTTCCGTGTGCAGCGGTATTTTCGGTTCTATACTGACGCTGTGGTTCGTTGGCGGCATCACGTGCATCACACAGAGAAAGCGCATCCGTGCATCGAAAAAAGCGATGTTCTTCGGTTGGCTGTTGTTCCCGCTGTTTATTTTCACCTATGCGATTGCAATGGTTTACGCGGTGTTTACGAACATTGAATGGAAGCCCATTCAGCACAAAGTGGCGCTTAGTGTGGAAGACCTGAACGACACTACCAAAAAATAGCACAAAATTGCACTCAAAAACAGGGCGTGATTTGCTATAATCTATATTTGCTTATAAACGGCACCTGTGATAAAATAGTAAGAGATTACTTTGTCACAAGTGCCGTTTTTTGCGGCAGTACAAATCCTGATTTTTCCCCAGAAGAAAGGAATGGTCACAAACATGGTCACACGCGTATTTGTGGAGAAAAGAAAGGGATTCGATGTTGAAGCACGCCACATGATGGCGGATCTTCGTCAGAATCTCGGCCTCAAGGCTATTGAGGACCTGCGTATTTTGAACCGCTATGATGTTTCCGGTCTTTCCGGCGAGGAGTTCGAGGCAGCAGCCCGCACGATCCTTTCCGAGCCGAATGTGGACAACGTGTACGACGAAAACTACAAGATCAGCAGCGAATATCACGTCTTCGCAACGGAGTTTTTGCCCGGTCAGTACGACCAGCGTGCGGATTCCGCTTCCCAGTGCGTACAGCTCTTGACGCAGGGCGAGCGCCCGCAGGTCGCTTATGCAAAAGTGATCGCCGTTAAGGGCGACCTTTCCGAAGAGGAAATGGAGAAGATTAAGAACTATATCGTGAACCCGGTCGAATCCCGTTTGGCATCGATGGAAAAGCCGGAGACGCTTGACATGAAGATTGACGTGCCGGCAGACGTTAAGCGCGTCACGGGCATGATCTCCTGGAGCGACGAGGAGCTTAGAAAATATTACGGCACCATGGGCTTTGCCATGACGTTTGAAGACCTCGCGTTCTGCCGCGATTATTTCCGCGACGAAGAGCACCGTGACCCGAGCGTGACGGAGCTGCGCGTGATTGATACCTACTGGAGCGACCACTGCCGCCACACCACATTCCTTACGCGTCTCAACAACATCGAGATCGAAAAGGGCAAGCTGAGCGGCGCCATCGAAAAGGCACTCGGCGAGTATTTTGCAGCCCGCGAAGAGCTGTATAAGGGCAAGGACAAGCCCGTTTCTCTCATGGACATGGCGGTCATCGGCGCGAAATACCTCAAAAAGCACGGCATGGTAGACGATCTGGACGAAAGCGACGAGATCAACGCCTGTTCCATTGAAGTGCCGGTCACGATCGACGGTAAGACCGAGCAGTGGCTCGTGCAGTTCAAAAATGAGACCCACAACCACCCGACGGAGATTGAGCCGTTCGGCGGCGCGGCAACATGCCTTGGCGGCGCGATCCGCGACCCGCTTTCCGGCAGAGCGTATGTTTATCAGGCAATGCGCGTTACCGGCAGCGGCGACCCGACTGTTCCGTTTAAGGATACGATGAAGGGTAAGCTGCCCACAAGAAAGATTACCACCGGCGCTGCGGCGGGCTATTCCTCCTACGGCAACCAGATCGGCCTTGCGACCGGTCAGGTCACGGAGCTTTATGACCCCGGTTATGTTGCAAAGCGCATGGAGATCGGCGCGGTCATCGGCGCATCTCCGAAGGCGAACGTCAAGCGCTTCGAGCCGAAACCCGGCGATATCATTGTGCTGCTCGGCGGCGCAACGGGCCGTGACGGCTGCGGCGGCGCAACGGGTTCCTCCAAGGCGCATACGCTCGAATCCATCGAGGTTTGCGGCGCAGAGGTGCAGAAGGGCAACCCGCCGACCGAACGCAAAATTCAGCGTCTGTTCCGTGACCCGGAGGTTTCCACGCTCATCAAGCGCTGCAACGACTTCGGCGCGGGCGGCGTGTGCGTCGCCATCGGCGAGCTTGCACCGGGCCTTGAGATTGATTTGAACAAAGTCCCGAAGAAGTACGAGGGCCTCGACGGCACCGAGCTTGCGATTTCCGAATCGCAGGAGCGTATGGCAGTCGTGCTCGACCCGAAGGATGTGGAGAAATTCCGCGCTAAGGCGCAGGAGGAAAACCTCGACGCGCAGGTCGTGGCCATCGTCACCGAAGAGCCGAGACTCAAGATGGAGTGGCGCGGCGACCGCGTAGTCGACCTGAGCCGTGCATTCCTCGATACGAACGGTGTGACGCAGAACGCAGACGCGTTCATCAGCGCACCGAATGAAACGAAAAACTACCGCAACGCCGTACCGGCTTGCCTTGAAAACAAATCGCTGGACGAGGCGTTCGCAGAGAACCTCTCCCGCCTCGAGGTCTGCGGCCAGAAGGGCCTTTCCGAGCGTTTCGATGCTTCCATCGGCGCAGGCACCGTTTTGATGCCGTTTGCCGGTAAGTATCAGCTGACGCCGGAAGACGCCATGGTTGCGAAGATTCCGCTGCTCACGGGTGAGACCGATGATGCCACCGCTATGGCTTACGGCTATATTCCGGGTATTGCGCGCTTCTCGCCGTTCCATGGCGCAGCGTACGCTGTTGTGGAGAGCCTCTCGAAGCTCGCAGCTGTCGGCGCAGATCCGATGAAGTCCCGCTTGACGTTCCAGGAGTACTTCGAGCGCCTGCACGATAAGCCGGAGCGCTGGGGCAAGCCTGCCGCAGCCCTACTCGGTGCACTCACCGCGCAGCTGAACCTCGGCCTGCCGTCCATCGGCGGCAAGGACAGTATGTCCGGCTCCTTTGAAGACCTCGATGTTCCGCCGACGCTTGTCAGCTTTGCGGTGACGATGACGAAGGCCAGCAAGACGATCTCCGGCGCGTTCAAGAACGCCGGCAGCTACGCCGTGCTGTTGCCGATTCCGGAGGACAAGGAAACCGAGCTCCCGAACTGGGAAGCTTTGAAGGCATACTACAAGAACGTGCTCGCAAAAATCGCGGACGGCTCTGTTCTTTCCGCACACGTCGTCAAGGAAGGCGGCGCGGCTGCTGCCGTTGCGAAGATGGCGTTCGGCAACAAGCTCGGCTTCAAGTTCGAGAAGACTGCCGAAAACGCAGAGCTGCTTTTTGCCCCGAAGGCTGGCGCACTCGTCGTGGAAGTTCCGGCAGATGCGCTTGAGAGCGTCAAGAATACATTCGACGCTGTTGTGCTCGGCACCGTTACCGATACGGCAAAGATTGAGCTGAACGCCAAAGCGCTCGACTTGGACGACCTCATTGAGACCTGGAACGGCAAGCTCGAAAAAATCTTCGCGAATAAAGCGGAGACCGTCGCCGTAGAATATGATGTGCCGCTCGATAACCACAAGTACACCGGCTCCCCGGTCATCCGCGTCGCAAAGCCGAAGGTATTCATCCCGGTATTCCCGGGTACCAACTGCGAGATCGACACGAAGCGTGCGTTTGAAAAGGCGGGCGCAGAGACCGAGATCCTTGTTGTGCAGAACCTCTGCGCAAAGGACATCGAATACACCATCGACCGCATGGAAAAGGCAATCCGCTCCTCCCAGATCATCATGATCCCGGGCGGCTTCTCCGGCGGCGACGAGCCGGAGGGCTCCGGCAAGTTCATCGCGACAACGTTCCGCAACCCGAAAATCGCACAGGCGGTCACGGACTTGCTCGACACGCGCGACGGTCTTGTGCTCGGCATCTGCAACGGCTTCCAGGCGCTCATCAAGCTCGGTCTTGTCACCTACGGCAAGATCGTGGACCTCAAGGACGACGATCCGACCTTGACGTTTAACACGCTCGGCCGCCACGTTTCCCGCATGGTCTACACGCGCGTGACAAACACGAAGTCTCCGTGGCTCTCCGGCGTCAACGCAGGTGATGTCTTCGCCATCCCGGTCTCCCACGGTGAGGGCCGCTTTGTAGCGGATGACGCAGCGCTGAAAAAGCTCATCGAAAACGGCCAGATCGCCACGCAGTACACCACGCCGTGCGGCAAGGTGAGCGGCGACATCACATGGAACCCGAACGGCTCCGTGTGCGGCATTGAGGGCATCACAAGCCCGGACGGCCGCGTCTTTGGCAAGATGGGCCACAGCGAACGCAAGGGCGAAAACCTCTACTTTAACGTGCCGGGCGAAAAGGATCAGCAGATCTTTGAGAGCGGCGTGCGTTACTTCAAGTAATAAAAGGCAGAAACGCCTTATAAAATTCCGGTATGCGCGGGCAAAATGCTGCCCGCGCAGCCGCGTATAAGGACAATTTGGTTATGGACATTTTACAGAAAAGAACATGGGCGCAGATCGACCTCGACGCGGCGGCGCACAATTTTAAGGAAATTCGCCGCTATGTCGGCAACCAGTCGATGGTCTGCTGTGTGATTAAGGCAGATGCCTACGGGCACGGCGCGGTGCGCATGGCAGAGGAATACGAAGCCCTCGGCGCAGACTGGCTGGCGCTTTCCAACATTGAGGAAGCCTTGCAGGTGCGTCGTGCGGGCATCAAGCTGCCGCTGCTCGTGCTGGGCTATACCCCGGCGGAAGCCGCAGACGTGCTTGCCGAAAACGACATTGCGCAGTGCGCGTATTCTGCAGAATACTGCGCGGCGCTCTCCGAAAACGCCGTAAAAAGCGGCGTTAAGGTAAAGATTCACGTCAAGGTCGATACCGGCATGAGCCGCCTCGGGTTCTATTTTCAGGACATTGAGCGCGACAAGGAGGCCGTAAGCGTTGTGGCAGAAGCGTGCCGCCGCCCGGGGCTTATCCCGGAGGGCATCTTCACGCATTTTGCCGTGGCAGATGGTGGCGAGAATGGCAAGGCATTTACCTTGAAGCAGTTCTCGTGCTTTATGGCGCTCATCGCGGAGCTTGAAAAGCAGGGCATCATGTTTAAAATTCACCACTGCGCGAACAGCGGTGCAATCCTCGATTACCCCGAGATGCACCTCGATATGGTGCGTGCGGGCGTGATTTTATACGGCATGGAACCGTCGCTCAGCGTGGAGCATCACGCGGATTTCCGCCCGGTACTCAGCCTGCACTCCGTCATTTCGCACGTGAAGGAGATTGAGCCCGGATCGGACATCAGTTACGACCGCACATTCACCGCAAAGGAACGCATGCGCGTCGCGACCATTCCGGTCGGCTACGCGGACGGCTACTCCCGCAGGCTTTCGAACCGCGGCAGTGTGCTCATTCACGGTACGCGCTGCCCGATTTTAGGTAAAGTCTGCATGGACCAGTGCATGGTGGATGTTTCCGCCGTGCCGCAGGCGAAGGTAGGGGACACCGTAACGCTCATCGGCCGCGACGGCGAGGATGAGATCACCGCGGCGGAAATTGCCGGCATCATGGAGACAATCCACTATGAAGTGGTGTGCGACATCTCAAAGCGCGTCACACGCGTTTACCTGAAAAACGGCAAAGAAGTCAGTGTTCTGGACTGTATTTTGGACAAATATTGATTGTAAAGCAGCGGCTTTTGGCTCCGTTCAGCCGAGTCGCTGCTTTAAATTTATAGTGATTTGGAAGGATGAAAGTGATGGAAAAGCTTTTAAAACTGCGCGATGAAATGAAAGAGGATTTGCTGCACGGTTCTATTTTCCCGTTCTGGGAGCAATATACCATCGATCACGAAAACGGTGGCTTTTACGGCGCCGTGACGGTTGATAAGGTTATTCACAAGGACGCGTCCAAGGGCCTCGTGTTGAATGCACGTTTGCTGTGGACATTTGCGGGCGCGTACCGCATTTTCGGCGACGAGAAGTATAAGGAACTCGCCGACCGCGCGTTTAACTACATCGTTGAGCGCTTCTGGGACCACAAAAACGGCGGCGGTTTCTGGATGCTGCATGCAGACGGATCTGTGGAAGACGACACGAAAATGACCTACGGCCAGGGCTTTTTGCTGTATGCGTTCTCCGAGTACGTCCGCGCAACGGGTAGCGAGGAAGCACGCAGATATGCCGATATGACGTATGATTACATCGAAAACGAGTGCAAAGAGGGCAACTATTACCTTGAAAACGCACGCGGCACGGGCAGCAGCAACGGCGCCATTACGGAGGCGGGCAACCTTTCCATGAACACGCATATCCACATTCTGGAGCCGATGACGTGCTACTTCCGTATTCGCCACGATGCCTGCGTGGAGGAGAGCCTTGTGAACCTCATCGAGATCACCGCACGCAGAATTTACGACACCGAGCACCACCATTTTGTCATGTTTTTCAACGATAAAATGGAGCCGCTGCCGGGCGAGGTTTCGTTCGGCCATGACATTGAGGGCTCCTGGCTGTTGACGGAAGCTGCCGAAGTGCTTGAAAAGTACGGCGCAGATAAAGCCCGTGCGGAAAAGCTCCTTGAGGAAGCGAAGGAGGTTGCCATCAACATGGTGAACTTCACGCTGAGCCACGGCATGGATACAGACGGCGGTCTGTTTGACGAGGGTCACGAAGAAGGCGGCATCGCTGTGCCGAATAAGGTCTGGTGGGTGCAGGCGGAAGCCGTTGTCGGCAGTGTGAACGCATGGCAGATTACGGGTGACGAGAAGTATCTCGATTCCGCGCTGAAGAGCTGGGCATACATCAAAGCCGAAATCATCAACGGCCCGGCGGGCGAGTGGTTTGCAAGCGGTAAAAATTCCCCGGACGAGGAAAATTCGCACCTGCTGTGCGGCCCGTGGAAGTGCCCGTACCACAACGCCAGAGCCGCGTTTGAAATTTACGAGCGCTGCGAGGCACTGGAAAAGTAAACAGCAACAGCAAAGCCCTACCGAGAAAATTCCCGGTAGGGCTTTTGTCATGTTAACGCAAGCTTACAATACAAAACGGCCGCTCTCCGAATACTCGAAAAGCGGTCGCTTTCTTATTTATTCAGTAATTCGTCAACCTCGACGGGTTCCAGCTCTTTTAATGCCGGGTGGTCGGTCAGCGTTTTCAGCATACGCCAACCGAAATGATCTTCTTCCAAATTCTCCGGCACGGGACGGAAGCCGAAATCAAGGTACAGCTTTGCGGCGACCCACGTGGTGGTCTGGGTGGGCACGAACAGCTCTTTGTAGCCGAGCGCCTGCAAACGGTGCAGCGTGTGCGCGATGAGCGGGCGGGAAAGTCCCTTGCCTTGCGCGTCGCGGCTTACGGAAACCCAATGCAACCAGCCACCGGGCAGCTTTTCATCGAAAAACGCCGTTGCGGTCGCAACCTTCTTGCCGTTCGGGTCGACGATGAAAAACATTCTGTCGGGCAGAACGTCTTCGTGCTTGCCGTAGTAGCGCTGCCACGCGTCCACGCCTTCCTCAAAAGTCGAAAACTCTTTCGCCGATTTTTCAATCTCAATCCACGTATCGCGGTCGCCGGGGGTGTAGGTTGTGAACGAATACCCCGCGGGCAGATCATAATGCGGAATTTCCGTTTCCGCCGGCATAGTCATGAACAGATGGTAGTACTTCAAACGGCTGTCGTGATTATCTAAATGTAAAGAAGCTAAGTCTTTCATAGATTTAATCATGAATTAGGATTCATTTCTGCCGCAGCATTTCTTGTATTTCTTGCCGCTGCCGCACGGGCATGGGTCGTTTCTGCCGGGCTTTTTGCCGTTTTTGCGCACCGGCTGCTTGACGGCCGGCGTATCGGAGGATGTTGTGCCGGTCTCCTTGGCGACGGCTTCACGCTTCGGTGCTTCCGGCGTCTTCAGGCGCACAGTCAGAATCATGCGGGCGGTGTTTTCGCGGATCGTGTCGATCATCGCGTCAAACATGTCAAAGCCCTCTTCGCGGTATGCAATGACCGGGTCTTGCTGGCCGTAGGCGCGCAGGCGGATGCCCTTCTGGAGCTCATCCATCGCATCGATGTGATCCATCCACTGCGTATCGACGTTCTTCAGCAGCACCACGCGCTCCACTTCACGCATGATCGGCGGGGTGAACGCCTTCTCACGCAGGTCGTAAAGCTTGTGCGCACGCTCCTTGAGAAAATCGATGACCGTTTGCTGCTCGAGATCCTCAAACGCCTGACCCTCATAGTGCAGCTCATCCGGATTGACCATCCAGCCGAGGTAGTGGTCGCGCAGACCGCGGAGATCCCAGTCGTCGTGCAGGGTGTTCTCCGGCAAGAAGCGCTTGACGTTCGCTTCGATGGCCTGATCGATCATGGACATAATCTGCGGCTTCACGTTGTCGCCGTTCAGCACACGGTCACGCTGCTCATAGATGATCTCGCGCTGGCGGTTCATCACGTCGTCATACTGCAGAACGTTCTTGCGAATGGCAAAGTTTCTGCCCTCGACCTTCTTCTGTGCGTTTTCGATGGTGTTGGAGAGGATAGACGCTTCGATCGGCATGTCCTCGTCCACATTCAGGCGGTCCATAATGGTCTGGATGCGGTCGCCGCCGAACAGACGCATGAGGTCGTCTTCAAGAGAGATGTAGAAGCGGCTCTTACCGGGATCGCCCTGACGGCCTGCACGGCCGCGCAGCTGGTTATCGATACGGCGAGATTCGTGGCGCTCCGTGCCGATGATGTACAGGCCGCCGAGCTTGCGAACTTCCTCTGCCTCCGGCGCAATCTCCGCTTTGTATTTTTTGTTGAGCTCCGCAAAGGTCTTGCGGGCATTCAAAATCTCTTCATCGTCCGTGTAGCCGTAGGCGGAAGCCTCGCCGATGAGCTCCTCAGAGAACTGCATGCGGCGCATTTCGGCACGCGCCATGAACTCTGCGTTACCGCCGAGCAGAATATCCGTACCACGGCCGGCCATGTTCGTTGCGATGGTCACGGCGCCCTTACGGCCTGCCTGTGCGACGATTTCGGCTTCTTTTTCATGGTACTTTGCGTTCAGCACTTCGTGCTTGATGCCGCGGCGCTTCAGCATGGCGCTGAGCTGCTCGGATTTTTCAATCGTGATGGTACCGACCAGCACCGGCTGGCCTTTTTCGTGGTGCTCGATGATGTCGTTGATAACGGCATTGAACTTGCCCTTTTCGGTCTTGTAAACAACGTCCGGGCAGTCTTCACGAATCATCGGCTTGTTTGTCGGAATCTCTACAACGTCCAGTTTGTAAATTTCGCTGAACTCGGATTCCTCGGTCATGGCCGTGCCGGTCATGCCGGAGAGCTTGTTGTAAAGGCGGAAGAAATTCTGGAACGTGATGGTTGCAAGCGTTTTGCTTTCGCGCGCGATTTTCACGCCTTCCTTCGCTTCAATGGCCTGGTGCAGACCTTCGTTGTAGCGTCTGCCGTACATCAGACGGCCGGTGAATTCATCAACGATGATGACTTCGCCGTCGCGCACGACGTAATCAATATCGCGCTGCATGATGCCGTTCGCCTTGATCGCCTGATTGATGTGGTGCTGAATGGTGATATTGTCCGGGTCCGTGAGGTTTTCCAAGCTGAAGAACTGCTCGGCTTTTTTTACGCCGCGCTTGGTGAGCGTTGCGGTCTTCTGCTTTTCATTGATGATATAATCGTAATCCTCGTAGATCTCGTCATTGTCTTCCTTTTCGTTCGTCTCCGCCACGCGGATGGGGCGCAGGGTCTTTGCGAAGCGGTCGGCGACGTTGTAAAGCTCCGTGGACTGCTCGCCCTGACCGGAAATGATGAGCGGGGTACGCGCCTCATCAATGAGGATGGAGTCCACCTCGTCCACGATGGCGAAGTTATGGCCGCGCTGCACCTTGCGCTCCTTGTAGGTGACCATGTTGTCACGCAGGTAGTCAAAGCCGATCTCATTGTTCGTTGCGTATGTGATGTCGCAGGCGTAGGCTTTTTTCTTTTCGTCCGGCTCCATGCCGGGGATGGCAAGGCCTACGGTGAGACCGAGGTAGTTGAACACACGCGCCATCATTTCGCCCTGATATTTTGCAAGGTAATCGTTGACGGTGACGATGTGCACACCTTTGCCGCTTAAAGCGTTGAGGTACGCCGGGAGGGCAGCGGTGAACGTCTTGCCTTCGCCGGTCTTCATCTCGGCGATGCGACCCTGATGCAAAATGATGCCGCCGATAATCTGTACCGGGAACGGCTTGATGGAGAGCACGCGCCACATGGCTTCGCGGCACGTTGCAAACGCTTCGGGCAGGATGTCATCAAGGGAAGAGCCAAGGGAGAGGCGCTCTTTCAACACGGCGGTCTGGCCCTTCAGCTCCTCATCTGTCATTTTTGTGTATTTGTCATCGAGCGCGAGAACCGCTTGCTTAAGCGGTTCAATGCGCTTTAATTCTTTCTTGCTGTAGCTGCCGAACAGCTTTGTGAGTAGGTTCATGGTTCGGGAACACTTTCCTTTCTTTCGCGCGGATTCCCCGCGCGCGGCATATAAATCAGTATAGCATGGAACAGCATAAAAAAGCAAGCGATAGGGGCATATTCATGAAAACTTTATAGGTGATCAAAAAGAAGCACATTTTAAAATGCAAAAACGGCAGTGCAATTCGAGAAAAACAGCAAAATACAGGATAGCCTTAGCCGAAATGCACAAAAAACTCTTTTTTTCCAAATCATAAACAGCTTATGAACAAAATGTGACTTTTTATTCGGTTTTCTCTTGATTTTCGCAAAATTAGAGGCTATACTATAGGTAACAATTCCTGTTTTTCCGATGTGTGCAAACCATAACTGGTCAAAAAAACGAAGAACAGGAAATTCTTTAATTTATAGGAGAGTGAACATCCTTGGACAAATTCTTCAAAATTTCCGAGCGTGGCTCGAACGTCCGCACAGAGATCATTGCCGGTCTCACGACGTTCTTCGCGATGGCTTACATCGTAGTCACGAACCCGAACCAGATTGTTAGCTTCAACCATCTGGCTCCGGATGCCGACCCGGCCTTCCAGCAGATTTGGAACGCTGTGTATGTCGCATCCATTCTGGCAGCAATCATCGGTACGCTGCTGATGGCTCTGTATGCGAAGATGCCGTTTGCACAGGCTTGCGGCATGGGTCTGAACTCCTTCTTCTTCGTATCCTTCATTCTGCCGGAAATCATCTCCGGCGGCGACGTCATCAAGGGCTACCATGCAGGCCTCGTCATCATTCTGGTTTCCGGTTTTGTCTTCCTGCTGTTCTCTGTCACGGGTCTCCGCGTCAAGGTTGCAAAGGCTCTTCCGGACTGCCTCAAGAAAGCAATCCCGGCCGGTATCGGTCTGTTCATCGCTTTCCTCGGCTTCCAGAATGTCGGCATCATCCAGACTAACCAGTACACGCTCGTTCAGTTCGTCGATATCCACGGCGCACTGAAGGCAGGCGCATTCTTTGCGGATGTTGAAGGTGTAAAGGCATTTATGCCGGCTATCCTCGCATTCCTCGGTCTGCTCATCATTGCAATTCTTGAAAAGCACAATGTCAAGGGCGGCGTGCTCATCAGCATCGCAGGCATTTCCGTTCTGTACTATCTCCTTTCCGGCACGACCCCGACCTTCGACATGAGCCAGATCGGCCAGACCTTTAAGGATTTCGGCTCCATCGGCATCACCGGTGTGTTCCAGGCTGACGCTTGGAAGCGTGCGTTCACAGGCTCTGAGCTCGGCGGCATCTTCTCCGCAATCATGCTCGTCGTTACGTTCTGCCTCGTCGATATGTTCGACACCATCGGCACCCTGTACGGCACCGCTTCTCAGGCAAACATGCTGGATAAGAACGGCGATCCGATCAACGTTAACCAGTGCATGACCAGCGACTCCGTTGCAACGGTTGCGGGCGCTGTTTGCGGTACTTCCACCTGCACCACGTTCGTTGAGTCCGCTGCTGGCGTTGGCGCCGGCGGCAGAACCGGCCTTACGAGCCTTGTTGTTGCAATTTGCTTCGCGGTTTGCCTGTTCCTCAGCCCGGTCGCTTCTCTTGTTCCGACCTGCGCTACGGCTCCGGCACTCATCTATGTCGGCGTTCTGATGATGAAGGGCTTCGCAAAGGTCGATATGTCCGACCTGCGCAGCGCTGTTCCGGCGTTCCTCGCTCTCATCATGATGCCGCTGACCTACTCTATCTCCAACGGTATCGGTATCGGCGCGATTGCTTATGTGCTCATCACGCTCTTCACCGGTAAGTACAAGAAGAACGACATCGGTATTACCATTATCGCTGCGCTCTTCGTCATTAAGTTTGTCTTTGTTACGATGTAATTCGTACATAAAACGAACTTTAGCTTGAGATAACATAAGAGGCGCTCGCTTGTGATTTTTCACGGCGGGCGCCTTTTTTCGTTTTATTGCGCGGTTTTGTCCTGCTATACTTTGGGCATATCGGACGAGTAAAAGGAGCAGGCGATGAAACAGGCGGATAGTTTGCTTTTAAACGCGTTGAAAGCAGCGATACATAACGAAAAAGCGGCGTTCGGTGTGCTGCCGCAGGAAACACAGACGGAGCTTTTGCGCCGGGCGGTGCGCCACGGCGTGCTGCCGCTTGTTCTTGATGCGTGCGGCAAGGCACTGAAAGCTGCGCGGCAAATGGCGTTTTGCCAAACGGCAGAGCAGATTTTGAAAACGCAGGTATTTTTACAGCTTTACAGCAAGCTGCGCGAAATGAAATTGCATCCGCTCGTGCTGAAAGGCCCGGTGTGCGCTGCGCTGTACCCGAAGCCGGAGCTGCGGCTGTTTTCGGATGTCGATTTACTGGCGGTTTCGGGTGAATTTGACCGCACACGCAATGCTTTATTGCGGCTCGGCTGCCGCACAGCGGGGGAGAGTGTCGATCCGCTTGAACAGACATTTTACCTGCCCGGCAGTCCGCTCGTTTTAGAACTGCACGGCGCGGCGTTCCCGGAAAACGATGCGTACGGGCACATGAACGCCTTTTTTGCGCATGAAAAGCTGCGCACGGAAACCGTTTTCGTGCAGGACGAAGAAATTTATACGCTTGGCGCGAACGAGACGTTTTTGTACCTTTTGTGCCACAGCTTAAAGCACTTTCTGCACGGCGGGTGCGGCATTCGCGCGGTGTGTGATTTGCTGTTGTTTGCCGAAAAGCATGAAAAGGAGCTTGAAAAACTGTATTTGCGCCGCTGCTGCGAAAAGCTTTCGGCACTCGAATTTTTGACGGCGCTCTTTGAAATCGGCGAGAAATATCTCGGCTTTGAGAAAACGGAAAGCTTAGCGCTGCTTCGCGTGCACCCTGCGCCGGATGAGACTGCGCTTTTAGAGGATATTTTGGCAGGCGGCGTGCACGGTGCGGCAGAAAAAAGCCGCTTGCACAGTGCGAATATGACGCTGCACGCGGCGGCTGTGCAGAATACAGGAAAACGCGAACGCTTTTCCGTGCTGTGTGCGGCGTTCCCCCCTGCAAAAGCGCTGCATTGCGCGCCGCATAGCTTGCCTGCCGCGTGGGGAAGGCGGCTTATACGCTACGGTAAGGAAAACATTCAAAACCGTACGAGCCTTAGAAAAAGTGTCGAGATCGGCAAGCGGCGCGTGGCGCTCCTCAAAACATATCACCTCATAAAATAAGCCGGCGGCTGCGCCCAACTCGGGTACAGCCGCCGGTGCTTTATTTTTGATTAACGGATGCGGAACGTCTTGATCTCATACGGCTTGATGGTGAATTTGAATGTACCGCCTTTGACCGGGACATCCGTGAGCGCATTCTCCTGCAAGTCACACTCCGTAACGGAAGCGATGGGGCGGTTCCAATGCAGTTTTGTCGTTGTGCGGGCGTTTTCACATTCGTACAGACGCATGATCACGCCGTCGCCGTCTTCCGCCTGCTTGACGGTTTCCAAAATGACGTTTTTGGCGTCCACACTCGCGAGAGAGTACGCTTCGCCTGCTGTGCCGCCTGCGGTGGCGCGCACAGACTGATTCAGGAAGTACGCCTGCGCTACGGTCGCCGCGCTGCGCCATGTTTCGGCGTGCGGGTAGAGCGCGTAGGTGAATACGTGCATCTCCTGATCGGCGACAGGGTTCGGCTCTGTGCCGGATTTGATGAGCGTCAGCGCCATTTCGCCGTTGTGCACGGAGTGACCGTATTTGCAGTCGTTTAACAGGCTGATGCCGTAGTGACCCTCGGAAACATCGATCCACTTTTGGCCGCAGCTCTCAAAGCGTGCCTGATCCCAGCTCGTGTTCTGATGTGTTTTGCGCGTCACGTTGCCGAACTGAATCTCAAATGTTGCTTCGTCCGTGTGTACGTCCATCGGGAAGTGAGCTTTCAGGAGGTGCTGGTGCTCTTTCCAGTCGACCGTCGTCTCAAAGTCGATGCGCGGGCACGCGGCGTAGAAGTGAATTTTCTGGCAGATGACCGAACGGCTGACCTTGCGCTCAATCTCGAGAGTTGCGCGCACGGGGCCGCGTTCCGTCCATTCCATGCGCTGCACGTCGGTGACGTCCCAGAATTTCTCCGTATAGTAGCAGTCGATGTCCCAGTTGTCGTAGTGCATCGGCTTGTCCTCGTACATGCGCATCAGGTTCGCATATTTGCCGGGCTGCACGGTCTCGCGGTCGTTTTTGCGGTCATAAAGGCGCGTGATGAGCCCGTTTTCATCAAATTCAACCGTGTAGAACGGCGTCGTGATCGTGCTGCCGGCAATGTGCAGCGGGTTTTCAAAGCTGCCTGCTTCGACCGGCGCAAAGCACTTGTAGCCCTTCGGCGGCAAGTCGGGCAGGAACGCCACAGCACCGTTTTCGGTCTGCTGCACGGGATAAGTATTTTTGCCGTCGGAAAGTGCATTTGCGGTGCAATTTTCAAGTACAACGATATCGCTGCGCGTTTTACCCGTCGTGTTGAACACCGTGATGCCTTCTCCCTGCGGCGCAAGCACTTGCATGCGGTCGGCAGAAAGCGCAGAGATCGTCTCCGCCATCGCATCGTATTCCTTTTTCGTCTGCTCGTAGACCTCGTGAATGGCGGTGCCGGGCAGAATATCATGGAATTGATTCAAAAGCGTGTTTTTCCACAGGCTGTCGAGCGCTTCCGCGGGGTAGGGGAGCTGCGGTGCTGCCAGTACGCTCAAAAGCTCCAAATCCATGAGTCCCAGCTCTGTTTTGCGGTTGCCGCGCTTGTTGCGCGCCATGGAGGTGTACGTGCCGCGGTGATACTCGAAGTAGAGCTCACCCTCCCACGTGGGCAGACGTTTGCTGTCTTTTACGCGCTCGTTCAGCTCGTCAAAATATTGCCGTGCGAAGACCTGCCGCACCTTCGGGATGCCCAAAACGCCTTTTTCCATGCGCTTGCTCGTCTCCAGCATATCGCGGGTCGGGCCGCCGCCGCCGTCACCGTAGCCGTAAGCGATGAGAATATCATTGTTGATGTCTTTGTTTTGGTAACGCTCCCAGCCGCCCATAATGGCATCCGGGTGCAGCATGCCGTTGTAGGTGGTGAAGAAGTTCTGCACGTTCTGGCCGATGCTGAGTGTGGTGATGAAATGCGTCAGCACTTCGCTGCCGTCAATGCCGCGCCACTCGAATGTATCGAACGGCACTTCGTTGAACTGGTTCCACGAAAGCTTCGTCGTCATAAAGTAATCGATGCCGCTCTTTTTCATGATCTGCGGCAGCGCGCCGGAGTAGCCGAACACGTCCGGCAGCCACAAAATGCGGTTATCCACGCCGAATTCCTCGCGGAAGAAGCGCTTGCCGTGAATGAACTGGCGCACAAGGCTTTCGCCGCTCGTCAGGTTGCAGTCGGCTTCCAGCCACATGCCGCCCTCCGGCTCCCAACGCTTTTCCTTCACGCGCTCTTTCAGGCGCGCATACAGCTCCGGATAACGCTCTTTTAAGAAATAATAAAGCTGCGGCTGACTGGACATGAAGTGATAATTCGGGTATTCGTCCATAAGCTTCAAAACCGTCGCAAAGCTGCGCGCGGTCTTTTCACGCGTCTGGGCGACCGTCCACAGCCACGCCACGTCGATGTGTGTGTGGCCGATGCAGCTCGCAATCACGTCGTCGTGTCCCGCAAGGTCGGTGTAGACCGCTTTTTTTAGATATGCGGAAGCCGCGCGCACGGAAGCGTAAAAATCCTCGCTGTATGGCGTGCGCAGGTCGAGCAGGTTTATGCCTTCGTTCAGCGCGTTTTCCAACAGCATGCGGTTTCGGTCTTCCTTTTCCATGCGCGAAAACGCCTCGACCGGCACTTTCAAGTCATAATACAGCGCTTCAATCTCCGGGTCAATCTCCTGAATTTCCATAAAGAGATTGAATTCGTTGTGGATGGTGCCGGTGTACGCTTGCAAGTCGAACACAAGCTTTTCGCCGGAAATCGCTTTCGGGGAAAGCAGCACGTCACGGTGATTCATGTCCATGCCCTGCACGGGCACGTTGTTCACAAACAGCAAAAACTGCGGGTTTTTGCCGTCGTCACCTTCGACCTGCGTGCGCACATTCAGCCACATTGCCTTGCCGTTAAGCGCTTTCGGCACGGTGAATTCCGTGCGGAACCAATAGTGCTCGTCCGGGCCGTACCAGTGCATGGTGCGGCTGTCAAACGACGTCCACGGCGGCGTAGCGGCATCTGCTGCTTCGGGGCGGATATACGTGCCCTTTTTGCAGATAAGGTCGGTCAGCGGAATGCGCTGCACGATGCGCAGACGGTAAAGCTCATCACAAATGCGCTCCACACGTTTAGCGAGATACCTCATAGTTGCAACTCCTTTTCTATAGCGGTTTGGGGTTTCGTAAAAACTGGCGCTTTTGACTTAATTTTAGCATAATAATGTATAGAAAACAAGACAAAATGCACAGATTCTTCCGGCTTTTCACACATTAGAATTGTCTTTATGCACACGTCGCGTCGAAAATGCAGAAAAACAAGTTATTTATGCACAGAACACAAAAAATAATTGAAAATCAGCGGAAAGTACGCTATACTAAATCTATAAATCAGAGCGTATTTTGAGAAAAGCAACGGTGGCTCAGCCCCGAAAACACCCGGAAAAGCAGCGGTTTTGGAGTGCTGTATTCAAATCACATCACATAGAAAACAGAGGAAAAAATATGCGAAAAAAGGCTTGGATCCTTTTGCTTTTTGCCGCGCTTATGGCGCTGCTTTGCGCATGCAGCGATACGGCACAGCAACCGGAGACGGAAAAACCGAAAATACGTATCGGCGGCACAACGTATGCGCCGTATTTTTACCGCAATATCGGCGGCAACTATACCGGCATCGACGTGGAGATTGCCGAGGAAGCCTGTGCGCATATCGGGTATGAGCCGATCTTCGAGGAGCTCGATATCGACAAGGGCTTTGAGCTTTTGGATGAAGACTATGTGGATTGCCTTTGGTGCTGCCTGACGATGGAAGGCAACGAAGATAAGTTTATTTGGGCAGGGCCGTATATGTACACGCAGCGCGTGGTCGTGGTGCCGGCGGACAGCGAGATTGAAACACTGGAAGACCTTGCCGAAAAGTGCGTGGCGGTGCAGGCCGGCTCTATAAGCGAGGAGATCATTTTAAAAGGGCTGAACCCGAATTTGCCGGAGATTACGGACCTTTCCACATTCAGCACGATGGGCGAGGTGTTTACTTCGCTGCGCAAGGGCTATGCGGATGCGGCCATCGGGCATGAAAGCTCGCTGAGATTATATACGGACGAATACCCGGACGGCTACCGCTACCTCAACATGAACATGTACAGCGACGCCGTGGGCGTGGCATTTAAACCGGACGGCGATGCAGTACTGGCGGAAAAGTTGACGCAGACGCTGCTTGAAATGCGCGAAGACGGCACAATGGCCGCTATTGTGAAAAAATATGGGTTGGATGCCGAAAAAAGCGTGAACGGAGGTACCGAATGATGCCGAAGTTCAAGGGAAAAACAAAACCGAAGCTCCATAAGCCGAGCATGGAAACGGTCATGCGGTGGATTGTCACGCTTCTTCTCGGCTTTGTTGTGCTGCTGCCGGTATTTGCAGGCGTAACACAGTATGAACAGAACAAGGCGAAAGCGGATGTTGAGGACGTACTCGCTTTTATGCAGACGAGCTGCCGTAAGTACGACAACTACCGCTTGGCCAATACCACCGAAGCGCTGCAGGATATTTTGACCAAAGTCAAAACACTGACGGCGTACCGTTACGAAGAGGAAGATGCGCTTTTAAACGAAAATCGCTTACAGCACTATGCGAAATTTCAGTATTTGACCGGCATTTTTGTTTTGGATGAAAATTTCTCCGTGCTGGCTCATTACGACAAAGCGGGCAAGGATGAAAGTCTGCTGCTCAGCCAGATAATTGGGGACAAAAATGCGGCGGATATTTTGAACTATCCGCAGAAAACCTATGCCGACCAGATCTGTATAAACGACAATACGTATAACTACGCCATTTCCGCACGGCAGGATAAACCGGGTCTCGTTATTTGCTATACGGATATCACGCGCTTTCAAAACGATAAAAATGAGCTTTCTCTCTCCACTATGCTGGATGCTGAAATGTTCCGGCAGGATGTGACCGTCGTCATCACGGACGGCACGCGCGTTATCAGTTCGAATTGCGAGCAGCTGGAGGAACAGCTTGTGCAGTATTATCCTATTGCTGACGTGCTCGTTGGAGGGGAGCAACTTACACCGGACACATTGCTGCAATTAAAAAACGACAACGGCACATGGTACGGTATGTTCACCCAGTACAGAGATTATTATTTGTATGCCTTTTTCCCGAGTCGCGTAGTCTACGCAAGTCGCCGCGGTTGGATGCTGCTGTTTACGGCAATCTATCTGTTTTGCGGCATGGGGTACCTTGTTTGGCGGCAGTACAGTAAAAAGCGCCGCTTACTGCGTATGGAAAAAGAATACCACCTTGTCAGCGCCATTTCGAGCATTTACCTGTCAAACCTGCTCATTCACCCGCAGGACGATACATGGGAGCCCGTTGTGCAAAGTGAGCGCATGAAAGCAATCACAAACGGTGTTTTAAGCGCAAAAGCCATGCTGGAAAAGTTTAACACCGAGTGCGTAGCCGAGGCGTACCGGGAGAAATTCCGTGCATTTACAAACCTTGATACCGCTCAGCAGCGCTTAGAGGGCAAGGCTTTTGACGGCTTCACAATGGAAAATGTGGAGGGCAAGTGGTACCAGCTGCTTCTTGTGCCGCAGCGCCGCTTTACGCACAGAGAAAAGCCGAGCGCACTCATGCTTTTGTTCCGCGATGTTTCCGAGCAAAAGGAGCGCGATATGGAATATCAGGAAAACCTGCGCCGCGCGGCAGAGGACGCTACCCTTGCAAACGCCGCCAAAACGGATTTTCTGCGCCGCATGAGCCATGACATCCGCACGCCGATCAACGGCATCCGCGGCATGGTACAGATTGCCGACCGTTTCCCGAATGACGCGAAAAAGCAGGCGGAATGCCGCGCAAAGATTATGCGGTCTTCAGATTTTCTTTTAGAGCTTGTAAATGATGTGCTCGATATGAGCAAGCTGGAATCCGGCGAAATGCAGCTTGGGGAAGTGCCGTTCAATTTGAACGAGCTGCTGCACGATGTGGGCACGCTGCTCTCCACGCAAGCGCAGGCGCGCGGTATTACGTATACCATCACAATGGAAGATAAGCGCGAAAAGCATGTCATCGGTAGCCCGCTGCATTTAAGACAGATCTTTCAAAACATCGGCGGCAACGCCATCAAGTATGGCAGAGCCGGCGGCTATGTACATGCTACGTGCAGCATCGTTTCACAAACAGAGAACACCGTTCGCTACCGCTTTATCTGTGAAGATAACGGCTGCGGCATGAGCGAAGAATACCAAAAGCATATGTTTGAGCCGTTCTCGCAGGAAAATTCCGGTGCACGCACTACGTATCAGGGTACGGGGCTCGGCCTTTCCATCGTGAAAAAACTCGTGGATGCCATGGGCGGCACCGTCACCGTGGTCAGCGAAAAGGGCGTGGGCACCACATTCATCACGGAGATTCCGCTGAAGCTCGACCCCGCGGCGTCTGATGCCGAAAAGCCGGAGGAAGAGATCGACACCACCGTGTTCCGCGGGCTGCATGTGCTGCTTGTGGAGGATAACGAAGTGAACATGGAGATTGCGGCGTTCCTGCTTGAGGACAGCGGCGCCGAGGTCACAAAAGCATGGAACGGCGCAGAGGGCCTGGAGAAATTCAAAGCCTCGGCCCCGGGTACGTATGATCTCATCTTAATGGACATCATGATGCCCGTGATGAACGGTTTGGAGGCGGCAGAGAAGATCCGCGCGCTCGACCGCCCGGATTCGGAGACCGTGCCGATCTTCGCCATGACGGCAAACGCGTTTTCCGACGACGCCGCCCGCAGCCGCAAAGCCGGTATGAACGAGCACCTCACAAAGCCGCTCGACCTTGAAAAGATCACAAAAGCGGTGCGCAAATATTGCAAGAAAAATAGCCGATAAAAGCCATAAAACGGCGGCGTGCCTTTAAAAGCGGTTGCGCCGCCGTCTTTTTATGGGCTGCAGTGTGCCTGTTCCTACCAAAACACCAATGCGCGGAAATTTCATAAATTGATTCTGAAAATGAGATGAATTCCTGTGGGAATTTTCTCCGCATGAAGGTTGAAATCATAGTGTTGATATGATAAAATAATAGCGCGAATTTTGCAATTCTGGTGCTTTATGCAGAAAATGAGAATTTTGGACGCGGTTTTCGCGTTTTAAGCCTATAAAATTGCTCGATTATGCGAAAAGCAGCATAAATATACGAAATACGAAGCTCGGTTTAGAAAGGGAGGACGTTCCATGGCTTATATGCGACTTGGTGATCTGCTGATTGCGGCAGGTGCCATTACGCAGGAGCAGCTTGAAGAAGCGCTGACCATTCAAAAGCAGAAGAAAGAACGTCTCGGCGACGTTCTGATTGAAAGTAATATCATCACGGAACGTCAGCTCATTGAAGCACTGCAAATGCAGCTCGGCGTCGATTTCATCGATTTAACGGCGATCTCCATTCCGTTGGAGCTCGCCAAATTTGTGCCGCGCGCCATCGCGAAAAAATACAATGTGGTGCCGGTAAAGCTTGTAAAAGACGAGCTTTTTGTTGCCATGAGCGATCCGTTGAACTTCGTTGCGCAGGAAGAGATTAAGGCCGCTTCGCATAAGCGCGTTGTGCCGATGATCTCCACGCGCCGCGCGACCGAGCAGGCCATCGGCACATTGTACGGCAGCGAAGGCACGGCCCGCGCCATTGAAGAAATGAAGCGAGAGGTCGGCACATCCACACCGGATATCGTGCCGGTGCAGATGAACCAGACGGATGCCAGCAACGCGTCTGCCGCGCCGACGATCCGCTTTGTAAACTCCGTCATTGAGCGCGCCTTTTTGGAGCGCGCGAGCGACATCCACCTTGAGCCGCAGGAGGGCGAAATGGTGGTGCGCATGCGTATCGACGGCATTTTGAGAAAGATTTTGACCGTGCCCGCGAATTTGCAGAGCAACGTTATTTCCCGCCTGAAAATCATGGGTGGCATGAATATTTCCGAGCGTAAGATCCCGCAGGACGGCCGTGCCATGGTGCAGGTGCGTCACCACGAGATCGACCTGCGTATCTCGTCCATGCCGACGATCTACGGCGAAAAGATTGTTTTGCGTTTGCTCGATAAATCCGGGCATACGATCACGAAGCAGTCCATCGGCCTTGAGGGCACAGACCTGCAAAAGTATGATGCGCTGCTCAAAAACAGTAGCGGCGTGATTTTGATTGTGGGCCCGACCGGTTCCGGTAAATCCACGACGATGTGCGCCATGCTGCAGGAGCTTGCAAATGAGGAAACGAACCTCATGACGCTGGAGGACCCGGTGGAATACAACATTCCGGGCGTTAACCAGTGCCAGATCAACGAAAAGACCGGCATGACGTTTGCGGCAGGACTGCGCGCCATCTTGCGTCAGGACCCGGATGTCATTTCCGTCGGTGAGATTCGCGACGGAGAGACGGGCGCCATTGCCATTCGTGCTGCTATTACGGGCCATTTGGTGCTTTCTACTTTGCATACGAACGACGCCGTTTCCGCCATCGACCGCCTGGTCGATATCGGCGTGGAGCCGTACCTCATTTCCAGCGCGCTGCGCGGCGTCATCTCCCAGCGCCTTGTGCGCAAGGTCTGCCCGCACTGCAAGAAGGCGTATAGGCCGGAGGCGGAGGAGCTTGCCATGCTCGGCCTGCCGGAGGACGCCAACGTGCAGTTCTACCGCGGCGAGGGCTGTCAGGAGTGCTACCACACCGGCTACAAGGGTCGCCGTGCCGTCTTTGAAATCTTCATGCTCAACGGGCGCATTCGCCGCATGGTTACGGAAGGCGCAAAGTACGATGCGCTTTTAAGGGCAGCGGTGGAGACTAACTTTGTCACGATGCGCGAAAATTGCCGTAACCTTGTTTTGCGCGGCGAGATCAGCGCAGCGGAAGCCGCGCGCGCCATCAATTCCACAGCGGATTGACATTCTGCTGAAAATCTATTGAGAACTTGCTCATAACTTTCGGAAAGGACGCAGTCGCCGCGTTTCGGCGATGGTTTTAATATGCTTGAAATCAGCGAAATCATCGCGCAGGCGCAGCAAAAAGGCGCTTCCGATATTCATATTGTCACCGGCCTGCCGGTGAAATGCCGCATAGACGGCAAGGTGCAGAACCTCACGGAGAAAGTCCTCACGTGGGAAGACTGCGAATACTACGCAAAACGCCTTGCGGGCGACCTTTTCCACGAGATCGAATGCATCGGCGAGCTTGATTTGGCGCGGACGTTTCCGTGCGGAGCGCGAACCAGAATTAACCTGTTCCGCCAGCAGGGGGCGGTTTCGGCGGCGATCCGTATTTTGGCGGATACCATCCCGGAGATCGAGGCGCTGAATTTGCCGCCGGTCGTTTCCGAATTCCCGGAGTACCGCAGCGGCATCATTTTAGTCACGGGTGAAACGGGTTCCGGTAAATCCACGACGTTGGCGGCGATTTTAAACCGCATCAACCATACGCGGCGCAGCCACATCATCACGCTGGAAGACCCGATCGAGTACATCTACGAGCCGGATCAGTGCATCATTAACCAGCGCGAGATCGGCAAAGACACCAGAAGCTACGCAGACGGCCTGCGGTCTATCCTGCGTGAGGACCCGGACGTTATCCTCATCGGCGAGATGCGCGACCTCAATACCATTGAGACCGCATTGACGGCGGCGGAAACGGGCCACTTGGTCTTCGCCACCCTGCACACAAACTCCGCAGCGGATTCCGTTGACCGCATGGTGAACGTGTTCCCGGAGGGGCAGCAGCGTCAGATTCGATTGCAGCTTTCCACTACGTTGCGTGCGGTGCTTTCGCAGCAGCTGTTGCCGAAGCGCGCGGGCGGCCGGGCGGCGGCGTGCGAAGTCATGATGGTGAACAGCGCCATCAAAAATTTAATCCGCGAGGGTAAGACCCCGCAGATTGACAGCTTCATTACCATGAACGCGCAGGACGGCAGCATTACGATGGATAATGCCCTGCTGAAAATGGTGCGCGAGGGCACCGTAACGTATGAAACGGCGCTCGGCTACGCCAGAGACCGAGAAGCGTTTTCCAAGGGAAGACGCGGTTAAATTTAGGAAGAAAGCGAGGGAGCGGGCTTGACGACCTATAAATACAAAGGGCTTTCCCCGGACGGCGCAAAGCTTTCCGGCGTCATCAAAGCGTATAACGAGTTTGAAGCGGTCGCGCAGCTGCGCGAGACCTGCTCCGTCATCACCAAAATAGAAGAAGTCAAAGAGACGCAGAGCTGGAACAAACAGATCGGCACGAAGAAAATCAAAGACAAGGAGCTTGCCATCATTTGCTCGCAGTTCGCCATCATTTTGACTTCCGGTCTGCCCATTGTGCGCTGTGTGGAGATGGTTGCGGCACAGGCGCGCACCAAAGAACTGCAAAAAATGCTGAAAAAGGTCGCGGAGGACGTCTCCGGCGGTTACAGCCTTGCGCAAAGCTTTGAAAACAACGCTACGGGCTTTCCGACCACGTTTATTGAGACCGTACGCGCGGGCGAACAGTCCGGCACACTGGAAGAATGCTTTGAAAAACTACATAAATATTACGATAAAACCGCTAAAATGAAAGCGAAGATTATCAGCACGCTCACGTATCCGGCAATTGTCATTTGCGTCGCCGTCATCGTGTTCATCATCATTATGGTGGTAGCCGTGCCGGCGTTTACAAGCGTGTTTCTGGAGCTCGATACCGAGCTGCCGGGCATCACAAAGGGGCTCATCGCAACGTCGGATTTTCTCACGAACTACTGGTGGTCGCTTATTTTGATTGTGCTCGCGTTCTTCATCGGCAGGCTTCTGCTGAAAAAGAACGAAAAGGGGCGTGCGTTCCTTGCGGAAAACAAGCTAAAGCGCTCACTGCTCAAAAAAATGCACAGTCTGAACGCCGCTTCGCAGTTTGCAAGCACCATGAGCACCATGCTCACGGCGGGCTTGCCGATTACAAAGGCGCTGGAGGTCACGGCAAATGTGGCAGATAACTACATGTTCGCGGTGTCCATCCGCAAAGTGCGGCAGGGCGTGGAGCAGGGCCGCAGTCTGGTGGACTGCATGAACGAGATTCCGTATTTTCCAAAGCTGCTCACCGAAATGGTGGGCGTGGGCGAACGCTCCGGCAACATGGAAGAAACGCTCACCGTTATCGGCGATTACTTCGATAACGAGGTCTCGGTGTTCACGCAGCGGTTGCTCTCTATGTTAGAGCCGGTCATCACCATTGTTTTGGCGGTCGTCACCGTCATTTTGCTGCTGGCCGTTTACCTGCCGATGTTTACCATGTATGGCAGCATCGTTTGATTTATTTCGCTGTACCCCGTCGGCGATCCAACCCGAACCGGCGGAATACATAAATTTCGATGGTGAACCCCGAAAAGTACGTTTTTGGGGCGAGCAAAATTTCAATGAATTGGAGAATGGTTCCTATGATGAACAAAATGCGTAAGATGAAGAACAAGAAGGGCTTTACGCTCATGGAAATGCTGATTGTTGTTGCAATCATCGCGATCCTCATCGCTATTGCTATCCCGACCTTTGCTTCTTCTCTGAATAAGGCAAGAGTTGCAACTGACGAAGCGAATATCCGTTCCGGCTATGCTTCCGTTATGACCGACGTTCTGATGGACGATAACTACTCTGTTGAGGGTGGTACCACGAAGTCTGCTACTTATGCTTTGAACAAAGACGGTTCCGTTACAAAGGACAACGCAACCGATGCCTACCTCACTCAGGGTAAGAACGACAAGGAAGATACCGCTGTTGCTGGTAATAAGGTTGGCAAGTGGGACAAGGGCGTTGATGTTACGTACACCTATGACTATTCCACAGGTAAGGTTCAGATCAAGGTTGGCACGACAACTCAGACTGGCGGCACCTCTTCCAACGGCTAATTTCTTTATCTAACCGAAATTTACACAACTCATTTTAAATGAACCAGATCTATTGAGGGGCCGGGGGTTGCGGCTCCCCTATGATCTGTTCTTTTGATTTTTCACTTTAGGTTTTCATAAAAAGGGGACGTAATATGCTTTGGGTTTCACCCGCTCTCACGGTTTATATTTGTGTGCTTACGGGGATTCTCGGCGCGTGCATGGGAAGCTTTCTCAACTGCATGGCGTGGCGTATCGTCCACGGCGAATCTGTTTTACACGGGCGCTCACACTGCGACGTCTGCGGCCACGTGCTCGGCGCGGGAGATTTAATTCCCGTTTTAAGCTACATCATGCACAAAGGCCGCTGCAAATACTGCGGCGCAAAGCTCTCTGCGGGACATGTCTTTGCGGAAGTGTTAACGGCGCTTACGTTTTTGCTGCTCGTGCTAAAATATGATATTTCGCTCCAAGCCCTTGAATACATTTTGCTGGCGTGCCTGCTGCTCGCCGCTGCATTCACGGATTTGGAGGGGTATATGATCCCGGACCGTTTCATCGTGACGGGGATCGTCGTACGTGTTGTTTTCCTGTTTTTGCAGGGGAACGTGCTCGAAAACCTCATGGATACGCTGCTCGGCGGCTTCGCCGTTGGCGGCGGTTTACTGCTCATCGTGCTCTTATACGAAAAAGTGCGCCAAAAGGAAGCCATGGGCGGCGGCGATATTAAACTGCTGTTCCTCACCGGCCTGTTTCTCGGCTGGCAGCGGAACATTCTGTGCCTGCTCATCGCGTGCGTGCTCGGCATCGTCTTCGCGTTTGTCTTCCCGGAAAAACGCACCACAGAAGACGGGGCAGAGGAAGAAGACGGAAAGCTTTTTCCGTGGGGGCCGTCCATCTCGGCGGCAGCGATTCTCACGCTCCTTTGCGGCAGCGAGATCATCGGCGTGTATTTGAGCTTATTTTAACGGAAAGAACAAAAGCTTTACAGCTTGACGGATAGAGATAAAGAAGAAAGCGAGGTGTCTGTACCATGCCCGGACAAATCACGGCATTCGACATTGGTGAGTGCATGGTAAAAGCCGTATGCTTTACAGGCGGCAAACTGAAAAAGGTTATGGCGAAAGAATTGCCGGATAATATGGTCTCCGGCGGCGAAATCGTCTCCATGGACGCCATGGCGGATTTTATCAAGGAAATGGCGAAAGAAAACGGCATCTCCCGCGGTGCGGCGGCGGTCATTCTGCCCGGCACGCTGGTGTTCACCCGCAACGTGACCGTGCCCGCCATGACGGACGGCCAACTGTTGTATAACCTGCCGTTTGAATTTAAAGATTACCTGACGCAGGAAAAGAATAAGTATTATTTCGACTACGCCGTGCAGGATACGGTGAAAGACGAAGAGGGCAATGTGAAAGAATTGCAGCTTTTCGTTTGCGCCACCTTAAAAAGCACCGTGGAAGAATACCGCGCCATGCTGCGCCGTGCGGGCTTCAATTTGAAGGTCGCCATGCCGGAGGAATGCGCCTACGCTGCGCTGACGGAGGATTATATGCAGCGCACAAATGCGCCCGCGGGCAGCGATTACTGCTTTGTAGACCTCGGCCACAACGGCATCCGTATGCACATTCTGCAGGACGGCAATTTCACTACGAAGCGCTCCGGCGACCTCGGCCTGCGCGACCTTGAGCAGACGATTTCCGATGTGCGCGGCGTGGATATTCACATGGCACACGCACACATTTTGTCCGATTATAACGACGTGCTTTCCGAAGACGTGAGCGCCGAGCTTTTCAACCGCATGGCGATCGAAATCATGAAGGCCGTCAACTTCTATAATTACAATAACCGCGAGCGCTCGCTCCGGAGAATTTATCTTTGCGGCGGCGGTGTGGCGGTAGATCAGATCCGCGCGGCCATCTGCCGTGTGACGGATCTGGACGTACATAACGCCGAGGAGCTGCTTCCTCAGCACGACGCATTGGAAGCGGCGTGGCTTTACATCAAAGCGATCGGCTGCGCGCTGCAAAAGTAAGGAGGCGTTGGAATGAAGCTTGAACTCGGCATGGGGAACGGCGCCAAAAAGCCCGTAAAGTACCCCACCAAAAGAACCGTCAACCTTGCAAAGCGCGAGTCGCACTCCCAAAGCGTCATGACGCTTTCTATCGGCACGGCGGTCATTATCGTGCTTGTGGTGCTCGTCGTGAAATTCGGCGTACTTGACCAGCTTGCGCGCCAAAGTGCCGCAGAAAGTGCTTACAACACCGTGCATGCCCAGTATACCGAAATGCAGAGCGCCGTAGAGAAATACCCCGAGGTCGAAGAGGAGTACCGCACCTATTCCAGAAAATGGATGCAGCAAGAGGATTCCGGCGCGTTCGTTTCTGTGGACAGGCAGGAAGTGCTCGACCTCATGGAGAACTGTCTGCAGCCTTACGGCGCTATAAAGGCCGTCACCATTTCGGACGACGTGATGATTGTTTCCATGTCCGGCATGAATCTGCAGGAGATTTCCGCTATGTTTGAGATTTTACAGCAGCAGCCCATTGTAAAGTCTGCTGACCTTACAATTGCTTCCACCGAAAAAACGGCAGGCGAAGACCTCGATTTCTCCGTGACGATCACATTACAGCCGGCTGACACGGCGGAAGGGGAGGCCACAGCATGAAAAGAGCCTTTACAACGCGCGAAAAAGTGATGCTGCTCGTCCTCACCGTGCTGCTCATCGTCATCGCATATTTTAAGCTCATCTTGGAGCCCATCAACAATTCCATCGACGAGTATCAGTCCGAAACGGCCGCGGAGCAGGACGAGATTTTGCAGAACACCGCGCTTTTGACGCGTATGAACCAAATGCAGAAGGAGCTCGAGGAAATCTATGCCGCGGGCGACCCCACGCCCATCCCGAATTACGACAATTCCGGCAAGCTGCTCGTTGAGTTGAACAGCATTCTTTCGGCTTCCGTCGATTATTCGCTGGATTTCGGTCAGGTCTCGGCATTGAACGATGGCTACATCATGTGCCGCCCCATCAACATGACCTTTACAACGAACACCTACGCCGAAACGCGCGCCATCATTGATGCGCTGCACAACAGCGATTTTACAAACCAAATATCGGACATCAGCGTGCAGTTTGAAAATTCCGGCAGCTCCGGCAATGTGCAGGTAAACCTGTATATTACGTATTTTGAACTTCAAAAATAGCTGGTGCAACACAGGCCGGAAGCTGTTTTTTTGCTTGCCGGTTTTCTGTGTTTAAAAAGACTTATACCGTTTTACGGTTTCCATATTTTTCTCAGGAGCAAAACGCATGAATTTTTCACGGGATATGAAGAGTTTGAAAAATAGAAGAAAGGGAAAAGCCGGCTTTACCATGTCCGAGCTTTTGATTGTTGTGGCCATCGTCATCGTGCTGTTTGCCGTGGCGGTTCTCTCGCTTGTGACGATTCAAAAGAATCTGCGCCAAAAGGAACTCGACAGTAAAGCGGAAATCCTTTACGTTGCCGCGCAGAATCGCATGTCCGAGCTGCGCGCCGGCGGCTACGAAAGCCTTTATCAGTACGATGAAAACAAGAAGAACGGCGTTGCAAAGGTTGGTCTCATTCCGCTGGATGCTCCCGAAGAAGATGCGGAAGACGCCATCACAAAAGACACGCTCTGCTACGTCGTTTCCGCAAACCGCGTGGAAGTCGGCAAGGCGGCAGCTTCTGTTCTGCCGGAATCTTCCGTAGATGCCGAGCTTTGGAACAACCACTGGGTTATCGAGTACGACCCCGAAAGCGGCAGTGTGTACAGCGCATTTTACAGCGAAGAGGAGATCACAAGCGGCGATGCCTCCACTACGCTGCCCACATACTTAAACCGTATGCGTGTGCGTCAGACCCGCCTGCACAACGGTGCGAAGATCGGCTACTACGGCGGTGCGCGCGTGATCTCCGGCACAACCGACACTCTAAAGCCGGACATCTCCATCGATAACCGCGAGAAGCTGACGGCAACGTTCTACTGCAACAACCCCTATGCCGATGAGCTGACGTTCAATATCAAGGTTTCGGACGGCCAGAACGAATATGTAAAGGTCGTAAAATACAGCGAGCTTCGCCAGCTGAACAGCAAAACTTGGTACTACACGTGGGTTATGGATAGCTTGGAAAGCGAAAAGACGCGCTTCTATAATCAGACCGACCATAAGCTTGCGTGCGGCACAGACATCACCGTCACGCTTTCCGTAGAAAGCCAAAACGCCAATGTGGACGGCAAAAGCTACACCCGCAAAACGAACAGCCTGTTCCGCTATGCCGAGAGCACCCCGGCCGGCACGGCGCTCATCGCCTACGGCCGCCATTTACAGAATTTGGACGAGGCCTCCCATGTTTCCAAGACGATTACCGGCGCCGTGCAGGTCAGTGACCTTTCCTTTGCGGATGATACTGCCGACAACGAAGACTGGTATTCCTTTTACGGCGACACCTTTACGCCCATCACAAATAAGCATCTCAAAAGCTATGACGGCTATTCCGAGGTCGATAACGTAAAGCTGTATTCTTCCATTTCAAACCTGTACATCAAAAAAGCTGCGCAAAACGGAGATGCAGGTCTGTTCAGTACATTTAACGGTGAGATCAAAAACGTGACGCTTACCGGCATGAAGATTGATGGCGGCCAGAACGTCGGTGCGCTCATCGGTTCTGTTTCCGATACCGTGAAAATCACAAATACCCGTGTATACCTCAGCTCCAAAAAAGGCGACCTCGCAGATATCGAAACGGTCGATTCCCCGGAAAAAGTGAAGCCGTGGCTCGAGGGTAAAGTCGTCGGCGGACTTATCGGCATGGTGACGAAAACGGGCAGCGTATCCGTTACGGACAGCTCCGCGTCTACGGTCATTCGTGCAGATGGCGCAGCAGGCGGCCTCGTCGGTGCCGTGTATAATGCGGCAACGATAACCGATTCCTATGCGGATTGCTATTTGACGGCAGCCAGAACGGGCGGCCTTATCGCAAAGGCAGAGGGCGGGTCTGAAGTGGCCGCAACGGGAACCTCTATCACCTTAAAGGATTTCTATGCAGCGGGTTACCAAACGGCGACCGGCGATGCTTTCGGCTTAGTAGGCGGCTCCAATGTGATCGCCACAGGCGGTTATTCTGCGTGTGTTTACAATGTTGAAGAAAACGCAAAGGTCCATTCCACGGTCAATGCAATGGGCAGTGCCTCAAACGTATATTATCTGACAGACGGCGGCCTTTCCAGCGACGGCACAAGCAAGTGGGAAAACGACAGTCAAACCACGCAGAAAACCTATAAAGAACTCAGTGAATCGGGCTTTGCAAAAGAAATCTCCGAGGCGTTCACGTCGTCCTCCGGCGCGGCTACGTTTCCGTATAACTTGATGGATCAGGGCCTTACGTATTACACGTATCCGCGCCTTGAAAAGCTGAACCACTACGGTGACTGGCAGGCGGAGTTTGAATCCGGCGCACTGGTTTATTACGAGCGCTACGAAGACGAAACCTACGGCTTCTACGGCGCGAACCTTTCCACGCTCAAAACGAGTAAGTTTGTCGTCGGCGACGGCTATGCGCTGGCGTATATCGAAAAGAAAAATGCGTCCGATAGCGTTACCGTGACGTATGCAAACGACCAAACGGCACAGGTATCGTTTAATAGCGCAATTGAAACGACTGACGACACGACAAATACGAAGTATTATCTCTATCCGCTCTCAAAAGAGGTCGTCAACACCGAGTATATCGACACTGCAGAGCCGGATACGTTCTACCAGAAGATCACGATAGAAGACACCGCAAACAGCACGAATACGGAGTATTACTACAATCCGCATTTCGCAAAAACGGTGACGGTCAACGAGAATAAGCCGCAGGCGCCGGAAACGGTCTGCATCCGCTCCGCCCGCCATCTGTATGCGTTGAGCCTTTACTACCCGAAGTATGCGGATGCCGTAAAGGACAGTGTGTTCCGTCAGGAACTCAACATCGATTACAGCAGGTATGATTGGACAAATTATGACGTTGTGTCTGCAAAGATTAACACACAGGCGCCGATCGGCACAGGGGATAAGCCGTTTACGGCTGTGTATAACGGCGGCTGCAATACGATAGAGGGAATTTCCTTTAATAAAGCAAATTCCCTTTACATCGGCATGTTCGGTTATACGTCGTCCGCTGCCGCGGTGCGCAATGTGTTCCTTGTCGGCGACGGCAGTAACACGGTGGCCTATGTCAATGCGCAGGGCGGTAATTCGGCTTCCGGCAGTGCGTCGCGCGTCAGCATGGGCGTGCTCGTCGGTTATAACCGCGGCACGGTTTCAAACTGCTCGGTCTCCGGCTATACCATGGAGTATTACGGTTACAGCGCCAGCACGGCTTCGCTTGGCGGCTTTGTCGGCAGCAACTACGGCACCATCCGCAACAGCGCTTCGGACTGCCCGTCCATTCGCTTTGCAAATACGAACTCTAACACCTATGCGGGCGGCTTTGCGGGCGTGAACCACGCCTCTATTTCGGATTCCTACGCGCTTGGCAGCCTTCAGGTGCGCGGCGCGCGAAACAGCACCGTGTGGGTCGCGGGCTTTGCGGCGAACAACGCCAGCGGCATGATTCGCCGCAGCTACAGCGCTACGGCGCTGACAGCTTCCGGCGATGCGGAGTCCTACGGCTTTGCGCATACCGGCGGTTCGGCATACCAGTGCTATTATCTGGACGGCGGCACGTATTCGTACAGAGGCACGCTTTATGCTTACAATACCTCCAAGAACGAATTTAAAGATAACGCGGCGGGTGAGCCCCTTACGGGCAGCGAGCTGCAAAACAAAACAATCAACAATTTCAAAACGGCAGATTGCACCTATAATTTCAAAGAAACGACCGGCGATTCTTATATCTACCCGGCAGTCGTGCGCAATGCAGCAGGGAAGACCGTGCATTACGGCGATTGGCCCGTGCAGAAGGATATCGGTACGCTCGGTGTGTTCTACTGGGAATATGAAGACAGCGGCAGCAACAGCGGCTACCACTTCAGCTACGTGGGCACAAGCCAAGGCAATGAAATTTCCAGCGCAAACAACGACATCTTAAAGGGCGATTCTCTCTGTGAAGAGCACGACGACGGCGGCGTTGTAACGCATTACGGCTACGGCTATTTCTATGCGAACAGCAATAATTTGACGACTTCATTAACTGCTGCACACTTCAATGGAAGCTTTATGGATGACGCGAAAAATACAGAAGCCGGCGAAGCGCTCGGTAAGCAGATGCCCGGCTATACGTTTGTCGCATATGAAACCGGCGAAGACAAAATGTATTTGATCGATAACAAAGCAAACGGCGCATGGCAGCTGAAGTACGGCAACGGAACGGATGCTACCGTATACACCTACACCGTCAACCCGTTCTTTGCAAACTCTATGAGCCTCGATAGCTCCGAAGTACAGAACAAAATGACAAAAACAGGTGACGTCGAACCCGGCGCCAACGGCAACGCTTACGAGATTCGCTCCGTCTCGCAGTTACAGTTTATCAACTGGAATTCCGGAAAGAACAATACAAACACCTCCATTGTGTCTCAGAACCAAGGGGATTGGGATACGTTTAAGAATAAATACACGTATCAGGTTTACGGCGATTCTAACACGGTATCGGAAAGCGGCGAAGAGTGGTATTGGAATCAAACACACGATTTGAATGCTTCCTCAGAATACAGTACACTTGGTAAGGCCAAGAACTTCACGCCTATCGGAAGCATGTATGATAATGCAGGCAATACAGCAACCGCTGATCCGACAATGTCATATTTTGCTTCTCATTATGACGGGCAGGCATATACGATCAAAAATGTTGAAATTCACAGCAATGCGGAATGTGTTGGTATTTTTGGCATTACGGTCGGTGCAACGGTTAAAAATGTGGTCGTATACTCGGATGAAGGCAATGTAATCGAAGCTAAACAGGATGGTGAGAGCTGCTACTGCGTTGGCGGTCTTGTCGGCCTTGCGGCCGGCAGAGACAATCCTGCAAGTGTATTTACAAACTGCACGGTTTCCGGCTATACCATTCAGGATAACCATGCAAAAGACCCGGGTTGGGGCGGCGGCAGTGTCGGCGGTCTTGTCGGCATGACAAACATGGATATTACAAACTGCTCCGCTGTAACAGATATTATTATCAATATCGGCTATAATGGCCCTTATCAAAATCTGCGTGTCGGCGGTATTGCCGGTGTTTCTCGCGGTACAGTAAGTTACTGCTATGCCGGTGGTTCCATGACCAGTATATCTCCCGGTAGGCACCAAGGTTATGGTAGTGGCGCAAGCATTTGGATGGGTGGCCTTGTGGGCGGCATCGTTATGCGTAACAGCGGTGGTTTAAAGACGATTGTCGGCAATGTTGACAAAGTGCTTACGGTAAGTAACTGTTATAGTTACATGCAGATGCCTGCTTCCGGGAGTAAGATTGTTAAAAGCTCGCAGTCTATTGCTTCTAACGGTGAAATGCAGGAAGAGTTCGCGATGGTTTCCAATGGTAAAGATCATGTCGTTATTCAAAATTGCTACGTGTTAGAAAGCAGTGCAGTGAATACCGATGATTATAAATCCTACAAAAATGAGAGCGATTGGTCGGATTGGAAGAACTTCAATGTAAACCACAATGTCAGACAAAAAGGGAAAGCATCCTTCTGGGATAGCACCCATGGGATACGGGTTGATTGGTACGATCGCCGTATAGAAGTTACAGGTCAATCTGCCAGCCCGTACATTTCTTATGAACAAATGCAAAACGGTACATTGCTTAGTTACCTGAATAAGAACAGCGGCACAACGGGAATTTATTTCTCCACCGTCACCATCACCGAGCAGGGGCAGAATATCGACGGCAAGTATAGCTTCCCGGGCAACGATACGGCGCTGCAGGGGCTTAACTATCCGTTCCCGACGGTTCTGACACAGACCGATATCTTCGGCAGCACAGTCAATTTGCATTACGGCCGCTGGCCGCGCATCGGTCTCTTATGGGAAGAAAATTCCCGGAAGCTCGACCTGCTTGCGGATATCAAAACAAAAGCGGAAGACAGCACTTTGAACGACAATGAAAACGGCAAGGCGCTTTTGCAGACACATTTGCTTATCGCCAGCAGCGACGTAGATACGAGCGCAAAGCCGGAAATCAAGCTGTACGACGAAGACAGAAACGAGCTCACAAACGATAAGGCCGCAGCAACAGTCAGCCGCATTGCGTATAATGGTGAGAATAAATGCTACGATGTCACATTCATCGGGCAGAATGTCGGCACGGTCGTCGCAGAGGCGAAGCTCGGCAATTACATCGCGCGCCTTACAATCGAAGTTACGGCATCGCTCAAGCTGGAGGCTTCTTCTACGAACATTTCGGTTTATTCCGGCGACACCGATACGATTACGCTGACCGTAAAGGACGCAAACGACAAGCAGCTGCTTGCCGAGACCGAAAAGACGCTCAGATGGGAGATTGCTGTCGATAACAACGGCGTGCAGCAGGAGGTCATCGAGTGCAGTAAGGACGATATCAAGCTGAACGCAGACGGCACGTTCTCCTTGCCGCTTACCGGCTTTGCCGCGGGCGAAGCCACGGTGAGCATCACGTGCACATATCCGTACGGCGCGGCAACTGCCGCGGAGCCCGCAAAAGAGGTCACGGCTACGCTGTATATCAGCGCTACAACAAAGCCAAGTGATGTGCTTGGCCTGACAAACGGCAGCGTCTATAACCAGATTTCTCTGCCGCACACGCCGAAAAAATCCACGACCTCCTACACCGGCACGACTGTTGAATACCCGGAAAACCGCCCCGCCATGCAGGGAAGTGCGCTGTTCCTCTACGCAACGAATGCGTATACCGATTTGAAAGACTTTACGGTCGATCAAATCGAGATCACCGTAGGGGAAACGACCTACACTGTGCGTGAAGACGGCATCACGACCGATGGAAATCACACCTACACCGATGAAAATCACACCTACAAAGTGACGGTAAGCGATCAGTGGACGACAGAAACGAACGACACGAAGTTCCAATATCGCGCCGTAAAGGTGGAATCCGCCGCGGCAGGCGAGATCACCCTAAAGATTGTCCTCAAAAACGGCGATGTGACCTACAACCTCACCACCCCGTACACCATTGTTTCCAATGAGTATAAGGTGAAGTTTGTAACGGTAAACGGCGATTCGGTGCTGGAGAAAAAGGTATCTTACGGAGAAAAGCCGACGTTAACGGAAGAAGAAAAGAACAAGTTGGCAACAGCTATTTTAGGCTATACGTTTGACTTTGATAATCTCCCCGAGATTTTCGCAGATACCGAGATCAAGGCGGTTCCGAACACCTATACCATCCAGTTTAATGCCAACGGCGGTTTGGGTACGATGCCTGCTGTTTCGTATGTTTATGATAAGATTCAAAAAACGGATACCCTTCCGCCGAATACGTTCACAGGAACATCCGCTTTTAAGGGTTGGGCGTTTGATGCTTCAAGTACAACGGCTGATTATACAGATGCAAGCTTGATCGGGAACATCATAGATTCTATGGCGAAGGGGAATAAGACCGAACTCACTCTTTACGCCGTTTGGGAAGATACCGCAGCAGGCGGCGAGACCGTTGAACCGTAAATCAACAAAAAGGCAGGTGCCGAAAATGCAGGCGATCCGCAGAAAACTGAATAGCCAAAGGGGCGCTTCCATGCTGATGGCGCTGCTGCTTATGCTGGTCGGCATCATGGTGAGCGCGGTCATCATCTCCGCCGCCACCAGCGCCGCCGTAAATAAGCGCTCGGAAAAAGAACAGCAGCAGGCCTACCTCGCGGTCAGCTCTGCCGCCGAGCTCGTGCGCGACGATTTCCAAAGCTTTACGGGCCGGTATAAAGATGTTACGACCACGGTGACGCATGCGGATGGAACGACCACTACGACGAATGATACGATAAAGGCCACATGTGCGGTGGGAGATATGATCAATGACATCGGCGCATGGTTTATATATGTGAACACGACGTCCACTTATGCAAAGACCTACACGTTCTCCGTAGACGGTTATGAAGATGTATCGGCAGAAATCCTTGTATCAGTCGACACCGGCAGTGACGGAAGCAGCAAGGTGTATAACCTCACTGCAACATTCACAAACGGTGTGGATTCCGAACACCCCTGCCGCATGGTGTTGACTATGGAGGGCAAATTGACGGAGGAAAGAACCTCCGGCGATACGGGCTCCACACAGGTCGTCACCCGAACACTCGAATGGAATAAGGCAAAGCTGCAAAAGGGGGTAACGGGTTGAAAAAGCTGCGATCACAAAAAGCGGAAACACTGGTGGAAACGCTCATGGCCATCTTGGTCGTGGTGCTCGTTATGCTTTTTCTCTCCACCGCAGTTTCCACGGCCTCCAAGGTAAATGCCAAGGTGCGCAAAACCGATGTGGCTTTAACGTATGAGAATGCAACCAAGGGCAGAGAAACCAAAACGCTGATCATTAAGGATAACAAAAGTGCCACAAAAATCATCCATGTTCAAGTCGATGAATACACAAGCAAAAACGGCTACACGTATTACAGGGAAAGCAAAGAGCAGGGGGCGGGAACTTGAAGCTGAAAGATAAAAAAGGCTTAACGCTCGTGGAAATGCTCTGCACAGTCGCCATTTTGGTGCTTGTCAGCATGGTGATGGTGTTAGGTGTGCAGCTCGGCGTGCGCTCCTACGCAAAATCCGTTTCATATTCGGAAGCGCAGGTGCTGTGCTCCACGCTTACGGCCACCATCAGCGATGAGCTGCGCTATTCCGGCACACTGAAAGTAGACGGCAGCGGCAACGTTACGGGCTTTTTCAGCCAGCAGTTCGGCAGCGGCGATTACACCGCGTTTACCACTACGCCGGAAGGGCATGTGCAGCTTGGCGGCAAGGACATTCTGCCCGCAAAGGCGTACCCCTACGGTATTAAAGCTGAGGTGAAAAGCTTAACGTATGACGATGTTACCGCCCTTTTCACAGTGCAGTTGAGCGTAAAAGACAGCGAAAATAAAAACACGCTGGCCGAAACCACCTTTGAAGTGGAAAAGCTCAATGTGACGACCGAAGACACCGCAGAGGGCCGCGCCCGCGCCGAAGACGACCGCAATACAGAAAACTGAGAAACACCGCGCCAAACGGAATGCTCCGCAGGCGCGGTGTTTTTGCAATAAAGAAATTGTATACGCTTTGTTTTAAAAAGGTATGATTTCATGCGATTTTTCTTGCACGTAAAAAGCAAATATGATAAAATAGAAAAACAGTGTATTTAAATAGTGTTCTTTATTGTACAGAATAGATAGAATTGCTGCTTTTTATTCACTTTTTGACGAATTTGCAGAGAATATAGCGAATTCTGTCTTTGGCAAGTCATTCTATTGGTAAAAATGAAAGCGCTTTCCGATAAAGAATAAATTGTGAGACGAAACAAAAAGCGCTGCAAGGAGAAATCTATGAGTTTAAAGGAAAAAATACTCATCGCGGACGATTCGGAAATGAACCAAATGCTCCTTGAGGAAATACTCAGCGATAAATACGAATATGTCATGGCAAAAGACGGCACAGAAGCCGTCGATATCCTCGAAAAAAACGATGATATCGACCTCGTGATGCTCGATATCAACATGCCGAAAATGGACGGTTTCGGCGTGCTGGAGATTATGAATCTGCGGCATTGGATCAGCGAGGTGCCGGTTATCATCATCTCGTCCGAAAGCGATGTGGATTTCATCCGCCGCGGCTATGACCTCGGCGCTTCGGATTACATCAGCAGACCGTTCGATCTGACGGTCGTCCGCCGCCGTGTCGAAAATACGCTCATGTTGTATGCCCGCCAAAAGCGCCTTGTGCGCCTTGTGGAGGAGCAGGTCTACGAGCGTGAAAAGACGAACAACACGATGATCAATATTTTGAGCCATGTTATCGAATACCGTAACAACGAAAGCGGCCAGCATATTCTGCATGTGCGCATGATGACGGACATTCTCCTGCGCCGCTTGATTGAGATCACGGATAAATACCCGCTGACGGAAACGGATATCTCTATGATCGCTTCGGTTTCCGCACTGCACGACATCGGTAAGATCAGCGTTCCGAAAGCGATTTTAAATAAACCCGGCAAGCTCGACCCCGAAGAGTGGGAGATTATGAAGAGTCACGCCGCTATCGGTGACTCGATGCTGTCCGACATCGGTATGCAGCAATCCGAAACGCTGATGAATCTGGCGCATGAGATCTGCCGCTGGCACCACGAGCGTTGGGACGGCCGCGGCTACCCGGATGGTCTCAAGGGCGATGAGATTCCGATTTCCGCGCAGGTCGTCGCCATGGCAGACGTGTACGACGCGCTTACAAGCGAACGCTGCTACAAAAAGTCGTTCGACCACGCGACCGCTATTAAAATGATTACAAACGGCGAATGCGGCGCCTTCAATCCGCTTTTGATACAGTGCCTGCTGGACGTGCAGGATCAACTTTTCGAGAACATGCACACAGACCCCAGACGGTTCGATTACCGTCAGGAAGCAAAGCGTCTTTCCGATGAAATGCTCGAGCAAAAAGAACTTATGCCTAATAACCGTGCGCACAGCCTGCTCACCTTCGAGCAGAAAAAGGCGGAATTCTTCGCAGAGCAGTGCGGCGGTATCCAGTTTGAATTTGACCACTGGACAAATACCGTACATCTCAAAGATTGGAATGCGCCGGTCGATCAACGAGAAAAATCCATGTATCTGACGGAATGGAACGACGTTTCGCTGCTCTCTGAAAAGGATTGGCTCGCTATGCGTGAAAAGCTGAAAGCAACAACGCCGGAAAGACCGGAAGTGAAAATGATTGTGCAGATCCCCGTTAACGGGGAATATCGCTGGCAGCGCCTTACGGTAAAATCGCTTTGGACAGCTAAACACAAAGAATATGCCGGCGTGCTCGGACACTTTGAAGATATTCAGGATGAAATGGTGCGGCGCGGAGAAGAGACGCTCGAAAAATGCTCTGAATATAGTGTGTCTCATCTTTTGAAAGATTTGAGCCGCGTGTTTGAAGTGGTGCGCCTTGTTGATCCGAAAACGAATGAGAACCTTGAGCTGGATAAAGACGGCAAAGTAATCACTACGCCGATACACTGCTATGAAATTTGGGGCAGAAACGAGCCGTGCGAAAACTGTATTTCTTCCCGCTCTCTGGAAGGAAAAGAGTGGGTCACCAAGCTGGAAATGCGTGACAGGCAAATGTACTTCGTGCTTTCTAAACATATCAACGTCAACGGACGTACCTGCACACTGGAGATTGCTTCGCATGAAGACGAAGCGGAGTGCGCACGCTGCGGCGGCGACAACGATGCGCCAACGCGTTCTTCGTTTATGAACTTCTACCGCGATACCCTGACCGGAACGTACACGAGACTGTATCTTGAGAGTTTCCAGTCCAATTTGGAAAGCGCAGATGCCGTGGCAATCGTGGATGTTGACCTTTTTAAGCAGATTAACGATACATACGGCCACCCTGTGGGCGATGAAGCGCTGAAAACCATCGCGAATACAATCCAATCCGGCATCCGCGGCAGCGATACGCTCATCCGCTACGGCGGGGACGAGTTTCTCCTCATCTTCTCCAAGATCGGCGAAGAGGCTTTCTATGAGCGTTTAAAGCAGCTCAGACGCGCCGTGCAGGAGACAAAATTGCCGGATTATCCCGAGGTGAAGCTTGATGTCAGCCTTGGCGGCGTATACCGCGTACACCCGCTCTCCGAAGCCATTCGGCAGGCAGACCTGCGCATGTACGAAAATAAAGCGAAACACGCGAATGGAAATCATGCGGCATGCAGATAGGAATTGCAGAAAGGTGACAGATTATGAAGCTTGAAGAATTATATCAGAAAATCGGCGGCGACCTCAAAAACGTGATGAAACGCATCCCGAATGAGGCGATGATCGGCAAGTTCGTGCGCAAATACGCAAACGACCCGACCTATAACCGGCTTACAGCAGCTGTGGAAGCCAAAAATTGGAAAGATGTTTTCATTGCGGCGCACACCTTGAAGGGTGTGGCACAGAACCTCGGCTTCGACCGCCTGCAAAAATCGGCATCCGCTTTAACGGAGGCCGTGCGCGGCGCCGTTCCGCTGACGGACAAATCGCTTTTTGAAGAGGTCTGCAAAGATCAGAAGGAGATCGTGGAGGCCATCGAAAAGCTCGATTGATATGACTTAACAACTATGCCGGTTCTATGGACCGGCTTTATTTGCGTTTGGTTCCCTGTGTAATGCGGCGGAACGGTTTGGGGGAGAATAGGTCGCGCGCTGCGGCGTTTCCGCACTTGTCAAAATGGCGCGTGCCGGTGCCGTTTTGCGCGAGCGCAACTACGTGGTGCCGGAAGACGTGCAGAGCGTGTTTTTCGATGTCTGCGCACACCGTCCTCATTCTGCGCCTGCAGGCACAGGTGGACGGCATAACGGCGCGCGATATTCTGGCTGAGATTTTGCAGCAGATCAAGCCCGGTACGGAAAGGTAAGCGGATATGTGGAAAAACAGACTGGCCTATGGGCTTGTCCTATTGACGGCATCAGTGCTGCTGTTCCTATACAGTAAGCCGTTTTTGCTGACGGTGCTGATCGTTTTATTGCTGCTCATGGTTATTAACGGTATGCTCATTTTACATGATGCGCACAGCATTCGCGTTTCTATGCGTGTCCGCCCCGGTGGGCAGCAAGGCAAGGACGTTAACCTGAACATCATCGTAAATTCCGATAAAAAGCTGCTTGCCGCGGGTCAATACACCGCGTCCTTAAAACCGCTTGAGGGTCGCATCGGCACTACCGTCATCAGTGCGGTGTCCGGCGGCAAATTGCAGCATATTGCGGTGGGCGGCGGCTGCGAAGTGGTAGAGCTGCCTGCCGAGCGAATCGAAGATGAAGTTTACCGCATTTTGTGCTGAGAGGGGGGACGCGCATGAAACATCCGCAGACCGTTACGGTCTACCCGGAAAAAAACGAAAACAAAGCAGCGTATCTGCTGTGGCGCTCCCTGCGCGCGGCCCTGCTTACGGCGGGCGCGTTCATAGCGCTCATGGTCATCTGGAATGTTGATTTAAAGGGCCTTTTCGTCTTGCCGCTCGGCGGTGCCGTCACGGTGCTTCTGGGCTGCATCGCAGGGGATTATCTCGGTGCGAAAAAGCCTCTGCCGTCGGCTTTCGTCATTTTGCGGAAATTTCGACGAATTGATTGTGAAAATAGATGGTTTTGCAAAAAAAGTAGACAAATTTTTGATGATGTAGTATACTGATGTTAAACGGGAGAGCAAGTCGATCTTTTGCACAAAAACAAATAAACGGCTGAGTTTTCATGTTGTCACATGATGAGTTCAGACAACAAAAAGGAGATTTTGAAATGAAGAAAGAGCAAAACCGGCATTCCCTTCACCTCATCCGTCAAAACGTTCCGCAGTTTATTTTGCTCGTTATTTTTTCCGTGCTGCTGGGCGTTTCCGTCATCGCGGTGTCTGTTTTGATGAAAATGTTCCTCGACATCGCCACAAACGCAAGCGCCATGCCGCTCACCACATGTCTCATCATCGCGGTCGGCGTTTTGCTCGTGCTCGGCATCTCACAGGTCGTCACGTCCGTTTTGCAGGGCAAGCTTTCCTGCCGCATGGAGCTTTCTCTGCGCAGCGCCATGGTGGAGCACCTATACCGCACAGACCTAAGGACATTCGACAGCGGCGCGGCAGATAACTACTTCACGCGCATGACAAAAGACGCGGAGACCCTCTCGAATTTCTACTCTAAAACGCTCATCCCGAGCATCTTTTTCGAGAGCTTCACGTTCGTCGTCAGCTTTATTTTGATGTTCCTCCTCGAGTGGAAACTCGCGGTCGTCATGATCGTCGTCGTGCCGATCCTCATTTTTACCATGATCCGCATCTCCCCGAAGCTTGAGATGAACAGCATTCAGATCATGCAGAACGAAGACAAAAACCGCAATATCTTACAGGAGTTTTTGAGCCAGTACATGCTGTTTAAGTCCTACGGCGTGCTCGGCTGGGTGCAGAAGCGCGTGGGGGATACATACGCGCAAAAGCAGAAGTACGTCGGCAAACTCAGCGTTTTGCAGGGTGCCATCGGCTTTCTCAATAACTTCCTCGGCGTCGGCATGTTCATCATCGCGCTCGGCATGGGCTCATTTCTCGTCGTGCGCGGCGAAACCACCGTCGGCACGCTCATCGCCGTCGTGAACCTCGTCAGCTTCTTCTACGGCCCGTTCCTGCACATTTCGGGCTGGATGGCCGAGGTCAACGAAGTGAAGGTCTCCACAAACCGCATCGGGGAGATCCTCTCCATGCCCACCGAAAATAGCACACAAACCGCAAAGCCCGCTGTCCAAAATGCAGGCAGCGCAGCGCTCACCGCCAAAGACCTCTCCTTTGCGTATGACGAAGAAAAAGTTATCCTGTCCCACGCCGAAACGCAGGTGCACACGGGCGAGATCGTCGCGCTTACCGGCGAAAACGGCAGCGGCAAAAGCACGCTCACAAAGCTGCTCATCGGCTTTTATACGCCCACGGGCGGCGAAGTCGAGCTCAAAATCGGCAATAAAACCGTGCACGGCGCGGAGATTCGGAATTATTTAAGCTACGATTCCGGCTTCGTCTCCGTTTTCGCGGGCACGCTCAAAGAAAACATCTGCATGGATCAGCCGTTTGACGAGAAAAAGTTCCGCAAGGCTGTCGAACTTGCTAACCTTACGGAGTTCGTAAACGAAAAAACAGCGGAGTACGAGATCGAGCCGGAGGGCAAAAATCTCTCCAGCGGTCAGCGCCGTAAGGTCGCGCTGGCGCGCATTTTCTACGACGACCGCCCGGTCTTCGTGCTCGACGAGCCCACCGCAAACCTCGATAAAGCCTCCGCGGAGGGGATGTTTGAGGCTCTAAAGCAGGTCTGTAAGGACAAGATTTGCATCATCGTCACGCACGATGCGTTCATCTCCGAAAAGTGCGACCGCGTACTGCATTTGAATAACAAAAAGGTCACAGGATGACCGCAATACGATTTGCATAATAAGGCGATATGGACTCTGCCGCTCGCAACGAGCGATGGGTGTGGCTTAGCTCCGGGCAATTCCGCCCTTGCGGCAAGGCTCGTCGCAGAGAACGCCTGTGTCGAGTGGCTTATAAATCTTGAGCATTGCTGATGGGCCATTTTTAACAAAATTTATCTTTTTTACAAAAATCAAAATTTTTTCAAAAACCTAATTGACAACCGAAAAAATGTGTGCTACAATGCACTAAACCGTTGAGGAAGAGTGAGTACGCTTTAGGCAACTTTTCTCACAGAGAGTCGTGGATGGTGGGATCACGGCGGAAAGATAAAGCGGAATGGACTTCTGAGGGCGAACAGAAAAGGATTTCCCGAGTATGTGAGACGGAGTGTGGCTCTCCGTAAACAAAGGTCTGCGTATGATGGTACGCGTAAGAGGGTGTGTGTTTCACATACCAAGCCGGGTGGCACCGCAGGAATTTTGATCCTGTCCCAGCAAGTGATTGCAGGGACAGGATTTTTTGTTTTTCAGGGAGGTTATTTCATGTTTGTTTACACAAAACGATGGCGCAGCCGCGCTGCATCTGAAATTTTGAACCCGCATTTGAACGCATTAAAACAAACCTGAAAGGATCGATAAATTTATGAAACTCAGAAACGTATTTGCCATGATCACCGCTGCCGCTATGACCCTCAACCTCGCCGCTTGCAGCGGTCAGAGCACAGCTTCTTCCACGTCCTCCGCGTCAAGCGACTCTTCTTCGTCCTCCGCTTCCGAAAGCAGTGTGTCGAGTGAAAAGAGCACCGCAAGCGAAGAATCTTCCGGCGCATCGTACACCATCGGCATCTGCAACTACGTCGATGACGCTTCCTTAAACCAGATCGTTGAGAACATCAATGCACGTCTCGCCGAGATCGAAAGCGAGCAGGGCATCACAATCAACGTGAAGTACGACAACTGTAACGCCGACGCGAACGTCATGAATCAGATCATCGCAAACTTTGCAGCCGATAACGTAGATCTCATGGTCGGTGTCGCGACCCCGGTCGCCATGGCGATGCAGTCCGCAACCGAAGACAGCAAAACGCCTGTCGTGTTCGCCGCCGTGTCCGACCCGGTCGGCGCGGGTCTTGTCGCTTCCCTTGAAGAGCCGGGCAGCAACGTGACGGGCTCCTCCGATAACCTCGATACCAACTCCGTCATGAACCTTATCTTCGCCCAGAACCCCGATGCCAAGAAGATCGGCCTTTTGTACGACGTAGGACAGGATTCCTCCACTGCCGCCATCGAGCACGCAAAGGCGTACCTCGACGACAAAGGTGTTGAATATGTAGAGCGCACCGCAACGACCGCCGAAGAAGTCGCGCTCGCCGCACAGGCTCTCGTTTCCGACGGTGTAGACGCTGTGTTCACCCCGACCGATAACACCATCATGAAGGCAGAGCTCGCTATTTACGAGACCTTTGCTGACGCAGGCATCCCGCACTACACCGGCGCCGATTCCTTCGCCCTCAACGGTGCGTTCCTCGGCTACGGCGTCGATTACGCAAACCTCGGCCGTGAGACTGCAGATATGATCGCTTCCATCCTCACCGAAGGCAAAGACCCGGCGACCACACCGGTCATCACGTTCGACAACGGCACCGCAACGGTCAACACCGAAATCTGCGAAAAGCTCGGCCTCGACTTCGATACCGTCTCCGAAGCTTTTGCCCCGTACTGCACGAGAGTGGAGGAGATCACGACCGCAGAGAGCTTCAGCGATCTCGAGTCTTAATTTAAATCTCTCAAAAGCTTATCCTACCCCATAAGCTTTCAAACACTTCATACTACCATACTTCATCAATACCTTACTTACCCATAAGAATGCAATCACCGCTGCCATGCACCCGGTTTTCGGGCGCGTGGCTTCGGCATATCACCACAAATCTGCAAAACGAGGAGTTTTTGTATGTCTTTCGATTCAATCCTGACCCTTGGGCAGACAGCGCTGGAACTCGGTCTCATCAGCTCGCTGACTGTTTTGGCACTGTTTTTGAGCTATTCCATGCTGAACGTATGCGACCTTTCCACAGACGGTTGCTTCACGCTCGGCGCGGTCGTCGGCGCGTCCGTCGCGCTTTCCGGGCATCCGTTTCTGGCAATCCCCGCCGCTATGGCGATCGGCATGGTCTCCGGCTTCGTCACGGCTCTTTTGCAGACGAAAATGGGCATTGATAGTCTGCTTGCCGGCATCATCGTCAATACCGCGCTTTATTCCGTCAACATCGGCATCATGAACGGCGCGTCGCTTCTGAACCTCAATAATTCCGATACGGTCTTTACCAAAATGCGTTCGGTGCTCGAAAACACACCGCTTGCAGGGCAATATAAGCTTATCGTCATCATCATCGCGGTTGTACTCGTGGCGGTCGTTTTGGGACTTTTCCTCCGCACACGCCTCGGCCTCGCCATTCGTGCGACGGGCAATAACCCGGACATGGTTCGCTCCTCGTCCATCAACCCGGTTAAAACGACCATCATCGGCCTGTGCATTTCCAATGCGTTTACGGCGCTTTCAGGCTGCTTGCTCGCGCAGTCGCAAAAGTCTGTCAGCATCGATATCGGCACCGGCATGGTTACGGTTGCGCTGGCATCGCTCCTCATCGGCGGCGCGTTCTTCGGCAAGGGCAAAATTCCGCTGCGTATCTTCGGCATGGTCGTCGGTGCGTTCGTGTTCCGCCTTGTGTATACCATTGCGCTGCGGTTCAACCTGCCCGCGTTTATGCTCAAGTTCGTCTCGTCCGTTATTGTCATTCTGGCAATCTCCGGGCCGTACCTCAAAAAACAGCTTCCGTATCTGAAGCGCCGTTTCGGAAAGGAGCGCACCCATGCTTAAACTCACGCATATCTCGAAGACCTTCAACCCCGGCACGGTCAACGCCAAAAAGGCGATCGAAGACCTCAGCTTCCACGCCGCAAAGGGCGATTTCATCACCGTCATCGGCGCAAACGGCGCGGGCAAATCTACGCTTTTTAACGCCATTTCCGGCAGCTTTTTCACGGACAGCGGCAAGATCGAGCTTGACGGCAAGGACATCACGTTCATGCCGGAGTATAAGCGTGCCCGCAGCATCGGCCGCCTGTTTCAGGACCCCATGCGCGGCAGCGCACCGGGCATGACCATCGAAGAAAACCTCGCGCTCGCAGCGGGGCACGGCGGTTGGCTCAGCTCCATCTCCCGCAAGGACAGACAGGCGTTTCGCGAACGCCTCTCCCTGCTCGGTATGGGGCTCGAAGACCGCATGACCCAGCCCGTGGGTTTGCTTTCCGGCGGCCAACGCCAGGCGCTCACGCTTATGATGGCCACATATAACCCGCCGAAGCTTCTTCTGCTCGACGAGCACACCGCCGCGCTTGACCCCGCCACCGCCGAGAAGGTGCTCGAGATCACAAAAAACACTGTGGAGGAAAACCACCTCACGTGCATGATGATTACGCACAATATGCAGTCCGCACTGGAGCTCGGCAACCGCACCATCATGATGAACGCCGGTAAGATCATTCTGGACGTCACCGGCGAAGAGCGTGCCCACATGACTGTTGCCGACCTCCTCGACCGCTTCAAGCAAGCCGCCGGCAAAGCCCTCGATAATGACCGTATGCTTTTGAGCGAAGCAGAGTAAAACGCAGCATTTCCCATATTGTAATTTCAATTTTACCGTGTTATACTATGTGAAGAATATTCATGTAGTATAACACGGCTTTTTTGATATGGGTGAGGATAATGGCTAAAAACTCCGATTTAAATCGCGCGGCAAAAGCGAAAAAAGATGAATTCTACACGCAGTTGTCAGTAATAGAAAAAGAAATGCGCTATTATAAAGATTTCTTTAGTGGCAAGGTCGTTTTTTGTAATTGTGACGATCCTTTTGAAAGCAATTTCTTTAAGTACTTTGCTATGAATTTTAATGCTTTGCATATAAAAAAGCTGATAGCCACATGCTATGTAACCTCACCATTTGCAGGGGAGGAACTTCCTTATTATATTGAAAAAAACGGGCAAATTTCTTTTGAGCAAACGGCAGATACTGAACAAAGTAGAGCATATAAAGTTGAAATCACAGAAGTAACTGATGAAAACGGTGATGGAAGAACAGATCTTACTGATGTGGAATATCTGCTGCGCAATCGTAAAAACACAATGCAGTCCCTTGAGGGAGACGGTGACTTTCGCAGCGAAGAATGTATTGCATTGCTGAAAGAATCCGATGTTGTGGTTACAAATCCGCCTTTTTCATTGTTTCGGGAATTTATCGCACAATTAGTTAAGTATGAAAAACATTTTTTGATTATTGGAAATGTCAACGCGATAACCTATAAAGAGGTTTTTCCACTTATTATGCAAAATAAGTTGTGGCTCGGTGCATCTATTCATAGCGGCGACAGAGAATTCAGAGTGCCGGACAGTTATCCACTGAAAGCGTCAGGATACCGAATTGACGAAAACGGTGTAAAATATATTCGTGTAAAAGGCGTCAGATGGTTTACAAATATTGATTATGCAGTTCGTCACGAAAAACTGGTTTTGTATAAACAGTACCACGGGCATGAAGATGAATACCCCAAGTATGATAATTACGATGCAATCAATGTGGATAAAACATCTGAAATACCTTGTGATTATTTTGCTGATATAGGAGTGCCGATTACATACTTAGACAAACACAATCCGGATCAGTTTGAGATTGTTGCAGCAGATTATGATGTAGCGCAGCCCGTTGATTTAGAAAATGGGAAGCATGGTACGGGCAGGTTTTATTTATCAGAAAGTATTGACAAATATGATGAAATGAATCATACTTCGACCGACCGACCGACCGACCGACCGACCGACCGACCGACCGACCGACCGACCGACCGAAACGCAGATTATACAGCCGCATTGTCATTCGCAGAAAGATGTAACGGAATCATTGGCGTACCAATCACATTCCTTGACAGATATTGCCCGGATCAGTTTGAACTTGTCGGAGCAACGGAAAGTGAAGGCAAGGGATTCTCAAATGGATTGTGGAATGATACAAGCGGAGTTGCACAGCCAGTCGTCCGAGGAGAGCGCAAATATAAACGACTGTTTATCCGTTACAAGTTGTAATGGCGTTATGGGTGTACCTATTACTTTCATTGATAAATTTAATCCAGAGCAATTTGAAATAATAGGATGCAGCGATAATGGTTATGTACCAGATATCTTCAAACTTCCGCATTTCAAAAAACACAATGAGCCGTATATTGACGGAAACAAGAAATACACAAGAATATTTATACGCAGAAAGCGGTGAAACAAAATGAAAATCGAACTGCACGAAATCTCGGTTCGAGATGTAACAAAAGGATACATAGACAGCGCGGAAAACGGCGTCGTGGGATATGACGGGAAATTAAACATTCGCCCTGCTTTTCAGCGCGAATTTATTTATAAAGATAAGCAGCGTGACGAAGTGATTCGGACAATTAAAAAGAAATTCCCGTTGAACGTGATGTATTGGGTAAAAGACGATAGCGGTAATTATGAATTGCTGGACGGACAGCAGCGAACAATCAGTGTTTGCCAATATGTCAGCGGCGATTTTTCTATTGACCATCTGTATTTTCATAATTTAACGGAAACTGAACAGCAACAAATTTTAGATTATCCTCTGATGATTTATATTTGTGAGGGAACAGATAAAGAAAAGCTGGACTGGTTCAAGATCATCAATATTGCAGGCGAGCAATTAACTGCGCAGGAACTTCGCAATGCAATTTACACGGGCGAGTGGCTGACCGAAGCGAAGAAGTATTTCAGCAAAAGTCAATGCCCGGCTTATCAAATTGCAGGCGATTATCTAAGCGGCAGTGCCATTCGGCAAAATTACCTTGAAACCGCTATCAAGTGGATTGCCGACCGCGACGGCATCGAAATTGAAGATTATATGTCGCGGCATCAGCATGATACAAACTGCAATGAATTGTGGCTGTATTTCCAGACAGTTATAAATTGGGTAAAAGCAACTTTCCCGAATTTCCGCAAAAAATTGATGTCCGGGCTTGATTGGGGCATTTATTATAATAAATATGGTAGCGTTGCGTATGACCCTAAAGCTCTTGAAACTCGTATTGTTGAATTGATAAAGGATTATCAAAATAACTATATTACGAACCAAAAAGGGATTTATGAGTATCTGCTTGATGGGCAGGAAAAACATTTGAATATCCGAGCATTTTCACCCGAAATAGCAGAGTCAGCTTATGAGCAGCAAAACGGTATTTGTCCGAAGTGTGGTAAACATTTTAAATTTGAAGAAATGCAAGCGGACCACATCACGCCATGGAGTAAAGGCGGAAAAACAACACCCGATAACTGTCAAATGCTCTGTGCGGATTGTAACCGAAGAAAAAGTAATATTTAGTAACCAAAGAAAAAAGCAGATGCCCCCGAATCCACATCGGGTGCATCTGCTTTTTCTGTTCTAAAACGGCGGAGATATCCGCCGTCGTTCTTTTACGAATGGTGATGCTTTTTTAATACGATCTCCCAAATCTTTATGTGTAAAGCGTTATTTTTCCTCGTTTTCCGGCGCAATCTCCGCTTCAATCTTATCCAAGCGGCGGTTGATCTTCTTTTGGTTTTCCAGAACGAGGTCGAGCTTTTTGTGCAGATCATCGATGATGAGCTCGCTTTTTAAGTTGATCTTATAGTCATTCTCTGCACGCTGACGGTCTTTTGCTTCTTGGCGGTTCTGGCTCATCATGATGAGCGGCGCTTGCACGGCAGCAATGCACGAAAGTACGAGGTTTAACAGAATAAACGGGTATTCGTCAAATGCTCTCGAACCCAAAACGAGGTTTATGACCATCCAAATGACCATGACGGCGATAAAACTGAAAATAAACGCCCAACTGCCCGCAAAGCGCGCCACTGCGTCTGCGGCACGCTGCCCAAACGTCATGTGCTCGTCCTTGTCTGCGTTTTTTGTGACTTCCGTTGCAATCAGCTGATGAATCAATTCCTCATCCGTGAATTCCTCATCCGTCACATGTAAAAGCTCGCTGATAATTTGGTTGCGTTTCGCACCTTTTTTCATAGTAAACTTACCTCTTATCCCAAGATTCTTCGCCGCATTTCGGCGTTATCTCCAGTCTATTACAAAACCGCGTGCGTTGTCAACCGCAAGGTGTAAAAATAGTGAAAAAACGCATATTCGCGGTTTTGCCTTGCGAATATGCGTTTTGAAATTCAATAAGCTTTAGTGCTTCAGCGCTTGCCGCACGGCCTTTTGCCAACCATTGTAGCGTGCTTCGCGCTCGGTATTATCCATCTCCGGTGTGAAGCAGCTGCGGTGCGTGTTCGCAAAGATCGTCTCCGGGTCATATAATCCGCAGGAAAACCCTGCTGCGCACGCTGCACCGAAGCCGGAAAGCTCTGCCACATCCGACACAGAGACTGTCACTTGCGCTATGTCGCTCTGTACGCGCGACCTTTTTGCCGGTTTCGTCAAACAGCATCACCTTCGTGCTCTGCGTGCTTTGGTCGATAGAGAGAATATACCGCTTCATGCGTTCTGTCCTTTCTCCGTGCGGGTGAGCAGCACTTTCGCACTCTGTGCAATGCCCGCGGCGTTCAAGCCATAATAGTCAAACACTTCTTTAGACGTGCCCGTAATAACCGGCGCGTCCGGCAAGCTGAGGTTCTTCACAAACTTCGGGCAGTTTTCGCCGACGACCTGCGCCACCATGCTGCCGAGCCCGCCAAACGGCGCAGCACCTTGCCGGTCGCAAACAAGCCGCACTGCGTGTCGCGCAGACGCACGCCGTTCCTCCTTAAAAGTATGTCTCATGCGGCTCAGCCGCGTTTTTTCTGCTTCTATTCTAGCATAAGCCATTTAGAATCGATGACACAGCCTGCAAATTCGCCCTATATTCTGTATGACTCGTGCTTTCGTCGTTTTCAGCGAAAAAATGGGACTAAAACGTCCGATGGGGATATTGCAAAACCAAACAAGCGGACTTTTGCAGCTCATTTTGTATAAGCGTCACGGCAAGGTGGTAGGGGATACCCTGTTTTTCGAGCGGCTTACGCAAGGTGTCACCGAAGAAGCCCACGCGCACAGGTCTCATTTCTAAAAAAGCGCCTGCTTTTGCACATGGCTCTTGACAAGCGAAAGAAGCAGGCGTACAATAAGTTTGTAAGTTTGCTTTGACTAACCCAAAACAAAGTCGTTAGGGTGCAAAAACGCTGAAACAAAAGGAGTACGTAGAACCGAAACGGTAATGAGCAGCTTTTATGGGTGCTTCCCGTGCCGCACACTTTGTTGTCTGTCCTCGTGTACCGTACAGAGTGGGAAATAGAGAATACCTGTGGCGCGTCTAATTGTTCCTATAAGCGCAATGTAAACCGCTGTATTCCAATGCTGCGGAAAGAGAAAGTTATATCGAAAGTCTAAATGGAGTAATTTCGTCTTTTTGGTTCAAAAATTGGCGAAATGTTTCTTTTGAGCTGTATGTACATCGTGTGCGCGTCTGTACTGAAACCGCAAAAGCCGGCATGAAACCTGGAGTTGTTTAAACTAACCGATTCTGTTTTAACAAATTGTCCAAAATGGTATTGCTAACTTGCAGGTTGTTTTTTACAAATAATAGAAAATTGTGTTTTTTGTGTGAAAACTGTTGAAGTTAGGTAAAAATCGTGCTATTCTTTTGCCAGAACAAACAAGGTGGTGAATGAATATGAAAATGCATAAGCATTTTGCAAGGCTTACCGTTTTGTTCTTCGTGCTGACTCTCATCAGTGGACACATGAAAAAATAATTTTATGAGCCGCATGGTTAAAATGCGGCCCGCAATACAGGAGGTATTTTTATGAATTGGGCAAAAATCGGTCTTTTCGCAGCAGGTGTTCTGTTTGGTACCGCCGGCATCAAGGTGCTCGGCAGCAAGGACGCTAAGAAGGTCTACACCGAGACCACTGCAGCTGCTCTGCGTGCCAAGGAGTGCGTCATGACAACGGTCACGACCATCAAGGAGAACGCAAACGACATTCTGACCGACGCTAAGGAGATCAACGAGCAGCGCGCTACCGATGCTGCCGCAGAGGTCATCGAAGATGCAGCTTGCGCATGCACGGAAGAAACAGCTTCCGCGGAAGAATCCACCGAAGCTTGATCGCGGGTCTATCCCGGGTCTGAATTACCGGAGAGCCGCCGAAAGCGGCTCTCTTTTTTCGTTCATCCGCTCTGTTTTTCGGAGCTTCAAATATAATTGTTGCATAGAAGGATAAAGTTATGAAGTGTAAAATTCTGCATGAAGCGCGCGGGCACATGCGTGTACATCTCGTCTGCGGCCGTATGACGCTGAAAGAAGCCGACGTTTTAGAGTATTACCTGCGCGCCGTGGACGGCGTAAAGGAAGTTAAGGTCTACGACCGCACACAGGACGCCGTCATCGTCTATCAAAACGACCGCACATCCCTTATTCGTGCGCTCGCGACATTCTCGTTCGCAAAAGCCGAAAGCATGGAGCTTGTGCCGGATCACACCGCCCGCGCATTGAACCGCGAGTTTGAAGACAAGCTCGTCTTCACGGTGCTGCGCCGCGCCATGGCTAAAATGTTCTTCCCGGCGCCCATTCGCATGATGCTTGCCATCATCCGCTCCGCAAAGTACATCAAAGAGGGCGTTAAGGCGCTGCTGCACGGTCATCTCTCCGTTGCTGTGCTTGATGCCACTGCTGTCACCGTTTCTCTTGTGCGCGGCGATTTCGATACGGCAGGCTCCGTTATGTTCATGCTGCGCCTCGGCGAGATCCTCGAGGAGTGGACACACAAAAAGTCTGTTGCCGACCTCGCGGGCGCCATGTCCCTCAATGTCGATAAGGTCTGGCTCAAGACGAACGGCACCGAGGTGCTCATGCCAATCGGCGACATTCAGGCGGGCGACCGCATCGTTGTGCGCACGGGCAATATGATTCCGCTCGACGGTAAGGTCGTCGAGGGTGAAGCCTTGGTCAATCAAGCCTCTATGACCGGCGAATCTCTGCCGGTGCAGAAGTCCGTCGGCAGCTACGTGTATGCCGGCACCGTCGCCGAAGAGGGAGAGTGCGTCATCTGCGTCGAAAAAGCCATGGGCGGCGGTCGTTATGACCGTATCGTCCGCATGATCGAAGAATCCGAAAAATTGAAATCCACCGCAGAAGACAAGGCTTCCCGCCTTGCCGATAAGCTTGTGCCGTACACGCTTGGCGGCACGGCGCTGACCTATCTGCTCACGCGCAACGTCACAAAGATGCTCGCCGTGCTGATGGTCGATTTCTCCTGCGCGTTAAAGCTCTCCATGCCGATCGCGGTGCTGTCTGCGATGCGCGAGAGCAGCGCACACCATATTTCCGTCAAGGGCGGCCGCTTCATGGAGGCCGTTGCAAACGCCGATACCATTGTGTTCGATAAAACCGGCACGCTGACGTACGCAACACCGCGTGTCGCCATGATCGAAACGTTCGGCGACCGTGAGGAAAGCGAAATGCTGCGCCTTGCCGCCTGCCTTGAGGAGCATTACCCGCACTCCATGGCAAACGCTGTCGTGGCCGAAGCCAAGGACCGCGGCCTCTCCCACGAAGAGTACCATTCTCGCGTGGAATACGTCGTCGCGCACGGCATTTCCAGCACTGTGGAGGGCAAAAAGGTCATCATCGGCAGCGCGCACTTCGTTTTTGAAGACGAGGGCTGCGTGATCCCGGAGGGCGAAGAAGCGAAGTTCAACGCACTTCCGGCCGAGTATTCGCACCTTTATCTGTGCATTTCCGGTGTGCTCGCAGCCGTCATCTGTATCTCCGACCCGCTGCGTAAGGAAGCAAAGGACGCCATCTGCACTCTGCACGCTTGCGGCATCAAGAAGGTTGTCATGATGACCGGCGATAACCACAAGACCGCCGAGGCCGTTGCAGCAGAGGTCGGCGTGGACGAGTTCTACGCCGAAGTGCTGCCGGAGGATAAGGCGAACTTCATCCGCCGCGAAAAAGAAATGGGCCACACCGTTATCATGGTCGGCGACGGCGTGAACGATTCTCCGGCGCTGTCCGAAGCAAGCGTCGGCGTTGCCATCAATACCGGCGCCGCCATTGCCAGAGAGATCGCGGACATCACCGTTGCGGCAGGCGATCTCTATGAGCTCGTCACCCTGCGTCAGCTCAGCACTGCGCTCATGGCGCGCATCCACCGCAATTACCGTTTCATCGTCGGCTTCAACCTCATGCTTATTCTGCTCGGCGTAGGCGGAATCATCCAGCCGACTACCTCCGCACTCCTGCACAATATGTCCACACTCGGCATCAGCCTCAAAAGCATGACAGATCTTCTGCCGGAAAAAGCAGAGGAAGAGTAAGAAAAGAAGCTTCCCGTAACGGTGGTCAAAAGTTTTCGCCAGCCTTTTTCAAAAGACTGCGGGTATTTAGGGCAGCGCCATAAGTTGCTTTCATCAGAAAGCGAAACTTCTTTGCCTACATAAAATTAGGAAAGTTGATTTGAATGTCTGGGGGACATTCAAATCGTAGGGAACCCAGCTGCATGGGTTCCTGCAAGGGCGGTCAATGACCGCCCTTTTTTACATCCAAACCCGCGCTTTGCCGCGCCGCTCTGCAGTGCCCTTTCACGCTTTATTGCACAATGGGTAAAAGGGTACAAAAAGAAATTTAAAATAAAGCGCATTTACTACTCGACAAGACGCCAACTTCGGTGTATACTGGTAGGGTGCTTGCGGCAGGAACCGCAAAAACGAACACAATATCTTGTGGTTACGCATAAATATTCAATATAAAGAAAATTATGGAAACCGATTATGAAAACCAAAGGGGCTGGAAACATGCAGCTCCCGCGGGCGGTATGAAGGAGCGGTAAGAAACATGAAGATCATTAAGAGAAACGGCTCGGAAGCAGTGTTCGATATCACTAAGATTATCGTCGCTGTCTCCAAGGCAAATAAAGAGATCGACGAGCGTCAGAGACTTACGAACGAACAAATTCGCACAATTGCTGCAAATGTCGAAGGAGCGTGCGTCGCCATGGGGCGTGCAGCGTCCGTGGAAGAAATACAGGACCTCGTAGAAAAGCAGATCATGGGGCAGGGTGCGTTCGATGTCGCTAAGGAGTATATCTGTTACCGCTATACGCGTTCGCTTGCGCGCCGCGCCAATACCACCGATAACCAGATTCTCAGCCTTATCGAGTGCAACAACGAGGAAGTCAAGCAGGAAAACGCGAATAAAAATCCAACCGTAAACAGCGTCCAGCGCGATTACATGGCCGGCGAGGTCTCCAAAGACATCGCGCGCCGCATTTTGCTTCCGCGCGAAATCGTCGAAGCACACGAGCAGGGCATCATCCATTTCCATGATATGGACTATTTCGCGCAGCACATGCACAACTGTGACCTCGTAAACCTCGAAGACATGCTGCAAAACGGCACGGTCATCACCGGCACGCTCATTGAAAAGCCGCACAGCTTCTCCACCGCCTGCAACATCGCCACGCAAATCGTCGCGCAGGTTGCAAGTAACCAGTACGGCGGCCAGAGCATCAGCCTCGCACACCTCGCACCGTTCGTGCAGATCTCCCGCGAGAAAATCCGCCGTGAGGTCGAAGTCGAGATCGGCGAGCTTGGCGTTTCCCCGGATGAGGCCCAAATCTCCAAAATGGTGGAGCGCCGTCTGCGTGAGGAGATCAAGCGCGGCGTGCAGACCATCCAGTATCAGGTCGTGACTTTGATGACGACGAACGGTCAGGCGCCGTTCATCACCGTGTTTATGTATCTGAACGAAGCGAAAAACGAGCGCGAAAAGCGCGATCTCGCCATGATTATCGAGGAAGTGCTGCTCCAGCGCTATGAGGGCGTCAAAAACGAAAAGGGCGTGTGGGTTACCCCGGCATTCCCGAAGCTCATTTATGTTTTGCAGGAGGATAACATTACCCCCGGCAGCGAATACTATTACCTCACCGAGCTTGCCGCAAAGTGCACCGCAAAGCGCATGGTGCCGGACTACATCTCCGAAAAGAAGATGAAAGAGCTCAAAGAAGGCAACTGCTTCCCGGTCATGGGTTGCCGCAGCGCGTTAAGCCCGTGGAAGGATGAAAACGGCAACTATAAGTTCTACGGCCGCTTCAATCAGGGCGTCGTCACACTGAATCTTGTCGATGTCGCGCTCAGCTCCGGCGGCGATATGGAGAAATTCTGGAAGGTCTTCGATGAACGCCTCGATCTGTGCTACCGCGCACTCATGTGCCGCCACAACCGCTTGAAGGGCACATTGTCCGACGCCGCGCCAATCCTCTGGCAGTACGGCGCAATCTCCCGCCTCAAAAAAGGCGAGCCCATCGATGCGCTTCTCTACGGCGGCTATTCCACCATTTCGCTCGGCTATGCCGGTCTGTGCGAGTGCGTGCGCTACATGACGGGCAAATCCCACACGGACCCCAGCGCAACGCCGTTTGCGCTCGCTGTCATGAAGTACATGAACGCTGCGTGCGAAAAATGGAAGGCAGAGACCACCATCGGCTTCGGTCTGTACGGCACGCCGCTCGAGAGCACTACGTACAAGTTCGCAAAGTGCCTCCAGCGCCGCTTCGGCATCATTCCGGGCGTCACGGATAAGCCGTATATCACAAACAGCTACCACGTCCACGTTACCGAGCATATTGACGCGTTTGAAAAGCTCCGCTTCGAGTCGCAGTTCCAGGCGCTTTCCACCGGCGGTGCGATCAGCTATGTCGAGGTCCCGAACATGCAGAATAACCTCGAAGCCGTCCTGCAGATCATCCGCTATATCTACGATAACATCATGTACGCCGAGCTTAACACCAAGAGCGATTATTGCCAGAAGTGCGGCTACGACGGTGAGATTCAGATCGTCGAGGATGACGGCAAGCTCGTCTGGGAGTGCCCGAACTGCGGCAACCGCGACCAGGATACCATGAACGTCGCCCGCCGCACCTGCGGTTACATCGGCACCCAGTTCTGGAATCAGGGCCGTACCGCCGAAATCAAAGAGCGCGTGCTGCACTTGTAATTAAGTCAAAATCAAGAATAAACAGTACCGCACAGGGCAGGCGCTTTGTGCGGTATTTCATGAATAGAGGAAACCATCATGAATTACGGTGAGATCAAAAAAACCGACATCGCAAACGGCATCGGCGTGCGCGTCACGCTGTTCGTCTCCGGCTGCACGCGCCACTGCAAAAACTGCTTCAACGCCGAAACGTGGGATTTCAACTACGGCAAGCCGTTTACAAAAGAAACGGAAGACGAGGTGCTCGCAGCCCTTGCACCCGGTTTCATCAACGGTTTAACTTTGCTCGGCGGCGAGCCCATGGAGCCGCAGAATCAACGCGCTTTGGTGCCGTTTCTGCACCGCGTTCGCAAGCTATACCCCGAAAAGGACATCTGGTGCTATTCCGGTTCCACCCTGGAGACCGATATGCTGAAAGACGGCGGCCGCAACCGTTGCGAGGTCACGGACGAATTCCTGTCTCTGCTCGACGTGCTCGTCGACGGCGCATTCGTCGATGAACTCAAAGACATTTCCCTGCGCTTTCGCGGCTCGTCGAACCAGCGCATCATCGATATGAACAAGACCCGCGAAACAGGGAAAGTTACCCTCTGGAACGCGAAACCGTAAAAAGTAACCGAAAACGCCGCTCGACTGCTGTGTTTAGAACAGTGCCGGGCGGCATTTTTTATTTTTCTACACGCGCAGCAACGCAGGAATTCAAAATAAGTTAGAAATCGCTAACTTTTTCTCTTGACATTTTATATTGTCGAGGTATATAATCAAGATACCCCCAAAGGGTATATGAGAGTCTTCTCTCACAAGAACTATTTTCACAAAAGGAAGCGGTTTAAATGCGTACATATATTTTGAATGCGACCGGCGCGGATATCAGCCCTGCTACGATCATCATCTGTGGGGTGATTGCGGCTATTTGTATTTTTGCGGTCATCAGCTACCGCAAAAAATTGAAGAACGGCTGCTGCGGCGGTGGCGGCGATGAAGTGAAGCACGTCAAGCCGCAGGATACAAACGTGAACGACTACGACCACGTTTACCGCATGGACATCGAGGGCATGCACTGCAAAAACTGCGCCATGCGCATTGAAAACGTGTTCAACGAGCAGCCGGACTGCATGGCAAAGGTCGACCTCGCCGGCAAATTCGTGCGCATCTACACAAAGAAGCCCGTCGAAGAAGTCGTTTTGAAGCAGACCGTCTGGCACGCCGGCTACGAGCCGAAAACCGTCACCGTCGAAAAATAAGACGGAATTGAAATTCAAAGAAAAGCGTGGTATACTCTAAGAAATTCCCGAAATTATAGAAGAAAGTGATGATAGAGTATGAAAAAGATCGCCAGCTTTTCCGTCAATCATGATAAGCTCAAAAAAGGCATGTACGTTTCCCGCATCGACGGCGACGTTGTAACCTACGACCTGCGCATGAAGGTGCCGAACGCCGGAGATTACCTCTCAAACGGCGCGCTTCACACGTTCGAGCATCTTTTCGCCACGTATGCGCGCAACTCCGCGTTGTCTGATTCCGTCATCTACGTCGGCCCCATGGGCTGCCGCACGGGCTTCTATTTCCTCCTGCGCGACAACGTGAGCCGCCTAGATGCCCTGCATCTCGTGCAGGAATCCTTCGCGTTCATCCGCGATTTTGAGGGAGAGATCCCCGGCAGCCGCCGCGAAGAGTGCGGCAACTACAAAGAGCACGACCTCAAGGGCGCCAAAGAGACTGCCGTTGATATGCTCGAGGTCCTCAAGGACTGGACGCCGGAGAAAATGGAATACGAAGCGTAAGTCAAGCTAAGATTAACACCCAAAGCACCGTTTTGAGCCAAAAGCCAAGCGGTGCTTTTTACTTTAAATGCAGGTCAAAAATCCGGGCAGAATATTTTTGAAAAAAGCTAAAATAAGAGTTGACAATATACCCTATATGGGTATATAATCAAGATACCCCAAGAGGGTATATAAAGCGAAATCGGAAAGGAGAATTCCGTTGGAACATACAGAAGAAAAAGAGCTGCATGCTTGCTGCAAAAGCAGTGCAACCGATACGGAAGCGTGCACAGATTGCACCGAAGAAAAAACCGAAGAGAAGTGCTGCGGCTGTCATAAAACAAAGCACCGCTCCGATGAGGAGTACAAAAAACTCATCCACAGATTAAACCGCATCGAAGGGCAGATCCGCGGCATTCGCGGCATGGTGGAGAAAAGTGCCTACTGCCCGGACATCCTCGTGCAGGTCGCGGCAGCCAACGCGGCGCTCAACGCATTTACGAAAGAGCTGCTCGCAAACCACATCAAGACTTGTGTAGCGGACGACATCCGCGCAGGAAACGATGAAGTCATCGATGAGCTTGTCACCACACTGCAAAAGCTGATGCGATAATTTTCGGCGCATTTTTATGAAAGGAAGGGAAGAAAATGGAACAGTATAACGTCACGGGTATGAGCTGCGCGGCGTGCAGCACCCGTGTGGAAAAAGCGGTCAGCAAGGTGCCGGGTGTTACGTCCTGCTCGGTCAGCCTGCTCACGAACTCCATGGGCATTGAGGGCACGGCTTCGCCGGAAAGCATCATCAAGGCTGTGGAAGATGCCGGCTACGGCGCGTCCAAAAAGGGCGCGGCACAGAATAGCACAAGCCCCAACGCTGCTGCAGAAGATGCCCTGAAAGACCGCGAAACTCCAAAGCTCAAAAAGCGCCTCATCGCGTCCGTCGGCTTTTTGGCTGTCCTCATGTACATCTCCATGGGGCACATGATGTGGGGCTGGCCGCTGCCGAATTTTCTCAAAGACAACCACGTCGCAATGGGCCTCATCCAGTTGCTCCTCACCGTCATCATTATGGTCATCAACCAGAAGTTCTTCATCAGCGGCTTTAAAGGGCTCATCCACCGCGCACCGAATATGGATACCCTTGTGGCGCTCGGCTCGGGCGCGTCGTTCCTGTACAGCACCTACGCGCTGTTCGCCATGACAGATGCCCAGATGCGCGGTGATATGGCCGCCGTCATGGGCTACATGCACGAGTTCTACTTCGAGTCTGCCGCCATGATTTTAACGCTCATCACGGTCGGTAAAATGCTGGAAGCGCGCTCCAAAGGCCGCACGACCGATGCCTTAAAGGGTCTCATGAACCTCGCGCCGAAAACCGCCGTGCTCGTGCGGGACGGTCAAGAGGTCACCGTGCCCGTTTCCGAGGTTCGCCGCGGCGATGTGTTTGTCGTGCGCCCCGGTGAGAATATCCCCATAGACGGCGTTGTCTTGGAAGGCGCCAGCGCCGTCAATGAATCCGCCCTCACCGGCGAGAGCATTCCGGTCGATAAGGCCGTGGGCGATGCTGTTTCCGCCGCGACCGTAAACCAGTCCGGCTTCCTGCGCTGCGAAGCAACGCGCGTCGGCGAAGATACCACGCTTTCCCAGATTATCCGCATGGTCAGCGATGCCGCTGCCACGAAAGCGCCGATTGCGAAGATCGCCGATAAGGTTTCCGGCGTGTTCGTCCCGACCGTCATCTGCATCGCCGTTGTTACGTTCATCGTCTGGATGCTCGTTGGGCAGACGTTCGGCTACGCGCTCGCGCGCGGCATCTCCGTGCTCGTCATCAGCTGCCCGTGTGCACTTGGCCTCGCGACGCCGGTCGCCATCATGGTAGGCAGCGGCATGGGCGCGAAAAACGGCATCCTGTTCAAAACTGCCGTTTCGCTCGAAAAAACCGGCAAGGTGCAGATCGTCGCGCTCGATAAAACCGGCACCATCACAAGCGGCGAGCCCCGCGTCACGGATATTTTATCCGCCCCGGGCATCACCGAAAAAAACCTTCTGGAAGCCGCAAGCGCGCTCGAGAAAAAGAGCGAGCACCCGCTCGCCAAAGCCATCATGGCGCGCGCTGAGGAGATCGGCGTGCAGGCAAAAGAAGTCACAGACTTCATGGCAAAGCCCGGCAATGGCCTCACCGCTGCCCTGAACGGCGAAGTTCTCGCAGGCGGCAACCTGAAGTTCATCTCCACGCAGGCAGATGTCCCCGCAGATTTTAAAGAAAAGGCCGAAGCCCTCGCGCAGTCCGGCAAAACCCCGCTGTATTTCAGCAGGGGTGGTAAGCTTATTGGCGTTATCGCCGTAGCGGATGTCATCAAGGAAGACAGCCCGCAGGCCATCCGCGAATTGCAGAACATGGGCATTCACGTCGTCATGCTCACCGGTGATAACGCCCGCACCGCAGAGGCCATCGGCCGACAGGCAGGCGTTAATGAAGTCATCGCAGGCGTCCTGCCGGACGGCAAGGAAAACGTCATCCGCAAGCTCAGAGAGCAGGGCGAAGTCATGATGGTCGGCGACGGCATCAACGACGCGCCCGCGCTTACCAGAGCCGACATCGGTGTCGCCATCGGCGCCGGTACGGATATCGCCATCGACGCCGCAGATGTCGTGCTCATGAAAAGCCGCCTGTCCGATGTTCCTGCGGGCATCCGTTTAAGCCGCGCCACACTGCGCAATATCCACGAAAACCTGTTCTGGGCGTTCATTTATAACATCATCGGCATCCCGCTCGCGGCAGGCGTGTTCATTAACCTGCTCGGCTGGCAGCTGAACCCCATGTTCGGCGCGGCAGCCATGAGCCTTTCAAGCTTCTGTGTCGTCACAAACGCGCTTCGTCTGAATTTATTGAACATCCGCAGTACGAAGCACGATAAAAAAATAAAATCGGCAAAACCCGCCGAAATGAAAACCATCGAAGTAAAGGAGACAAAAACCATGGAAAAAACAATTAAGATTAACGGCATGATGTGCCCGCATTGCGAAGCCACTGTTAAAAAGTGTCTGGAGGCGTTCCCGCAGGTCACATCTGCAGAAGTCAGCCACGAAAAGGGCACGGCGGTCATTCAGCTCAATGCTGAAATTTCCGATGCCGAGCTCAAGAAAGCTATCGAAGATAAGGGCTACGAGGTCGTAGGCTGAGTTCGATAAAGCTTGACACAAATTTAATCTGTGTTACAATAAAAGCACTGCCTGTGTTGAGGGCAGTGCTTTTGCATTTTACAATTTGTTCACAGCAAATTGGCTTTTTAGAAAGAATAACGACGTAAAATTATCATAAAGCTAACGTAAAGCAAACGGATAAAGTTTCGCCCGCCTTTTTCAAAGGCGGCGGATTCCAAAGGCAGCGCCTTTGGTCGTCGTTCGCAAACGACGAAACCTTTTTGCCTCCTCAAAAACTAGGAAGGTAGGCTCAACAGTCCGGTGGACTGTTGAGCCGTAGGGAACCCAGTTGCATGGGTTCCCTGAAAGGCGGCACAAAGCCGCCTTTTCAAAAACCACACAGCCAAAGAATACTAAAGAAGAGATGAGGAAATCACATGGCACGAGAGCGGTATCTGCTGGACGATACGGAAGACACCATTCATGAAAACGAAATCAAGCCGCAGACTGCGGCGGATAAACGCAAAAACTGGTGGGATTATCACAAGGTGCACGTCCTGCTCGTCGCGCTCGCCATAGCCGTCGTCGGCTATTTCATATATTCGGTCACATCCAAAACGGAACCCGATTATACCATCACCGTCATGACGCAGTATACCGTGCCGAGCGACCTGCAAACCGATGTTCAGGAGCTTTTCGAGAAATATGCAGACGACCGCAACGGTGACGGCAAAACATACGTCGCCATGAATTTCTGCCGCTTTAATACAAGCGGCACCTCGGAGTTTGAAATATCAGAGCTGCAGGCCTCGTTCGTCAAGTTCGCGACCGATGCCTCCGCCGGTGACAGCATGATTTTCGCTTACGACGACGCAAGCTATAAATACCTCGATCAGGACGATTTAGAAGGCTTCTTTGGCCCCGTAGACGGCACCGATAACGACTATTACCTCTGGAAGGATATTCCGGCGCTGAACAACTTAGAGCTCAACCACTATAACGAGGAGGGCGCAACGAAAGAAAGCGTGCTTTCCGTCCTCGGTGAGCTCAAGGTCGCCGTCCGCACAGAAGACGGCGCCGCGTTCAAAAAGCAGGAAAAGATCGATTACCGCAATGACAGCGTCAAGCTGTACGAGCGTCTTTTGAACGACGCACCCGCAAATACCGAAAATTAAATGAGAGAGCTGCACATTTTTACGCGCAGCTCTCTTTTTTCTTTGACAGAACCACGCAGACGGACTATAATAAGCACATAGTATACTATGTCGGTATACATCATCCGAATTCACAAAAAAGGATGGGATAAAAATGAAACTGAAACAACTTTTAACCGCCATCAAGTATCGCGCGGAGCAGGTGCCGGATGTTGACATCACCGACCTTGTGTACGATTCCCGTAAGGCTGTGCCGGGCTGCGCGTTTGTTTGCCTGCGCGGTGCGAATGCAGATGGCCATAAGTACGCGAAAATGGCAGCGGAAAAAGGTGCCGCCGTCATCATCGCAGAGGAGCCCGTGGAAGCGCCCGTGCCGGTCATTTTAACGGATAACACCCGTCTTGCCCTCGCATATTTGAGCGCCGAGTTCTTCGGCCACCCCGCAGAGCAGATGCACGTCATCGGCATCACGGGCACCAAGGGCAAAACAACCACCGCATTCATGATGCGCTCCATTCTGGAGGCCGCAGGCCATAAAACCGGCGTCATCGGCACCATCGGCGTACTGTACGGCGATACCCTCGTTCAAACCGATAACACCACACCCGAAAACTACGAGGTGCAGAAGTTCATGCGCCAAATGGTCGACGCCGGCTGCGAATACTGCGTTATGGAGGTCTCGTCCATCGGTCTTAAAGATCACCGCGTTGCAGGCTTCACGTTTGAGCTCGGCCTCTTCACGAATTTCTCCGAGGATCACATCGGCGGCGCAGAGCATAAAGATATGGCAGAGTACATGGCGTGCAAAAGCATGCTGTTTCGCATGTGCCGCACCGGCATCATCAATATCGATGACCCGAATTATACCGGCATCATCAAAAATCATACGTGCAATATTGTTACCTACGGCTACGATAAATCGGCCGATTTTGTTGCGCATGGGGAAGAACTCGTTACCACACCGGGTTTTCTCGGCGTGCGCTTCTCCGTCACAGGCAAGCTGAATTTTACCGCGGATGTCGCCATCCCCGGCAAATTCAACGTCTATAACGCCCTGTGCGCCATCACGGCGTGCAGCGTTTTGAATATCCCCGTCACTGCCATGCAGCAGGGGCTTAAAACCGTCAAGGTCAAGGGCCGCGTGGAGCCTGTGCCGATGCCCGGCGATTTCACCCTGCTCATCGATTATGCGCACAACGCCGTCAGCATGCAGAGCATTTTGACAACGCTGCGCGCCTATAACCCGAAGCGCCTCATCTGCATGTTCGGCGCAGGCGGCAATCGCCCCAAGGTGCGCCGTTTCGAGATGGGCGAGGTCAGCGGCAATTTAGCCGATCTCTCCGTCATCACGGCAGATAACTCCCGTTACGAAAATGTGCTCGATATTTTAGCGGATATCAAGGTCGGCCTTGCAAAGACCGACGGCAAATACATTGAAATTCCCGACCGCCGCGAAGCCATCCGCTGGTGCATTGAAAACGCACAACTCGGCGATATTATTGTCCTCGCAGGCAAGGGTCACGAAGATTATCAGGAGATCGAGGGTAAAAAATACCCGTTTGACGAGCGTGTCGTCATTCGGGAAATCCTTGATTCCATGAAATAAAGCTCATAAATTACTTTCGGGAAAGGACTTGTGCAGAAATGAATAAGGAAATCACACTGGAACAGCTCGCTTCTTATGAGACCGCGTTCGACGGTGACCGCGCGAACCGCATCGCCATGGATGCTGTCACGAAGAATGGCGTCAACAACGCCGCCATGCGCTTTGAGAACGCCCGCGAAATGCGCCATACGTTCAACATTTCTTTGGAGCAGGGCGACATCACGAATCAGAAGCAGAGCGGCCGCTGCTGGATGTTCGCGGCGCTCAACACCATGCGCTTCCGCATCATCAAAAAGCTCGGCGTCAAAACGTTTGAGCTCTCCCAGAATTACGCGCTGTTTTTCGATAAGCTTGAAAAGAGCAACTATTTCCTCGAGAGCATCTTAGAGACGCTCAACGAGCCCACCGCAGGCCGCCTTGTTACATATTTGCTTTCCGGTCCGCTCGGCGACGGCGGTCAGTGGGATATGTTCGCAAACCTCGTAGAGAAGTACGGCGTCGTGCCGAAGGAAGTCATGCCGGAAACCGCCGCATCCTCCTCCACGCGTGAGATCATCGGCTACCTCACCGAAAAGCTGCGTGAGTTTGCCTGCACGCTGCGCACCGCGTATCAGAACGGCGCTTCCATGGAGGAGCTCCGTGCAAAGAAGGACGACATGATGCAGACCATCTATAACATGCTGTGCATCAGCCTCGGCAAGCCGCCTGTGAAGTTCGATTTCGAGGTCAAGACCCCGAACGGCTTCGTGCGCGACCTCGGCATCACTCCGCAGTCGTTCTTCAAAAAGTACGTCGATATGGATCTTTCCCAGTACGTCAGCCTCATCAATGCGCCGACGTCCGATAAGCCCTACGGCAAGACCTACACCGTCGCGTTCCTTGGTAACGTCGCAGAGGGTCGCCCCGTCAAATACCTCAATCTGCCCATTGAAGACCTGAAAGCGGCAGCCATCGCCCAGATGAAGGACGGCCTGCCGGTTTGGTTCGGCTGCGATGTCGGCAAGCGCAGCGTTCGCGACGGCGGCATTATGGATTTGAACGCTCTTGACCTCGAAACGCTTTTTAATACCGAGTTCACCATGGATAAGGCTCAGCGCCTCGATTACGGCCAGAGTCTCATGACGCACGCTATGGTCTTCCAGGGCGTCAATATCGACGATAACGGTAAGCCGAACCGCTGGAGAGTCGAAAACAGCTGGGGCAAGGACGCCGGTGTAGACGGCTACTACATCATGAGCGACGCTTGGTTCGACGAGTATATGTATCAGGTCGTCGTCGATAAAAAGTACCTCACAGAAGAACAGCGCAAAGCGTTTGAGCAAGAGCCGATCACGCTCCAGCCGTGGGATCCGATGGGTTCCCTCGCTTCGGTGCGCTAAACGAAAGGAAACTACTGCATTTATGAATTTAAAGGTATCTGAGATCGCCGAAATGTGCGGCGGCAGGCTCGTCGGCAGCGGCGAAAATACCGTCACGTCGTTTTATACCGACAGCCGCGAGACGACGCCCGGCAAAATGTTCGTGCCCATCCGCGGCGAAAACACCGATGCACACCGCTTTATCCCGCAGGTCTTCGCATCGGGCGCGGCAGCGACTTTTTCCGAAGAGCCGCTCGATGCCCCCGCAGGCGATGTTGTCTACGTTGAAAACACCCGCGCGGCACTGCAAAAGGTCGCGGAACGCTATCGCGAGCGCTTCAATATCCCGGTTATCGGCATCACGGGCAGCGTAGGCAAGACCACCACAAAGGAAATGGTCGCTTTAGCTGTTTCCGCCGGTCTCAAAACGATGAAAACCGCCGGCAACGCGAACAGCCAGATCGGCCTGCCCATGACCGTTCTGCGCATCACGCCGGAAGACGAAGCCGCCATTGTCGAAATGGGCGTCAGCATGCCCGGTGAGATGGCGCGCATCGCAAAAGTCGCAAAGCCGAACATCGCCGTCATGACGAATATCGGCGTGTCGCATATCGAGTTCATGAAAACACGCGAGAACATCATGAAAGAGAAGTTCGGCATCACGGATTACTTGCCAAACGGCAGCAAGGTGTTCGTAAACGGCGATGACGACCTGCTTTCTACATTAAAAAGCACCCCGGAAAAGCAGATCGTGCGCTTCGGTCTCGGTGAAAATTGCGACTGGCGCGCCGTAGAGCTTGAGGCCGATACGGAGGGCACAAAGTTTATCTGTGTGCACGACGGTAAACGCGTAGAAATGTACGTCCCCGCTGCCGGCGAGCACAACGTGCGCAACGCCCTTGCCGCCGTCGCGGTCGCTGTGGAAGTCGGCGTTCCGGAGGAAAAGGCCGTCGCGGCCATCCGCACCTATGCACCGCCCGCCATGCGCCAGCAGATTAAAGAAGCGCACGGCGTCACGCTGATCGACGATACCTATAACGCCAGCCCCGATTCCATGCGTGCCGCTTTGAAAATTCTCGGCGGCCTAAAAGCAACCGGCAAAAAGTACGCCGTACTTGCCGATATGCTGGAGCTCGGCGATTACGCAGAGCGCGGCCACTATGAAACCGGCGCGTTTGCGGCGGAAAACGGCACCGATGTCCTTATCGGCGTCGGCCCGCTCGCAAAGCACATCGTCGAGGGCTTTAAAAATCGTGAGAACAGCGTGTGGTTCGCCTCGAATGCGGAAGCCATCGCATATCTGAAAGACCGTCTGCATCCCGGTGATGCCGTGCTGTGCAAAGGTTCCCGCGGCATGCACATGGATGAAATCATCCATGCCCTTTCGGAATAAGCCCGTATACTATAATAGATTTAATATATATCACAATATAAAGACAAAAACCGGCAAGTTCCTTTTCACTTGCCGGTTTTTTTGCAAAACGGAGGAAAGTTGTATGAAAACAAGATTACTGCGCCCGGAAGAAAACTGGAAATCAAATCTCACCATGGCTGTCGCCTTTGAGGGAGATTACGACCTCGAAAAAGCCAAAGAAAGCGCCGCTCGTGAGCGCACCGAAGAAGAAAAGAGGGAAGACGCCCGCAACCGCTGCTTCGGCACATTTTTAGACGACGATGAGACCATCTGCGGTGTTGTGAACAGCCGCGAGTACCTCTGCCGCTTCGACGGCGGCACGTATAAGCTCGGCGGTGTAGGCGGTGTTTCTACATTGCCGCAGTACCGCCGCGGCGGCGTTATCCGCGCTTGCATGACGGCTTCTCTCAAAGACATGTACGCAAACGATTTCACGTTCGCTTTTTTGTATCCGTTCAGCATGCAGTATTACCGCAAGTTCGGCTTTGAAGCCGGTGCGCCGGAATACCGCTGGTCGGTGCCGTTTACAGCGATGAAGCCGCAGGATGTCGGCGGGCACGTCGAGCAGATCTTCCCCGGCGGCGATTTTACCCCGCTTCTCACCGTCTATAACGCGTTCTATGCAGACCACAACCTCTCCGCCGTCCGCGAAACGTATGATAAAGGTCTCGAAAAAGCGAACCTCTGGAACGATAAGCGCTACGTATTCGTCTGGTACAATAACGAAAATCAGCCGCGCGGCCTGATGATTACCCATAAAATCGAAGAAAACGGCGTCACATCTTGACTGCACCCACACGTTCCAAAGCCCCGGCGGTTTCCTCGCGTGCGATGCCGAAGCGTTCAACGGCTTGCTGTTCTTCGCAAAATCCGCTTTCTCGTCGGATTACGAGAAGCTCCGTTTCACCGTCCCGTCCGATATGCACTTAGAGCAGCTCATCGGCGAAAACACGCGCACGTTCTGCTCCGTGTTCCCAAACGGCATGCTGCGCGTTGTCAACGTCGAGCGTGTTTTAGAAAACTGTGCTTGCCGCGGCACAGGGGAGATCACCCTCCGTATCGAAGACGATATCATCACGGAAAATAACGGCACATGGCGCCTGCACTTTGCCCCCGGCGAGCAAAATAAAGTCGGAAAAATCGACGCCGTACCGGACCTCATCCTCAACATCCGCGCCTTTTCTGCCCTCATCACCGGCGCCCGCGCCGCCGCCGATATCCCCTGGATGCCTGACGTCTGCCTCCTCCGCCAAGCTCCCGCCGTCCCCAACGTCTTCTACCCCAAAAAGTGCTCCATGATGGATCTGTTCTAAGCATATTAATTTTATTGTAGGATTATTAGTAACAATTACGAAAAAAAGAAGAGATTATAGGGGGTAATTAGTGCGTTGCACAGGATTTAAAAAACGAATTGACAATAAGCGTGTCGAGTGGTATCATTAAAAACGTATAACAATATTTATTAAAAATATAAGGTGCGTGAATATAAATGAATAACAGAAAGTTTGCGCTTTCTATGATCATGAAGTTCTCCATTTTTGCATTGCAATTCGGTTTTTTTGCCATGGTTTTGTTCCAATATTACGGCCCAAGACTTTTCCGTAGAGCAGACAGCATCGGATATGCGGTCACATTGATTCTCTATGCCATCGTATACGTAGCACTCGGCAATCTTTTCCGTGCGTTTAAAATTACAGATTATTCCATAGCAGAAACTATTTTTTCGCAGTTCCTGTCCTTTGGCATGGCAGATTTGCTGCTCTATGGCGAATTCTGCATGATTCGCCATAATTATGTAAATTTAATTCCCGGCATTCTCACGGTGCTTTGCCAGCTTTTGGCGGCAGCGTGCTGGGCTCTTGTCGGCAAGCGTTTTACCATCGCGTTCGGCAAACCGGAGAAGACCCTCGTCATCTCCGGCGCGGATAATGTGAATGAGTTTCTACAAAAATTTGATAAGATTGGTCATATCTTCACCATCGAAAAGGTCGTTTCTGCGGATATTCTGAAGGGCGACTGGAAAAAAGAAGTCGCTCCCTATCAGGCTGTCATTTTCTATGAGGTTCCCTCTAAAAAACGTTCAGAGGTGATCTGGTACTGCATGCAGAGCCGCAAAAGCCTCTATATCACGCCGCAGCTCAGTGAGATCACCATGGAAGGCTTCGGAGCGCGTCATCTGATCGATACGCCCATGATGAAATATGAGTACCGAAGCGAGCGTTTCTGGTACAACCTTGTCAAGCGCGTGGTCGATATTCTGCTTTCCCTTACGGCACTTATTCTGCTTTCCCCGCTGCTTCTTCTTACAGCCTTGGCCATCAAGCTCGAGGATCGCGGCCCTGTATTCTATAAGCAAAAGCGCTGTACCAAAAACGGCGAGGTTTTTGAAATTCTCAAGTTCCGTAGTATGATCGTAGATGCGGAAAAAGGCGGCAAATCCATTCCGTGTCGCTCCGGCGATCCCCGCATCACACGTGTCGGCCGCGTCATCCGTAAACTGCGCATCGATGAATTCCCGCAGATTATTAACGTCTTAAAAGGTGATATGTCCATCGTCGGCCCGCGCCCGGAGCGCATCGAACACGTGGAAGAGTACACAAAAGAAATCCCAGAGTTTTCCTACCGCCTGCGCGTTAAAGGCGGCCTGACCGGCTATGCCCAAATTTACGGCAAATACAACACGAGCCCCTACGATAAATTGCGGCTCGACCTTCAGTATATCGAAAAACAGTCAATTCTGCTTGATTTAAAGCTGATTCTGCTGACAATCAAGATTATGTTCGTGCCGGAATCCACAGAAGGCTTCACAGAAGAGAAGTCTGCCCAGATGACAGAGAAAACCAAGAGTATAAATGAAATTGAAGAATAAATTCTTGATTTAATAATTGGAAGGAGAATTAGTATGTGTAAAAAGTATGATTATCTCATTGTAGGCAGCGGCCTTTTCGGTTCCGTATTTGCACACGAAGCTACACTGCGCGGCAAAAAATGCCTTGTGCTGGAGCGCCGCGATCACGTTGGCGGCAATATTTATTGCGAAGAGATCGAAGAAGTCACCGTACATCGTTACGGTGCACACATTTTTCATACGGCAAATCGCCGCGTATGGAAATATGTAAATGATTTAGCAGAGTTTAATCGCTTCACGAATTCACCAATCGCAAATTATAAAGGCGAAATCTACAACATGCCGTTCAATATGAATACGTTCTCGAAGCTTTGGGGTGTTGTAACACCGGACGAAGCACGTGAAAAGATTGAAGCACAGCGCGGCGTCGTAACAGGCGAACCCAAAAACCTCGAAGAGCAGGCGATTCGCCTTGTCGGCACGGATATTTACACTAAGCTCATCAAGGGCTATACGGAAAAGCAATGGGGCAGACCTTGCACGGAGCTGCCGGCATTCATCATCAAGCGTCTCCCTGTGCGCTATACGTATGACAATAACTATTTTAACGATCCGTATCAGGGCATCCCGGTAAACGGCTATAATGAGATTATTGATAAGCTGCTCGATGGCATTGAAGTGCGAACTGATGTGGACTATCTTGCGAATCGTGCAGCGTATGATGCGCTTGCGGAAAAAGTCGTTTATACAGGTACGATTGATTCTTATTTTGATTATAAATGCGGTGAGCTTGAGTACAGAAGCCTGCGCTTCGAGACTGAAGTTTTGGATACACCGAATTATCAGGGCGTTGCGGTCGTCAACTATACGGACCGTGAAACGCCGTATACGCGCATCATCGAGCACAAGCATTTTGCGTTCGGTCAGCAGGAAAAAACGGTCATCACGCGCGAATATCCTGCGGTTTGGCAGCAGGGGATGGAAGCATATTACCCTGTTAATAACGAAAAAAACAGCGCGCTTTATCAACAGTATAAGGCACTGGCCGATGCCGAACCGAACGTGATCTTCGGCGGCAGATTGGCAGAGTATAAATATTATGATATGGATAAGGTTATTGAGGCAGCGCTTTCGACTGTGGAAAAAGAATTTGCGGAGTAAGACATTATGATGGAAAATGCAAAAATCAGCGTGATCATGCCTGTGTATGGCGTAGAAGCTTACGTTGGCAAAGCAATAGAGAGCATACAGAAACAGACCTATAAAAACTGGGAGTTTTTCTGTGTAGATGACGGCACAAAGGATCGCAGCGGTGAGATTTGTGACGAATATGCAGCAAAAGATCCACGCATCAAAGTCATTCACAAGGAAAACGGCGGTGCGCCAAGTGCAAGAAATGTCGCAATCGATCAAGCTACCGGCAAGTATTTGTATTTTATGGATTCCGATGATTGGGCGGAGTCGACCATGCTGGAAGATATGGTGACGGCAGCAGAGAAGAACAGTTCCCAGTTTGTTGTAACGGGCTTTTATATTGATACGTATTACACGGATTCGGAAAAATTTGTGCAGGAGCAGGCGTATAAGGATTGTGTGTATCCCACACAACAGGCGTTCCGTGAGGACGCCCATCATCTGTTTGATCTGAATTTGTTGTATTCTCCGTGGAATAAGCTCTTTTTGACAGAGTATGTAAAGGGCAACGGTATTTATTTTCCGCAGACCTTCTGGGATGATTTCCCGTTTATTTTAAGCGTTATCCGCGATGTGGAGCGCGTTACGGTGCTTTCCGGCAAGTATTATCACTTTATCCGCAAGCGTCAGGAAAGTGAGACTGCGCGTTACAGAAGCGATATGTACGATAAGCGCGAGGAAGAACATGGCTGGATGATTGACCTTTATAAGCACTGGAATATTCATACGCCGGAAACAGAAGAATTCCTCGCACGCCGTTATTCCGAGCGCCTTATCGGCTGTATCGAAAATGTAACAAACCGCAACTGTACGCTCACCACAAAAGAGAAAAAAGCGAAAATCCGTGAAATGATTTCTACCCCGACAGCTATGCAGTCTGTAAAACTCACCAAAGCGCGCTCAACCTATATGAAGCTCATGCTTATGCCGCTTAAAATGCACAGCACTGGGTTGACGTATCTTGAAGGTCGCATTATTTCCAAGGTAAAGTCCGGTAATACAGAGCTTTTTGCTAAGCTGAAGGCCGGTAGATAACGGAGGCTGTAAATGGATAAGACAACTCCGTTTTTCAGCATCGTGATGCCCGTATACGGCGTTGCGGATTATTTGGAACAAACGCTACAAAGTGTGGCTGCACAGACTTTTGAAGATTTTGAAGTCATTTTGGTTGATGACTGTTCACCGGATGATTCTCCGAAAATTTGCGATGCGTGGGTCAAAAAAGACGAGCGTATGACCGTACTGCATCTGCCCGAAAACGGCGGCCTCAGCAACGCACGCAACGCCGGTTTCCCGCATGTGCGAGGGGAGTATGTGTTCTTTATGGATTCCGACGATGTGATCGATGCGAATCTGTTGGAGCAAGTAAAAGCCTCTTTGGAAGTAAACAGGGCAGACGTTGTTGTTTTCGGACTTTTAGAGCAGTATTATGACCGCGCAGGTGTTTTAAAGCAGACTTTCCCGGTCGCAGCGGAAAAAACGCTGTATCTGTATACGCCGGAAGACGTGCGCCGTGAGGTTATTCATTTGGAAGAAAAAACGCTGTACGGCTATGCGTGGAACAAAGTCTACCGTGTTCAGTCTCTGCGTGAAAGCGGTGTGGTATTTGAAAAGATCACGCTGATCGAGGACATCAAATTCAACGTTTCTTATTTTGATTCGGTGTGCTCCATGAACGTACTGAATACAACACCGTATCATTATTTGAAGCGTATAGACGGCAGCCTGACAAATAAATTTCTGCCGGATTATTTCACACTCAACGCGGAGCGGGTTTTCTTGGTGCTGGAGCAGTATAAAAACTGGGGCATGTGCACAGAAGAGGTGCGCAGAATTTTAGCCAATATCTATGTGCGCTACCTGTTTTCCGCCTTGCAGCGCAACTGTGATAAACGCTCTGACATGAACCACGCGCAGCGCAAAGAATGGCTCAAGCAGCAGTATAAAACACCGTTGTGCAAAGAACTGCTGTCGGCGGTTCAGGCAAGCGGCACGCTTTTCAAGTGCATGGCAAAGGCGTTTTGTGCAGGCAATATCCCGTTGTGTCTGATGATTGCTCGCAGTATTTTTGCAGTAAAAAGCGCGTTTCCCACGGTCTTTTCGACACTCAAACAACAGCACTGACCGAATTTGCTTGTTTTTAGGAGAAAGTATGGAAGTTCTGATCGGATATATGATAGACGGCAGAAACAGCGGTATTGATAAATATCTTTTGCGTGTTCTGCGTGTCTTTTATGATGCAGGTATACACGCGGACATTCTCACAGGAAAGGATAATGTAGATTTACGTGCCTGCTTAGCGCCGTTTAAAGCAGAAATCCACGAGATTCCCGGATTGATGCACCCGCAAAAGCAGTATAAAGCGATGCGGAAAATCTTATCTCAAAAAGCTTATGATGCAGCATATTTCAATATTTCAGAGCCGATGCACTGTATTGGTGCCAAAGCCGCACACGATGCCGGTGTACCGCGCGTGATTTTGCATAGTCACAGCACGTCCCAGGGAGAAAGCAGCATAGTAAAAGCGTTTTTGAAGTCTTTCATGAATGGCAGAAGCCGCAACAAGCTGCCAAAGTACGCCAATGATTATTACGCCTGTTCCAAAGCCGCAGCAAAATGGTTGTTCCCATCGGAATTGGTTGAACAAAACAAGGTGAAAATTTTATACAATCCGATCGAAGTAGAGCGCTATGCGTTTGATTCTGCTGTACGCGCAAAAATGCGCAGTGTACTCGGATTTTCGGAGAAAGACGTTGTGCTCGGGCATATCGGTAACTATGTCACGGCTAAAAATAGCGCTTACCTTTTAAAAATCCTGCAAAAAACACGTGAAAAGCTGCCGAATGCCAAGCTGCTTTTGATTGGTGATGGGCCTGATCGTCTGGCAGTGGAAGCACAGGCAAAAGAAATGCAGCTATTTGAACATATACAGTTTTTGGGAATTCGTGACGATGTACCGTCGCTTTTGCAGGCGATGGACGCATTTTTATTGCCGTCACTTTTCGAGGGGTTACCTATTTCTGCAATCGAAGCACAAGTCGCGGGCTTGAAAACATTTTTAAGCGACCGTATCACGGATGAAGTAAAGCTCACAGATGATTGTGTTTTTCTTGATATCGAAAACAACGGAGGAACGTGGGCAAATGCGATCGTAAATGCACAGCCGTGTGTTCATAAGGATGTCCACTCGTTCCGCGAACAAATTCGTCCGTTTGACTTAGATGCACAAAAAGAGGAGATATTATCCATATTGGGTTAGGGGGAAGAAGTTGTTATGAAAAAACTCGCCGACCGCACATTTTGGTGGATTGAACTATTTGCCGGCTTAGGGTTTATGACCGTCGGCTTCTTTCAGGATTGCTCGCTGACATTCGGTACGGCAATCATTTCTTTAGCATTATGGCCAACACTGTTTTTATCTGCCGCAGTCTGCGTATATCGACTTTTACACTTTAAGACGTACAGTAAAAGCCGTGGCTTTTGGCTGATCGCAGCACTTTGCGTAACCTATCTGCTTTCAACCTTTTTGAATCGCCAGTATGGTTGGTATGAGAATATCCGAACACTCATCATGCAGGGAATCTTATTCTTAATGGTGTATTGCTATAAGGAGAGCCGTTCCGCGGAAGATATAAGAAAGCGGCGCGTTTGGATTGGATTTTATTTAAGTGTATGTGCTGTACTGACCGTTATGAGCTTTGCTTATATGCTTCTCGGAAAAAATGAGATCTTTTATCCCGAAACACCGGAAATGCCGCTTTACTATACTGGCTTTTACTGGGGACGCCTCTACGGTGTCTATTGGGATCCGAATATCGGCGCTTTAATGTGCTGCGTCTCACTTTTGCTTACAATTGGTATTTTTAGTAAAAATCACAACATCATTTTGCGTATTGCAATGAGCTGTTTAGTGGCATTAGATGTGTTGTATATCACGTTTTCAGATTCCCGCGCGTGCCGCATTGCGCTCACTATCGGCGTGGCGGTTTGTGCCGTGCTTTATACGGTTAAAAGCCGCAGAAGAGGAGTTACCGTTTTGCTTGCTGTTGTAGCGGTTGTAGCCTCGGTAGCTTTGCCGACAGCTATAAAGACAGTTTATAATAACAGTGTGGCAGTTATGGAGAAAAAAGAAGCTGTGAGCGCAAGCAGTTCAGCGAAACCAAGTGCAGCAGAAAAGCCAAGCGCTGAACCCGACGCAACAGAGGTGACAATCCGCCCCAAAGAAACGAACGCGGCAGATATATCAAATCGCCGTATAGATATTTGGAAAAGCGCAATCGAGATATTTAAAGAAAAACCGGTTTTCGGTGTGGGGCATAACACAGTTTTGGCTTACGTTGAAGCCGAACAGGAAGACTCCTATTTAATCAATAACGACCACATGCACTTTTCCAGTATGCACAACGCCTTCTTTGATATTTTAGTCGCACAGGGCGCGGTTGGCTTGCTGCTATATTTAACGTTAGCCGTGTGGTGCATCATTGCCGTATTTAAAAATTGGAAACAAATCTCCATGCAGCTGCCGGGAATTGCCCCGTCATATTTAGCTGTTTTGGCGGCCATGGTGTGTGCAAGCTGTTTTATGTCTGAAATTTTGTATGTCTGCTCGCCGATGTCCTTCATATTCTGGATGGCCTTGGGTGCATTGATGCAGACTGTAAAAAAGGAAGAGGGGGAGCATTATGCAAAAAGTGCTAAGCATCTCAGTCGCAGCGTATAACGTAGAAAAATTTATTGAACAGTGTCTTGATTCCTTTATCGATCCTGCAATTTTAGATCGTGTGGAGGTCCTCGTGACCGATGACGGCTCCAAAGACCACACGCCGGAAATTGTTTCCGCATATGAAAAAAAATATCCCGGAACATTCCGTTTGATCTCACAAAAAAATGCAGGACCCGGTTCCACTGTAAATAGCGGCATCAAGCACGCTACCGGAAAATATTTTCGTATGGTAGACGGTGATGACTGGGTAAACACAGCGCAGATGGGCGCTTTTCTGGATATACTGGAAAAGACAAATGCCGATATGGTCTGTGCGGATCATTGCTGTGTAGACCATGAAACAGGGCAAAAAAAAGAAGAGAAAACGAACGTTGCTCCGTGTATGGACGTGCCGTTTTCTTCTGTTTGCGATCAACTCACCGTGGCGATGCACAATGTGACCTATCGCACGGATATTCTGCAAAAGAATAACATTCATCTTGATAACTGTTTCTATACAGATGCAGAGTACCTTTTGTACCCCATCCCGTATGTGAAAACAGTCACCGTTGCTCCGCAAACAATCTATATGTATCGTGTTTCGCTTTCCACACAGAGCATGAATATCAACAGCTTACAGCGCAACTGTGCGATGCACGAGTTGGTACTCGGTCACCTTTCCGATGCATATGCGGCGTATGAAAACAGCGTTACGTCAGAACCGAAAACTGCCGCATTCCTGCGCAGAAATATCGCCCGAATTGCCGGTATGCAGCTTTTCGTTTATCTGACAGCCACAGACAGCAAAGCGGCAAAGCAGTCCGCAAAAGCTATGGTGAAAACAATTAAAGGTAAAAGCGAAACGCTTTATACCGAACTCAATGGCGCTAAGAGCTTTAAAATGCTGACATCTACAAATTTCCTGCTTTTCCCGGTACTCGCTTCCATGAAAAAGCGAGAAGTCGGTGCGAACGGTTAAGAGGACAACATGAAAAAAACAGTAGAACGAAAGCGAATTGTTTATTTTGATGTGTTAAATGTTTTGGCATGTCTTTGCGTTGTAGGCATGCATTGCAACGGCGCAGTTCATGCGTTTTCCGATTCTTCCGTCTGGCGGCAAAGTCTGCTTGTGGATGTTTTGGCGTATTGGGCAGTACCGGTATTTGTTATGCTTTCCGGTGCCACGTTGATGAATTACCGCAGACGATATTCCACAAAGGTATTTTTAAAACGGCGCTTTCTGAAAACTGGTATTCCGCTTGTGATTTGGACTGTGTTCTTTTATGTTTTCTATCGCACACGGGGGACGATCGCGTGGACAGGATGGCGTGCATTTTTAAATAGTGTGATTAATTTCTCCATCGTACCGGTGTATTGATTCTTTCCGCCGCTTTTTATGGTGTATCTTTCCTTGCCGGTTTTGTCATTGTTGGTACAAAATAGGAAAATCCTTTGGTATATGACAGTTCTGGCTTTTGCGTCCTGTTCCGTATTTCCGTTTGTTTGTACGGCACTGGGACTTACATATTGGGGCAGCTTTGCTTTTCCCATGATGGGGGGGTATTTACTCTTTGCGGTACTTGGCTATCTTCTCCATACAACGGAGCTTTCCCGGTTACAACGCAGTGCAATTTATGTGCTGGGAATCTTAGGCGCGGCGGTTCGGTATTTTCACACGGTAATTTTCTCCGTGCGCGAGGGTGCTATAAATAAACTGACTTGGGAATACACAAATTGGCCGACGATTCTTCTGGCTGCTGCCATTTTTGTATTCATAAAGTATGCTTGCGATTATCCGATTTTTCGAAACGAGAAATTTATCCGTCTCATCAAATGGCTTTCAGGGGCAAGTTTTGGAATCTACTTGATACACGTGCTGGTTATCGATCGAATTACATCGTGGCTTTCGGTCGATACATTAAGCGGATGGTGGCGGCTATTCGGTGCGTTTGCGGTTTATTTTGTCGCTCTGCTGCTTGTAAAGGTATTGCAGAAGATCCCGTATGTCGGCAAATATTTGTTTCCATAAAGATATATACGGTAAGAATTGCGGAGCTTACCGTGCGGTTTAGACCGAAAGGATAAAGGTTCTGCTTATGAAAGGGAAATCCCTGAAATTAAATTTTGTGATGAACGCCATTCTCACAATGTCGTCCATCATTTTTCCGCTCATCACCTTCCGCTATGTTTCCAATATTCTGTTGCCGGATGGAACAGGCAAGGTTTCGTTTGCCATCTCGTTAATCACCTATTTCAACTTGTTTGCACAGCTCGGCATCCCAATTTACGGCATACGCATCTGCGCTATGGTGCGAGATGACCGGGAGCAGCTGACGCGAACGGCACACGAATTGCTCGCCATTAACCTTGTAGTCGGGGCGTTATCATATGTTGCGCTGGCACTGGCCATTATTTTTGTGCCGCGGCTGCGGGAGGACAGAGCACTGTATATCGTGGTCAGCTCTATGATTCTGCTTTCTGCCATTGGTATGGAGTGGCTCTATAAAGCTTTGGAGCAGTACATTTATATTGCGGTGCGGTCGATTGTCTTCAAGGTCATCGCCATGGTCGGCATGTTTCTTTTGATCCACCAAAAAAGCGATTATGTAGTTTATGGAGGCATCACCGTATTTGCATCCAGTGCTGCAAATATCATCAATTTGTTTCATGCGCGAAAGTACATCGATTTTCACTCAGTTGGTTATTACAGCATACACCGTCATTTAAAACCGGTGCTAATCTTTTTCGCCATGTCCTGTGCCACGACAATCTATACGAATCTCGACAACGTCATGCTGGGGATTATGACGACAAAAGAACAAGTCGGATACTACGATGCAGCTGTAAAGGTGAAGGTCATTTTAGTCAGCTTAGTTACATCGCTTGGCACGGTTCTGTTGCCGCGCGCCTCGTATTACGTTGAGATGGAGATGAAGGGTGAATTCAGGCGTATCAGTGCAAAGGCTCTGAACTTTGTCATGCTGGTGGCACTGCCGCTGATGATCTTTTTCATGCTATTTGCCGAGCAGAGCATTTGTTTCCTGACCGGCGGCACACTGTATGAATCGGCAACTCTGCCTATGCAGATCATTATGCCGACGCTATTGTTCATCGGCATCACAAATGTGTTGGGCATTCAAATTCTTGTGCCGCTTGGGCGTGAAAAAACAGTGCTCGTTTCCGAAATCGTCGGTGCTGTTACCGATCTAATATTAAATGCGATTTTAATTCCGCTGTACGGCGCGGCCGGTGCGGCCATAGGTACGCTTGCCGCCGAGTTTACGGTGCTCGTGGTGCAGTATATTGCGTTGCGTTCAGAAGTGCGCGGTGCTTTTCTGGATATAAATTATTTTAAAATTTTTGCAGCACTCATTCCGGCTGTGCTTAGCGCAGTTTGGGTCAGTCATCTGCAAATCGGCACATTCTGGTTGCTGGTGTTTGCAGCGATATTGTTTTTTGGCCTCTACGGCATCGTCTTACTGTTGCTCAAAGAACCGCTCGTAAAAGAGATTGTGTTCGGGTTACTTTCAAAACTTAAAAGAAAAAATAAGGCGGATGACGTAGCTTAATTGCATCATCCGCCGTAAAAACTCGGTACAGATTGTGCCGGGCTTTTTTATCCCCTCCCCACATGCACCAAATGCGCGATGCCCGGTATGCTCTCGCCCTGCTGCGAAGAGGTTGTGGACATCAGCGCGCCGGTCGCCATAAAGAGAATATTTTTCAGCTCTCCGCGATCCATGCGGTTCAAAATATGCCCGCATAATACACCGGCTGAGCATCCGCAGCCGGAGCCGCCCGCGTGCACGTCCTGTGCCTCGCGGTCAAATAAAATCAGACCGCAGTCCTCGTGGTTGCGCAGAACGATCCCGTTTTCACGCAGCAGTTCGTATAATAATTTTGTGCCAACCGCCCCGAGGTCGCCTGTGTAAATGCGGTCGTAGTCCTCAGGCTTTGTTGCCGAGTCGTTAAAAAAATCCAGCAAAGTCTGCGCCGCAGCGGGGGCCATCGCCGCGCCCATGTTCGTCATGTCGGTCACACCAAGGTCGGTGATGCGCCCCACGGTCGCGTGCCGCACTTGAATGTCGCCGCTCATACCGAGCACCGCGCTGCCCGAAGCTGTCGCCGTCCACTGCGCAGTCGGCGCGCGCTGGCTGCCGTATTCCAGCGGCGTGCGGAATTGCCGCTCCGCGGTGCAGAAGTGGGAAGAGGTCACCGCGCAGGCGTAGTTCGCCGCGCCGCATTCCACCATGATGGAGGCCATGATGAGCGTTTGCGCCATCGTGGAGCACGCCCCGTATTGCCCAAGGAACGGAATGTCCATTCCGCGCAGACCAAATGTGCTCGAAATACACTGGTTCAGCAGATCTCCCGCAAATACCATGTTAATGTCCTGCTTTTGAAGCCCCGCCTTGCGTATCGCAAGGTTCGCGGCTTCCGTTTGCAGCATGCTTTCCGCTTTTTCCCAGCTTTCCTGATTCAAATAAGAATCGAGAAACGTCTGGTCAAAGTCGCGCGCCAGCGGGCCTGCGGCTTCTTTTTTTCCGCACACCGCCGCGTGGCCCAAAATCGCCGGGCGGCGCTCAAATAGAAGCGTGTAACGTCCGAGTCTTTTCATAAGCCCTCCTTAAAACAGCCCGATGATATACAGCACGATCCCGTACAAAATCGAAGCCGAAATGCCGAACACCAGTACCGGCCCCGCCACCGTGAACAGCTTCGCGCCGAGGCCCGTCACAAAGCCCTCGCTTTTGAATTCCAGCGCAGGGGAGACCATTGAGTTCGCAAACCCCGTAATCGGAACCAACGTGCCTGCCCCGGCGTATTTCGCTATGTTGTCGTATACGCCGCAGGCTGTCAGCGCGGCGGAAATGAAAATGAGCGAGATTGAAACGCACGTCCGCGCGTCTTTTAAATCGAGCCCCAGCAGCATGAACGTGTTCGCAAGCGCCTGCCCCAGCGTGCAGATGGCCCCGCCGGATAAAAACGCAAACAGGCAGTTTTTCAGTACGGGGGAGTGCGGAGAAGCCTTCTGCACCATCGCGTCATATTGCTGCGGTGTTTTCTTTTTCATACGACCACCCTTTCTGTTTAACCGGGTTTATTGTGCGTATCGAGGTAAAAGATATTCCACATTTTTAAGATTTTAGTTGATTATCTCAAACAGAGCGTGTATAATCAGTTGCAGGTGATATTATTATGTCTAAACTCAGCATTCTGAAGCAGAAAACTAAGCGCGATGTGGATATGACGCAGGGCAGCATCTTCCGCCACCTCATCACATTCGCGTTTCCGCTTCTCATCGGCAACATTTTCCAGCAGCTCTACAACACGGTCGATACGTGGGTCGTCGGTAACTATGTCAGCAACGAGGCTTTCTCGGCGGTCGGCACGGTCGGTCCCGTTATCAACATGCTCATCGGCATATTCTTAGGGCTTTCCAGCGGCGCCGGCGTCGTCATTTCACAGTATTATGGCGCAAAGCGGTATGATAAGGTGCGCGATACCGTCCACACCTCCATCGTCATGACGCTCATTTTGGCTGTGCTCTTTACGATCATCGGCATCGCTATGATCCCCTTCGTGCTCAATTTCATGAAGACCCCGGCAGAGGTCATGCCGGAGTCCTCCGCGTACCTCACCATCTACTTCGCGGGCGTCATCGGTCTTATGCTCTACAACATGGGCGCGGGCATTCTGCGTGCCGTGGGTGATTCCAAGCGCCCGTTCTATTTCCTCGTCGTCTCCGCCGTGCTCAACATCATTCTCGATCTCGTCTTCGTGCTGTCGTTCGGCATGGGCGTTGAGGGTGTTGCGTATGCGACCATCATCTCGCAGGGCGTCTCCGCCATGCTTACGATGATTACGCTGTTCCGCACGGATTCTGCATCAAGGTCGAGCTCAAATACTTGAAGCTCGATAAAGAAATGCTCGCGAAGATTGTGCGCGTCGGCATCCCGGCCGCCATCCAAATGGCGATCACCGCGTTCTCGAACGTATTTGTACAGTCTTATGTGAACCACTTCGGCGCAGACTGTATGTCCGGCTGGACGGCGTACAGTAAGATTGACCAGCTTCTCTTCCTGCCGATGCAGTCTCTCGCGCTCGCGTCTACCACATTCGTCGGCCAGAACCTCGGCATCGATCAGGTCGTCCGCGCCAAGAAGGGCGCGCGCACGGCGTTCATCATGTCCGTCGTCGCAACCGTCATTCTGACAATCCCACTGCTTATCTTCGCGCCGCAGCTCGTCTCGTTCTTCAACGGCAAAGCAGAGGTTGTCGCATACGGTTCCATGCTGCTGCGTTATTGCTCGCCGTTCTACGTGTTCTGCTGCGTCAACCAAGTCTACTCCGGCGTGCTGCGCGGTGCAGGCAATTCCCGCGCACCGATGATTATCATGTTGAGCTCGTTCGTCGTCTTCCGCCAGATTTACCTCTTTATCATGGCGAACTTCATCTCCAACACCATCATTCCCATCGCCTTAGGCTACCCTGCCGGCTGGCTCGTGTGCAGCACCCTCACACTGCTCTATTATCGCCACGCCGACCTCTCCAAGAGCCGTCTCGTCGAAGACGCAGAGAAAAAAGCAGAAGCTTCAGGAAAAAGCCGCATAAAAGCTGTATAAAATACAGTTGTACAAAATTGCCCCTCGAACACCGCATGCACGTGCCGGTGCCCGAGAGGCTTTTTTCATTTCCGCAAAATCGTACTACCTTTCCACCTTTTCTCCTCGACAAAACCAAAATTTTTTCAAAAATCCATCTTTAGATGGATTACATTTCGCGCGAAATATGATATATTGTGGTTATAAACCATAAAAGGGGAGTAGAGCACATGAATGAAGTCGTCATCAAGCCATCGCTGCGCGAGCAATTCTTACAGGGTTGGGCTCAGTGCCGCGTTATTTTCTTCAGCGCGCCGTGCGGCTTCGGCAAGTCTACAGCCGCCACCGCCTTGCTCAGCAATCACAAAACCTGCGTGTTTTCGGCAGAAGCCCCGGAATTCCTGCGCGAGCCCGTGCCGAAAAATGTAGATGCGATTGTGATTGATTCCCTGCCCGCGCTCAAAGACCCGGAAGATCAGCAAACGCTCTGCGCATGAATCCGCGAAAATCCGGAGCTGCACTTCGTCATTTTAAGCCGCGGCGTGCTGCCCGGCTGGCTCATGCCGTTCCGCTTTACGGGGCTTTTGCAGCTCATCGAGGCCAGAGATCTGCTGTTTGACCGCGATACCGTGCGTGTTTTTCTGGAAAAGAATGGCTGCACACCAACGGAAGCAGAGCTCAACGTCATCATCCACGATTCTCTCGGCTACCCGCTGGCCCTAACGGCGCTTTCGCGCCTGATGCAAAACGGTCAGCCCTATACGCCGGAGATCGTCGGCATTGTGCAGCAGGAAATCTATCACTATTTTGAGGATAACATCTTCAACCGCTTTTCAATGCCGCTGCGCCGTATGCTGCTTAACATCGCCCCGTTCGATACATTCGACGCCGAGCTTGCCCAGATGATTTCCGGCGACAGCCACATCAACGAGCTTATTTCCATCGTTCGGCACGATACCACCATGCTTTTAAATGCCGATGCACAGAAATACCGCTTCTGGAGCTTTTTCCAACAGTTTCTCATGTGGGAACTCCGCCAAGTCTATACGCCGCAGGAGCAGGCCGCAGTGTACAGCCGCGCCGGGCTTTACTATGAGCTGCACGAAGATTACGAGCATGCGCTCGAGTGCTATTCGCGCTGCAAGGACCACCGCCGCGTCTCGGAAATGCTCATCCGCAACGCAGAGCAGCACCCCGGTGTGGGACATTACTATGAGATGGAAAAGTATTACTATGCTATCCCGAAAGAGGAGATCCTCCGCTCGCCATCGCTCATGTGCGGTATGAGCATGCTCACATCCCTCTGCATGGATTACGAAGCCTCCGAAATGTGGTATTCCGCCCTGCAGGAGTATGCAGCCCCGCTCAAAAAGACCGACACCGCCTACAAAGAGGTGCACGGCAAGCTTGCATATCTCGATATCTCCCTCCCGCAGCGCAGCAGCAAAGGCATCGCAGAGAACATCGGCAACTATTTCAAAATTCTAACGGATAAAAGCTTGCAAACACCCACGTTTTCTGTCACCAGCATGCTGCCAAGTCTTATGAACGGCGGCAAAGATTTCTGTTCGTGGTCCAAGCACGATGAACTGCTCTACAAAACCATCCGCAAGCCGATGGAGGCTATTCTCGGCAAAGACGGCATCGGTTTTGCCGATTGCGCCCTTTGCGAAAGCAAATTTGAAAAAGGGGAGGATAACCTTCCGTGGCTCATGACGCTTGTAGCCCAGTTGCCTGAGATCGAGCGTCATGGTACGCCGGATATGACGTTCGCCATCATCGGTCTCATGGCGCGTGCCCAAACGAAACAGGGCAACGCCATCATGGCGCTTTCTTCTTTAGACAGTCTGCGAACAGAGTTTGAGGAGGACAACAAGCGTTTCCTGCCGAATATTGATGCCATGCGCTGCCGTATATGGCTGCGCACCGGTGAAATGGAAAAGGCAGAGCAGTGGTACCGTACATCTGCTCCGCAGATCACGCCGCGCATCCGTACCATGTGGCGCTACCAGTATATAACGCGTGCCATGGTTGAGATCGCGCTCGGAGAAGAAAATGCGGCGCTGCTCACATTGGCCTCACTCATCCCGTTCTGTGAGCGCTGCGGCCGCGTGATGGACCGCATATATATCCGTATCCTAACGGCCGTTTGCTATCAGCGGCAAAATAACGCCCGGTGGCAGGAGGAGTGGATGCAGGCGCTTGATGCCGTCCATGAGTACCGCTTCGTTATGCCTATTGCGCAGTTTGGCGCCGCCGTAATGCCCATGCTGACGTTTACCGGCTACAAAAAGGACGAGTCCTTCTTTTCACTCCTTTTACAGGAAACGCGCCGTCAGGCTGTTTTGTACCCGAACTTCTTGCGTCCCATGCCGCGGCTCTCAGAACCGCTTTCGCCCGCAGAAACGCAGGTGCTCCGGCTCCTGTGCGGCAACCGCAGCAACCAGGAGATCGCCGACATCCTCGGTGTCAAGGTCGCCACCGTCAAAACGCATGTCATCCACATCCTCCAAAAGCTCGGCGTCAAACGCCGCGGCGAAGCCAAAGAAGTCGCCCAAAAACTCCATATCATCGAGTTTTGACGAAAACTCCCGACTGCCGCAAATGATGAACTGCAGCAGCCGGGAGTTCTTTTTATTTAAATATTTAATTTCAGCTTACTTTTCCAAAAATCCCTTCAGCGCCGCATAGTCCACATTCTCCGGCTTCACTTCGTCAAAGAACTTCAGCAGCTTCTCGGCCAGCACGCGTACACCGCCGACGGAATTACTTTCGATATTCAGCGGTAGAATGGGGTCGTGTACGCTCATACGCAGTAGGAACCAGCCGTCGCCGTCGTTTTCCGGGAACGAAATGCGGATGCCTTCGCGGTTGTCCGGCGCAATGTTCCAGTTGTGCGCTTTCGCGTAGCTTTCAAGCGCCGCAATGGTGCCCTCGCCATAGGGGCGGAAATCCTCCGCTGTAATGGGGAAGCGCAACTCTTTTTCTTCCTTGGCTTCCTTCAGATCGGCGATGAGACTATCGAGCGATTTGCCCTCGCGGCGCAGCTGTGCCGCCTTAATGATGATCTTCGTCACCAGATAGGCACCGTCGTCAAGGAAGTAGTTCTCGCGCAGCGCCGCATGGCCGCTCGTCTCAATCGCCAGCGGGCAGTTCACGCCCTCGTTATTCAGGCGTACCGCTTCGTTGATGACATTCTTGTAACCGCGCTTAAAGCGGTGATGCTTGCCGCCGAGCGTCTGCTCAATGTAGGTCTTGAGTCCGTCAGACGTAATGGAGTCCGTCACAATGGTGCCGCCCGGGTTGCCCTCCAGCGCAATGGCGGAAGCAATCGCCACAAGACGGTTGCGGTTGATCTCCTCGCCGCGGCTGTCCACAGCGCCGCCGCGGTCTACATCCGTGTCAAAAATTACGCCAAGGTCCGCACCGGCCTTCACGGTCGCCGCGCAAACGCTCGCCATGGCCTCCTCGTTCTCCGGGTTTGGAATGTGGTTCGGGAAGCGGCCGTCCGGCTCCAAAAACTGGCTGCCTGTAATGTCCGCACCAAGCGGCTTCAGCACGTCGTTTGCGTAAAAACCGCCCGCGCCGTTGCCGGCGTCCACAACGATCTTAAAGCCCGCAAGCGGGTGCGCATAATCTTCCGCGTTCACGCCCTTGCGGATCATCTCGCGCAGATTATCTGCATATTTTGACATATAGTCTACCGGCACCAGCGTGCCGTTGTCGATCTCCTTCGGTGCAGCGCCGTTCTGCGCATATTCCAAAATCTCGGAAATATCCGGGCTGTCAAGGCCGCCCGCAGGCGTGAAGAACTTCAGTCCGTTGCGGAAGAACGGATGGTGGCTCGCCGTAATCTGCACCGAGCAGTCGCACGGCAGCTCCAAAACCGCCATGAACATCGACGAGGTAGAGGCAAGGCCGCAGTCGTAAACCGAAGCACCGTACGTCGTAAACGCGCGGAACAGCGCCGCCGCAATACGGTCTGCGGAAATGCGGGAGTCATGGCCGACGGCAATTTTCAGCCCCTCGGCGCACTTATCCAGGTGCTTTTCGCACCAAACGAGAAAACCGGCCGCAATGCGCTCCACGACCTCATCGGTCAGGTTAATCGGCGCGCCGCCGCCTTCACTTGCAACACCGCGAATGTCAGTGCCGCTTTTCAAAGTTTTATAGGCAAACATGGAAAAGACCTCCTGTTTCATTTTGCATTTTATCCAAGCTTATTATAATACAACTCCCGTAAAATGAAAAGAGCTTTTTGATTTTTGACAAATACGTTTTAGTATGGCTAAAAACCGCTTACAAACTGCAAGTTGTAAACTGGAAAATTGCAAATTTCGTGTAAAATCAAAAATTTTTTCAAAAAAAGTGTTGACAAAATGAAATTTTGATGGTATAAACTTAGCATAATAATTCAAGGGCACAGATGAAGAGAAGTACCCGGCAGACCGCTTTGCACAGTGAGCGGGGGAGAGTGTGAACCCCGCGTAAGCACACCGGCGAATAACACTTCGGAGCCTCAAGCCGAAAAGATGCGCATATCTCAGTAGGTGCGACGTGTGGCGGCGCGTTAAGCCGTGCCTGTCTTGTTAGAGACAGTAAAGGTGATCTTCTTTATAAGATAATTTAGGTGGCACCGCGGATACAACAGCTATTCGTCCTAAGAAATTGGGACAAACGGCTGTTTTTTTATTTGCGTTTGGACTGAAATTATTTTATTTGGAGGGAACCGATATGTGTTCGATTATGGGTTACACAGCAAAAGACATTCGTTTGGAAGATTTACGAAAGGGCTTTGATAAAACCGTTTCCCGCGGGCCGGATATGTCCCGCACACTGGAAACGCCTGCAGGTTGGCTCTTTTTCCACCGCCTCGCCATCATGGGCCTCACAGAAGAAGGCATGCAGCCGTTTGAGTTGGACGGTTCCGCCGTCGTCTGCAACGGCGAGCTCTATGGCTTCCGTTCCGTTAAAGAGGAGCTCCGGAGAAAAGGCTACACCTTCAAAAGTGATTCTGACTGCGAAATTTTACTCCCTCTCTACAAAGAAGAGGGTACCGAGATGTTCAAAAAGCTCGACGCCGAGTTCGCCCTGATTATTTACGATGCCGAGACCGATAGCTTCATCGCTGCGCGCGACCCCATCGGCATCCGCCCGCTCTACTACGGGTACAGCGAAAGCGGCCACATTATGTTCGCCAGCGAGCCGAAAAACCTCGTCGGCCTGTGCCATCGCGTTATGCCGTTCCCGCCGGGCCACTACTATAAGGACGGCAAATTCACCTGCTACTGCGACATCGCCGAAGTCGAAGAAGTTTGCCACGATGACCTCGAGACTGTCTGTAAAAACATCCATGATAAGCTCGTTGCCGGCATCGAAAAGCGGCTCGATGCCGATGCCCCGCTCGGCTTTCTTCTCAGCGGTGGGCTTGATAGCTCCCTCATCTGCTCCGTCGCGGCAAAGCTTTTAAAGAAGCCCATTCGCACGTTCGCCATCGGCATGAGTGAAGATGCCATCGATTTAAAATACGCCCGCGAAGTTGCCGATTACATTCACAGCGACCACACCGAGGTCATCATCACAAAGGACGATGTTATCGAAAACCTCGAAACCGTCATTGCGCTGCTTGGCACGTATGACATCACCACCATCCGCGCCAGCATGGGCATGTACCTCGTCTGCAAAGCCATTCACGAGCAGACCGATGTCCGCGTGCTGCTCACCGGTGAAATTTCCGATGAGCTTTTCGGCTACAAATATACAGATTTCGCCCCCAGCGCCGCTGCGTTCCAAACGGAAGCCCAAAAGCGCGTGCGGGAGCTTCATATGTACGACGTGCTCCGTGCCGACCGCTGCATCTCCGCCAACTCGCTCGAAGCCCGCGTTCCGTTCGGCGACCTCGATTTCGTCAAATACGTCATGTCCGTCGATCCCGAGATGAAGCTCAACAAGTACAAAAAAGGCAAATACCTCCTGCGCCACGCGTTCGAGGGCGATTACCTCCCGCTGCCGATTTTGTACCGCGAAAAAGCCGCGTTCTCCGATGCCGTCGGTCACTCTATGGTCGATTACCTCAAGGCCTACGCCGAAACAAAGTATACCGATGACGAAATGAAGCTCCGCGCCGCAAAATATCCGTTCGCAACGCCGTTTACGAAAGAATCCCTTCTCTACCGTGAAATTTTTGAAAAATACTATCCCGGTCAGGCGGAAATGGTCAAGGACTTCTGGATGCCGAACAAAGCGTGGGAGGGCTGCGACGTCAACGATCCCAGCGCCCGCGTGCTCGCGAACTACGGTGCCTCCGGCGAATGATTGGAAAGGTTCATAAGCTTTCTCAATGTTTAACAAATTCACTGAAAATTTAACCTGAATGCAACACACCTTTTTTCCGTTTAGCCCTTGTGTATTCTCTGCTGTTGTGATAGAATAAAGCCATCATAGGATATTATGGTTTTCCACATAGAACCCTATCGGCAAACCATAATGAGACTAAATCTCATATCGAAGGAGAGATGACTGATGTCCAAGATGATCGAACTTCACGACATCGATGTTCCGGGCTTCCTGTCTGTACTGGATAGCTGCGAGGGCAATGTGTATCTGATGACGCGCGACGGTGATAAGCTGAACCTGAAAAGCAAGCTGTGTCAGCTCATCGGTCTTACGTCTCTGATTGAAGGCGGAAAGATCGCAGAAGCTTTTGTGGTCTGCGATAATGAAGCGGATGAATCCAAGCTGTTCCGCTTTAACCTTTACAAGGACGAAACGCAATGTAAGTAAAGAGTAGGATTTGCAAAGTAAGCTGCTGCAAGTAAAAACTGCGGCAGCTTTTTTGTATCACGTAAAACAAATTATGTAAACAAAAAGGAGAGGCTCATGCCACAAAAAAGAACCGGCGCAGTCCGTCGCCGCCAACCCCGGAACAAAAAAACGCTTTCCGCCGTCATCAGCGCCGTCCTTGTGCTCGCGGCGGTGTTTGTCTATTATTTCCCGGAGCTTGAAACGTACCTCACCGGTGCACCGAACACAGACTCAAGCGCCCCCGCACAGCCTACCCAAAGCACCGACGCCGCCGACTGCGCCGTCTACTTTTTAGATGTCGGGCAGGGGGATAGCATTTTAATTCAAATCGGCACCGATTACAACATGCTCATTGATGCCGGCACCCGCGAAGCGGGAGAGACCATCGAAAGCGACCTTCAGGCGCTCGGCGTCACATCGCTCGATGCCGTTGTCGCCACGCACCCGCACGCAGACCACATCGGCTCCATGAAGCAGATTATCGAGGATTACACCATCGGCACGTTCTACATGCCCCTTTTGCCCGATGACCAAACGCCCACCACCGCTACATACGAAAATATGCTCGATGCTCTGCTCGACAAAAACGTCCAAACCGAGCAGATCTCCACCGATACAAAAATCTCCGCGCCCGAAAACGCCAATTTTGCCGTCCTATCCCCGGAAAAGGACGAGATATTCGATAACCTCAACAACTATTCCGCTGTTCTGCGCTTCAACTACGGCAATATCTCCTTTATGCTCACCGGCGATGCCGAAACCGAGGTTGAAGAGAATATCTTAGCACGCGAAACGGACATCACTTCAAACGTTTTAAAGTGCGGTCACCACGGCTCGTCCACATCGTCCTCCATGGATTTTCTCCGCGCCGTGAACCCCGCTGTCGTCGTCATATCCTGCGGGCAGGATAATAAATACGGTCACCCGCACCACGAAACGCTCGAAAGCCTTTCTGAACGCAACTGCAAGATCCTGCGCACCGATACAGACGGCACCGTCGCCGTTACAACGGACGGCAATACGTATTCCGTCTATACGTGGTCGGCGGAAAACGGCCTTTCTCCGGCAGCGTAAGTTCGCGTAAAAAATTTTGACGAAAACACAAATCTATGCTATACTGATAAAAATAAATTCCGACCCATGACGGAAATAAAGGATGGTTTTTATGCTGACAGAAAGCAAAAAGGCGTTTATCGAGTTCATGATGTCCGCAGACGTGCTGCGTTTCGGCTCCTTCGTCACGAAGAGCGGCCGCAATACGCCGTACTTCGTCAATACCGGCAACTATAAGACCGGCGAGCAGATCGCAAAGCTCGGCAAGTTTTATGCATCGCTCATCAAGGAGACCGTCGGCGAAGATTTCTCCGCCATGTTCGGCCCGGCGTACAAGGGTATTCCGCTTGCCACAGCCGCCGCCGCGTCCCTCTATAACGAGTATGGCATCTCGAAGCCCTACTTCTTCAACCGCAAGGAAGAGAAAGACCACGGCGAAGGCGGCAGCCTCGTCGGCTACAAGCCGAAGGACGGCGATAAAATTATTATCATCGAAGACGTTATCACCGCAGGCACCGCCGTGCGCGAGACCATGCCGATCCTCTACGGCTGCGGCAATGTGAAAGTCAACGATATGTTCATCTCCGTCAACCGCTGCGAGGTAGGCAAGGTTCCCGGCAAAACCGCCATCATGGAGGTCAACGAGGAGTTCGGCATCAAGGTCCACGCTATCGTCACCGTCGAGGACATCCACGAGTACTTAAAGCAGTCCGAAAAATACAACGATATCCTCCCCGCCATGGAAGACTACATGGCAAAATACTGCATCCTGTAAAATTAACAAGCGCATAAGAACACCCCGGCAAGCCATCCAAACCGCCTGCCGGGGTGTTTTCATATTATCTCAACTAAATTAAGCTCTTTTACCGTCTCGCACCCTGCTTGGCTGCTCTGTGCGGCGGCGCATTCTGCGGGCGGCATGGCGGCCTTTGTGCGCCGTCTCACGCCGCTTTCTGCGGTGATTCTGGAAAAACCTGCTTTGCAGCAAACGCCGCGTGTGGTGCTCTGCAAAATGCTCCATAAAATGATTTGTCTGCATCATAAAGACGATCGACACAATGAGCAGCGGGATCAAAATAAACAGCATCGGGGCGGTCAGCGGCACCATGGAAACCAGGTCCATGCAGCCGATATATCCCACAAAGAACGCCGCCACCATCGTGCCGAACAGCGCCCCGCGCAGCGCGTTGAACGGCAGGCAAAGCTTGAACATCAGCATAAACCCAACGGCAAACGCCACAATGACCGAAAGTGTCGAGACCTGCGGGTTCGTCAAATTCAGCGGTCCCTTAAACAGCGTCAAAAACAAAACGCCAAGAATCATCGTCAGGGCAGAGGGGAACGATTTCTTCAAAACGTTCGCTAAAAAGCTGCCGCTTATGCGCTCGTTGTTCGGCTCCAGCGCCAGTATAAACGACGGAATGCCGATCGTAATCGAACTGATAAACGTCAGCTGAATCGGCTCAAACGGGTAGGAAGCAGAAAGAAAAATGAACAGCACACCCAGCACCGTCGAATAGATCGTCTTCTGCAAAAACAGCGATGCAGAGCGTTGCAAATTGTTGATGGAGCGCCTGCCTTCCTTCACCACCTGCGGCATGGAAGCAAAGTTGGAGTCGAGCAAAACGAGGTTCGAGACCGTGCGCGCCGCGTCGCTGCCGGAAGCCATCGCAATGCTGCAATCGGCCTCTTTCAGCGCCAGAACGTCGTTCACACCGTCGCCCGTCATCGCCACCGTGTGGCCGTGGTCTTTTAACGCCTGCACAAATTTCAGCTTCTGCTGCGGCGTCACGCGGCCGAATACACTGTATTGCTCAATTGCCCTCGCAATCTCTTCATCGGTGTACAGCGTCGTCGCATCGCAATAGTTTTCCGCGTGGGGTAGACCGGCCTTCTGCGCAATGTTAGAGACCGTCACGGCGTTGTCGCCGGAGATGACCTTCAGCGTCACGCCCTGCTCTGCAAAATAGCGCAGCGTTTGCGGTGCTTCCGTGCGGATCTTATCACTGATTAAAATGAAGCCCACCGGCTCAATGTCGTCCGGCAGCACCTTGTTTTCAAGGAAAGGCTTTGCGGAGTGCGCCAGCAGCAAAACGCGTTCGCCGCGCGCCGCATATTCTTCCGTGTGCTCGCGCAGCGCACCGAAGCGTTCGCCCAAAATGAATTCGCCCGCGCCCATCACATACGTGCCGCGCTCACCGAAATACGCACCGCTCCACTTTCTCGCAGAGGAGAACGGCACCGTCGCCGCAGCTTTCCAGTCCGATCCGCCGGGAAAGTATGCTTTCACCGCGTTGTATGTCGGGTTGTCGTCCGTCAAAACCTGCACAAGCGCCTCCAGCGGAGCCGTCATGTCCTCTTCGGTGTAGCCCGTCAGCGGGTGCAGCTCGTCCACCTGCATCGTGCCCTCGGTAATCGTACCTGTTTTATCAAGGCACAGCACATCTACGCGCGCCAGCGATTCCGTGCAGTACAGATCCTGCACCAACGTCTTGTAGCGTGAAAGCCGCAGTACGCTCACGGCAAACACCACGCTTGTCAGCAAAATGAGCCCCTCCGGGATCATGCCGAGGATCGCGGCGACCGTGCTCACAACGGCTTCGCGGATCGTGTCATGCAGCAAAAAAAACTGCTTGCAGAAAAGCAAAATGCCAATCGGCACCAGCGTAAAGCCGAGCGTCTTTACAATGAAATCGAGGGAATGGAGAATTTCGGAGTTCGTGCGCTTCACATACTTCGCGCCGTTTGCGATGCGGTTTGCGTAGTTTTCGCGGCCCACGTGCTCCACTTCGGCGTAACAGCTGCCGGAAACGATAAAGCTGCCGGAAAGCAGCTCGTCACCTGCGCGCTTCAAGACCGGATCGCTTTCGCCCGTGATGAGCGATTCATTCACTTCCGCTTCGCCATCCAAAACGATGGCGTCGGCGCAAATCTGCTGCCCGGTCGAAAGGTGCAGCACATCGTTCATCACAATCCCGCTCACGGGTATCGTCTGCAATTTTCCGTCGCGCAGCACAGAAGCCTTCGGTGCGGAAATGAGGGAGAGCTTGTCAATCGTCCGTTTCGCTCTTATGCCCTGAAACGAACCGATAATAATATTAGAAAAGATAACGCCCAAAAATAAAAGGTTCTTAAACGAGCCCACCAGCAAAACGAACAGCGCCAGTACAAAGTTCAAAATGTTAAAAAATGTGAACGTGTTTTCTAAAATGATCTGCTTTTCGGTTTTGGTCTTAATGCCCTCATCGGCGTTTGAAAGCCCGTCGCGCACGCGCTGCGCTACCTGCTCCGAAGAAAGCCCCTGTCTACGGTCTAAGCTATCCATCCCGTTACGATCTCCTTTTTCTTATCTAGATATAAGAATACACGATACACCACCCGAATGCAAGAATATAAAACGTAAATTTCTCTTACGATTTTGTGAATTCTTTCCTTTTGCTTGTAGAATATCCGCAAAAAACAAATTAACATTTTATGGAAAAAGTCAATTCAATTTTCAAGTCTATCCTGAAATCTATCCGAATTTTTGACACTTTTCACGATAGAGAGATAAAAACCCGTCAAAATCTGCCGTAAACAGCAAAACTCTCATTGTAAAACCCGCAGATAAAAGCCCTTGCGGCCGATTTGACTTTGCGGGAATTTATGATTATACTTAATTATCGTACATAGAAAATCAGAAAATGATATGCGAAAAGCATAGGTTTATTCATAAAGGAGAGATCATTCATGGCAGAAAAGACAGAAAAGAAATACGTTATCACAAACCATAGAAGCGGTAAGGTTCTCGCTTCCTGCGGCGGCTCTGCCGTGCAGATGACCGCAAACAGCGGCGAAACGCAGGTTTGGTGCGCCGTCCCGGCAGAGGGCACATCCGTGCAGCTCGTCCATAAGGTCAGCGGTCTCGCGCTCACCGTTCCGGGTGAGGCAGAAAACGGCACCGCACTCGTTCTCGCAGAGGCACAGGGCAACGCTTCCCAGCTCTGGAAGTTGACCACTACCGTCAAGGGCTGCCGCCGCATCACGCATGTCGCGTCCGGCAAGGTCGTCGACATCAAGGACATCAGCGATGCAGACGGCGCACCGGCACAGCTTTGGGAGTTCGTGAAGGGCGATAACCAGAACTGGGTGCTCACCGAAGTCGAAAAGGAAAAGAAAGCCCCGGCAAAGTGCGCCGCAAAAACCGCAAAGCCGGCTGCAAAAGAGAAAGCTAAGGCAGAGGTGAAAGCCGAAGCCAAGCCGGAAGTCAAGGCAGAAGTTAAAGCCGAAGCCAAACCCGCCGCCAAAACCACAAAGGCAGCCGCAAAAACCACCAAAACCGCAAAGAAAACGAAGTAAGTTCGTTTAGCTGAGAGCCGCACCCAAACCGGGCAGCGGCTTTCTTTTTTACCCACCATCATTCTAAAAAGCGTGATAATACCCAAATTTTCACAAAATCGCCTTGCACCGCCCGTCAACAGCTGATATACTAAAGACAGTATGGTTTATCCTGCAATTTTGCGGCCAAAGGAGTTGTCTTTATGATACATGAAAAAATCAAACTGCACGTGCTGGGCTCTGCAGATTACGCAGCCATGTATACGTATTTTCTGGATCTTTCAAAAGAGGTTCCCATCGAAAAGCGTCCCACCGTCATCGTCTGCCCGGGCGGCGCGTACGCCTTTACGTCCGACCGTGAAGCCGAGCCCATCGCCATGCGCTTCAATGCCATCGGCATGAACGCCGTTGTCGTGCGCTATTCCGTTGCCCCGGCGCGCTTTCCGACTGCCCTTCTGGAAGTCGCCACCGCCGTGAAATACGTCCGCGAAGAAGGCGTAAAGTACGGCTGTGACCCCGAAAAGGTTTTCACCATCGGTTTTTCCGCCGGCGGCCATTTAGCCGCAAGCTACGGCAATTTCTGGAGCCGCCCGTTCGTTGCGGAGGCTATGAACTGCCCGTCCGAGCTTCTGCGCCCGAACGGCCAGATCCTCTCCTATCCGGTCATCACGTCCGGCCCGTTCGCCCACCACGATTCCATCAAGAACCTTCTCGGTGAGCAGTACGAGCTCGAAAAAGCGAATCAGTCGCTCGAAAACTTCGTCACGAAAGATACCCCGCCCACGTTCGTCTGGCACACCCAGCCGGATGACTGCGTCCCGGTCGAAAATGCCCTGATGCTCGTCAGCGCCTTGCAGAAAAACGGCATCAAAACGGAGTTCCACATGTTCCCGGAGGGCGGCCACGGCCTGTCGCTTTGCAACGAAGTCACCTCGAACAGCGATGCCCAGCTCCTGCCGCACGTCGGCAAGTGGTTCGACCTCGCAGCGGAGTTTTTGCAGAGCCTTTAATCACCGATTTCCCGTAATCGCGAACGAATAAAGTCTTTGATCGACCTTTTCTAAAAGGCTTCGCCTTTTCGGGAGACCCCTTGATAGGGTCCCCTACACCGAAACAGTCCACTGGACTGTTTCGGCTACCCTCCTGATCTTGGAGCAGGCAAAAGGCTTTCGCTTTCTACGGAAAGCGACTTAGGGTGCTGCCCCAAGACCCCGCCGCCTTTGAAAAGGCGGGCGAAACGTTTACGTTCCGCTTACCGATACCTCATTTATAAAATACCGAAAGGAATCATCCCATGAAAGCCATTGATTTGGAAGTCAAGCGCATCTGCGAGGAAAAGCTCGCAAACGACGCGAAGCTCTCGGAGCTCTTTAAAAATTGCTACCCCAACACCATGGATACCACCGTCAAAATCATCGGCGAAAAAGATACCTTCGTCATCACCGGCGATATCCCTGCCATGTGGCTGCGTGATTCCACCGCGCAGGTTCGCCACTATCTGCCCGTCGCAAAGCACGACGCAGAGGTTGCCGATTGCATTGAGGGCCTCGTGAACCGCCAGTTCAAGTGCATTGATATCGACCCTTACGCAAACGCGTTCAATCAGGAAGCGAACGGCATGTGCTGGCCGAAATACGCTGCGGAAACGCTCGGTCAGACCGCCGGCGGCGAGTCCGACGATACCGATTTCGAGACCCCGTGGGTCTGGGAGCGCAAGTATGAGATTGATTCGCTCTGCTATCCGGTGCAGCTTGCGTACCTTCTCTGGAAAGAGACCGGCCGCACGGGCCAGTTCAACGACCAGTACAAAAAGAGTACCCTGCGCATCCTCGACCTTTTCACTGTCGAGCAGGATCACAGCAAGTCCCCGTACTATTTCCGCCGCACCAACTGCCCGCCCACCGATACTCTCACGCACGACGGCCACGGCGCGCCGGTCGCCGTTACGGGCATGACCTGGTCCGGCTTCCGTCCCAGCGACGACGCCTGCGTCTACGGCTATCTCATCCCGTCCAACATGTTCGCCGTCGTAACCCTCGGCTACACCGCGGAGATCATGCGTGAGATCTATAAGGACGAGGAAGTCGCTGCCCGTGCCGAAAAGCTCGCGTCCGAGATCCGCGCCGGCATCGAAAAATACGGCGTCGTCGAGCACCCGAAGTTCGGCAAAATGTACGCCTATGAGACCGACGGCCTTGGCAACTACGTCTTCATGGATGACGCCAACGTCCCGAGCCTTATGTCCATCCCGTACCTCGGCTACTGCAGCGCCGACGACGAAATTTATAAAAACACCCGCGCCTTTGTTTTGAGCAAAGAAAACCCGTATTATTACGAGGGCACCGCGGCCAAGGGTGTCGGCAGCCCGCACACCCCGCCGGAGTACATCTGGCACATCGCGCTTTCCATGCAGGGGCTCACAAGCCGTGACCCGGAGGAATGCAAAGCGCTTCTCCACATGTTAAAAACGACCGATGACGGCAAGGGCTTCATGCACGAGGGTTTCCATAAGGACGACCCCTCTAAGTTCACGCGCCCGTGGTTCGCATGGTCAAATTCCCTGTTCAGCGAATTTGTCTTAAAGTGCATTGATGAAAATATTCTATAATTAAGGAGCTGTTTTTCATGGCAGATTTTTACGCACTCGGTGAACTTCTGATCGATTTTACCCCCGCAGGCAAAACGCCGGCCGGCATCCCGATTTTTGAGCAGAACCCCGGCGGCGCACCGGCAAACGTCGCCGTGCAGGCGGCGCGCCTCGGTGTATCCGCAGGCTTCATCGGCAAGGTGGGACAGGACATGTTCGGCACATTCCTGCGTGATACGCTCGTTAAGCAAAATGTCGATGTCGAAAACCTCCATTTCTCAAACGATACCGCAACGTCGCTCGCGTTCGTGCAGCTGTCCGAATCCGGTGACCGCGATTTCAGCTTTTACCGTAACCCCGGCGCCGATACGCAAATCACGTTCGATGAGGTCAATAAGGATGCGCTCGCAAACGCCAAGGTGCTGTGCTTCGGCTCGCTACTGCTCACCGCAGAGCCGGGTCGCACGGCTGTGCCGCAGATTGTTTCCTACGCCCGCGAGCACGGTGCTATCACCGCCTACGACCCGAACTGGCGCGCACCGCTGTGGCCAAATGCCGAAGTCGGCATCCACGCCATGAAGAGTCTGCTGCCGCTTTCCGATGTCGTCAAAGCGTCCGATGAGGAGCTCGAAATGCTCACCGGCTGCACCGAGATCGAAGCGGGCGCAAAGGAGTTCTTTAAGCTCGGCGTGCAGGCGGCGGTCATCACGCGCGGTGCAAAGGGCTGCGTTGTCTGCACCCCGAAAACAACCTTAACGCTCAACACCTACGATACAAAAGTCGTCGATACCACCGGCTCCGGCGACAGCTTCTTCGGCGCGTTTCTCACAAAGCTCATGGAGACCGGCAAGCCCGTTTCCGAGATCAACGAAGCCGAGCTGCGCGATGCTGCCGATTTTGCAAACGCCGCAGGCTCCGTCTGCGCGACGAAAAAAGGCGCGATTCCTGCGCTTGCCGACCGCGAATTGATCGAAACGTGCAGAGCGTCTATCCCACTTTTAAAGCTGTAAGCCATTTCCCGCAAAATCCGCTTTGCACGGCTGCGGTAAGGTCGTATTAGAGGGGCACATCAAGCACGGCGTGCGCGACAGCATCGAGCACGGCGACGCAGATAAAACCATCGAAAACTTCACAAAAGCTGTGGAACGCTTCTCCAATAGGGGCTGATCCCGGCTGAAAATCAAACAAAACAGCGAAGTGCATGGGAACCCCCACAGCACCTCGCTGTTTTTAGGTTCTCTCGTATTTCGTCTTTTTCGGTTTCCTTTTCGGGCTTAGGCAAAGCTTAATAGTCAAAAACTATCGTGCGGCAGTCTTCGCAGATATTCGCCTGTATCCGCACGCGGTGGCTTGGCTTTAACGGCGTGATCTCCACAAAGCCGTCGGCGTTTTTGGCGTTTTCAAATACGCCGGGCACGGTGTTCGCAAAGCTGAACGCGCCGTCCTTGCTTGTACAAGACCCGTGATGCACGTTCAGAGATCCAGACACGCACCGTCGCTGAAACAGGCCGATATCGGCATTACGATGGGCGGTGTGGGTATGGTCGTTATAATCGTGAAGCTCGTTTTGGATATAATGAACGGCTAATCGCATCTTTTCCCGAATAAAACCACAAGATAGCTTGCAGAAAATGCAGGCTGCTTTTGTTTATATGCACCTAAAATTAAACAATATATCTTGATTTTGTGGTGAAAACACGCTATACTGGAAGCGATATAAAGAAAAGAGGGCGTGGAAAATGAAACGGAAATTGGAGAGCATGGAAGACCTTTTGCAGGCGGTGGAATACTACGGTTTTCTGCCGTTTTTTCCGAATGACATTCCGGGCTTTTCGGTGGAGGAGATGTGCGCGCCGGCGTATTGGTTCGCTGAAGACCGCGACGGACCTTGGGAGTGGAAAGGCCCGGCGGCGCAGACGAAGCGCTGCGCGTACGGCAAGCTTTTCCGGAAAAAAGCGGGGTTTGTCAGCCGGGAATGGCTGCCGGAGCTTGTGAATTTCCGCCGTGACGGCTATGATTTCGACGCGCGCTGCGATGACGGACTGGTGTTCCACAAGGACGAGGAGCTGTATAACACAGTCCATGCGGAGGGCGAAATTCTTTCAAAATTCCTCAAAAAGAAGCTCGATTACCGCAAAGGCGGCAACACGGGCTTTGAAACGTGCATCACGCGGCTGCAAATGCAGACGTATTTGTGCGTTTCGGATTTTATCCGCCTGAAGGATAAAAACGGCAGGCCCTACGGCTGGGCGGTGGCGCAGTACACGACGCCGGAGCATTTATTCGGGTACGATTATGTGACGTCTGCATATAAGAGCGAACCGAAGGACTCCGAAGAAAAAATGATTGCACACCTTAAAAACCTGCTTCCGGCGACGGAAGTGCAGATACAAAAATTACTAAAGTAGTTGGGAGGAAAGCGTATGCTTCAACAAGTTATGACAGAGCCGGGCAAGATCATTTTCCGGGAAATTCCCGTGCCGGAAATCGGGGACGGGCAGGTGCTGGTGAAAATTATGGACATCGGCGTTTGCGGATCGGACATCCACGTGTACCACGGCAAGCATCCGTTCACGAAATACCCCGTGACGCAGGGGCATGAGGTCTCGGGTGAAATTGTAAAGTGCGGTGCGAATGTCGAAGGGCTTACCGTCGGGCAGAAAGTAACGATTGAGCCGCAGGTGTACTGCGGCAAGTGCTATCCGTGCCGACACGGCAAGTACAACCTGTGCGAGGAGCTGAAAGTCATGGGCTTCCAGACGACGGGCACGGCTTCCGAATTTTTTGCGGTGGACGCAAAGAAAGTGACACCAATCCCTAAAAGCATGAGCTTTGAAGAGGGCGCGATGCTGGAGCCGCTTGCGGTGGCAGTGCACGCCGTGCGGCAGATGGGCGACGTGACCGGCATGAACATTGCGGTGCTCGGTGCGGGGACGATCGGCAACCTTGTGGCGCAGGCGGCAAAAGGTCTTGGCGCGGCGAAGGTGATGATCACCGACGTGAGCGACTACCGTTTGGAGAAAGCCAAGGAATGCGGCGTAGACGTTTGCGTGAATACGAAGGAGAAGAACTTCGGCGAGGCGCTCGTTGAAGCGTTTGGCCCGGACAAGGCGGACGTCATTTATGATTGCGCGGGCAACAACGTGACGATGGGGCAGGCCATTCAGTATGCGCGCAAGGGTAGCGTGATTGTGCTTGTGGCAGTGTTTGCCGACATGGCGACCGTTGATCTGGCCGTGGCGAACGACCACGAGCTTGACATTAAGAGCACGATGATGTACCGCCACGAGGACTACGTGGGCGCAATAGAGCTGGTGGAAGCAGGCAAAGTGCAGCTAAAGCCGCTTATCTCGAAAATTTTCCCGTTTGCGCAGTACCTTGACGCGTATAAATACATTGACGCGAACCGCGAGACGACGATGAAGGTCATCATTGCCGTGCAGGAAAAATAAACGGAAAAAGACCGGGAAACACGCGCTGTGCTTCCCGGTCGATTTTATGTTGTGGATTTTACTCAGCCTTCAAACCGCTTTGCGGCATCTTCGAGCTCTTCGATGATGTGGATGTGCTGCGGGCAGTGCGCTTCGCAGGAACCGCAATGGAGACATTCGCTTGCCTTGCCGCCTTCGCGTGTTGCGGATTCGTAGCCGCTGCGATCGACATTACCCTCGGAGCCGAACTGCTTCTGGTGGTTTACGGCGCGGAAAATGTCCGGGATGTGGATCTGCATGGGACAGTCGTCTACGCAGTACCGGCAGCCGGTACATGGAATAGTGGGAATGGCGTTGAGTTTTTCGACGACGGTTTTCAGCACCTCGTGCTCCTTGTCACTGAGCGGCTCAAAGTGCTCCATGTAGGAGACGTTATCGTCAAGCTGCGCTTTGGTGCTCATACCGGAGAGCACGGTGAGGATGTTATCGAGACCTGCGCAGAAACGGACAGCCCAAGACGGGATGGAAAGATCAGGATTCTGTGCCTTCATGATGCCCTGAATTTCGTTGTTCATGCTTGCGAGGGAACCGCCCTTGACCGGCTCCATAACGATGATGGGTTTATTGTGCTTGACGGCGACCTCGTAGCACTTTCTGGACTGCACGTTATCGTTTTCCCAGTCGATGTAGTTGAGCTGGAGTTGGACGAATTCGACTTCCGGGTGCTTGGTGAGCGCTTCGTCGAGCACTTCCGCGCTGTCGTGGAACGAGAATCCGCAGTGCTTGATTTTGCCCTGTGCTTTCATCTTGAAAAGGAAGTCCCACGCGCCGATGCGGTCGGCTTTCTCGAACTTCGCTTTGTCCATGGAGTGCAGCAGGTAGTAATCGAAATACTCGACACCTGCGCGTTCCATAGATTCATCGAAAATGCGCTGCATGTCGGCTTCCGTCTCTATGTTGTCCCAAAGGGGTAGCTTTGTAGCGAGCGTGAAGCTGTCACGCGGGTAGCGCTTCACGATGGCTTCGCGCGCTGCGACCTCACTTTTGCCGTTGATGTATACGTATGCGGTGTCAAAATACGTAAAGCCTTTTGCCATGAAAGTATCGACCATGGCTTTCGTCTGCTCCATATCGATCTCGTCGCCGATCATCGGCAGACGCATGAGACCGAAACCGAGCTTTGGGGTCGTATCGCCAAGATAACCAGTGTTCATTTTGAATTCCTCCCGAGAATAGTTGTGCCGTTTCGTACAACACATTAAAGTTTACTGTAAGTTTGATTATATCACAAAACACAGAAATTGCAAGAAGTTTTTTCGAAAATGCAAACACTTTTTACATAAAGTGTGCAAAAGATAAACAAACTTGCAGCGCTTGACGGTATTCTGCTTTTGCAGTACAATAGAAATGTTAAGTTTAAAAGGAGAGCGAGATATGAGCGGGGAGAGACAAAGACGGATTAAGCGGGCCTTGGCAGCGGTTTTCGGTGCTGCGGCTGTGCTTGTCGTTTTGTATATTCTTCGTCCGCCGTGCCTCGTCCGCAAGGTTTTCGGCGTGCTATGTCCTTCCTGCGGAACGACACGGATGATCGCAGCGCTTTTGCAATTGGACTTTGCCGGTGCGTGGGCGCTGAACCCCTTTATGCTGTTCTTTTTGCCGTTTGCGCTCCTTTGGGGCGTTTTGGAAGCGGTGCGGTATGCAAAGAGCAAACCGCCGCTGCTTTTTAAGCGCTTTTCCATTGCGCTGTGGGCGGCGTGGTTCCTCTCGGCGCTCATTTTCGGCGTATGGCGCAACTTCGCTTAATTTCCTTGACAAAGCGACGCTTCGTGTGTAAAATCAAAGCATAGTAAAACCGTATGCTTTTAGTTCTTTTGCGGAGGGATGCAAAGCGAACGCCTTATCCACGCAACGGCGAGCCACGGCTATTTGCTGACGGTGGACATTGCGCCCGAACACGAGATGGAAAAGGTGCTGTACGCCGTGGACGAGCTGACGGGGCTCATCGGCGCGGTGGCGCTGATGCGTCCGTCGAAAAGCACGCTCGACTTGGAGCTTAAATCCGTAATGAAAAAATACAAGGCGCTCAACTTTGCCGCGGGCTGCTCCCGTGAGGTCATTCAGCGCGGTGCAGATATGCTGGGCCGGACGCTCGACGACCTCATTTCCGACACGATCCTTGCGATGCGCACGCTGGAAAAGCCGCAGGCGAAGTGAGCGACACCGAATAAAGAAAGGCGGAATTTCATGACCGCAAATGAAATTAACGCTTTGGTCGACCGTCTGCGCGAGCAGCGTAACCTCAGCGATGCGGAATTTAAGACGATTTTGGAGACTGACGCCTATGATGCGGCGCTGCAAAAGGCCGCGGACGAGGTGCGCCGCGCGCACTACGGCACGGACGTGTACGTGCGCGGACTCATTGAGTTTACGAATTACTGCAAAAATAACTGTTACTATTGTGGCATCCGCCGGGATAACCGAAACGCGACGCGTTACCGTTTGACGAAAGAGGAGATTCTCTCCTGCTGCGCGGAGGGGTACGACCTTGGCTTTCGCACGTTCGTTTTGCAAGGCGGCGAGGACCCGTTCTACACGGATGACCTCATCTGCGAGATCGTCGCGGCCATCCATGCGCAGCACCCGGACTGCGCCATTACGCTTTCCATCGGCGAAAAGAGCCGCGAAAGCTACCAGAAGTATTTTGATGCGGGCGCAAACCGCTATCTTTTGCGTCACGAGACGGCCGATCCCGAGCATTACGGCAAGCTGCACCCGAATGAATTGAGCGCTTTACACCGGCAAGCATGTCTTTTTGATCTAAAGGACATCGGGTACCAGGTAGGTTCCGGCTTTATGGTGGGTTCGCCGTATCAGACGACGGAGAATCTTATTTCTGACCTGCGCTTTTTGCAGAAGTTGCAGCCGGACATGATCGGCATCGGGCCGTATATCACGCACGCGCAGACGCCGTTTGCAAACGAAAAGAGCGGCTCGCTCGAGCTGACACTGCGGCTTCTCTCAATATTGCGTTTGTTGTTTCCGTATGCGCTTTTGCCGTCTACGACGGCGCTTGGCACCATTCACCCGCAGGGGCGCGAGCTGGGGCTGAAGGCGGGCGGAAACGTTGTGATGCCGAACCTTTCGCCGGTGCGCGTGCGAAAGCTTTATGAGCTGTACGAGAACAAGATCTGTACAGGGGAAGAGGCCGCGCAGTGCCGCGGGTGTCTGGAGCAGCGCGTGAAGTCGGCGGGCTATGAGATCGTCACCGCGCGCGGCGATGTGAAACGATAACGAAAGGGTTTTACCGAAACTATGTGTAAAAAAGCGATCATAGCCATGAGCGGCGGCGTGGATTCCAGTGTGGCGGCGCTGCTTATGAAAGAAAAGGGCTACACCTGCATGGGCGCGACCATGAAGCTGTACCAGAATGAGGACGTCGGTCTGCGCCGCGAGCATACCTGCTGTTCGCTTGATGATGTAGAGGACGCGCGCAGTGTGGCGTATGCGCTTGACATGCCGTACTATGTGTTTAATTTTGCCGACCGCTTCAAAACGGATGTTATCGACAAGTTTGTGCACTCTTATGAAACGGGTGTAACGCCGAACCCGTGCATCGATTGCAACCGCTATTTGAAGTTTGATAAGCTGTTTCAGCGCATGGTTGAGCTGAATTATGATTATGTTGTCACGGGGCATTACGCGCAAATCGATTTTGACGAAAATACGGGGCGGTATCTTCTGAAAAAGGCCGTTGACCACAATAAAGACCAGAGCTATGTGCTGTGGTCGCTGACGCAGGAGCAGCTAAAGCACGTGCAGTTCCCGCTCGGCGGCATGGAGAAGTGTGAAGTGCGCGCGCTTGCGGAGGCGCACAATTTCATCAATGCGAGAAAGCACGACAGTCAGGACATCTGCTTTGTGCAGAACGGCTCGTATGCCGATTTCATCGAGCAGTACACGGGCAAAACGTACCCGCCCGGGGATTTTGTGGACACAGATGGCAACGTGCTGGGGCAACACCGCGGCGTGATCCGCTACACGATCGGCCAGCGCAAGGGTCTGGGGCTCGCGCTGCCGGCACCGCTGTATGTGAAATCGGTGGATATTGAGAAGAACACCGTGACGCTAAGCCCGGAAAGCGAGCTTTTCAAAAAGGAGCTCACAGCGAGCGGCATTAATTTGATTTCCGTCGCGGAAATCAAGGAGCCGATGCACATTAAGGCGAAGGTGCGCTACCGCCAGCCCGAGCAGTGGGCGACCGTGACGCAGACGGGCCCGGACAGCCTGAAGGTCGTCTTTGACGAGCCGCAGCGCGCCATCACCTGCGGGCAGTCCGTCGTGCTGTACGACGGCGACCGCGTTTTGGGCGGCGGGACGATTGATTCGGTGAAATAAAAAGCCTGAACAAGCGCTGCTTGGGTATTGTTTTATGGGGAGGAAAACTCAAATGAATGATGCGAAGAAGCTTTTGGCGGATATGAAAGCGCTGGGGATCAAAGAGGGTGAGACGATTTTGGTGCACGCATCGATGAAGGCGTTGGGGACAAAGGAGACGCCGGAGACGGTGCTCGACACGTTGCAGGCGGCGCTTGGCGACGGCGGCACGCTTTTGCTGCCTGCGCTGACGTATGAGAACGTCACGCCGGAGCACCCGGTGTTTGACGCGGACAAAACCGTGCCGTGCATCGGGCTTTTGCCTCGCACGTTTTGGAAAATGCCGGGCGTGGTGCGCAGCGTGCACCCGACGCACTCCGTTTGTGCGCGCGGCAAGCGTGCTGCGGAGCTGACAGCATTGCATGGGGAGGACATCACCCCGGTGGGGAAGAACTCGCCGTTTATGAAGCTGCCGGAGATCGGCGGACGGCTGCTGTTCATCGGCGAGGTGCTTGACTGCTGCACGTTTACGCACGGCGTGGAGGAGCGCTTCGGCACGGACTACGTCTTGACGAAGGAGAAGATCCGCTACGTTGTGAACGGCGAGGAAAAGTACATGTACGGCCACGATTTTAAGGGCTGGGAGACGACGTATCGCCGCGTGAAGGAGATTCTGGACCCCGCGAAAAATGAGATCGTCACGGGGAAGATCGGCGACGCGACGTGCTACCTTATCGACGCGAAAGCGCTTTTAAAGTGCGCGGAGGAGAAACTGCGGGAGAACCAACACTGGTTTGTGGTGCCGCGGGAGTAAAACCAAACAGGCATAAAGAAACGACCCGGGACGGAGAAAATTCCGTTTGCGGGTCGTTTTTTGTGCTGAAAATTACAAAAAGGCGGCGCTTAAGCTGCGGTAATCGGAGGGAGACATGTTCATGGCGGCTTTGAAGATGCGCGTGAAATAGCGGACGTTCATGTAGCCGGTGCGTTCAGCGACCTCGTTGACCTTTAAATTTGTTTCTTTGAGCAGCTTTTTGGCCTCCTGCATACGCTTGTCGGTCAAGATCTGCGTGAAGCTTTTGCCTGTGCACTCGCGGATCAGGCGGCTGATGTAGGACGCGTTGCGCCCCACATGGCGGGAGGCTTCCGCAAGGCCGATCGGCTGTGCGTAATTTGTGTTGATATACTCGCACACGGCGCTGACGAGGGAGTTGGAGCGCTCTTTCTGCGCTTCCGAGACTAATGAACACATTTGTGCGAGCCACTTGCGCAGGTATTCGATGCCTGTATCGGGCTGTGTATTGAGGGCGGACAACATGAAGGCCACTTCTTCCGAAAGCGCATACGATTCGCTGCGGTATTCGCGCATGACGAGGCAGACTTTGGAGACGATGAGCAGGAATACGGAATAGACCGTATCCGGCTGTTTTTCCTGTATATCGGCGCGCATTTGGTCGAAATACCGCAGCGCGCCGGCGGTGTTGCCGGCATGTACGCAGGCGGTCAGCGTTTCGATCTGTGGTTCGATCTCCCAATGAATGGTATCGTTTAAAATGTCTTCGTAAAAGAGAAATTCCTGTTTTTTGTTTTCCTGCATGTATTCGAGGCACTCTGAGGTTTGGTGCCGCAGCGTTTGGATGTTGTTCAGCGTAGAGGAAGCCTGACTGATGCCGGCGGAGAGCATGCCGAGAAAATTGCGCCGCGCTTTGGCGTGCAGGTCGCGCAGGAAGCCGAGCAGAGCTTCGTTATCGTCGTAGGGGTCGGGCTTTTCGACGTTCCAGAGCATGAAGACCAAATTGCCGAAAATGTAGGTGATGATGCCGGGCTGCGCTTCCTGCATATACTCATCGACAAGGTGTGTGCAGTAATATTCACTTTCAAGCTGTGCGGCATCCATGGCGGTACGGCAGCACACGGAAACGAGGCGATAGGTTTTGAAATTGAACCCGTAGGCTTCGCGCAGGTCGTCCGCGTTTTGAAATACGCCGCTTCTGAAAAGCAGGTTCTCTACGAACTGGCGGCGGGCGGATTGCAGGTTATCGGAAAAATGTTCCTTGAACACTTTAAACAGGCGCTCGTTTTTCTCGGCAGATTCGATCTCTTTTTGCGCCCGCAGGATGACCGCGATCAGGTTTTCGGAATCGATGGGCTTTAAAAGGTACTCGAAAACGTTGTTTTGAATGGCGGTGCGCGCGTATTCAAAATCCGAGTAGCCGGTGACGAGGATAACTTTGATCTGCGGATAGTGCGTGTGGATGTGGGTGGCGAGCTCCAGGCCGGACATGATCGGCATGCGGATATCGGTGATGACGATCTGGGGCTGCTCTTTTTCAATGCACTCTATGGCGTTTAGTGCGTTTTCTGCGGTGAAAACGGCGCTGAGCGGCAGCCCGGATTGCTCTAAGACGGATTTCAGGCGAGTACGCAGAATGTGTTCATCATCTACAACGAGGATCTTCATGGCGGCAGGTTCCTTTCTGTTTAGGGGGTGGTGATCTTCGGCAGGCGGATCGTGACGCGGGAGCCGCCTGCGGGCAGATTTTGCAGCGTGAGACCGTATTCCGTGCCGTACATCAGGTGGATGCGCTTTTGGATGTTTAAAAGGCCGAGACGGCTTTGCGTTTGGGTATCATCAAGATGATTCTCCGGGCTTTCCCGGAACAGCTGCAAAATGGCTTCCGGGAAACCGACGCCGTTATCGCTTACCGTGAAAATGAGGGCGTCCGGCTCTTCTTTGCCGAGAAGGGCGATCATGCCCTTGCCGAGCAGGGATGAGGTGCCGTGGATGACGGAATTTTCGAGGATGGGCTGCAAGATCAGCTTCGGGATATAAAACTCCATCATTTCTTCCGGGATCTCGTTTAAGAAAATGAGGTTATCCGGGTAGCGCAGCTGCTCTATGAACATATACTCGTTGATGTAGCGGATGTTTTCGCGCACGGTCAAGATCTCTTTGCCCTTGATGCTCATGCGCATGATGCTGGCGAGCGCGGTGATGGTCTTTTTGATGTCGTTCGGGCGGTCGAGGTCCACAAGGCCGTTGATGCAGTCTAACGTGTTGTACAGAAAATGCGGGTTGATCTGCGCTTGAAACGCTTTGAGCTCGGCGTTTTTGAGCAGAAGCTCTTTTGTGTATACGGTCTCGATGAGATGGTTGATGCGCAGGATCATATCGTTATAGACCTGCGCGAGGTCGCGGAATTCGTCTTCGCTGTCCACGGTGATGAGCGCGTGCTCATCGGGCGCGGTGGTGTGGCTGACGGTTTCGATGAAGTGGCGGAACTGCCCCGAAAGTGTGTGGGAGACGAGCAAAATCACGGCAAAGATCAGCAGCATGGAAATGAGGATCAGCGTGACCTGCCAGACAAGATTGCGGTTGATGTTTCGGTAGAGCGCCGTTTCGTTGATGATGCTGTATAAGATCCAGTCGTTCGCATCGGACTTGGAGGAATCGATCTGGTACTGCATGCCGTCGGCGGAAAGACGGGCGCTGCCGTTTTGAACGGAGAACAGCTCGTCCTTTGAAAACGGAGAGTCGTTATAGATGATGTCGCCGTTCTGGTCGGCGATGGCGAGCAGGGCATCGGCAGCGCTTTGGTCTTTTGTGCGCACACCGGTCATTTTGTTTAAAAAGCCCAAGTTGAAATCCAGCATAAAAATGCCGATCTTTCGGTCGTAAATGGGGTCTTTGATGAGGCGGGCGATGGTGACGACGCCTTGGTCGAGCTTATCGTATGTATACAAAATGCCGCCGTCCAGCTCTGTGAGCGTATCGGAAAGCGGGAGCAGGCGGGAGATGTAGGCGCTGTACGAATTGCGGCCGTCCATGTGCCAGTTGTAAGAATCGAGATGGTTGTTGATGAGCGTGATGCTTTCCACATACACGTTATAGCTGATGATCATGCTGTACATATACTGGGTGATCTCCTTGTTCAGTTCCTCCTGCTGGCTTAAAGAGAGCGTGCTGCGGTTTGTGCGAAACCGTTTTTGAAAAGCGGTATCGAACATGAAAATTTCTGTTTCGGTGCGCAGCTGGTCGAGGTAGCTGTCTACGAGCTGTGTTCTTTGATTGGCGAGCGTTTGCGCCTGTTGATTGACGATGCTTTTCGTTTCATGAAAAGAGACCATATAAACGGATCCGACCGAAAGCAGGTACGTGACCAGAATGACCGGGATGAGGGTATAGGTGAGTTTCTTTTTGATGCTGAGCGATTTTAAAAAACGGTTAAAGGTCTTATATGCCACTGGTTTTATACCCTCTTTCAGCGATTGTTGATACCGTTACGATAGACTAAAAACGCGGTAAAGTCAATAATTTGTGATAAAAAATCTCCTTTAGGTAAAAATTGTTATACAAAACAGCAAAATATGTGACGTTGTGAAACGGAGACGTACGGGCTATAATAAGGGCAAGCAAACCGGCAGACATGATGCAGAATCATGAAATATTGGGGAAGAGCCGGAAAGAAAGGACGGAGGAAGATGAAAGCAAAAAGAATTTTGGCGATGCTTATGGCAGGCGCGCTGCTGCTTGGAACGGCGGCCGGATGCGGAAGCTCGGGAACGACGAGCAGTACTTCTGGCGGTACGGACAGCACGACAACCGGCGGCACAACGGACAACACCGATAACGGCGGTAAATCTGACGCAAAGCTGACGATCTGGGTGTACGGCTGGGAAAAGGCCAGCGCCGATAAGATCCAGGAAGACACGGCGGCATATAAGGAAGCGACCGGCGTGGAAGTGACGGTCGTGCCGATCGCGAGCGACTCTTACAGCACGAAAATTCAGGCGACACTGGCAGGCGGCAATAACCCTGACCTTGCTTTTGTAGACGCAGGCGTGCAGAGCACACAGCTCGCTTCTAAGGGCAAGCTGCTCGCGCTGAAGGAATACGGCGTTGAGGAATACAAGGATAAGTTCTACGATTCCGTTTGGGACACGATGGTCTATAAGGACGACGTTTACGGTCTGCGTATCACCTCTAACAACCTTGCGCTGTTCTACAACAAGGAAATGTTTGCGAACAAGGGCCTTGAAGAGCCGACTGCGGACTGGACTTGGGACGACCTGCGCAATGCAGCGAAGACCCTGACCGACGCGGACAACAACATTTACGGCCTTGACCTGCCGATTTACGATAAGAACGGTGGTTACACTTGGAACTGGCTCCCGTTCCTGTGGCAGAACGGCGGCGAATTCCTGAATGACGACCGTACGGAGGCGGTGTTTAATTCTCCGGAAGGCGTTGAAGCGCTGGAGTTCTGGAAAAAGATGGTACAGGAGGACAAGAGCGTGCCACTGCAGGCAGCGCCGACCGGCGTCAACCGCTTTACTTCCGGCATCACTGCAATGGTTCTCGACGGCCCGTGGAGCCTGAACACATTCCTCAGCGACCCGGAATTCAAGGATAAGTTCGGCGTAGCACCGCTTCCGCAGAAGAAGACACGGGCGACCGTAGTCGGCGGCGAAGGCGTTGCGGTATTCAGCAACACGAAGTCCCCGCAGGAAGCGTACGATTATCTCGTTCACCTGACCTGCTCCGATTTTGTACAGACCTTCTGGGAGAACTGGATCACCATTCCGCCGCAGCCGGAGTTTAAGGACTTCTATGCAAACAACTCGGAATACGGCCCCTACATTCAGGTTATCTCCGATCAGATGGAGTGTTCCAGAACGCGTCCGTTCACCCCGTCTTGGCCGCAGATTGAAAATACGCTCGGTATTGACCTGCAGTCTTACATGTTTGACAAAGAGGACGACGCACAGGCCGCTTTGGATAAGGCTGCCGAAGATGTGAATAAGATCCTCGCGGACGAAAAGTAAAGAAAACTGCTTGCGGGCAGCGGCTATCCGTTCGGGCGCCGTTGCCCATTTTACTAAAGGGGAGGCTGCTTATGGCGCACAGTAGTACGAAGCACAATAAGATCCAAAGAAGAAAAAACTTCTGGGGCTACCTGTTCATTGCCCCGAACTTTATCGGTTTTGTTGTTTTTATGCTGCTTCCGATCCTCATGTCCCTATATTACAGCTTTACGGATTATGACGTGATCACAGAAGCGAATTTTGTTGGATTTGAAAATTACATAAAGCTCTTTCAGGACGATCAATTCATCACGGCACTGCTCAACACGCTTTGGTACTGCGTGCTGACGGTCCCGGCGGGCGTGATCTTAGCTTTGCTGCTGGCGGTGCTGTTTAACAGACAGATCCCCGGCATCGGCGCGTTCCGCACGCTGACGTTCATCCCGGTCATCACCTCCATGGTGGCGGTCTCGCTGATCTGGAGCATGCTGTATGAAGATAACGGTGGCCTTTTGAACACGCTGCTCGGCTATGTGGGCCTGCCGCCGGTGCACTGGCTGACCGACACGAACATGGCGATGATCTCCATTGCGATCATGAGCATTTGGAAGGGCCTCGGCTACAATATGACGATCTTCCTTGCGGGTTTGCAGGGCGTGCCGCACGACTTATATGAGGCGGCGACGATTGACGGCGCGAATTCCGTGCAGAAGTTCTTCAAGATCACCGTGCCGATGATCGGCCCGACGACGTATTTTGTGACCCTGATGTCGCTGATCGGCTCTTTGCAGGTGTTCGACCAGGTGTATATCATGACGAACGGCGGCCCGGTCAACGCGACCAAGACCGTTGCGATGTACCTTTACCAGTACGGCTTCCAGTTCTACAAAATGGGCTATGCGTGCGCCGCGGCGTATGTGCTGTTCATTCTGGTGTTTATTGTTTCGCTCATTCAAAACCGCAGTTCCAAGAACTGGGCGGAGTCATCCATATAAGGAGGTGCAAGGGATATGAGCAGTACCGCAGTTGTTATGAAAAAGAAAAAAAGCAGCGCTGTTTTGCGCAGGGTCTTACTGTATATCGTGTTGATCCTCATTGCCGTTATCATGGTCGTGCCGTTTCTTTGGATGCTTTCCACCTCGCTGAAAACGCAGTATGACGCGGTGAAGATCCCGCCGGTGTGGATCCCGGATCCGCCGCAGTGGGAGAACTATGTGAAGCTCTTTACGGAGCAGCCGATGTTCCAGTTCATGCTGAACACCATTAAGATCGTGTTCTTCGTTGTTTTGGGACAGCTGTTTTTCAGCAGCCTTGCGGCGTATTCGTTTGCACGCATTTCGTTTAAGGGCAGAAACGTGGTGTTCTTCTTCTACATTGCGACGCTGATGGTGCCCGGACAGGTGACGATGATCCCGACATATCTGATGTTTGCAAAGGCGGGCTTGACGGATAACCACTTGGCGCTGATTCTGCCGGCGTTCTTCTCGGCATTCGGTGTGTTCTTGCTTCGGCAGTTCTTTATGTCCTTGCCGCGAGAGCTGGAGGAAGCGGCGGAAATTGACGGCTGCAACCCGTTTATGACGTACTGGCGCATTATGCTGCCGCTTGTTGTGCCGGCGATGCTGACGCTCGGTGTGTTCACGCTGATGAACACGTGGAACGACTACATGGGCCCGCTGATCTACCTCTCTTCGCCGGAAAAATACACGATGACGCTTGGCATTGCGTACTTTAAGGGCGTTTACACCACGCAGTGGAACCTTGTGATGGCCGGCTCTATCGTTTCCGTTGTGCCGATCTTGATCGCGTATCTTTGCGCGCAGAAATACTTCATTGAGGGTATTGCGTTCAGCGGCGTGAAAGGCTGATCCGAGGGCTAAAAATGGACAAGAGAAAAGCGTATGAAACGTTGACGAAGCTTTCGGCAGAGCTGCTGCGCGGCTGTGAAAAAACGGCGCCGGACGGCACGGTTTTGTTCACGCCGGACGGCGTAGGCAACTACGATGCCCTGTGGGTGCGGGATTTCGCCTATATGGCAGAATACGTCGGCGACCTGATGGGGGAGAAAGCGATAGGCGATTGCATTCGGTTTATCCTGCGCGGGCAGCGTGCGGACGGGTGGTTCCCCGACCGCGTGGAGGCGAGCGGAGAAACCGTTTATGCGGCGGGCGCGAAGGGTTCGCCTGTTGGGCTGGCGAATTTGGACAACACACCGTTTCTCGTTTTTGCGGTATCGGCGTATTTTGAGATGATCGGGAAAAAGCGTGCGCAGCCGCTCTTTCGGGTGTGGTGTGCGGCACTTGACCGCGGCATGGCGTGCATTCCGCTGAGCGAAGAAGAGCTGGTCTATAACGATGCGGCGGCACCGCACTCGCCGTATGGGTTTACGGATACCGTGTGCAAGACCGGGCGGCTTTTTATGGAATCTGTGCTTTTCTGGCGGGCCGCAAAGCAAATGGCGCGGCTGTATGACACGCTGCTGCAAAAGGAGGAAGCGGCAGCCGCATACGAACGGAAAGCGCACTGCGTGGAAGAGAATATCCATAAGCTTTGGGACGCGCAGGCCGAAGCATTCTTTGCGGCGGACGGAGACTGCAGGCAGCACGATGTATGGGGCATGCTGTATGCGTGGGCTATCGGGTTTCCGATGGAGGAAAGTCTGCGCAGCGGCATGACCGCATGGTTGCTCCGCAACCGGGAGCGCTACATGTACCGCGGGCAGATCTGCCAGCTTTTGGACGGTGCGGCGTGGGAAAAGCTTTTGATCGACATTCCGGCGGGCGAATACCAGAACGGCGCGTATTGGGCGACGGCGAGCGGATGGGCGCTGGAGCTTTTTGACCGCTGTGATCCGCCTTATGCGGCGCACATGCTGGACGAGCTGCTGACGGATTTTGAGGAAAACGGAATTTGCGAGTGCATCAATGAAAACTACCGAAAGCTGCCGCAGTTTGTGGTGAGCGCCGTCAATGTACGCGGTGCGCTGCGCAGAATTTTACTTGCCGAAGGAGGCTTAACATGCTGAAACAGAGCGGAAACGCGATCGTATGGTCTTACGACGGAGAAACGCTGCGCGCAGAGCCGTGGGGTGACGCAAGTGTGCGTGTGCGCGCGGTGAAAATGGGAAAAATAGGGCAGGCACCGGACTGGGCGCTGCTGCCGTCCGAGAATACCGAGATCGATATCACGGAGACGGAATATGAGGGTCTGAAGGCGCTTTGCTTAAAAAACGGAAAAATCAGCGTGATCGTACAAGAAAACGGGCGCGTGACGATTTTAGACCGAAACGGGAAGAAGCTTTTGCAGGAATTTGTGCGCGACCGTACGGTGCGCGGCACGGATTTCAGCGCTTTGATGATCTCGGCACGCGAGTTTATGCCGAACCCCGGCGGCGGGTATGCGCTGAAGGTGCGTTTTGAATCCGACCCCGAAGAAAAGATCTACGGCATGGGACAGTACCAGCAGGAGACGTTTAACTTAAAGGGTGCTGTGCTGGAGCTTGCGCAGCGCAACGCACAGGTGAGCGTTCCGTTTTATGTTTCGAGCCTTGGCTACGGCTTTTTGTGGAACAACCCGGCAATCGGCGAAGTGACGTTCAGCACGAACAAAACGCAGTGGACGGCGTGCTCGACGGAACAGATGGATTACTGGGTGACGGCCGGCGACACGCCGGAGGAGATCATGGCGCAGTACGCGCGCGCGACGGGCTTCCCGAGCGAGATGCCCGACTTTGCGACGGGCTTTTGGCAGTGTAAATGCCGCTACCAGACGCAAGAGGAGCTTTTATCCGTAGCGCGGGCGTATAAACGCCGCGGGCTGCCGCTTTCTGTTATCATCATCGACTTTTTCCACTGGCCGAATCAGGGCGTGTGGGACTTTGACAAAACGTATTGGCCCGACCCGAAGGGTATGGCGGATGAACTGCGCGCGATGGGCGTTAAGCTGTTTGTATCCGTATGGCCGACGGTAGATCCACGCAGCCCGTATTACGGTGAGATGATCGAAAAGGGCTACATTGTGCATACCAACCGCGGCGGCAGAACGATGCTGGAATGCGGCGGCTATGAGACATTTATGGACACCACGAACCTGGACGCGCGGGCGTATGTTTGGGATAAGCTTAAAAAGAGCTACTATGACTGCGGCATTAAAAACTACTGGCTGGATGCCGCAGAGCCGGAGAGCATTCCGTATCATTTCGATAACTTCCGCTATGCAGCGGGCCCCGGCTTGCAGGTGGCGAATATTTATCCGTTCATGTACGGCACGATGGTCTATGACGGGCTGCGTGCCGAGGGCGAAACGGAGATCATCAATTTGGAGCGCTGCGCATGGGCGGGCAGCCAGAGGATTGGCACGCTTGTGTGGTCGGGCGACATTGTTTCGGACTTTAAGACGATGCGCAGGCAGGTCATAGCCGGGCAGCACATGGCGATGGCGGGCATTCCGTGGTGGACGACTGACATCGGTGGGTTTGTCGGCGGTGACCCGAATGACCCGGCGTTCCGCGAGTTGCTGGTGCGCTGGTTCCAGTACGGTGCGTTCTGCCCGGTGTTCCGTCTGCACGGAAACCGCACGCCTGAGGGCGAGCCAATGTCTGAGGAGCTTGGCGGCGGTATGGCGCCGAGCGGCGCGGCAAACGAAGTGTGGAGCTTCGGCGAGGAGGCTTACCTAATCCTCGTGCAGTATATGCAGCTTCGCGAGCGCATTCGTCCGTATATCAAAGCGCAGATGGAGCGCTGCCACAAAGAGGGCACGCCGGTCATGCGCCCGCTGTTCTTCGATTACCACGAAGACGAGGAAGCTTGGAAGCATGGAGACGCCTACTTGTTCGGTCCGGATATTCTGGTCTCGCCGGTCACGGAGGCCGGCTGCACCTCGAAAGCGGTCTACTTGCCAAAAGGTGCGGATTGGCGCGAGGTAGAGACGGGGAAGGTCTATGCCGGCGGACAAACCGTGAACTGTGAAACACCGCTTTGTGTCATGCCCGTATTTGTACGGGAGGGCGCGGAGCTGGATTGGACGTTACTGAAACGCAGATAAATTTGTTGGGAGGTACAAATTATGAGTTGTATTCGAGTTGGAAGCGTCGGCATCGGCGGTATTTCCCGCCACGTGCATTTGCCGGGCATTGAACGCAGCCCCGATTTGAAGCTGGTCGCGGTGTGCGACATTGACCCCGAGGCGCTGCGTTACGCGCAGGAAAAATACGGCATTGACGAGGCGCATTGCTTTACGGATTACCACGACCTCATCAACTGCCCGGATGTGGACGCGGTGGATATTTCCACGCCGAACGACGTACACTACGAGGTGGCGCTTGCGGCGGCGGAGGCCGGAAAGCCGTATGCGGTGGAAAAGCCCATTGTGATGACGGGCGAGCAGGCGGATCACCTTGCGCAGGTGACAAAAGAGCGCGGCGTAAAGAGCATGGTGTGCTTCTCTTACCGCTTTAAGGCCTCTGCGCGTTACGCAAAAGATCTGATCGAGCGCGGGCTCATCGGCGATATTTATCATGTGGACATGCAGTATTATCAAGCATGGGGATTGCCGATGTGCAACACGCCGCTTGTGTGGCGCTTTGAGCAGAAGCACACGGGCTCCGGCGCTTTGGGCGACCTTGGCAGCCACGCGCTTGACCTTGTTCGGTTTGTGACGGGCAAGGAATATAAACGGCTCATCAGCCACACGGGCACGTTTGTGCACGAGCGCGAAAAGCTGGACAGCAGCGGCATGGGCAAGGTGGACGTGGACGACTTCTCCAACTATTTTGCGGAGATGGACGGCGGCACGGCGGCGACGTTCCGCATCACACGTTTCGGCTTTGGGCGCGGCAATTACCAGACGATGGAAATTTATGGCAGCCGCGGCGCAATTCAGTATGAGCTTGACCACGCTGCGCCGGATGTGGACGAAATTTACGTCTGCATGGGCGAAGTCGGGCAGGAATCGCACACGTTTACAAAGCTGCCGATCCCGGATAAATTCAAGGTGGATCAGATGCAGTCCTTTGCCGATATTATCCTTGGCAAGGCGGACGGCAAGGCGGCGACGATCGAAGACGGTAGGGTGAACCAGCACCTTGTGGACGCCGTGATCCGCTCCGGAGAAACGGGAGAATGGGAGACCTTATAATAAAGAAAGGGGAGAAAGTAAATGACCATTAAAGTAACGGTTTGGAACGAATATCTGCATGAAATTCAGTTTAAAGAGATCGCCGCGATCTACCCGAAGGGCATCCACGGCTGCATTGCGGAGTTTTTGGAAAAAGCAGGCATGGAGGTACAGACAGCTACCTTGGAGCAGCCCGAGCACGGCCTGACGGAAGAAGTGCTGAAAAACACCGATGTGCTGATCTGGTGGGGACACATGGCGCACGACCGCGTGAAGGACGAGATCGTGGAGCGCGTATATCGCCGTGTACTGAGCGGCATGGGGCTTATCGTGCTGCACTCCGGCCACGCTTCTAAAATCTTCCAAAAGCTGTGCGGTACGGACAGCGGCTGCCTGAAATGGCGCGAGGACGGCGAAAAAGAGATCCTGTGGGCGGTCGACCCCGGACATCCTATCGTTGCGGGTCTGGAAGAAAAGATCATTATTCCGCAGGAAGAAATGTACGGCGAGCACTTTAACATTCCGCAGCCGGACGAGCAGGTGTTCATCAGCTGGTTTGAGGGCGGCGAAGTGTTCCGCAGCGGCTGCTGCTGGCACCGCGGCAAGGGCAAAGTGTTCTACTTCCGCCCCGGCCACGAGGCGTTCCCGGTCTACTACCAGCCGGAGATTCAAAAGGTCATCATCAACGCCGTGAAGTGGGCGGCGCCGACCGATGCGCCGGAAGTGGTTTACGGCAACACTGCGCCGGTCGTACCGTTTGTGAGTCACATGGAAGGCAAGACCATTCAGGGTCTGCATGAGAAAAAATAACAGCTATTTGGACTGTGCTTCATAATCACGCCCCAAAAAAGGAAGCGCCCGAGCAGAAAACACGAAATGTGCTCTGTTCGGGCGCTTTCTTATGGTTTAAAGTGAAAACTCAGCCTAAGTCGATGGAACGCTGGGCGCAGGCGTTCAGCTCCATGCCGGCGGTATGGCCGGCGAGATATTCGTAGTAGGCCTGTGCGCCGACCATGGCGGCGTTGTCGCCGGTGAGAGAGAGGTCGGGCATATAGAGCGTGCGGCCGGTACGCTTGCATTCTTCCGTGAGGCGGCGGCGCAGGAGTGCGTTTGCGGAGACGCCGCCCGCGATGACGAGCTTTTTATGGCCGGTCTCGTCTGCGGCGTGCAGGAAGTTGCGCACGAGACAATCGACAACGGCCTTGCGGTAAGAGGCGGAAAGATCGGCGATGTTGACGGTCTGGCCCTTTTGCTCGGCATTATGCAGAATGTTGATGACGGCGGTCTTGAGGCCGGAGAAGCTGAAATCGAGCGGGGCGCCGTCTACGGTCGGGCGCGGGAGCTTGAACGCTTTGTCGTTGCCGGTCTCAGCGAGTTTATCCATGGCGATGCCGCCGGGATAGGGCATGCCCATGGCGCGCGCGGCCTTATCGAACGCTTCGCCCGCGGCATCGTCACGCGTTTTTCCGAGGATGCGGAGCTTTGTGTAGTCCGTCACTTCGATGATGTGCGTGTGGCCGCCGGAGACGACAAGGCACAGGAACGGAGGCTCGAGTTCCGGGTTCGTGATGTAGTTTGACGCGATGTGGCTGCGCAGGTGGTGCACCGGGATGAGCGGTAAATTTGCAGAAAGAGAGAGGCCTTTCGCGAAATTTACGCCGACGAGCAGCGCACCGATGAGCCCCGGCGCGTAGGTGACGCCGATGGCATCGAGGTCGTTTACGGTGAGCTCGGCGCGCTCGAGTGCTTCACGCACGACGCCTACAATGGCTTCGCTGTGGCGGCGCGAGGCGATCTCCGGCACGACACCGCCGTATAACTTGTGTTCTTCTACCTGCGTTGCGACGACGCTGGAAAGCACGCGGCGGCCGTTTTCTACAACGGCTGCGGCGGTCTCATCGCAGGAGCTTTCAATGGCTAAAATTTTCATTTTTCTATCCTTTGGTCTTTGATTTGCGGGGTGAACCGCGGAAATATTTGGCTCAGTCGAGACCGATGAGCAGCTCTTTGAGCGCATCGGAAACAGGCGCGCCGTATTCGCTCACCTGCCAACTTTCGGCAAAGCGAACGGTTTTTGCAAATTCTGCGCCGTACTGGCGGGTGAGGCACGCGAGCACGTCCTCGTCCACGTCGCCGCGGTCCCAGTTGAACGTACTGCGCAAGTACTCTACGCGCTCCTCGTGCGTTTTACCGGCGAGATCCACGTGGTCATCTGCCCACGGAAGCCAATCGAGAAACTGGGAGGCGTGGCAGCACTCGACGTGAAACAGCGTTTCACGGTCGTCATCCGCCGGGCGGGCGAAATCGGAGCGGAACGGTTTGGGGTCGGTGAAGCCGTCTGCCCAGTAAAGAATGGTCGGCGTTTTGCGCAGCACGGGGGTATCCGGGCAAATGGCGGGCACGCCCATGAGGTACGAGCAGTCCTGCACGAGCTGGCCCGTAGCGCGGTGGTCGGGGTGATAATCGCACGCGCGGTTCGTGAAGATGACGTCCGGCTTAAAATTGCGGATGGTGCGCATGAGCGTTTCGCGCGCTTCGAGCGACGGGGTCAGGCGGCCGTCGTCGAACGGCAGAATTTCATAGGTGGCGCCGAGGTAGGCAGCGCTTTTTTGCGCTTCTGCCGCGCGCGTTTTGATGAGTTCTTCACCGCGCATGGTCTGATGGCCTGCGTTGCCGGTCGTCATGGAGACAAAGCGGACAATGCAGCCCTTTGAAACCAAGCGCTTTGTGATGCCGCAGGTGCAGATATCGACATCGTCCGGGTGTGCGCCGATCATCATGGCGCGTAAAGGTTCTGACATAATGAGCCCTCCCAAGAGAAAATGAGATCAATACAACCGCCGCGGCTGTTCCGCGACTTTTTCTCATTTATTTTAGCACAAGGCAGGCGCGAAAACAAGCCCGCACAACGTGCAAAGCGAGGAAAATGCGCGGGGATGAAAATTTTCTCTTTACTTTTTGAAAACCGTGTGCTATACTCCGTTTTAACAAGCGATGAAGAGTGACAGTAGGGATCCGGGAATGGCACAGAGAGCCCCGTAAGCTGCGATGGGGTGCAGGAACGGATCACCGAACAAAGCCTTGGAGCTGCATACCGACTGCGTTTTTGCGCTGAGACTATGCCGGGTGTGCCCGTTACAGCACAGGAGTATCGATGTTTTCCGTACTTTTCCTGCGGCGAAGTCTGTACTTGCAAAGGCGTGCGTCGTGAGGCGCGGGCAAACTAAGGTGGTACCACGGGTTATTGTATCCCGTCCTTGGAAACAGGGACGGGATTTTTTACGCTCTAAATTTCCCGCCCGATGAAAATAACAGCACGAAAGGGTGTAGAAAATGAGCGAAAACACATTATTGGAAGCAAGAAAGGCAAAGTTCCATTATGTACGGGAGCACGTGAACCCGTACCCGGAGCGCTATGCGCGGACGCATGAGCTGTGCGAGGCGGCAAAGCTGCCGGACGGGGTGCAGGATGTGTGCGTTGCAGGGCGTGTGACGGCCATTCGACGCATGGGGAAGCTCTCGTTTGTGACGCTCTCCGATATGGAGGGCAAGCTGCAAATTGCCGTGATGCGCGACGAAGTGGGCGAGGACACGTATGACTTTTTCAAGAGGGGCTTTGACGTAGGCGACTTTATGGGCGCGGAGGGCGAGATGTTCACGACAAAGGTGGGCGAAAAGACGCTGCGCGCGAAGTGCATCACGTTTTTAGGCAAGGCGTTCCGTCCGCTGCCGGAGAAGTTCCACAGTATTCAGGACACGGAGCTTTGTTGGCGCAGGCGGTACCTCGATTTGTGCATGAACGGGGAGACGCGCAGGCGGTTCCTTTTCAAGTCGCAGCTTGTGCGGGAGATTCGGCGGTATTTGGAGGACAACGGCTACATCGAAATTGAAACGCCGGTGCTCATCGATCATCCGTCCGGCGCGACGGCGCGGCCGTTTGTTGCGCACCACAATGCGCTTGATATGGACGTTTATCTGCGCATTGCGCCGGAGACGTATTTGAAGCGTGCCATTGTGGGTGGGTTTACGAAGGTGTTTGAGTTTGCGCGGTGCTTTCGGAATGAGGGCATGGACACGACGCATTTGCAGGATTTTACGATGCTGGAGGGCTACTGCGCGTACTATAACTACCGCGACAACATGCGCTTTTTGCAGGACATGCTGCAAACGGTCATCACGAAGATTCGGGGCAGCGCGGTCATCTCCATTAACGGCACCGAGATCGATTTCGGCGCGGAATGGGCGGTGGTGACGTTCCGCGAGCTCATTTTAAAGGACTGCGGCATTGACATTGACGAGTTTAAGACGGCGGAGGCTTTATTGCAGGAAATTGAAAGCCGGCACATTGAATTAAACTCCACCGACGACCCGAAGAAGCTTGGGCGCGGAAACCTCATCGATTTATTATACAAGAAGGTGAGCCGCCCGAAGATGATTGCGCCGACGTTTCTCATTGCGCACCCGACGGACTTGTCGCCGCTGGCGCGCGCGAATGATGATGATCCGGAGATTACGGACCGCTTTCAGCTTGTCATCAACGGCGCGGAGATCATCAACGCGTACTCGGAGCTTGTGGACCCCAATGAGCAGCGCCGCAGACTGCAAATTCAGGCACAGAGCCACGCGGACGGCGATGAGGAAGCTATGGTGATGGATGACGACTATTTGACGGCGATGGAATACGGCATGCCGCCCATTTCCGGCTGGGGCATGGGCATTGACCGCGTTTTGCAGGTTTTGCTCGGCACGAGGAATATCCGCGACACGGTGATGTTCCCACTGATGCGGCCGGAACTGTAAGCGGAAAAAACAGCGAAATTCTGCATTTTCAAATTGCGTTTCCTGCATTTTTATGCTATACTTTAACGGTATATCCATGAAAATACGAAACCGATACAGAAAGTGATGACTTATGAGAATTTCCGATATTTTGAAGACCAATAAGGTGACGGTCTCTTGCGAGATGTTCCCGCCGAAGCCGGGCAAACCATTGGAAAACACACAGCAGGTGGTGCATGAGATCGCGGCATATAAGCCCTCTTTTATGAGCGTGACCTACGGCGCGGGCGGCTCCAACTCCAAAAACACACTGTCCATTGCAGAAGAGGTGCAGAAAAGCGGCGTTACGGCGCTGGCACATTTGACGTGTGTGGGGCAGGACGAAGAGAACCTCAGAGCGTCCATCAATGCGTTTAAGGCGAGCGGCATTGAGAATATTCTGGCGTTGCGCGGCGATATTCCGGAGGGTGATACGGCGCCGCAGACGTTCCCGCACGCGAGCGACCTCATCAATGCCGTTCGCCGCGAGGGTGCGGATTTCTGCATCGGCGGCGCATGTTACCCGGAGGGACATCCGGAATCGTACAACAGCGACGCGGACATTGACGGCGTGCGCCGCAAGGTGGAAAGCGGCTGCGAGTTTTTAACGACGCAGATGTTCTTTGACAACAACATTCTTTATAATTATATGTTCAAGCTCCTGCGCCACGACATTCGCGTGCCGGTCATTGCGGGCATTATGCCGGTGACGAACGCGAAACAGATTAAGCGCATCATGAGCCTTTCGAGTTCTTCTATGCCGACGCGCTTTAAGGCGATCGTCGACCGTTTTGCGAACAACCCGGAGGCGATGAAGCAGGCGGGCATTGCGTACGCGACCGAGCAGATCATCGACCTCATCGCGAATGACGTGGCGCATATTCATATCTACACGATGAACCGCCCGGACATTGCGGGCAGCATCATGACGAACCTTTCAAAGATCATTGACGGCTATGAAGCTGAATGAGAAAGAGGCGCTGCGCTACCTTGGCTTTCGCGGGAAGCCGGCCGATGCGGACACCGATGAGATGATTCGCGAGATCGGCGGCGAGATGCTGCGCACGCTCACGCCGAAATGCGTATATAAAAGATACGACATAAAAGTACTTGAGAACGCGGTGGAGCTGGACGGCTGGCGCATCGAGAGCATAAAGCTTTCACGCCATTTACGCGGCTGCAAGGCAGCGTATTTGTTTGCGGCGACGCTGGGTTTGCAGGCCGATATGATGATACGGCGGTTATCCGCGCTCAATATGGCGCGCGGCACGGTGGCACATTCCGTTGCGAATGCGCTCATTGAAGACTACTGTGACGAAATGCAGGCGCAGATCGCGGAAAAGGAAGCCGCAACGGGCTTATTTTTGAAGCCGCGCTATTCGCCGGGGTACGGCGACTTTGCGCTCGAAAGCCAAAAAGAGATCTTTGCGCGGCTGGAATGTGCAAAGCGCATTGGGCTGACGCTGACGGACACCATGCTGATGGTGCCGTTTAAATCCGTGACGGCGGTCATCGGCGTGACGGACGCGCCGACATGCACATACGTAAAGTGCCGCGGCTGCGCGAACACCGACTGCGAGTTCCGCGAAATCTGACGCGCAGAGAAAGGGAGGAAATTTATGCATCCTGTTATAGAACGATTCGGAAAATCTGTTGTCATTGTGGACGGCGGCATGGGCACACTTTTGCAGGCGAACGGCCTTGTGGGCGGCGAGCTGCCGGAGCTTTGGAACCTGACACACCCCGAGGTGCTTTTGAAAATTCAGTCCGACTACGTGAACGCGGGCTGCGATATTTTGACGGCGAACATGTTCGGCGCGAACCGTTTAAAACTGGAAAAGACGGGTCACATCGTGCAGGAGGTCGTCTCGCAGGCGTTGAAGCTTGCGCACAGGGCGAGCGGCGGCAAGGCGGCGGTGGCGCTCGACATCGGCCCCTCCGGCAAGCTTTTGAAGCCGTTCGGCGATTTGGCGTTTGATGACGCATACGAGCTTTTTAAAGAGGAAATTATCGCGGGCAGGGACAACGCCGACCTCGTGATCATTGAGACGATGAGCGACGCCTACGAAGCGAAGGCAGCGCTGCTGGCGGCAAAGGAAAACTGTGACCTGCCGGTCATTGTAACGTTTACGTTTGACAGCACGGGAAAGCTCTTGACGGGCAGCAACATCCCGGCGGCGCTGCTGCTGGCGGAGAGTCTCGGCGCGGACGCGGTGGGCATCAACTGCAGCCTCGGCCCGGAGCAGATGGAAAGCTTTGTCGATGAAATGCTGACGCTGACGAATTTGCCTATTGTCATCAACCCGAACGCCGGTCTGCCGGTTTCTGTGAACGGCGAGACCTCGTACCCCGTGGGGCCGGAGGAATTTTACGCGTACATGGAGCGCTTTGCGGAGAAAGGCGCGGCGATTCTCGGCGGCTGCTGCGGCACGACGCCGGAGCATATCCGACTGCTTGCAGAACGCCTGAAAAACAAGCCGGTGAAGGAGCGTCACATTGAAAAGAAGACGGTGGTGTCCTCGTACACGCATACGGTGACGTTCGGTGCGCGACCGATTTTGATTGGCGAGCGCATCAACCCGACGGGCAAGCCGCGCTTAAAGCAGGCTTTGCGCGAAGGCGATTTGGAATATCTGTGCCGTGAGGGCATTGCGCAGACGGAACACGGCGCGGACATTCTGGACGTGAACGTGGGTCTGCCGGAGCTTGACGAGCCCGCGGTGATGGAAAAGGCCATCATCAACTTGCAGAGCGTGACGAACACGCCTTTGCAGATCGATACCTCGAACGTGGAGGCCATGGAGCGCGCGCTGCGTATTTATAACGGCAAGCCGCTTGTGAACTCCGTAAACGGCAAAGAGGAATCGCTGCACACGGTACTGCCACTTGTGAAAAAGTACGGTGCTGCGGTGGTTGCCTTGACGCTCGACGAAAAGGGCATCCCGGCTTCTGCTGCGGAGCGTGTGGCGATTGCGGAGAAGATTTTGAAAACGGCGGAAAGCTACGGCATCGACCGCAGCGACGTGATTATGGACACGCTTGCAATGACGGTAAGCACGGGTGCGGATAACGCGATGATCACGCTCGATGCGCTTGACACCATCCGCCACAAGCTCGGCGTGCATACGGTGCTGGGCGTCTCCAATATTTCGTTCGGTCTGCCGCGCCGCGAGCTGGTGACCTCCACGTTCTTCGCGATGGCGATGCAGCGCGGATTAAGCTCCGGTATCATCAACCCGCTGAGCGACGAGCTGATGAAGGCGTACCGCTCGTTCTGCGCGCTGATGGGCATAGACGTGGGCTGCAAGGCGTATATCGAAGCGTATGCGAACACCACGGCGGCACTGGACGTGCGCACGGGCGCCGCGCAGCAGAGCGCAGGCGGCGGGTCTGCCGAAAGCGTTTCGCTGCACCGCGCCATTGTGAAAGGCCTGCGCGAGCAGGCGGGACAGCTGACGGACGAGATGCTGAAAACGACGCCGCCGCTGGAAATCATCAACGGTGAGCTTATCCCGGCGCTCGACGAAGTGGGGCAGGGCTTTGAGAAAAATACGGTGTTCCTGCCGCAGCTTCTCATGAGCGCAGACGCGGCGAAGGAAGCGTTTGAGCGCATCAAGCAGAACCTTGCGAAAAAGGGCATTCAGGAGGAAAAGAAGGGTACCATCATCCTTGCGACCGTGAAGGGCGACATTCACGATATCGGCAAGAACATTGTGAAGGTGCTGCTTGAAAACTACGGCTTTGACGTACTCGACCTCGGTAAGGACGTGCCGCCGGAGATCATTGTGCAGACGGCGATCGAGAAAAACGTGCGCCTTGTGGGGCTTTCTGCCCTGATGACGACGACGGTGGAGAGCATGGCGGAGACGATCCGCCAGCTGCGCAAAGCGCATGACTGCAAGGTCATGGTGGGCGGCGCGGTGCTGAATCCCGAGTACGCTAAGGAGATTGGCGCGGATTTCTACTCCAAAGATGCGATGGGCAGTGTGCGCTACGCGGAAAAGCTGTTCAACGGCGAAGTGTAAAAACAATCAGAGCATAGAAAAAGGACGGCAGTTGCGCTTAACTGTCGTCCTTTTGCACTGTGCAAAATTATCTGCGGTTTGTAAACCACACGTCGATCTCATCGGGTATGGGGGTCTCAAAAAGCGTGAGAACTTTTTGCAGTAGGCCGCTGTCTACGGCGTAGTCGGTCGTTTCACCGGCGGCAACGGCAGCGTTGCGCGCTTCCATGTTTTTCGCCCAGTCTGCATCGGAAATGTCGATGTAGTGCCACTCGAAGTCGATGCCGGCATTTTTGTAGTAGGCAGAAACATCCGTGCGCTCTTCGCGGCTCCAGAAGCCCCAATCTAAAATGACATTGCAGCCCGCGCGGGCGATGTCCACGGCTTTTTTGTGGAGATACGCTTTGATGTCCGCGCTGATCGCATCGCGGCGGTCGCCGAGGTCATGGTGGAAGAGGTCATTTTCAATCTCATCGCAGGAGAGCACCACAGCGTGTTCTTTTTCCTTGAGCTGCCGGGTATAAAAGCCCTTGCCGCTGCAGATTTTGCCGCAGATCAAAAATACTTTTGCCATGCTTTTTTTACATTACTCTTTGCCGTTCCAGCAGTAGGTGCAAAGGCAGTCTGCGTCGATGCCGACGGACTCCATCATATCGTCGAGGCGGTGGTAGTGAAGGGTGGTGAAGTGCAGCTTTTCGCCGATCTTCTCCACCATCTTCCGGTACTTCTCGCTGTCCGGGTCGGCATATTCTTCAAGTGTGGCGCGGTCGGGGTCGCAGCCCTCAAGCTCTTTAATGACGCGGCGGGTGATGAGCTCCATTTCGGACGTGGAGCGGGAGAAGTTTAAGTATTTGCAGCCGAAGAGCAGCGGCGGGCAGGCGGGGCGAATGTGCACTTCTTTTGCGCCGCTTGCGTAGAGGAACTCGGTCGTTTCGCGCAGCTGTGTGCCGCGCACGATGGAGTCATCGATGAGCAGGAGGCTCTTGCCCTCAATGAGGTCATGCACCGGGATGAGTTTCATTTTGGCGATGAGGTCGCGCTTGCTCTGGTGCGTCGGCATGAAGGAGCGCGGCCATGTGGGCGTGTATTTGATGAACGGGCGGGAGAACGGCACGCCGGACTCATTGGCATAGCCGATGGCGTGCGCGATGCCGGAATCCGGTACGCCGGCGACAATATCGGGGTGGACGTTATCGCGGCGGGCGAGCGCGCGGCCGCAGTTATAGCGCATACTCTCGACGGAGATGCCCTCGTAGCTGGAGGACGGGTAGCCGTAGTAGACCCAGAGGAACGTGCAGATCTTCATTTTTTTGCCGGGGGCGACGAGCGTTTGCACATGGTCGGCGTCGAACACGACAACTTCGCCCGGGCCGAGCTCGCGCAGGTCGTGGTAGCCGAGGTTTAAATACGCGAAGCTTTCAAAGCTTGCGCAGTAGCCGTCTTCCTTTTGGCCGAGCACGACGGGGGTGCGGCCGAGTTTATCGCGTGCCGCGTAAATGCCGCGCGGCGTCAGGACGAGCATACTCAAAGAACCGTCGACGACCTCCTGCGCGTAGCGAATACCGTCGATGAAATTCTCTTTCTGGTCGATGATGGCGGCGACGAGCTCTGTGGGATTCACTTCGCCGTTTTGCATCTCAAAGAAATGCGTGCCGCGCCCGATGATGTCCTCTACGATCTCATTGGCGTTATTGATCTTGCCGATGGTCGTAATGGCGAAGGTGCCGTGATGCGAACGCACCAAAATCGGCTGTGCTTCATAATCGGAGATGCAGCCGATGCCGAGCGTGCCGTGCATAGATTGCGATTCCGTTGTAAACTTCGTGCGGAACGGAGCGTTTTCAATGTTGTGAATGGCCTTGTCAAAGCCGGTCTCCGGGCTGTAAACCGCCATGCCCGCGCGGCGTGTGCCGAGGTGGGAGTGGTAATCAATGCCGAAAAAAAGGTCGAAAACGCAGTCAGTCTGCGATGCTGCGCCGAAAAAACCGCCCATAAAATAGATCTTCCTTTGCTGAAAAATTGAGGGGGCAGTACCGCGGGGAATTTATGCGGTATTGTCCAAAACTCTTTTTATTATAACAAAAATCGCGTTATCCGAAAAGAGACACAAAAGAAAAAGACCACCGAAATTTCGGCAGCCTTTTTGTAAAGGATAACAGAATTTTTTACAAGATGGGTTCTTTTGCCTGAATAGATCTTGCGTGCAGCGCAAAAATCTCATGGCGGCGGTCTGTGCCGAAGATGTGCTGCTTGTCGTACTCGGTGCTGAAGCCGACGATGTAAATGACGAGCAGACCGGTTTGCGGCCACAGCATGGAGATATCCAAAAGCCCGTGCAGCAGCACGCACACGATGACGGAGACCGTGAGGGCGTAGCGCTGGTGGCACTTGTGGCTGCGGTGCAGGCGGATAATCTTGCCGACGTTGATGGCAAAGTAACCGAGTAAGACCGCCGTACCCACAAATCCGAAGTCCATGAGGAGCTCCAAAAGCAGGTTGTGCGAATGCTTTGCGATGCTGTATGAGCCGTAGAGGTCATGGATGCGCGCGTATGTATTGTAGCCGCGGCCGAACCACGGGGCGTCCATAATACTGCCGATGGCGCCCGACCAGATGCTCATGCGTTTTGCAAAATCGTGCCGGATGAGATCGATGCGAGGGAGGAAATCGAGCGATTCACCGAACAGAACGAGTGTGAGCAAAATGCCGAGCATGGTGAAAAGGTACACGGAAAGCCACTTCTTCTTGCCACAGAACCACAGCATGACAGGGCAGACGATGAGCAGCACCATGAAAGTGGTGCGGCATTCGGTGAGCTCAAGCGCGATAAGATTCAACGGAATCAGGGCAGCGTATACACCGCGCAGCGGCGTGTCTTCGCTTTTTACGATGTTGTAGATGCAGAAGAGCACGACGAGCGAAATGTAAAACGCATAGTAATTGGGGTTTGTAAAGATGGAGTTATATCGCGCACCGTAAACCCACTCCATGCCGAGCGCGCGCTGAACGAGCGCGACAAGGAGGCAATAGGGGCTCATGAGGCAGACGAAAGATAAAATGAGGCGGAACGCGCGCTGGGTCATCGTATAGGTGACAAAAATGACGGCGATGAATGCGAACACCATAAAAGCGCCGAGCAGAATATCCGTTACGGTGCCGCCTGAGAAAATCGTGACGAGCAGGGAGAGCACCCAGAAAGCCGAAAGAAAAAATAAATCCTGTTTACGGCGGAAGAAAACGAAGCTCTGCTTCGTGGCGGCAATGTAAAACGGCAATAAAAGCAGCGCCAGCATCTCGGCATAGACGGTGAGGAAAATGGAAGCCGTTAAAACGAGCAAGACCTTTTCGTTTGGGGTAAGCTCTAAAAATCCCTTTTTCAGTGCTCTGAATACTTGCAGATAAATGCACCTCCTGTGGACCGCGGCCGTATACCGTGATCCGGTAAAACCGTTTCAAGAAATTACGAAATCATAAAAATCCAAATCATGTGCGTACATGCGTACATGAGCACGCTCATATGGATAAGAAATACCCCGGCGCGGATTACTATTTTAGCGCAACTTTTCTGGATTTACAAGGGCTTTTGCAGCTTTTTTGCATTTATAAAGAGATTTGTAAGATTTGATTTTAAAACTGAACAGAAGATTTACATAAGGCGCAAAACTTTATTGAAGTTGCACAAGGTTTGTCTGCACAACTTGAACAATGCGCTGTATTGAAATGGGCATGACAGGCGTGCTATAATACGAAATATAAAGGGTGCGCGTTTGCCGCCCGAGTTTTAGGAGGCTGCTTTCAGATCTATGGATATACGAGTCTTGCAGTATTTTCTGGCTGTTGTGCGTGAGGAGAACATCACGAAGGCGGCACAGCTTTTACATATCACACAGCCCACACTTTCCCGCCAGCTGATGGGGCTGGAGCAGGAGCTTGGCGTGAAGCTGTTCAGCCGCAACAACCACAGCGTCACGTTGACGGAGGAGGGTATGTTATTCCGCCGCCGCGCAGAGGAAATCGTGACGCTTTCCGAAATGACGAAGCGGGAATTAAAGCAGGAGGCAATGTTGACCGGCGAAATTTCCATCGGCAGCGGCGAGTACCACGGCTCCTGCCATCTTTCCGGCATTCTGGCGGCGTTTCGCGCCGAGCACCCGAACGTGACGTACAGCATTTATAGCGGCAACTCCGATAACATTAAGGAGCGCATTGAACGCGGCACGTTGGACATCGGCTTGCTGTTGGAGCCGGTGGAAATCAGCAAGTATGATTTTCTGCACTTCCCGGTGCCGGAAACGTGGAACGCGCTGGTGCGGTCGGATTCGCCGCTGGCGCAGAAGCCGTATTTGACGCCACAGGACATTGTGCCGTACCCGGCGGTGTTTTCGCGCCGGGACCAGATCCGCAGTGAGATTGTGAACTGGTTCGGCGACAGCGCGGACCGGCTCAACATTATCGCGCACGGCGATTTGCAATACAACATGGCTTCGGTCATTCGCCGCGAAAACGGCGTGCTGTTCACGCTGAAGCTCGACTTGCAGCATAACGGCCTGAAATTCGTGCCGCTGCAGCCGCCGATCCGCGCTGCGACGGTGCTCGTTTGGAAAAAGAACCGTGTGCTCTCACCGCTAACGAACGCGTTTCTCGATTTTGCGAAGAAATACATTTCCGGCATGGAGAAGGATAAAAAATAGGTATTGGACATTATTTTGATGGTTTAGTATACTGAAAGCAAGAAATCACGAATTTTTATAGAAAAGGGGAAGACACATGGAATACGTAAAACTCGGCAACTCTGACCTGAATGTTTCGCGCATTTGCCTTGGCTGCATGGGCTTTGGCGAAGCGGCCGCGGGCCAGCACCGCTGGACGCTGGATGAGGAAAACTCTAACGAGATCATCAAAGCGGCGCTCGAGAACGGCATCAACTTTTTTGACACGGCGATGAGCTATCAAGGCGGCACGAGCGAGATGTTTGTCGGCCGTGTGCTGCGCGATTTTGCCCGCCGCGAGGATGTGGTGCTGGCGACGAAATTTGAGCCGCGCACCGACGAGGAGATTGCAAACGGCGTGACGGGGCAGCAGCACGTGAAAAACTGCCTCGATGCAAGCCTGAAGCGTCTCGGGATGGACTACGTTGATCTGTACATCTGCCACATGTGGGACTATCGCACGCCCATTGAGGAGATTATGGAAGGGCTGAACGATGCGGTGAAGGCCGGCAAGGTCCGCGCCATCGGCATCTCGAACTGCTATGCGTGGCAGCTGGCGCAGGCGAATTACTACGCCCGTATGCACGGCATGGCGGAGTTTGTGTCCGTTCAAGGGCATTATAATCTCATTTTCCGCGAGGAGGAGCGCGAAATGGCGCCGTTCTGCAAGGCGGAGAACATTGCGATGACGCCATACAGTGCACTCGCCGCAGGGCGGCTCTCGAGGCATCCTGGTGAGAGCTCCAAGCGCCTTGAGGAAGACAATTACGCGAAATTTAAGTACGACAAGACCGCTGAGACCGACGGTGTGATCATTGACCGTGTGGCGGAGTTGGCCGAGAAGCGCGGCTGTACCATGACGGAGATCGCCCTCGCGTGGCTGCTGACGAAGGTTGCGTCGCCCATCTGCGGCGCAACGAATCTTTCGCACATCACGGGGCTTGTGAACGCCGTTGAATTGAGGCTCACCGCTGATGAGATTGCATACCTTGAAGAGCCCTACGTGCCGCACGCGTTGGTCGGCGTGATGGCGCAGAACCATGGGTGATTTGGAGACGCCGTGTAGTTCACTGCCCGCAGGGCAATTTCACATACCGAAGGGATTCGTTTCGTTGAAAAAAGGACTTTGCAAAATGCAAAGTCCTTTTTTCTGGTGGAGGAGGGTGGATTCGAACCACCGAAGCAAGAAGCAGCAGATTTACAGTCTGTCCCCTTTGGCCACTCGGGAACTCCTCCATATACAGAGCTGCGTAAACGCAAACTCATATTATAAAAACGGGAAACCCGTTTGTTGCAAGACGAACACACTGCTCGCTTGAGACAATCGTTATTATAATACATCGGTACGCAAAAGTCAACCCTGTTTTTGCGAAAATTTGTGTTTTTTCGCGGGGGAAAGACTTTGCGGTTCTGGTTTGGCTTGACTTGACATCATCGCTTTGGGGCGGTATACTGTATTTATTGCGGCAGGAAGCTGCGGGGCGTTGAAGCGCCGAATCTTGTTTTTTAGGATTAAATTGTGCCAGCGGAGGCGCGCGGACTGTATGGGGTTCGTGTGCCTTTTTGATTTTAGGAGGAATCTGCATGAAGACTTTGTATTTTGACTGCGGCATGGGTGCGGCGGGCGACATGCTTTCGGCGGCACTTTTAGAACTGTTTGACGACAAACAGGCAGTGCTCGACGAGCTGAACGCGCTCGGTATCCCCGGTGTGGAATTTAAGGCGGAAGTGAGCACGAAATGCGGCATCAACGGCACACATCTTTCCGTTACGGTGAACGGCGAGGAGGAAGAAAGCGCTGACGTGCACGACCACGAACATCACGCTCACGACCATGTACACGAACATGAGCATCACCACGACCACGATCACGAACATACGCATGAGCATGAACACGACCACGGGCATCACCACCACAGCAGCATGGCGGATATCGAGCATATCATCGGGCATCTGCCGTTGGAGGATGCGGTGCGTGCAGACGTGATTGCGGTGTATAAGCTCATCGCAGAGGCGGAGAGCCACGCGCACGGCATGCCGGTTTCGGAGATCCACTTTCATGAAGTCGGCACAATGGACGCGGTGGCGGACATTACGGCGGTGTGCTTGCTCATCCGCAAGCTTGCGCCGGAGAAGATTGTTGTGTCACCGGTGCATGTAGGCGCGGGAAAGGTGCGCTGTGCACACGGTGTGCTGCCTGTTCCGGCCCCGGCTACGGCGTATATTCTGCGCGACGTGCCGATCTACGGCGGGCGCATTCAGGGTGAGCTCTGCACGCCGACGGGCGCGGCTTTGCTGAAGCACTTTGCGGCAGAGTTCGGCGATATGCCGGTTATGCGCGTGCAGCGCGTGGGTTATGGCATGGGCAAGAAGGATTTTAAAGTGGCAAACTGTGTGCGCGCGATGCTGGGCGAAACCGGCGACGGCGCGGACTCTGTTTACGAGCTGAACTGCAACATCGACGATATGACCGCCGAGACGATTGGCTTTGCGGCGGAGAAGATTCGCGAGGCGGGCGCGGTGGAGGTCTTCACGACCGCCGTTATGATGAAGAAAAACCGCCCTGGCACGCTGCTGACGGTGCTGTGCCGCGAGGCGCAGAAGGAGGCCGTTGTGCAGGCGATTTTCAAACACACGGCGACCATCGGCATCCGCGAGACGCTGTGCCGCCGCTATGTGCTGACCCGCACGGAAGAGACGGTGGAGACCGCCCTCGGCCCGGTGCGCCGCAAGGTGTCTTCCGGCTACGGCGTGCAGCGCGCGAAGTTTGAGCACGATGACCTGGCGGTGCTCGCCGAGAAAAACGGGTTGAGCCTCACGGAAGTGATGGAAAAGATTGATAGATAAAATATAAAGGTTTATGGGCCTCGCGTTTTGCGGGGCTCTTTTTTTGTGCGGCAAAACTTGCAAAAGTATTGCAAAAGAACTGCAAAAACTGTACGGTTTATATTGAAACAGCGGGGCGGGTGTGATATGCTCTGGGCGTAGGAAGGTTACACAAAACCGAAAGGAGCATTGGTTATGAAACGGACGTTAAGGACGAAAATCTGGTGTGGTGTGTTGGTAGTTGCGTGCGTCAGCGGCGTGGCCTTTGGCGTTGCAAATTTGCCGCGTGTGCAGGCGGAGGCGGTCTCCGGCGGCGTGGAGGTCACGGAGGCACCGGGGACTGAAGCAGTAGTTTCGGAAGAAAGCAAAGCGGAGGTGCCGGAGATCTCTGGAAATCCCGAAATCTCCGAAGTATCTGAAACGGCGGAGGTATCTTCTGCGAAAGAAGAATTTGAATCGCATTTTACAGCGGATGAAAAACTGGATTTCTCCAAGATACCGAAAATCGTTCGCACGGAAGACGGGAGCATTTCAATTGAAAACGGCGACGGCAGTTTTGATGCAGAGAATGACCCGTACTTTTCTGCATCGAGCATTTACGGCGGTAAAAATGTGAAAGTCACGATCAAAGACGTGCATATGTCCAATAAACTTGAATATGGCCTTACGCCAGCGGATAACGACTGCTTTGTTCCGTGGTGGATTAATGGCGGTTACCCGTGGCTGGAGACCTGCGAGCTGAACGAAGACGGCACGCTTTCTTCGCCGCATTATGCGTTTGCGTATGTCACAATCGGCTTTGAGAACACCGGAGATGAAGCGACGGGATTCCTTTCCGGGGAATACGCCATGGGACAGTATGACACAGACGGCTGCCCTTTGGATATGTCCGAGTGCACGACCGACAAGCGAGAGCTGATCAACGGCATTGCAGAAGTTCCGATGAATGCGGAAGACCCGAACAAGACCGGGAATATTCTGTTGGAGCCGGGTCAGACAAGAGAGCTTGTCTTCATATATCTTTTGTCTGACGAGAGCGTCTATGTGCGCACAGATGATGAAGCCGCTGAAAGAGACGGTGTGAAAAATTACATTGAGATCGTAGAAAACTACTTTATCGACGCCTATACGGAAACCGATTGCCGATATACAATCGATGTCAACAGCGGTTTGGGCCCGTTTGTGCACTATGACGTGAGCGACATTGTGAATGATTTCTTTACGGAGCACAAATAATTTTGATGGGAAGGCCCGGCTTTTGCCGGGCAGTTTCCTTATGTTTCTGCGGTTTTGCGGAGAAAAAGGAAATTTTCAAATTTTTTCATTTTAGAGTTGACAGAACGGCGCGAAATTGCTATAATATTAAAGCTGTATGACTCATTAGCTCAGTTGGCAGAGCACTTGACTTTTAATCAAGGTGTCCGGAGT